>Ga0187808_10000462_pt1 | contig 12555 bp, 10 predicted proteins | sample NC_wetland_sal_i_5_FD_132427 | JGI IMG/M metagenome (GOLD analysis project Ga0187808, IMG submission 132427) | Wetland sediment microbial communities from Neuse River Estuary, North Carolina, USA - ASW_3 | ecosystem: Environmental > Aquatic > Freshwater > Wetlands > Sediment | place: USA: North...
GGCTACTTGCGCAACCCATCGGTACTCGGCGCGCGCGTAGTCCTGGCGCGCCCGCTTGAGCGCCGCGTCGGCGCCGCCCATGTACTCGACGCTCTTTTTGGCGGCCTCAACCGGCGGTAACGCTTCGAGGTTCGCAGGGTTGCCGTCATAGTAGCCCAGGTAGCGCTGGTAGATCGCTCTGATGTTGTGTTTGAGGCTACCGTAAAAGGAATGCGCCGACCATTCCTGGTTGAGGCTTGCCGGCAGTTTGACCATTTCCGCGATCTCAGCGCCGACGTAGCCATAATTCATCAGGCGCAGAGTCTGATCGTGCACGAACTTGTAAGCGTCGCGCTGCTTGCGCAAAAACGCGCGCACCCGATCGCCGCCCCACACGGGCCAGTTGTGTTGCGCGATCAGGATGTCGCTTGATGAGCCGTAACGGTGAAGCGCGCCGCCGATATACTTCGACCATGCAAGCGAGTCGCGCACCAGCGCTCCGCGCATCGGCAACAGGTTGTGGAAATTCTGGGTGGTGATTTCGGTCATGTTGAGGACGCGAAACTGCGGGTAGTACATGATCAGCTCGGCTGGCGCCTCGGCATCGGGCGTCAGCTCGAAGATGATCTCAACGCCGTCGATCCGGTGCGTCTCGACCGGCTTTTCGACCAGGTTGGTGGGCGGAATCAGCGTGACGGTGCCGAGCGAGACGCTCTTGCCCAGCCCGGTATCGACCTGGCCGCGTTCTCCGCGCGGCAGCATCGCGCCGAACTGGAACAGGGCGCGGCGGAGCATCGCGTTACCGGCGATCACGTTTTCGCTCACCGCCGCCGCCATGAAGCCCGCTGGCGCCCAGATCGTTATCTTCCCGGCCGCCACTTCATCGGCGTTGACGACTCCTCGTACACCGCCGAAGTGATCGACGTGGCTGTGAGAATAGATGACCGCGACCACCGGCCTTTTCGGCCGATGCCGCAGGTACAGGTCCATCGCTGCTTTGGCGACTTCGGTCGAGATCAGCGGATCGATCACGATGAGACCGGTGTCGCCTTCGATGATCGTCATGTTGGATACGTCGAAGCCACGGAGCTGGTAGACGCGATCCGTTACCTGGTAAAGGCCGTTGGCCGTGTTTACTCGGGCGTGCCGCCACAAGCCGGGATGGACGGTGTCGGGGGCCTGGTCGCTGCCCAGAAACTCATAGCCTTTGAGCGTCCACACCACCCGGCCGTCGGCGCGCGTGATCAGCCGATCGCCGAGCGCTTCGATAAAGCCGCGCCGCGCATCTTCGAACGACTGCCGATCCGCAAGCGGCATTCGTGCGAGCGCGGCCCGGTTTGCGGCGCGCGTCGCTTCGGTTGCGTCCTTCATCGTCTTCTCCTTTGATTTCTCCGCGTTGGCGCGCGCGCCCTTTCCCGATTGTCGTGGCCGGGAGCAGGGAGATAGCTTTGGCAGCCGCAGGGCTTTGCTAGGCGGCGGACCGGGCAGGTTGATAGTTGCACCACGGGTCGGTCGCGAGGAAGTCTCCCGTCAGCGCGTAGGCGCGCGAGCGCGAGCCGCCGCAGAAAGTCCGATACTCGCATCGCCCGCACCTGCCGCGCAGGGCGGCGGGGTCGCGCAGTGTGCGGAAGAGCGCCGAGTCGCGATAAATCTCGGCCAAGCTTTGCGCTCGCACATTTCCGGCTGAAACCGGCAGGAATCCGCTCGGATAGACCTCGCCCGTGTGGGACACGAAGACAAAGCCCTTGCCGGCGTTGACGCCGTGAGGCGCAAGCCCGACGGTGTGCCCCGGCCCTTCCGATCGCCGAAGCATGTCGGGCATCGGTACCGAGCCGGGGTGACCCTGATGCTGCTTGACGCTGCTTGCCGCCTCGTGTTGAGCGACAAAGCGCCGGTAGTGGGGAGCCTCGGTCACCTTCACGATGAAGTGCGACTTTTTCTGAACCGCGTATAAAATCGCGAAGAGTTCCTCGCACATGTTTGCCGCGACACCGTCCAAAACCTCGCCGCGTCCGACCGGGACCAGGAAGAACACCTCCCAGAAGACCGCTCTGAGGCGCTCGACCAGCTCAGCCATCTCGGACAGAAACGGTGCCGAACCAGCCCACAGCGTCGTGTTGATCTGCAGCGGCAGACCGCATTCGTGCGCCCATTCGACCGCCGCCATTGTCTTGTTAAAGGCCCCAGGTACGCCGCGGAAACTGTCGTGAAGGTCAGCGCGCGGATAATCGAGGCTCAGCGCCATCTGGTCCAGGCCCGCCTCCTTCAACTCGCGCACCACGCTCGGAGTAAGTGCCGGAGTTGCCGCGGGAATGGTTCCCATGCGCAAACCGAGCCGCTTGCCCTCGCGCACGAGGTCCATCAGGTCGGGACGTTTGAGCGGGTCGCCACCGCTTAAGATAAACACTGGAGTACCCATCGCAGCGGCCTCGGCAAGCAGCGCGAAGCCTTCCGCGGTCGTCAGTTCGTCGCGATTGCGCAACGGTTGCGCCGAGGCGCGACAATGGCTGCAGGCGAGGTCGCACGCCTGAGTCGTTTCCCAGATAACCAGAAAGGGCGCTTTCGCAAAGTCGACCGAGGGCATCATGGCGCGCTCACGCGGTCGCCGCAGTTTTGAGAAAACACAATGGTTGGCCAGGTCCGTTCAACGCGCGCGCCCCGAGGATTTATCGATGCTATCGCGGCCGATGCCAAAACTCCAGGGTTCCAGTCCGACGGTTGCGCCCGTCGGCCATCAGCTATTGCAGCGTCATCGGCAGCGAGACCAATCCGCGCAAGAAGAACGAGCCCTTGTAGGAGGGCTTCATGTCGGGATCCTTCATGCGGACGCGCGGAAAGCGTCGCAGCAGCTCGCCGATCGCGATCGCGCCTTCCAGGCGCGCCAGCGGAGCGCCGATACAGAAGTGGATGCCTTCGCCGAACGCGACGTGATCCTTCGGCTCGCGTGCGATGTCGAACTTTTCGGGCTCGGCGAATTGAGCCGGGTCGCGGTTGGCGGCCGCGAGAATCACAAAACAGCCGGTGCCCGCCTCGATCTCGGTGCCGCCGAGGTTCACGTTTTCCAGCGCGCCGCGGAACGTCGCCTGCACCGGACCGTCGTAGCGCAGCATCTCTTCGATCGCGCGCGGCATCAGCTCGGTCGCGCGCGCCAGCAGTTCGAGTTGGTCGAGATTTCGTCCAAGCGCAAGCATCCCGTTACCGATCAGGTTGGTGGTAGTTTCATTTCCGGCCAGCAGGAGCAACACCACGAACGCCAGCAGCTCGTCGGCGCTGAGCGACTCGGCCTCGTCGTGCGCGGCCACCAGCGCGCTGATCAAATCCGAGCCGGGATGCCGGCGCCGCCTTTCGATCTGTTCGGCGAAATAACCGCGCATCGAAGCGACTGCTTCGTGAAATGAGTCCGGCATGGGGCTTCCGGGCATTGTGTTGTCCGACGAGACGATGATGTCGGACTCGTGTTTGAAGATCTCGTAGCGTTCCGGTGGAACGCCGAGCATCTCCGCGATCACCATCACAGGCAGCGGATTTGCCAGATCGGCCATGACGTCGAGCTCGCCCTTGCGTTGCGCCAAATCCAAAAGCCCCGTGGTGATCTCGCGGATGCGCGGTTCCATCTCGCGAATGCGTTTCGGCGTAAAGTCGCGCGAGACCAGCCGGCGCAGGCGCGTATGTACCGGCGGATCCGACGTCAGCATGGTCGGCGCACCCTTGAACGGTCCCTGGTCGCGCATCTGCTCCGTCTGCGGCGCGGGCATGATTTTTCCGCGATCGGCGGAAAAGCGAGCAGTATCGCGCAACACCGCGGTCACGTCGCAGTAGCGCGCGACCAGCGCCACCTTGGTCATCAAGTCGATGACTGCCGGCGGTCCGGCGAGCAACGGCGCGTAGTACGGATAAGGGTTGGCGCGGAACTCGGGATCCCACGGATTGAAGTAGACCTGGTTACTCGCCATCAGTCAGGCTCCCCGCAAATCGATGACACTAGGCCGCGCCGAAAGCAGTTTCGCCGCCGATCATTCGAGGTGAACCACCGGGTCCTGCGGATGCATGCGGCTTCGGTGCGGCTATACGATCATACTGTCTGCCATGCGTGACACAAGGCGACTACGAAGATGTTTGTGTGGAGGCTGCCGGTTCGCGTAAATCGACGAAACGTCACTGGAACGCCGGAGGAGCGTTCTGTCCCTTAGGCGTGCATACCGCAAGGACTCCGCTCGATACGCAATCCTTGTCCGTAGTAGAGCCCCAGAACTCGTTCCCCGTAACACGATCACGCGTCGTCTGCTTGAACATCCTGCCGTAGCTCGGATCCGATGGATCTTGCGAGCTGCATCCGATGCATAGAACGAGGCATAGACCTGCCACGGTGATACTGAGTAATTTCATCGCTCCCCTTCGACTCCTGTACCGAGGCTTCTTCAGCGCCATGCTAGCAATTTGTGGCGAAGAACGAAAAGCCGAAGCCTTTGCGCGGACGCGCGACACGCCCGGCAAGGCAACGGCGCGTTGAAAGGAGCAGGGATTTGAGCTGCGGGCAAACTGCCGCATCGCGCAGCCGGCGGACCATCAGTCCGCCGGCGCGATGCGCGGTTACTCAACCTTATGCGGCCTTCTTATCGCCGTGCGGCTTCTCTGCTTGCGTGCTCTCGACCTGAACCTTGATCTCCTTCGGCAACGCCTCTTTCGGCATCGGTGCGGTCAATTCGAGTACGCCGTCGTGGTAGGTGGCTTTCAGATCTTCGGCGTTCATGCCTTCGGGCAGAGTGATAGCCCGCTCGAACGAGCCGTAGCGGAACTCGCGGCGGAAGAAATCGCGCTTCTTGATCTCGTGTTTTTCCTTGCGCGAGCCCTTGATGGTCAAAACGCCGCTGGCGACCTTGACCTCAACGTCTTTCGCATCGACGCCGGGCAGCTCGACACGAACTGTGAACTTGTCGCCGTCCACATATGATTCAATCGCCGGTCGCAGCGAAGTCGATGGCCACTCCTTCAACAGCGCGCCCTGGTCGAAGCCGAAGCGTTCAAGCAGGTCGTCGAACTCCTGCCGGAGTCTCGCCAGCTCTTTCGATGGATTCCATTTTTCCAGCAATGCCATGGTACTTGCCTCTTTGGTTTTCGTTCGGGGTATTTGCCCGGGTAAGGTGCTTATCTCTTGCGCCGAGAGGTCCGTTTACTCCGCGACGCCTGGCGCTTCGCTTGTTTCTCAGCCTCGCCGGATGAGACTGGTTCACCTGTTTCACTCGGATAGATCGTCAACTGTTCCTCGGGAAAGGGGCTGCTATATTCGCGTTCCGTCGGGGCTTCCATTTCCTCAGGCAGGTTCCATTGTTGATCGAACGGCGCAATGGTGGTTCCTTCTCCCCAGCCGCCTCTGGCGCGATGGAGCTCTCGCTGGCAGTTGACGCAGTACGCGGCGAAGGGAATCGACATCAGACGGTCGATCGGAATTGCACCGCCGCATTTGAGGCACCGGCCGTACTTGCCCGCATCGAGCCGTGCGAACGCCTCATCGAGGTACCTGAGTTTCTCTTCCACGCGCGCGATCAGTCCGGCGTGAGTTTCGATTTCTGCGGTCGTGCGCGCCACCTCAATCTCGTCCTCGGGCTCTAACTCGGCCTCTTGCTCCTGATCTTTTCGCAGATCTTTGATTTTCTGCTGAGCTTCGGTCCGGAGCCGGGTCAACATTTCCCGAAGCATCTCGCGGCCCTCGGTCCGCTCGGTCTTTAATTCGTCACTCATCTTCCCACCCTCCGATGCCGGCGTCACTCGGGCAGCGCCGGAGCGTGCTGCTCTTTTTCTTCTCGCACTTCCGTCAGGGTCGCTTCGCTGAGCAACAGAAGCGTCGCGGCCGACGCTGCATTCTCGAGCGCGAGCCGAACCACCTTGGTGGGATCGATGATACCGGCTTCGACCAGATCGACGTACTTCCTCTCCGCGGCGTCGTAACCCCAGTTTCCCTGGTGGGCGCGCATCTCGTGGATAACTACGCCACCGTCCTCGCCTGAATTCTCGGCGAGCTGGCGCACCGGCTCGGTCAGGGAGTGCTTGAGGATTTGCAAGCCGGTGCGTTCGTCGCCTGCGCACTTGTTCTCCTCGCGCTCGACCGCATCGATCGCTCTGAGCAGGGCAAGCCCGCCGCCGGGAACGATTCCTTCGGCGATGGCGGCGCGGGTGGAGCTGATAGCGTCATCCAGCGCCTCCTTGCGGCTCTTCATCTCGGATTCGGAAGGCGCGCCAACCCGGATGACCGCGACCCCGCCGGCCAGCTTGCCGAGCCGCTCTTTCAATTTGTCGCGATCGTAATCGCTGGTGGTCTTGTCGATCTGCTGGCGAAGCTGCTTCTTTCGCGCCTCGATCAGTTCCTTGCTGCCGAGACCGCCGATAATTTTCGTGTTCTCGCGATCGACGACCACCCTCTGCGCGCGCCCGAGATGGGTCATCTCCGCCTTCTCGAGCTTCATCCCGACATCCTCGGAGATCACGCGTCCGCCGGTCAGAATCGCGATGTCTTCGAGCATCTCTTTGCGGCGATCCCCGAACCCTGGCGCCTTGACCGCGACGCACTTGAGCGCGCCGCGGAGCTTGTTTACCACCAGCGTGGCCAACGCCTCGCCATCGAGGTCGTCGGCGATAATCGCCAACGCCTGTCCAGCGCGAACGATCTGTTCCAGCAGCGGAACCAGATCCTTCATCACGCTGATCTTCTTGTCGGTGACGAGGATCGCCGCGTCTTCCAGCACCGCCTCCATCTTTTCGGGATCGGTGACGAAGTAAGGCGACAAATAGCCGCGATCGAAGGCAAGACCCTCGACGATCTCGAGCTGTGTTTCGGTGGTCTTGGATTCTTCGAGCGAAACCACGCCTTCGGCGCCGACCTTTTCGAACGCATCCGCGACCAGTTCGCCGATCGTCAAATCATTGTGCGCGGAAATGGCCGCTATCTGAGCCTTCTCCCGGCGGCTCTGTACGGCCCTCGACAGGCCTCGCAAAGACTCGACGGCGATCCTGGTTCCGCGGTCGATGCCGCGCTTCAGATCGATTGCGCTCGCGCCGGCAGCGACGTTGCGAACGCCTTCGGCAAAAATCGCGTGAGCGAGAATCGTGGCGGTGCTGGTGCCATCACCAACCGCATCGCCAGTGCGCTCAGCGGCCTGTCGGATCATTTGAGCGCCGAGATTCTCACCAGCATCCTTGAGCTCGATTTCCCTGGCGATCGTGACGCCATCGTTGCACACCACGGGCACGCCGAAGCTCTTCTGGATCAGGACGCATTTCGACTTGGGACCGAGCGTTATCCTGACCGCGTCCGTCAACGCCTTGGCGCCGCGAAGCAGCCTTTCCCGAGCCTCTGACTGGAAATGCAGTTCCTTGTACGCCATTTGCCGCCTCGCAGAGCGACCAATCGGCCAGCTTATTACGCGCCCTGTGCCTGAACGATGCGGTGGCGCGGAGCACAGACCGATGCCAGCAACCCTGTGATTTCGGCGTCGCTAATTTGACGCGCCGTTGTCATCTGCGCCTCGCGCGCACCTTCACGGACGATGTCGTTAAGTGAAATCACGCCAACCGGGTGCCTGTTGGCATCGAGCACTATCAAGCGGTGGACCTGCTTTTCCTTCATCAATTTTTCCGCAACCGCAATGTCGTCCTCGGGGCTGCAGGAAAAAACCTCTTTCGACATCGAGCTTGTCACCAGCGCACCGGTCAGAGGCACTCCCTGGAAGTACGCGCCCATGCAGATATCGCGATCGGTCAGCACTCCTATGGCGCGACCTTCTTTGTCGATCACTGGAATGCATCCGATATCGTTTTCCCACATCACTTCTGCCGCGGTGTCGAGCGTATTGTATTCCGCGCAGCATTTGACATCCGTAGCCATTAAATCCTTCGCTTTCATTTCTTTAGCCTCCGTCTGAGGTAAAACAGCCCAGCGACGCATAACCGCCAGGCTCGCCGCCGGTAGACTACTTTTTCGAAATCTCAATCGACTTTTCTGCTTTGGCCTCGATCGGCACCTTCTTGGCTACGGTCTCCTTCGCCAGCGGAACAATGATCTCGATCACCCCGTTTTTGAAGCTGGCTTTGACCTTGTCGGCGATCGCTCCTTCTGGCAGACTCATCCGCCGCTCAAAAGCCCCATAAGAAACCTCGCGGCGTAAGTAGTCCTCTTTCTTAATCTCTTGCTCACTCTTGCGTTCGCCTTTGACGGTGAGGACGTTGCCGAGAATGGAGACGTCGAGATCTTTAGGCTCAAGGCCCGGCACATCTGCGCGCACTACCAGACTGCCGTCCTTCACATAGCTCTCAATCGCCGGTGTGAACACCTCCTCGAGGTTATCCTCGAACTCCTCGAAAAGGCGCGGAAACGGCGATTCCCAGCGTCGCGCCATCCGTTCGAGCTCCCGAAATGGCCTCCATGGTAAAAGTGCACCCATTTTTTTGTCCTCCATTTTGATTGTTCTTGTATACATTGATCTTACTCCACTTTCCCGAGAGAGGCTCCGGAATGATGATGCTGTTAATTTGAAGAAGCGAATCTCTTTTTCTAATGAGCCCTCTCTTAACGTCAGAGGTTTTTTCCGCACAGCGATACTTGTGCGTTAACCCGAATCGGGCACGGAGTGGTATAATGCAGTTTGTCCGCGCTCTACCGGCCTACAACAGCACTCAAGGGAGACACTCATCATGCAAGACCAGGCATTCTTTAAAGATGTGATGGAGCGGATCGGATGCGACCTGCGCCGCGCGGAGGGGCTAACCTTCGCCGTCTTCCAGGAACTGCGCGATCGGATCACGCCGCAGGAAGCGGCGCATGTCGCCGCACAACTCCCCAAGCGCCTCAAGATGATGTGGATGTCTCTGGAGCATCCCGACCGCAAGGTCCATCGCGTCAGCGGGGATCAGTTCATATGGGAGGTGCGCCGGATGGTCGGACTCACCGATGATGTGGAAGCACAGCGTGCGGTATCGGCCGTTTTCGCAGGATTGCAGAAGGTGCTCGGCAGCCCGACAGGCCAGGAAGGCGAGGCGTGGGACGTAATGAGCCAGCTTCCCAAGGATCTGAAGAAGCTGTGGGCCGAAGCGCAGCACCAGCATCAGACGGTCAATCCATCCGGGGTCTAGACTCTCAATGCTTGAGTCAGCGGAAATCGTCCGCGAGGTTCATGCGGCGCTGGAACGCGATTCGCGCGTCGGCTTTCACCGCCGTCCGATTGTTATCGAATACCAACCCGACGGAAGCCTTGTCCTTCAGGGCGAAACCGAAAGTCTTGCCGCCAAGAAGATTGCACTGGAACTTGCGGCTTCGATTCGCGGCTCGACAGGGATCGTCGACCGGCTCCGCGTCGCTCCAGCGCGACCGATGGGTGATGGCGCGATCCGGGATCACTTGCGTGCAGCGCTGTTGCAGGAAGGAGCTTTCGCTCACTGCAACATTCAAACTGTCGAGGAGCGCCGCGTGGGAACAGTCGCCAAGGCCACCGCTGACCGAGGCAACTATCTGGAGATCGCAGTCGCCGGCGGAGTCGTGACGCTGGATGGCGAGGTCGAAAGCCTGTCGCACAAGCGTCTGGCAGGACTGCTCGCATGGTGGGTTCCGGGCACTCGCGACGTCGTGAACGGGATCGAGGTTAAACCCTACGAGGACGACAACGACGACGAGATCACCGCCGCGGTCGCGATAGCTTTGGAAAAGGATCGCCTCGTCACCGCCGACTCGATCAAGGTAAGCACGCGTAACTCGGTGGTGACTCTCGAGGGCGTGGTGCCCAACCGCCGCCAGGCGGAAATGGCGGAATCGGACGCTTGGTACATCTTCGGCGTCGATCGCGTCGTCAACCATCTGCGCACCGCTCAAGAGTAGCGCTTACAGGAAGACAACTATGGAGCGACAACATCCGGATGAGCAGGCAAGGATTCCCTCTGATTCGATCCTACTCGAAGGCACGCTGACTGTACCCAAAGGCGCTAAAGGTATCGTGCTCTTCGCGCATGGAAGCGGCAGCAGCAGGCTGAGCCCGCGCAATACTTATGTCGCGAAGGCACTGCAGAAAGCGGGCATCGGCACTCTGCTCTTCGATCTTCTCACCGATGATGAGGCTGCCGACCGCGAGAATGTTTTCGATATCGATTTTCTCGGCCATCGCCTCGTCGACGCGACCAGATGGCTTCGCGCGCAAGCGAAATTCGCGAAATATCCGATCGGATATTTCGGCGCGAGCACCGGCGCCGCCGCCGCGCTGGTCGCCGCGGCACGCGATTCCTCGATCAGGGCAGTCGTTTCGCGAGGAGGCCGCCCGGACTTGGCGATGAAATGCCTCGATCGGGTGAAGGCCCCCACTCTGCTCATCGTTGGCGGCGACGATAGCCCGGTTATCGAAATGAACCAGCAGGCTTTCGAACGACTCAGGTGCCAGAAGGCGATGACGATTGTTCCAGGCGCGACTCATCTGTTCGAAGAGCCGGGGACTCTCGAGGAAGTTGTGCGGTTGGCGCGCGATTGGTTTGCGAAATATCTGACAGCCGACGCGGCGGAGAAAGAGGCGTCGCGCGATTGTCCCAACGACGATGAGGACATCGTGTTCGCTGACCGCGTCGAAGCCGGGCGCAAACTCGCCGCGCGCCTGCTTAAGTACAAAGATCAGCAGCCAGTAGTTTTGGGTGTGCCGCGCGGCGGCGTGCCGGTCGCCTTCGAAGTCGCTCGCGCGCTCAATGCACCGCTCGACGTAATAATCGTTCGCAAGCTCGGTGCGCCCGGGGAGCCGGAGTTGGGCGTCGGAGCGGTGGTGGACGGCGATCATCCCGAGACGATTCTCAATCAAGAGTTGGTGAGCGTGCTGCGAGTTTCACACGCCTATCTTGAACGCGAGATCAGCAACCAACTGAAGGAAATCCATCGGAGAAACCTCCTGTACCGCGCTGGAGGTGTGCGCGTCGAACTCAAAGATCGCACTGTGATCGTGGTCGACGATGGAATCGCGACTGGCGGATCGATACGCGCCGCACTGCGCGGAATCCGGCGACAGATGCCAAAGAAAGTTGTTCTCGCGGTTCCGGTGGCGCCCGCCGACACCCTCGTGGCGCTGCGCGACGAGGTGGACGAAGTCGTGTGCCTGAGTACGCCGTCGATGTTCTTTGGAATCGGCGAATTCTATGTTGATTTCCATCAGTTGGCGGACAGCGAAGTTATCCGCCTGCTGGAACTCGCACGGCCAGAGCGGCCAGCCGCTGAGGCGCAGCACTGAGCGATTGCGGCCCGTTACGCATGCAGAACGATGAAATTGCAAAAGTTCTCGACGAGATCGCCGACATGCTCGAGCTCTCCGGCGAGAACTTCTTTCGCGTCCGCGCCTATCGCAACGCGGCTCGCGCGATCCATGACCAGCCGGTTCAGGTCGCCGAGCTTCGGCCCGAGCAAATCGACGAGATCCCCGGGATCGGCGCTGACCTCGCCGGCAAGATCACCACGCTGATCAAGACCGGCGACCTGCCACTGCATCGCGAGCTGGTGCAAAAGTTTCCGCGCGAATTGCTGGAGCTTAGGGAAATTCCGGGCCTCGGTCCCAAGCGCATCAAGCTCTTGATGGACCGGCTGCACATTCACGGCAAGGAAGACCTCGAACGTCACGCCAAGTCTGGCAAGCTGCACAGCATCAAAGGCTTCGGCCCGAAGATGGAGGAGAAGATCCTCGAAACCATCGCGCGCAAGGAGCCGGGTTCGGGCAAACGGATTCTGTACTCGGAGGCTGCGATCGTCAGCGCGGCGCTGGTTGCGCATCTGCGCAAATGCCGGGCGATTGAGCAACTGGAGGTAGCCGGCAGTTTTCGCCGCAGGCGCGAGACGATCGGCGACCTCGACATCGTCGCGGCGGCCTCGCATCCCGAATCGGTGATGAAGCAGCTCGTGAGCTTTCCCACCGTGGCGCGCGTGGTCGGCAGCGGCGAGACGAAGACCACCGTGGTGCTCAAGGACGGGCTGCAGGTCGACCTGCGCGTGGTGCCGCGCGCGAGCTTCGGCGCCGCGCTTGCTTATTTCACCGGCTCCAAAGCTCACAACATTCATTTGCGGCGCATCGCGCAAGAGCGGGGGCTGCTGCTCAACGAGTACGGGCTGTTCCGTGGCGAATCGATCGTCGCCGGCAGGACCGAGGAGCAGGTTTATCGCGCGCTCAAGCTGCCATGGATCGCGCCCGAGATGCGGGAAGATCGCGGCGAGATTGAAGCGGCGTCTTCCGGCACGCTGCCTGCGTTGATCGACAGAGCCGACTTGCGCGGCGATCTGCATACCCATTCGACATACACTGACGGGCGCAGTTCAATTGAGGAAATGGCGCGCAAGGTGCGCGAGAACGGCCTGAATTATTTCGCGGTTACTGACCATTCGCGGCGCATCGCGATGGCGCACGGCCTCGATCCGAAAAGACTCCGCGAGCAGGCGCGCGAGATTGAAAATCTCCGAAAGCAGCTCAAAGGCGTCACCATACTGCGCGGCATCGAGCTCGACATCCTCGACGACGGCAGCCTCGACCTGCCCGATGACGCGCTCGCCGAGCTCGATTGGGTTGTCGCATCGGTGCA
>Ga0187808_10000463_pt1 | contig 12526 bp, 7 predicted proteins | sample NC_wetland_sal_i_5_FD_132427 | JGI IMG/M metagenome (GOLD analysis project Ga0187808, IMG submission 132427) | Wetland sediment microbial communities from Neuse River Estuary, North Carolina, USA - ASW_3 | ecosystem: Environmental > Aquatic > Freshwater > Wetlands > Sediment | place: USA: North...
CCTCTTGATCGGTAACAACCATGCCCGTTTCTACGTTGTCAGCTTTCAGCGAACGCAGAAGTTGTACCCCGAAAGGATCGTTCCCCACCCGCCCGGCCAACGTCACAGAGGCACCCAGACGTGCCATCGCTACTGCCTGGTTGGCTCCTTTCCCACCTGGTACGATTCTGAGTGAGCTTGCGGTCAGTAACGTCTCGCCCAACATGGGAAGACGCGAAACCTGCACGATTTGATCTATATTCAGGCTACCAATCACAAGGATAGTGTTATTCGCCATAGGCGCCTCCTGCTTGTGGAGATGTAAAAGAACGATGTGGGATCAATGTATTCAGGCGCTGACAATAGGTCAGGAGGCGCTGAAAAAAGGGTAAATGTGCCAGGGCGGGAGCGCATCCTACTAGAATGAGTTTGCGTTGAGCACGGGTGAGAGCAACATTCAAACGGTTAGGATTCGTGAGAAAATCGTGCTGTAAACTGTCGACTGCGGGCGGAGTAGTGGTAGCAAATGACATGATAATCACCAGGCGCTCACCGCCTTGAAAACGATCCACGGTGTCAATGCTCAGCGGTGAATGAGGCTTGAGTCCTTGCCAGCCGTTCGCAGGGTCATCACTGAACAGGTGACGGCGCAGGTTTGCAACCTGCGCCCGGTAAGGCGCAATAATGCCAATTTCTGCTTCAAGAATGCCTTGCAGCAACAGTTCCGCCACCACTTCGCGTACCGTACGCGCTTCGGTATTACTGATCTTCGCTCCGTTGCTCTCTTGCTTACTACGGACATCAAGGAAGACGAGCGGAGAGCCTGGCTGGATGGCTCGTTTAATAGCAGGGGCAGTTGTGGTTGACCATAACCCGGTGGGTGCTAGTTTGAGCACGCGGTTCGCGACTGACCGATCTGGAATCAAGAGGCCATTGTAAAAGGTTGTAGAAGCGAAGTCTGAGATCTGCCGGTGCATGCGGTATTGGATGCGTAAGGGAACACATGCACTCACCACATTGGGGTTATTTTTCTTATAGTCTCCATTGCGCTGCTTCAGGTCGCTGAAGAGGGACCTGGCAAGGCCCAGGGTTGCCGCTTCTTTGCTGAGGACGAGCGGAGGAAGTTGCTTTTCATCGCCCACGAGGATGAAGCGTTTGGCGAAGCGGAGGGCACCGAGGATGGCGGGGACGGTTAGCTGTCCTGCTTCGTCGATGAGCGCGACATCAAATTGCAGCGGCGAATCGTCATTGTCACTGCCGGTGCCATTGTGAGCGTATTTCTCTGAGGACCACGTTGCAGTGGTCGAGGCGACTACAGGCGATGTGCGTAGGATTTCGTGGACGTTTGCCCCGCTCCACTCCACAGGTGCGGTAAATCGGGATACCTGCCCCCCAGGCAGGGCACCCTGTCTTGGGAGCAGGTATCCTACTGTGTCGTCCGATTCTGCGGGCCGAAGTATTGATACGCGCTCCGCTTCGCTTCGCTGAGGCGATGGGCGCGGGATTGACACGCAGTCCCCCAGACTGCGTCGCTGCTCCGCAAGCTTCGCTGAGGCCCCTACGGCGTCTGCCTGTTTTTGGGCCACGAGTGCATTTAGGAGGCGCTCTTGTACACTTTTATCGACGCTGCGGTCATGTCCCAGGCGTACATAGCCATGAAAGCCCTCTTTGTCGATCCGTTTGAGCATGTTATCAACGGCCTGGTTGGTGAAGGCGGCGAGCATTACCCGTTGGCCCTGCTGACAGAAGCGTTTGACGATCTCGGCTATGACGCTGGTCTTACCGGTGCCAGGTGGCCCATGGATGAGCAGGTAGTCCTGCATCTGCATGGCGCGTTCGATCGCAAGGTTTTGCTCGGCATTGAAGTCTATGCGCGGTGAAACGGGAATGGTGTTGAATTGTGGCTGCAGTTGCCCTGCCACCAGGCCTCGCATACGCGGGGTGGCCTGGAGCCATCGAAGGAGATTCTGGAGCGTACGCACATGGACGATGTCGGTGTCGTAGCGGTCAATCAGCGTGGGATGGGCGATGAGTTCCGGGTTCCAAGTGGTGACCTGCTCTGCGCTGATGCTGACGATGGTACCTGTCACGACCTCTCCGGTGACAGGATTGCCGTCGCTGAGTAGGATTTCGTCGCCTTCGCGTAGTTCCGAGTTGTTTGTGCAGCGAAATGTCTGCAACCATTCGCCCTGGCCTGTTGGTTCTGGTTTTCCTAGTGGCTGCAAGTCGTTGATGGCTGTGCCGCGTTCGACGCGCTCGGCTACTGCTGTTTCCCAAAGCAGAGCTTGTTGTTGCTCGCCTGCGCGTCCTTCGAGTTGCAGTAGGTGGTAGTACCTGGCAAAAAAAGCACGATCCTCTGCGTCATAGACATATTCTGCTTGGATTTCAACGGATTCCTGTTGCTGGGCCTGCAGGGATGCGGAGCCATCGGGTTGCGGCGGTTGCCAATTCAGCAGTGAAGAGACCTGTGTACATTGTTCGAGCATTGCACACTTCGTACAACGTGATGGGCCAGGCGGAGCAGGCGCAATGCCGGTGACATGGCTGAGTACCAGAATGTTGCGTGTCTCGTTGACGAGTTGGAGTTCTCTTACACTGAAAGGGATGCCGAATGCCTGTGCCTCGGCGGGTGTGCCACTATAGAGGAGCGTGGCAAGTGCCTTCTTCATCTTAGAATCTCTGCGCACAGTTAAGAGTGCGTGGTAGCCATGCACTTGCCAGCGATGATCGCGTTTGGGCAAGTCGCCGGTGCCCCCTGTTTTCAACTCGAGCAAGCGTTGGCGGCCTGATTGTTGCCAGAGCAGGTCGAGTCGCCCCTTAAGTCCAATCTCAGGAGCCAGTAAAAAGGTCTCTGCACGTACGAGGTTTTCGTTGCGTGGCGCTCGCTCTTCCTCGCTTTGGTCGTCGGCATGCTCCATTGGCATATCCCAGAGGCTGGCACGCTGATTCTGGTACCACGTTGCCAGGCTTTCTAAATGTGGCGCCACCTCGACACGGATGGCTTCGGTTGATACATGAGCCAGGGCCAGGTCAAGGCTGCTGCGTTGTAATGCTTGCTCAAGATGACGGTACAGGGTTGCCAGTGGTACCTCTTGATCGTTGGCTGTGTGTCCTGTCATGAGTTCGCCGCGATCATGCTCTTTAAGAAGTTCTTTGAAGCAAGTGTGTACAAGGTTACCACGTATGGCAGCGGCGGAAGTTGGTGAGGCGGCGAGACGGCGCAGCAGGTATTGCCTGGGGCAATATTCAGCCTGGTTGAGGTCGGTGATGTTGAGCAGGGTATCAGGTTCCAGCACGACTAACGAATAGGAATTTGCCTGGTAGCGGTGCAGAGGTTTGCCTTTGTATTCGCTAATGCTGGGAGCGCCCGGCAGATGATAGATGCGCAAGGTAAGGCTGCGCATGACGCTGCCGAGTGCGATCAGGCCCTTGACCAGGCTACGATGGTAGCGTGTGAGGGCCACTGCGACAAGCGTTGTACCTGTATCAACTGTGATAATTGGGACTGTCTCACCGTCGAAGATGCGTTCTCTGGCGGCTATGATGTGCCCTTCAAGCTGTGTCGTCGTGCAGGAGTGTGGGTCGAGCGCGCAAAGAAAACAGGTTTGCATTAAGCACCCCTATGCTAAAGCCTGCTCCAGGTCTGCTAACAAATCCTCAATATCTTCAATGCCTACCGAGAGGCGTAACAGTGTCTCGGTGAGGCCGCGAGCTTCACGTATAAGCTTAGGAATGGAGCCGTGGGTCATGGATACGGGATGACAGACGAGTGATTCAACGCCACCCAGGCTTTCTGCGAGTGTGAAGACTTTGAAGCGGCGCACCACCTGATCGACGTCGGCACGTATTCCCTTGAACTGGAAGGAAACCATGCCACCAAAACCGCTCATCTGGCGTTTGGCCAGTGGATGATCGGGGTGTGAAGGCAGGCCAGGATAGTAAACTTTCTCGACACGCGGGTGTTCTAGCAGAAACTTGGCCACGGCTTGTGCGTTCTGCTCGTGTTGACGCATGCGTATTGCCAGGGTTTTGATGCCACGTAGCGTTAGCCAGGAGTCGAAAGGTGCAGGTACACCACCTGCTGCATTCTGGTAGAATTTGATAGCTTCGTAGACTTCTGCATTGCTTGTGACGACTGCACCACCAATCAGGTCGCTATGCCCATTGATGTACTTGGTGGTGCTGTGTATAACGATGTCTGCGCCCAGGTGCAGTGGCTGCTGGAAATACGGGCTGGCGAAGGTATTGTCAACGACGACCAGTATGTTCCGGCTATGGGCAAGCGAGGCCACTGCCTGGATATCCACCAGGCTCAGTAATGGGTTGGTGGGAGTCTCTAGCCAGACCAGCTTGGTGTTTGGATGCATGGCTTGCTCATAGGCTGCGATGTCACGCACGGGTACATAGCTGGCATCGACATTGTAGCGGCGCATAATACGCTCAAAGATGCGATAGCTTCCACCATAGAGATCGTCGCACGAGACGATGTGATCGCCTGCGTTCAACAGGCTGAGAATGGCACTTTCGGCGGCCATGCCTGAGGCGAAGGCCAGGCCATATTGTCCGTCTTCAAGGGCGGCGATGCATGCTTCGAGTGCGGTGCGTGTGGGGTTACTGCTGCGAGCATATTCGTACCCTTTATGTTCACCCAGGCCCACCTGGGCATAGGTTGAGTCTGGTAAATGGGGGTCATGATGGCCCCCGTCGATGGGTCGGGGTCCTGCCCGGCGTGAATAGCTTTTGTTGCGAATTTCATAATGATCGATAACTCCTGCTATGTAATATTAGGAACGTTGTTTATGAAGGTGACTATACCACGTATGGCTGGAAAGGGCAATCCGGGAGTACCTTGACGCCTGCAGGATGTACCTCTACAATCAGTGCACATTTGCTGGTAGGGATAAGACAGTGCAGGTGTGGCAAGCGGTGTGATGAAGAAGACTTGTAACCGTTTCCTTACTGAAACGTATCAATAGTAAGTATATTACTATGATATACCCACAGTGGGCAGCAGAGTCCACATAATCACGAGGAGTAAACGGTGACGACATTCAAGAAGCCACAGAACACATCCACATCCAACACGGCAAAGCAACCAGTTATAGGTGTACTGCTGGTGCATGGGTTTAATGGGAGCAGGCGAGATATGACAGAGCTGGAAGAGTTTCTGCAAGCTCGTGGCGTGGTTACCCATAATATACTCTTGCCGGGACATGGTACGCATGTAAGAGAACTGATGTCCCTGGGCTGGTCAGATTGGTCGAGGGCTGTGCGTGAGGAGTTAATTGCGCTCAAACAACGTTGCGATGTCGTGTTTCTGGTTGGGCATTCTCTGGGCGGCGCGCTCTCGTTGCATGTCGCTGCTCATGAAGAAGTGGCGGGTATTGTCAGCATGTGTGCTCCGCTGTATCTACACCCTGGCACAGAATTTATTGTGAAAATCGCTAAATATGTGACTCCCTTGTTGCCAACGCTGCGTGAAGATGTACGCGACCGGGAGGCGCGTCGTCGACACACGCGAGATGTGTATCGCTGGACGCCTATGTTACCGGTGGAGAGCATGGTGCAATTTTTGCCACACTTGCGGGCTGAGTTGCCCCAGATAACTGCACCGGCGCTGATTATGATCTCGGTACACGATCATGTCGTGCCAGCCCGTGATGGCCGCGAGATTTATAAATTGATCGGTTCACGGGAAAAGTATCTTGTCACCTTCTATCACTCGTATCATTTGATCATGAAAGATCATGATCGTGATGAGGTCCTGACGAAAACGGCCGCATTTATCATGCGCCTGTCCAGCAGTGCGAAACCACATAGCCGGGTTGCACCTCCTTCGGAGCAGACAGCATAAGAGTACTACAAACTCTAGTACAGAGCCTCGGTTTCGTGTATACTCAGGGTAACTATTCAGCAGGGGGACGCAGATGCCGTCTGGAGGACGGTGTGCCCTTGCCGGGGCGCGGGGTGTCCCCGCTTCCTCTCTTCACCTGACGCCGCAGGCGGCTCGAAGAAGGTACCTGAAGAGTTACTATTCAAATATTCAAGAATAGAGGTATGGAAGCATATTGGCACAGCAGGACAATGATCCAGCAAAGCGAGGGCATCCGCGTGTATCGAAACCGCAGCCAGATCAAAAGGGATTCCCCACGATAAATCGGGGCACACAGTCCCCCAGACTGCGTCCAGCCCCCAGGCAGGATGCTACATTTTCAAAAGCAGGGATCCTTGCCTTTCTTCTGCTTATTGGCTTACTCCTGCTCTCGCTTACAGGCATGGTAATATCCAGCCTCCCACAGTTGCATCAAGCAACACATAGAGGTTTAGCACCGACAGCAACCGATTACCAGGATCAAGATGGCACACCGGCACCTCCTATCTACATGCCTGGCAATAAGGCTATACCGCCGCTCCCATTACCAAAGGGGGGAGATATCGTTTACGAACAGCAAGGTAACCTGTATATGGTCCCTAGTATCGGTGGCATGGCAAGGCTGCTGGCCACACCCGGATATGCGTATAACGAGGCTGTGCGTCCGATAGTGACGCCATCCGGTCAACTTTTGTACAGTGGAAATGGTGTGTGGCTGATGGATATTTTTGCTGAGACTGCGACCCAGATTGCCAGCCTGGCCAGTGACCAGGTCATTACCTCAATAGCACTGAGCAGCGATGGGACGATGGTTGCCTGGAGTACTGAACCCATAGATGGCGAAGGAAATGTTTCTATCTATGCAGGACCTTTAACGGCTCCGACACTGGTGTATGAACAGTCAGCGCAAGATTGTCCCTGCTTCCGTATATTCGCTTTCATGAATGGCCCAGGAAAACAAGGGGATGATATGCTTCTGCTCAGCGATGACCAGGCAAGCCACGAGGCGGTACAGTATGGATTATGGTTTCTCGACCTGGCGATACCGGCCAGTGAGCCACAGCCGCTAATGGATGAGGGCTCTCTGCAGGGGCCGTTGGCGCTTGCCCCTAACGGGAATACACTGCTGTATGCACCTGACGAGGGTGTGGTTCCCAATCCCACCGATGGCAGTGTGCCCGTTGATATTGCCTCACTTACGTATGCAGATAGCCTGGATTTGGCGACACTTGGTGGGAACCCATTAGTGTTGAGCACGTCACAGGTGGTGTTACCTGAGCAACATGATTTGAACAATAACGCGGCGTATCACTGGGTGACAACGCCCCTATTTACGCCTGATGGCCATACACTAATTTATGTTGAGTTTTCTAGCGACTTTCAGGCTCCCTATGATCGCCATAGTGCAGTCTATACAATACAGATCACCGGTTCGGGTAAACGGCTGCATGCAAGCAAGCCTCGGCTGCTATTGACCTCAACCTCCCTATTGATGGAACTGGGAGTATGGCTGAACGATCACGTTCTTACCTTTTACGCTGATGGGACATTGTATGCGCTGGATATACATAGCGGAGCCGTGACGACTGTGCTACAAACGGGAGCATATGCACGTATTATCGCAGTCGTGGGCAATGAAAGCGCTTGAACCGGGTGATCAAGAGAATGATGCAGCTCGCGCCAAACCTTTGCTTTACACTTTTCGCTACTCTTCATCTATCTCAACCCAGACCGCACCCCTGCGGCTGCTCTCGACCACTTTGGCGATGAAAGCCATCCCGCGTAATCCGTCATAGACGGTCGGGAAGCCCCCGACCGGTTGCTGACCGGCTTTGACCCGCCGGACGTCGGCAATCGCGCCACGATAGATGTTGGCGAACGCCTCATAGAAGCCTTCGGGGTGGCCAGGCGGCAAGCGGGCCGCGTTCTTCGCAGCCTCGCTCAGATACGGCTGCCCTACGCGCAACACCTGTTGTGGCTGGCCCTGCTGCTTCAGTATCAGCTGATTTGGCTCTTGCTGCTGCCATTCCAACCCGGCTTTGCTCCCGTAGACGCGGATCGTTAACCGGTTCTCTTCGCCCGCCGCGATCTGCGAACAGGTCAGCACACCTTTCGCGCCGTTCTCGAGGCGCAGCAGGATATTCGCGTCGTCGTCCAGCAGACGGCCTGCCACGAACGTGGTTAGATCGGCGCACAGGGTGCGGATACGCAGGCCGGTGATGTATTCTAACATGTGCTCGGCGTGCGTGCCGATGTCGCCAACCGCGCCAGCGATGCCCGACCGGGCGGGGTCAGTGCGCCACACCGCCTGCTTGTTGCCTCTCTGCTCAATCGGCTCCATCAGCCAGTCCTGGACGTATTCGACCAGCACCTTCCGCACTTCGCCGATCGCTCCCTGCCGCACCAGTTCGCGCGCCTGCCGCACGAGAGGGTAGCCGGTGTATGTGTGGGTCAGGGCAAAGACCGCCTGTGTCCTCTCAACCAGCCGCACCAGCTCGCGTGCCTCGTCCAGCGTGAAGGTCATCGGCTTATCACAGACCACGTGGAAGCCGCGCTCGAGGAACTCTTTGGCGACCGGGAAATGCAGATGATTGGGAGTGGCGATGATCACGAAATCGATGGGGTCGGGGCGCGCGGCTTCGGCCTCTGCCATGTGCGTGTAGCTCTCGTAGCTGCGCGGCAGGAACCACGCGGCAGCCGCCTCGCGCGCCTTTTGCAAGTCGGCGGACATCGCGCCGGCTACGACCTGCGCCTGCCCGTCCAGTTCGGCGGCGACCCGATGCACCGCGCCGATAAATGAGCCTGGTCCGCCGCCGACAATGCCGGCTTGCAGTTTGCGCTGAAATATATCCTGATTCATAGCACTCCTTCTGCTATTCACGGCCCTTTCAAACAGGCTGAACGTTCCGAATTAGCGGTCGGTAATATTGTAACGGCTGGAGGTCGGGGCTTGCCATGCCTCCGCGTCTGCTGGGGAGGCACTCCAACTCGCTAACTACTCCTTGTTTAGATACGCAAAAACGAGTGGTAGTGTGAGAACCCTGGCGGTAATCGTACAATGTTGTTGTGAACCGCCTAGTGTGACTAGGAGCGAGATTCAAAATATATTTCCTGCATGCAGAGGTATACGCACTGGAGGAGCCATCTTGTTCTGTCACGTACTTGTGATTTATTATAAATGAGAAACACTCACATTGGAGTCACGAACAAGGCCTTGACTTCACAATCAGGTCATAAGAGCAAGTGAGATCACGATGGCATTCTCCATGAACAAGGTGGTACAACTTACACGTGCCATTTGGAGTTCTCCTCGTCTGCTTAAACACACAACCAAGCTCGAAAGGAGCAGCAAATGAACGAGGATGATGTTCAGAAGGAGCCAGTAGGAGCAGAGCAAGACCTCTCACCCGGCTGTGAGGGAGTAAACAACGAAGGTGAGGTCATCGCCTCTCCACGATCACTTCATTCCCCACATGCTCCTTTCGTTCATCTACGAGGGGAGGTCAACGATGCGAAACTCCTCATCTTGCTGGACATCTCGCCCGACGCGCTGGTCATGGTCGATCAGACCGGACGTATCGCGTTTGTGAATAGCCAGGTGGAAGAGCTGTTTAGCTACCCTCGCTCTGAACTGGTCGGCAAGCAGTTGGAAGTCCTCCTGCCTGAACGCTTTCATGCCGCCCATGCCCTCCATCGTGAACATTATGCCGCCTCACCGCGAACCCGCCCTATGGGCGTGGGGTTGGATCTGTATGGTCGACGCAAAGATGGCACCGAGTTTCCGGTGGACATCAGCCTGAGTCCCTTGCTCCTCAATGACACGCTCCATGTACTCAGCGCCATTCGTGATATCACCGAACGCCGTCGCCTGGAAGAGCGCGAGCGTGCTGCCCGAAAGGCAGCCGAAGCACGCCTGGCACTCTTGCAACTGATTCTGGATGAAATACCCGCCAGCGTCTATATCGTGACTGGCTCGGAAGCCCGCCTCGTGCTGGCCAATCGTGCAACCACCACCATCTGGGGAACCGGCTGGCACATCGGTCAACCAATGCTGGATTTTCTCACCACCCACCATATTCGTTTGCTCAGCAGCGATGGCCAACCGCTTCCACCTGCCGCATTCGCCACCTTGCGCGCCGTGCAAGCAGGAGAAACGGTGCGCCACTATCAGGAGACGATCCGTCACGCAGATGGGACCACGCTTCCTGTGCTGGTGAATGCAGTGGCGCTGGGCCGACGCTTTTTGGCCGGTGTGCCAGCAGAGGTGGGAAGCCACCCAATCGACCCTGCGGAGCCGGTGGCACTGGTGGTCCACCAGGATGTCACAGCGCTCAAAGAAACCGAACGGCTCAAAGATGAGTTCATCGGCATCGCTGCCCACGAACTGCGGACTCCGCTCGCCATCCTGAAGGGGTTTGCGCAAACGCTGATCATGCAGACCGCGCGCGGCAAAGGACCCGAACTCGTCGATTGGCAGGTGGAGGCCTTGCAGAGCATCGACCAGGCCACCTCTCGCCTGGTCGAACTGACTGAAGATCTGCTGGATGTGACACGCCTGCAGGCGGGACGGCTGATACTCCAGCTGGAACCCACTGACCTGGTCGCCCTGGTCCAGCGCGTGGTGACGCGCCTGCAGATGACAACGGAACATCACACCATCTGCGTTCACAAGCCACAAGAGCACCTCGTCGTTCAAGTAGATCAGCGTCGTATAGAGCAGGTACTCTCGAACCTCATCGGCAATGCCATCAAGTACAGCCCCGAAGGAGGATTGATCGAGGTGACCGTTCGTGAAGAGGCCGAAACGAAGACGGCCCTCCTCTCTGTCAGCGATCACGGGATCGGCATTCCAGCACAGCAGCAATCACTGGTCTTCGGTCGCTTCGCCCAGGCGGACAATGCCCGTGCTTACGGCATTGGCGGCACTGGACTCGGTCTCTATCTCTGCCGGGAACTCGTAGAGCGGCACGGGGGGCACATCTGGTTCGAGTCGGTTGAAAGACAGGGCTCCACCTTTTTCGTGACGCTCCCGATTATCTCGGTTACTGAGTTGGGACTATAGAGGAATCTTCCCCTTTGAATAGCCTTGGCTGCGTATAATTCTGTGGATTGTGTGCATTTTGTGAAAGAACGATGCCGCATTGTGATGCCTTCGTGACACAAGACCTGTACTCTATAAGGGAAACGCACTGCATATTTGTACCGCCAGCAGGTGAGAAAGGAAAGGAGATCAACATGTCTATCACCAGCTTGAATCCCTGGGACGTACGCGAAACGGATTTTCCCGCCACGGGAAGACCTGCAGAGCAACTGCGCTTTCTCTTGCGGTATGCTGTACTTGCTCCGTCAGGGCACAACACCCAGCCCTGGCTGTTCAAAATCGATGATGACGCCGTTGAACTCTATGCTGACAGGACGCGTGCGCTGCCTGTTGTCGATCCTGATGACCGCGAATTAATGATCAGTTGTGGTGCCGCCCTGTTCCATCTGCATATTGCCCTCCGGCATTTCGGATACGCAGGAGCCGTCGCAACCTTCCCTGATCCTGATGACCCAGATCTGCTGGCCCGCATCCATATGGGAAAGAGCAGGAGCGCCTCTGCGCAGGAGCAGGCACTCTTCGACGCGATCGGCAAACGGCACACCAATCGGCAGGCATTTGAGCAGCGAGCAGTGCCAGAAGATGTGCTTATTACGCTGCAGCAGGCAGCACATGCAGAAGGAGCCTGGCTCTACCTTGTGCAAGGTGAGGAAAACCGCACCGCCCTGGTAGGCTTGATTGCCCTGGGTGATCGGATGCAATGGGCAGACAAACACTTCCGTCGCGAGCTGGCAGCCTGGGCTCGTCCGAGCCGCAATCAGCGCCGGGATGGCATTCCAGGAAGCGCACTTAGCTTCGTGAGCCTGCTCTCTCAAGCTGGCCTCAGGACGGGGCGAACCTTCGATCTGGGCAATGGACAGGCTGCAAACGATCTCCAGCTTGCAACGGGATCACCTGTTCTGACAGTGCTTGGAACGGATGTAGATACAGTCTACGATTGGCTCATGGCGGGGCAGGCATTAGCACGAGTGCTCTTGTCTGCACGTGCCCAAGAGATATGGGCTTCATTCTTGAATCAACCCATCGAAGTCCCCGAGCTACGGCCTATGCTGCACAAGATCATCGAGCGAGCAGGCTTCCCACAACTGCTTTTGCGTATGGGATACGGACCAGAGGTTCCGCCCACCCCCCGTCGCAGCGTGAGCGAAGTGCTCTTGTAACACATTCCACAGGCTCCTTTAGTTCCGAGAAAGACAACAGCTTACGCCTTCGAGAAAAGGATATTATGGCGAGGCCACAAAGCGATTACAGTACTCTGTCTTTCTCTCACAATTCGTACACAGTAGATTTCCAGTTTGCACGTTCCTACGAATGATTGTGATCGAATTGTGAGAGTAGAATGCCTCATCTGGCTGTATACTTGAGGTGTTAAGGAGTAGGTCCCCGATTTATCGTGGGACCTGTGGCGTATAGGCAAGGATATTTATCACGAAAAAAGAAGGTCGGGTTAATAAGGAGAAGAAGAGTGAATAATGAGTTATGAGACTGTATTTATGCGAAGAGTATGGAAGCAAAGAAGGATTCTGATTGGTAAATGGGCAAGGCAGCGGAAGTCTCATTTGGTGTTTCTGGCA
>Ga0187808_10000464_pt1 | contig 12524 bp, 13 predicted proteins | sample NC_wetland_sal_i_5_FD_132427 | JGI IMG/M metagenome (GOLD analysis project Ga0187808, IMG submission 132427) | Wetland sediment microbial communities from Neuse River Estuary, North Carolina, USA - ASW_3 | ecosystem: Environmental > Aquatic > Freshwater > Wetlands > Sediment | place: USA: North...
CTACTTCTTCGGCATCTGGTTCTACTTCTCGTATATGTACAACGCCCCTGGCACCGAGGTGAGCACGGGCTGGTACTTCGGGATCTTGCTGGCCAGATTCCTCGCCGTGGGGCTGCTCGCCGCCGTCGTGGTGACCGACATCCTGCGCCCGGAGCGGGACTTGGTGCGTCTTTCCGGGCAGGATGATCCGGCGGGCGGTGTTCTTGACGGCGCCCCAGACCGGATCGTTCTCAGCTGGGAGCGCGGCGCGCGGCGTCCCGCTCAGTTGTCAGAGAGCTTAGCCCGCAGCCAGCCGATGTCCGCGGGGAGCCCGGCCTCGGGCGTCTCGCAGATGACCGGAGCGCCGGCCGCGCGTACCACGTCGAGCAGCACGGCGGGGTCGATCGTGCCCGAGTCGAAGTTCGCGTGCCTGTCGGCGCCCGAGGCGAACTCGTCACGGGAGTTGTTGCAGTGCACCAGGTCGATCCGGCCCGTGATCGCCTTGACCCGGTCGACGACGTCGCCCAGGTCGATGCCGGCCGAGTTGGCATGACAGGTGTCCAGGCAGAATCCGATCTCGCCGCCTTCAGGCGCGGCACCGGTCACCGCCTCCCACAGCCGCGCGATGGCGTCAAGCGACCTGGCCATGGCGCCGGTCCCGCCCGCGGTGTTCTCGATGAACATCGGCAGCGGGCGCGCTATCCGCTCGACCGCCTTTCGCCAGTTCTCTAGGCCCTCGGCCGGGTCAACACCGGACGTAACGTGCCCGCCGTGCACGATCAGCGCCTTCGCTCCGATCGACGCGGCCGCCTTGAGCTGCCCGTCGAGCAGCTTCCTCGACGGGATGCGGATCCGGTTGTTGGTGGTCGCCACGTTGATCACGTACGGCGCGTGGATGTAGACGTCCACGTCGGCCGCGGCGTACGCGTCCCGGACGGCGCCCGGGTCGCCGCCTGGGATCACCGGCCCCTTCCAGCCCTGCGGATCGCCCAGGAAGAACTGCGCGGTCCGCGCGTCACAGGCGACCGCCTCGGCCAGCGGGTCGTCGGTGTGGAAATGCCCTCCGATGCGCACCATGGCCCGAGTCTAGCGGGGCAGCGCACCCTCGGAAGTTAGCCGGAAAAGCCGCCGTGGGCGAGACCGAGCGCTAGACCGACGAAGCCCGCGATGATTCCCGTCACGATCAGCACGCGCTGCTCGCGGGTCGCCGAGATCATCTGCGTGTACAGCCCCACCAGCAGGGCGGCCAGCCCAGTGGCCGCGCTCGCCACCGCCCAGCCGAGCCCGGAGGCGCCCGACACGTTCCTGATGATCAGGCCGAGGACGAACGACACGAGGCCGACGGCCAGCGTGAAGAAAGTAAGCCCGTTCACCAGGGGATGTGGCTCCCCGTCTGAGTTCAGCGATACATGCGGAAGGTGGTGCCCGCCGGTCCTGATGGTTCCTGCCACTTCTGTCTCCCAGGGGTTGGCGTCAGAATGTGCGTGGTGGGGAGTTCAGCCAAGGGTCTTTCGTGTATGGGAGTGTTCCCGTAACCGGGGCCCAGAATCACGGAGGTCCCGGATTGGGCGCGGGTGCTCTGAACCCTTGGTAATGTTGGACGCTGCGGACCAAAGCGACGGTCTATCCGCGCAATCCGCACCCTCCTGTCACGGAAAGACCGTGACCGCGTCAGTCCAGAGGAGGCAGGGGACGCGCATGCGCCATTACGAAATCATGATCATCCTCGACCCGAACCTTGAGGAGCGCACGGTCCAGCCGTCGCTCGAGGGGTTCCTTAAGGTCGTGACCGGCGGCGGCGGCACAGTCGGCAAGCTCGATATCTGGGGGAAGCGGCGACTGTCGTACCCGATCGACAAGAAGCCGGAAGGCATCTACGCCGTCGTCGACCTGACCGCGGAGCCAGCCACCGTCCAGGAACTGGACCGGCAGCTGAACCTCAACGAGGCCGTGCTGCGCACCAAGGTGCTGCGGCCCGAGCACCGCTGACCATAACGACAATCTCGTTAGCCACTGGGAGTAGCACAATGGCGGCAGGAGACACCCAGATCACGGTCGTCGGCAACCTCGTCGCCGATCCGGAACTCCGGTTTACCCCGGCGGGACAGCCCGTGGCCACGTTCCGCATCGCTTCGACACCGCGGTTCCGCGACAACGCCAGCGGGGAGTGGAAGGACGGCGACAGCCTCTTCCTCACCTGCAACGTCTGGCGGCAGGCAGCGGAGAACGTGGCCGAGTCCCTGCAGCGCGGCATGCGGGTCATCGTCTCGGGTCGGCTCAAGCAGCGGAGCTACGAGACCAAGGAAGGCGAGAAGCGGACGGTCTTCGAGGTCGAGGTCGACGATGTCGGCCCGTCCCTGCGGAACGCGTCCGCGAAGGTCAACCGGGCCAACCGCAGCGGCGGTGGCCAGGGCGGCTCGGGGTACAGCGGGCAGGCGGCCGCGTCCGGCGGCGGCAACCGGGCGGAGGCCGACCCGTGGGCCTCCGACTCGGGCGCGGGCGGCTACTCCGACGAGCCACCCTTTTAATCGGGGGGTCCACCCCCCCGAGACCCCCGGTCTAACCAGCATCAGAATCAGTCACAGAACCGACCATCCCCGCGCGATGCGGGGCTCTGCTAAGGAGCACCACGATGGCCAAGCCACCACTACGCAAGCCGAAGAAGAAGGTTTGCGCGTTCTGCCACGACAAGATCAGCTACGTGGATTACAAGGACACGGGCCTGCTTCGCAAGTACATCTCCGACCGTGGCAAGATCCGCGCCCGCCGGGTGACGGGGAACTGCACGCGGCACCAGCGCGACGTCGCGACCGCGATCAAGAACGCCAGGGAGATGGCTCTGCTCCCCTACACGAGCACGGCACGTTAGGGCAGGGGAGGACAAAGCGATGTCTCGTACGCCAATGAAGCTGATCCTTACCCAGGAGGTAAGCGGCCTCGGAGCGCCAGGTGACGTGGTGGACGTAGCCGCGGGCTACGGGCGCAACTACCTGCTACCGCGCGGGTTCGCGATGAAGTGGACGCGCGGCGCGGAAAAGCAGGTCGAGCTGATCAAGCGAGCCCGGGTGGCCCGCGAGATCCGCACCGTCGAGGACGCCCGGTCCGTCGCCGGACAGCTAGAGAAGCTGACCGTGCGGTTGACCCGCCGTGCCGGGGCGAACGGCCGGCTGTTCGGCTCGGTGGGGCCGTCCGACATCGCGGCTGCGGTCCGCGCGGCCGGCGGTCCGGAAATCGACAGGCGCAAGATCGCGGTTCCCGACCCGATCAAGTCGACCGGGGCGCACCGCGTCCAGGTCCGCCTGCACCCCGACGTGAACGCCGCCCTCACCATCGAGATCACGGCAGGCTGATCCACAGCCTCCCGGCTCCCTTTCCACAGCCCTCTCCACAGGTGGGCTGTTAGTTACGCGCACGCGGCCGGCGGCACATCCTCATCCTCGAGGCGTGCCGTCGGTCGGCGTCGTGTAATGCTGGCTTCGCCTGGCGAGCTCGGGGTCGAGAGCACTGACCATCAGCCATAGCTCCGCCACCCGGCTAGCCAGTTCCGGCCCGCTAGATTGTCCCCGCGTGTCGCTTGCTAGCTGGTCAATCGCCTCGGCGATCCGATCGACCGCATCCCCCCTGATCGAACACACACGCGAAGGATAGCCGAGTCGGCGAGCCGGGCGCAGGCACTCCGCCGGTCTGCTCGCCGTGGGGTTGAGGCGGACGGTCCGCGGTCAGCACCATTCGTTCTGTATAGGGGAAAAGAGCCAAGCCTGACGCGGTCCAGCAACACTTTTCCACAGGCGAGTGAGTGACGCCTGTGGATTGTCATTGTGGATAACTCGGGCAGAAATCTCGCCGGGTTTTTCTCCTGCACAGCCGGTGGATGCTGTACCCGCAGGTGAATGCCCCTTTCTGGGCGCCGGGGAGACTGTGATCCACAGCGATTTCCACCGGCCGTGCACAAGTTAGCCGACGGCTTCTCAACAAGTTATCCACAGGGTGCTGTGGCGGGCGGCGCCGAGTGCCAGCAGAATGTCATAGCCCCTCGATATGACGGTGTCTGAACTGGGGCGTGCCCGTTACGTCTGGGGGAGGTGGCGTCCGTTGAGCGTGGCCGAGGTGGCGCAGCGCGGCGAGGAATTCGAGCGGATGCCGCCGCACGACGTCGCGGCGGAACAGTGTGTCCTCGGCGGAATGCTGCTGTCCAAGGACGCGATCTCGGACGTGATCGAGGTCATCAGGCCCGGCGACCACTACCGGCCCGCGCATCAGCTCGTGCATGAGGCGATCCTCGACCTTTACGCCCGCGGCGAGCCGGCCGACCCGATCATGGTGGCCAACGAGCTGACCAGGCGCGGTGAGCTAACCAGGATCGGCGGCGCGCCCTACCTGCACACGCTGATCGCGTCCGTGCCGACGGCCGCCAACGCCGGTTACTACGCCAGGATCGTCAGAGAGCGCGCCATCCTGCGTCGGCTGGTGGAGGCCGGGACGCGCATCGTCCAGCTTGGCTACACCGGCGACGCGGACGCGGACGAGTTGGTCGACCGTGCTCAGGCCGAGGTGTACGGGGTGACGGACCGGCGGATCGCCGAGGACTATCACTCGCTATCGGAGATCATGCCGGGGGCACTGGAGGAAATCGAGGCGATCGGCGCCCACGGCGGCGGCATCACCGGCGTCCCCACCGGGTTCGCCGACCTGGACGCGCTCACCAACGGCCTGCACGCCGGCCAGATGGTCGTGATCGCTGCCCGTCCCGCCGTTGGCAAGGCACTCGCGCTCGACACGCCGCTCCCCACCCCCACCGGATGGACCGCGATGGGCGCGGTGCGGGCCGGTGACCTGCTGCTCGGCGCGGACGGGACACCAACCCGGGTGATCGCCGCGACCGAGGTCATGCGCGGGCGCCCCTGCTACCAGGTGGAGTTCTCCGACGGCGAGGCGATCGTCGCCGACGACGGCCATCAGTGGCTGACCTGGACGTCGCACGCGGGCGGCTTCACGCCGCCGCAGATAGTGACCACCGGCGAAATGGCCAGGACCTTGTCCTGCCGGGTCCTTGGCACCCGGTCCGGGTACGCGGTGGCGATGCCACGGCGTCTCGAGCTGCCCGAGGCTGACCTGCCAGTCACTCCGTACGCGCTCGGCTCCGCGCTGGCCGGGCGGGCGTTGGCGGTGGGGGCGGGGCGGGGCAACGGTGCGTTCGGGCCGTCGGGGGCGCGGTCGAGTGGCGGGTCGGCGGTTCCGTCGGCCGGGCGCATCCCGCCTGAGTACCTGCGGGCCAGCGCCGCCCAGCGCCGCGAGTTGCTCGCGGGGCTGCTTGGCGTGGCTCGGGTAACGGGCCCGGCGCGGATCACCGTGCCAGGCGAGGCGCTCGCGGCGGATGTCCGCGAGCTTCTGCACAGCCTCGGCTTCCAGTCCACCGTGGCCGCCACGCCCGGGGCGGGGCACGTCATCCGGTTCACCGACGCCCTGCCCTGGCGGTACGTGGTCGCGGTCAGGCCGGTGCCGTCCGTCCCTGTCCGCTGTGTGCGGGTGGACAGCAAGGACCACCTGTACCTGGCGGGCCGCGCCATGATCCCGACGCACAACTCGGCGTTGGCTCTTGACTTCGCGCGCTCGGCGTCGATCAGGCACCAGCTACCCTCGGTGATGTTCAGCCTTGAGATGGGGCGCAACGAGATCACGATGCGGCTGCTGGCCGCCGAGGCGCGAGTGCCGATGCACGTCATGCGCACCGGCCAGATGAGCGACGACGACTGGGCGCGGCTGGCCCGGCGGATGAGCGAGGTCGCCGACGCCCCGCTTTTCATCGACGACTCGCCCAACATGTCGCTGATGGAGATCCGCGCCAAGTGCCGTCGGCTCAAGCAGCGCCACGACCTGAAGCTCGTCATCATCGACTACCTGCAGCTGATGTCCTCCCCCCGGCGGGTGGAGAACCGGCAGCAGGAGGTGTCGGAGATGTCCCGGTCGCTGAAGCTGCTCGCCAAGGAGCTGGACGTGCCCGTGGTGGCGCTCTCCCAGCTCAACCGCGGCCCCGAGCAGCGCCAGGACAAGAAGCCAATGCTCTCTGACCTGCGTGAGTCAGGCTGCCTGACCGGTGACACGGAACTGCTGCGCGCGGACACGGGCGCCCCGGTGACGTTCGGAGAATTGATGCGGGACGGATGGGAAGGCGTTCTCGTCTGGTCCCTGGATGAGCATCGGCGGCTGGTTCCGGCGCCCATCGTGAATGTCTTCGAGTCCGGAACGAAGGACGTGTTCCTGGTCCGGCTCGCATCAGGGCGCGAGGTGAAGGCGACCGCCAACCACCCGTTCCTTGCGTTCTCTGGATGGACACCGCTTGGAGATCTCAGGCCAGGCGAACGCGTAGGCATACCGCGGCGGATCCCGGATCCGGTGGCGGTCGGTCTCGGCTGGTCGGAGCACCGGCTAGGACTGTTGGCGCACCTGATCGGCGATGGATGCGTGGTTAAGCGGCTTCCGGCGGTCCTGTACTCGGCTAGCGAGTCCGAGATATGCCTGTTTCTGCGTCATCTATGGGCTACTGACGGCTGCGTGTGGCTGCCCCGCGGTAAGTCCGCCGCGAAGGCCTATTACGCGACAGCGAGTCGGCAGCTCGCCGATGGGGTTGCTTGCCTGCTGGCACGCCTCGGAATCGTCGCGCGTATCCGTCAGGTGGAGAAAACTGGGTTCAAACCCGGCTATCACGTGATCATCGCCGACGGGCCGAGCCTGCGCACGTTCTGCGCCAAGGTCGGAGTTCATGGCAGGCGCGGTGAAACCGCCCGTCAGCTTGCCGGCCTGCTGGAGGGACGCGCGGCGAACACCAACGTGGACACGGTTCCTTTGGGCGTGTGGGAGATCGTCAAGCGGGAGCGTGTGCGAGCTGGCCTGACTGAGCGGCAGTTCCAGGCCGCGATCGGAACGAGCTACTGCGGCGGCGCGCTCTACAAGAGGTGCCCGTCTCGGGAGCGCCTCATGAGGTGTGCGGAGGCTCTCGGTTCCGAAACGCTGCGCGAACTCGCTTCGAGCGATGTCTTCTGGGACGAGATCGTAAGCATCGAACCGCTAGGACGGCAGCCCGTCTACGACGCGACCGTCAAAGAAACACACAACTTCATTGCAAATAGCACAATACTGCACAATAGTATCGAACAAGATGCCGACGTCGTCATTCTTTTGCACCGCGAGGACGCTTATGAGCGGGAGTCACCGCGGGCGGGTGAGGCGGACCTGATTGTCGCCAAGCACCGGAACGGGCCGACCGCGACGGTGACGGTCGCGTTCCAGGGGCACTACAGCCGTTTCGTCGACATGGCACCCGGCTGAGCTGCTGTAGGCGTGCCGCCCTCCGTGTGTGTCGTGTGTGTCGTCTCTGTCTGACGCCTAGCGCCCCGCAGTACGTGGAGGGCAAGCGCTTCCCTGACCGTGGTCAACGGGGTTGCCGGGCCGTCGCGCATCCTATGCACCGATGAGGGGTCACATTCGTTCACCTACACCAGAGAGCAGCGGCTGAACACCCCGGATGCGGCCAGCGGAGACCCGGCCCCGTCACCGCGCGGTGACTCCTCATACGCTCGGGCCCGCAGTGGACATTCCCGAGTTGCTGTTGTGCAACATGTGCAGAAAATCAAGAAAGTTCAGGGTATGTCCGTTAATAGGATCCCTGGATGATCTGCGAACTTTGGACCCGGTGGGCCATGCTGCCGTTCGACACGCTTGCGTGGTGGCAGGCAGTCACCGGCCGTAAGCCGCCCGAGTGGTCGAGCCCAAACGAGGTGGTGCTTGAGGCGCCGTTCGCCCTGCTGCGCGACTTCAGCACGGGCGGCGATGACGTGGCGCCGACCCTCATCTTCCCGCCCATGGCCGGGCACGCCTCCGCCATCGTCGACATGGAAGGGCAGAGCCAGGTTCAGCTGTGCCTTGCCCGGGGCCTGAGTCGGGTCTACTCGTTCGACTGGCTGGGCGCCACCAGGCAAACGAACGACGTCACCATCGAGGACCGAATGGCGTTCATCGGCAAGGCCGTCGAGGTCATCGCCGGGGAACGCGGCAAGGTCAACATCGTCGGCAACTGCCAGGGCGGCTGGGAAGCCTCGATCTGGGCGGCTCTAAACCCCGAGCGCGTGAACACGCTCATCCTCGCCGGGTCGCCCATCGACACCAGCGTGGACATCAACCCCGACCTGCTGCCGCTGATCCGCGGGTTCCAGGCGGTGGGCGAAACCGCCACGGCCGCGACGCTCCGGGCCATGGTCGCGTTCGAGGGCGGCGTGCACCGGGGGGTGTCGCAGATCGGCTTCTTCGCGATGATGCACCCGGCGGCGCACCAGTTCGGGCACCTCCGGCTCTACAACCACATCCGCGAACCCGAAACGGTCGCGCGGTTCCGCCAGTTCTACGACTGGTACTTCCACCCCGTGGACATGTCCGGAGCGCTGTTCCGGTGGTGCATCCCGCACCTGTTCGTCCACAACGAGCTGTACGAGGGAAATCTCGAGGTCGGTGGCCGGAGGGTAGACCTGCGCAGCATCACCGCGCCGCTGTTCCTGCTGGCCGGTGAGGAGGACGACATCACGCCGATCCGGCAGCAGATGCATATGGCGAACGTGGTGGGCTCGGAGCGAGTCGAGAAGTACACGACGCCCGGCGGGCACCTCGGCGTGTTCGTCGGCCACCGCTCGCAGGCAACCGTCTGGCCGCAGATGCTCGCCCGGGTGCGGGAGCTTTCCGATAGTTGAGCTAACACACCGCCGGGGTTGCTAATTCTCCCTTGATCAGGCGTCCCGGCGAGCTAGCGCCCAGCCGCCCGCCGCCAGCGCGACCGCCGCGTACCGGCACAGCATCCCGAACCCGGATGCCGCGGACAGCGAGTTCGTGACCGGCTTGACAGCAGTCAGGGAGTTCACCGCGATCATCCACGGGAGGAACTTTATGGCGGTGCTGTGCCATCCGAGCGGCAGGAGCACCAAGGGCAGGACGAAAAGCACCACGACGATCGCGGCTATGGCCCCCAGCCGTGTGCCGGATGACCCCGGCCAGCCCGAGACCGATAAGCGCGATCAAGCCAGGGTAGGCACCTGCGAGCAGCACCGCGCGCAGCACTCCGGGCTGGCTGAGCGTTGCGTGCGGAACGCCGTGCGGCGCGGCGATCGGGAAGGCGGCGAACGCCAGCACCTCCCCCGACGCGAGCGTGACCCCGGCTATCACGGCCGCCTCGGCGGTCAGAACCCATCCGCGACGCGGCACGGCGGCGGGCACTAGCGCTTCGGTCGAATGCGCAATCGGCCCGGCTAGAGTGGGTCGAACGCGCAATCGACCGAACGGGGGGGAGCGTCGACACGCCGGCGAGCGTGGGCGAAACCGGGGCACCGGCGCGGTTCTGTCCGACCTGGCCCCAGACATCGCGGTCGGCTGCGTCGGGCGGGGGTGTGGTGGTGCAACAGTGGTCCAGACTTCGACCCGGAACTGGCGGTGCCGGTCCACCCCGGAGGGTTCGTGCGCCGGGTAACCAGAACACCGCACTACGACGGTGCCCGCGCCGACGCAGCGGAGCCCGCGGTCATTGCCGTCAGCGGCATCGCTACCGTTCGCCAACAGTGGGTGGACCCGGCACAGCCGGTGCTTCGCCAATGGCGATGACTCGGCTGAATGTGAACCCTAGATCAGCTCTCGAACGTCAAGACCACGATATGGTCGAGCGCGTTGCTTCGATCCGGACGCGGCATGAGCGGATCGGCGCTCTGGCCTACCTTGTGGCAGTCACTGGTCGCGCCTCCATTGCCACACGGCCAGACAGTCGAGGATGACCGCCCCGGCGACCACGGCCAGCGGCACCAAGCGCTCGCGGGCACCGTCGGCTCCCTTCGTCACCGCCCGCCGCGCCTGAAGCGTGGTGCTCTGCCACTTGCCTGACAACTCGGAGGCCTTCGCCAGGGCCTTGCTCTTCACGTCTACCCTGGCAACCAGCTCCTGTACTGTCTCGCCCAGTTGCTCGCGGGTCCGCTCGATCTCCAGCCTTAGCTGCCGGGCATCGGCGGGCGGTGCCGCTACGCTGCCGGTCAGCGGCGCTGGTTCGTCCGCATGGCCGTCGCTGTCGGCTCGAGAGGAAAGCTCGGAGCCTGGTGCCGTTTCCGCCTTGTCGTTGGTTCGTTCCGCGGGCCTTGCTTCCCCTTCTCTTGCGGTCATCGCCGTGCCCTTTCCCTGATCACGTCGACATCGGTTTTGATGCTGGCAACTGTCTGCTCGGGCACAGGATGAGCGGCCTTTTGGAGGCGGCCCTTGCCGAGCAGGGCCGCTGTGCCGGCGATGGCCAGCAGGGCCGCGCCCATGATCAGAGCCGCGAGCCACGCCGCTATCACTCCGCTAATCGCGATGACCGCGCACGCGACAAGGCAGCCTCCGCCGTAAAACGCGAGGACGCCGCTACCCCCAAGCATCCCTGCGCCTACCCCGGCCTGCTTGCCCTTACGGGTCATCTCCAGCTGGGCGAGTTTCAGCTCATCGCGTACGAGCACCGAGACCTGCTCGGACAGCGACTTGACTAGTTCGCCCGTGGATCGCGCCCGGGGCACGGCTGGCCGTGTGCCGTCTACGAGATGTTCCATGATGCCTCCTTCGTCCGGATGCCGCCTTGAGCCACTGAGAACCTAGGCAACGCGCGAGCGCGGGTGGCCGGCTTTCGGCATCGCGTCGCGCTGAATCTGGGCGTTCAGCTCACCGCCCACGAGTACCGCCAGTCCGGCCAGGTACAGCCAGAACAGGAGGATGACGACCCCGGCTAGTGCGCCGTAGGTCTTGCCGTATGAGCCGAACTTGGTCACATAAAAGGAGAACCCGAGCGAGGCGAGCACGAAGATAACCGCACTCGCCAGGCCGCCAGCGGTAAACCACCGCCATCGCGGAGAGGGCCGGTTCGGCGCGTAGTAGTCGTAAAACGAGAACAGCGCAGTGATCACGATGATCGTCGCCACCCAGCGGACCGCAGTCCACGCGGCCAGGAACGCGGTATGTCCGAAGGACAGGTGGCCCTCGATCCCATAGCCGATCGACGCGCCGAACACGATCAGCGCCGCCGCTGCACCGCCGAGGACAACGGTCGCCAGCATTAGCGGGACAGTTCGCAGCCGTTTTGCCACGAACTTGCGATCTGGAACCTCGTACGCCACGTCCAGCCCGGTTTCCAGCGCCGCCATGCCGCCCGAGGCGGCCCACAGCGCCACCAGCACGCCGACGACGAGTGCCGTGACCGATCCCGCGGCAGACCGGCTGTTCGCGCTTTGCACCGCCTGGGTGAAGACCCCGGACGCCCCAGGCGGCAGGGCCTTGTCAAGGCCATTGACCAGTCGGTGCACCGTGCCCGTTTCAAGATGGAGCAGGCTGGTCAGGCCGAGCAACGCGATCAGCGCCGGGAACAGGGCGAGGAACCAGTGGTACGCCAGGCTCCCCGCGCACATGCTGCAGCGGTCGCGGACGAGTTTTTTCCCTGTGCCCTTCAGGGTCTCACGCCAGGCGAGCCCCCCAGTCTCAAGTCGGGTAGCAGGATCGGTCGGCCCCCGACGCTGCTTCGGGATCGCCTCAGCGCTGTCAGTTGGCAGGTGCTGCGTGGGATTTGGCTCGGCCACGGCCACGCCCCCAAATCAAGCCGCTTCTGTTCATAACCTGGCCGGACCACGGTCGTCTTCTCGCGGATCGGCGCGGGTCCCGGGTAGGTGGCCGCGAGAGTTCTGCTGTTCAGCCGGCTGGCGAGCGGCGAGCCCTCGGATTACGTGTCGGTTTAAGACTGGTTCAGGCTCGCCAGACCGCACGCCGGCGCGGACCACCCCAACACGGCATGTCCGGTCTGCGCCTACCCCCGGCCGTGCTTGTGGTTCCCGTCGCACCGCTGCGACTTTTAACCAACGTTACGCCCGGTCACCCTGGCTGTCACTACTGCCCGTCGCCGCCCGGCCGCAAGGCGCGACGCATAAGGCAGCGCGGCGGTGGACCAGCCAGATAGTCGCGACGATGAGCAGCGCCGACAGTGCGAGCAGCCAGCCGCCCTCGATCCACTGGAAGGGCCAGAACCGGCTGGCCGGCTGGTAGCTGGTCAACTGCGTGTAACCGTGCTGAGCCAAACACGGCGCGAATCCCAGAGGCCCGATCTTGTCCGCTGGAACGGAAGAGCAGAACTGGTTGACGAGGCTCTCGGGGGGATTGCCGGCGAAGGCGAACCTGCTGCCCTTGCTCGACCACTGGCTGATGGTCCACGCGGTGCTGGTGCCAGACTCGGTCTGCGCGACCGCGTGCAAATCGCCGTCTACGCCTATGAACATGGCATCGTCCGGCCAGGCCACGGCACTCCGCCAGTCGGCCGGAAAGCACGACCCTAGGACGCGAGACCCGTGTCTTGAGCCCCGTACGAGATCACGCTGCGCACCACAGCACCGGCCGAGGCGATGACGGTGCTCGCTAGCGCCAGGGCTGAGGTCACTTCGACCGGTTCCCGCGTGCTCAAAGTTCCAACCTTTCATCAGAACGAGTGGTGGTTACTCTCACCAGCCACGCGA
>Ga0187808_10000465_pt1 | contig 12504 bp, 11 predicted proteins | sample NC_wetland_sal_i_5_FD_132427 | JGI IMG/M metagenome (GOLD analysis project Ga0187808, IMG submission 132427) | Wetland sediment microbial communities from Neuse River Estuary, North Carolina, USA - ASW_3 | ecosystem: Environmental > Aquatic > Freshwater > Wetlands > Sediment | place: USA: North...
CTGGTGCGACCCAACAGCGGCTACTAGGGCCCCCCTTCTTCCAAAGGTACGGGGTCAGTTTGCCGAGTTCCTTAACAGAGGTTCGCTCGTCCACCTGTGGGGAGTTCCCCTCGCCCACCTGTGTCGGTTTGCGGTACGGGCAGCAACGCATCTGGCTAGAGGCTTTTCTCGGCGGCCTGGGGCCACATGACTTCCGTGCGATTGCTCACACTCGTCCCAGCCGTCATGCCTACATGATCCGGGTTTGCCTGGATCACGCACTTCGGTCTGGCAACCCATCCTGTCCATTCGATGGGCTCATGCTCCCTGCCGCGTCCCCTCCTCGCTCGCTAACGATGCCTGCTGGTGCAGGACTATCCAACCTGCTTGCCATCGCCTACGACTATGACGTCCTCGGCTTAGGTCCCGACTGACCCTGGGTCGACTGACGTTGCCCAGGAACCCTCAGGCTTTCGGTGGAGGTGGTTCTCACACCTCGTTCGCTACTCATTCCGGCATTCGCACTTCTGGCCGCTCCACCCGTCCTTGCGGTCGGGCTTCTCTGCTGCCAGAACGCTCCCCTACCATGCCCTCCTCAACGAAGGACATTCACAGCTTCGGTACGACGCTTGAGCCTCGCTACGTTGTCGGCGCCGACGCACTCGACCAGTGAGCTATTACGCACTCTTCCAATGATGGCTGCTTCTAAGCCAACATCCTGGCTGTCTGGGCGCATCGACTTCCTTTGACACTGAGCGTCGATTTGGAGACCTTAGCTGGGGATCTGGGCTGTTTCCCTTTTGACGACGAAGCTTAGCCCCCGCCGTCTCACTCGCGCTCACCGCTGCTGGCATTCGTAGTTTGCTTGGGGTTGGTAACCAGCACTTGGCCCCTAGCCCATGCAGCGCTCTACCTCCACCAGCGGATTGCTTGCGCGGCTGCACCTCAATGCATTTCGGGGAGAACCAGCTATCTCCACGTTCGGTTGGCATTTCACCCCTATCCACAGCTCATCCCCCAGTTTTGCAACACTGGTGAGTTCGGGCCTCGACGGACTGTCACATCCGCTTCACCCTGGCCATGGATAGCTCACGTGGTTTCGGGTCGCATCCTTGCCACCACTTTCGCCTGTTTCGGACTCGGTTTCCCTGCGGCTCCCCCACTTTGGCATGGGTTAACCAGGCGACAAAGATGCACTCGCCGGATCATTCTACAAAAGGCACGCCATCAGCCCGACCTTGCTCTTGCAAGAAGGGCCTCTGACTGCTGGTAAGGACGGGGTTTCAGGCACTCTTTCATCCCCCTTGCGGGGTGCTTTTCACCTTTCCCTCACGGTACTTGTTCACTATCGGTCGCTGAAGGTAGTTAGCCTTGGAGGGTGGTCCCCCCTGCTTCCCACAAACTCACCGGGGTTCGTGGTACTCAGGATCCCAGTCGGAGCAGGCTGGCGCGTCCCCTACCGGACTCTCACCGTCTCTGGTGGTGCCTTCCAGCACCTTCGGGTGTGCTCTACCTGCTCGTGCTGCTGGTCCTACAACCCCATGCTTCCGAAGAAGCATGGTTTGGGCTTATCCCCGTTCGCTCGCCACTACTAGGGGAGTCTCGTTTGATTTCTCTTCGTCGGGCTACTGAGATGTTTCAGTTCACCCACGCCCTCCGCCCTGCCTATAGATTCAGCAGGGGGTCGCCAGACATAACTCTGGCGGGGTTGCCCCATTCGGATTCTCAGGGCTCATCGCTCGCATGCAGCTCCCCCTGAACGTTTCGCCGGTCTCCGCGTCCTTCTTCGGCCTTCAGCGCCAAGGCATCCTCCCCGTCCTCTTCTTTGCTTGTTCCTCCACTCTTCTTCTGCTCTCGGCAATATTGAAGTAATTCTTCTTCTTCAGTTGTAAAAGTGCTTCTGAAAATCTGCCTTGCTTGGGCAGGTGTTTCTCAGGGCCTGGATACTATCGCATATTCTTTTCGGCTTGTCAACACTTTGTGCTACCAGTTTTTGGCGATGTAGGGAATCTACCCTAAAGGTACTAAGCGGGATTGACGAACATTTAAGAGGTAAAGTATGCTTTAATTTGTAGGAATATGCGGGGCATGAGATTACAATTCTATGAAGGGAAAACAGTGTATCTTATGAAGTATTTTTTCTGGATTGCTTTTGCCGTGTTTCTAGCAGCCTCCATTCCCCATGTGGCATACTTTTTTGCATCATTTGAACCATCACAAGGACCTGAAGGAATCTGGTGGTGGACTGTAAGTTATGCAATAGCTATTAGCATTGATGTGACTGTGTACCTGCTCTCGTGGACGGCATTCCAGCGCTACCGGCGCTATCGAACGCCGAAAGCGGTGTGGCAGCACTGGCTCCTGATAGTCATGTGTACCTTTTTTTCGTGGGCGGTGAACTGGGCGTATGCGAAACAGTTCCATAGTGTGACGATGCTACACGCTGCTGAGGCTGCGGCACCGTGGTTAACGAGTATTTTTCCTTTCATGGCCAGCGCGTTCCCATTGCTGGGCATTGTTTACACAATGATGGCGGAGACGATTTCAGAAACGGCGGCCGAAGAGAAACTGGAGAAGGCACAGCAGTTGTCTGCACTTGCGGAACTGGCAAAGCAGACACACTTGCCTGTTTCCGCTTTGCGTCGTGCACTAGCCACCACTGGTTCGCGTATCAACCCGGCAACCCTGTTGGCGGTGACCAATCATACGGTGAGCGATATGACTCCCCCACCGGCCGCCGCTGCCGATACGGGGCCGAATGAAGTGGTACGACCGATTACAGGGCAGGTGATGGCAGTAGCTCCCCGATTTATCGAGCGAGATCCAATCAACCTGGGCGCGAAACGGAATACGAACCCTGCTTTAACGGCTTTGCCCAATGAAGGCAACCCTGACAAACTGCAGATGACGATAGAAGTTTTACGGTCAAATCCGAATATGACCGATGAGGCACTGGCGGAATTCCTTTCACTCAAGCGACCGGCAAGCGCAAGATTCTGGCGACTGAAGGCTATCGAGATTCTCAATGCGCCAGACAAGGAACAGACTGGAAATATTGAAGGGCGCTCCGCAAGCTTCGCTCCTGCTGCTGAGCGCAATGGCTGGCGATCTAGACGGGGGCTAGATTCAGAGTCAGCAGGGATGGCGAATGGGACGATGGGTAAGCGTTGAAGCCTGGAATTGTTGAGCTTAAGGAAATTGCCCTTGACGTTTACCTAGATGTTATGATAGACTTAGTAGAGTATGGGGTGGGGATGACAAACTACCTAACCTCTGCCATGTTCTGTGCAGTTTGACAGTGCAGTCACCAAGTATTTGATTGTCTGTCTCCAGACTACTTCGGGAGGGATCAATGCGGGCCACGTTCAGTTATGCGAGCATCCTACATGCTATTGGCCAAGTGCTTGACCAGAGCGGCGTTAAAAGTATTGCGATCCATGAGGAAGAGGACGGTCTCTTCGTTGAGGGTTTCAATAGCCATGGCCAGCTTCAAGCTCAGATACGCTATGACATTGCTAGTCTCTACGACCTTTTACACCGATCAGAGGACGAGGTTGAAGAGCGCAGTGCAAGAGATGAAGGGGTGCTGCGGCGATTCCTGGCTGACCACAGTCGTGAGTTAGTGGGCGTTTCTCACTAGTGAGTATCTCTTACTGCGTGCTCGAATGAGAGAACCGGGGCATCATCCCCGGTTTTTGGTATGATACAGGTTAAGGTCGGGGGAAATCGAACTCCGTAGGGGCGGGAGTGGTGCGGAGTTGGGGGGGACCCTAGTGGTCGCCCACGTCACACAACCAACGCTTCCCGTAGTCACGCATACTCTCGATCAGACCCACTAAGTCGTGCCCTTTCTCGGTAAGAGAGTATTCTACTCGCGGAGGCACTTCTGCAAACGTTTGGCGAAGGATGATGCCTTCTTCTTCAAGCGAACGCAAGCGTTCAGAGAGTGTTTTAGGGCTGATGCCGTGGAGCGAGCGTTCCAGTTGATTAAAACGTTTGACACCAGAGGCTAAATCACGGATAATGAGGAGTGTCCACTTCCCGGCAACAATCTCAGCAGTCCGTGCGACAGGACAGACCGTATCTTTGGGGTAGGTAGGCGTTGTTGGATCCATGGTATCACACTCATTTGTAGCCCCCACGATAAATCGGGGGATTCATATCCTGAGCGAAGCTTGCGCAGCGCCTTTTAATAATCAGACTATACCATAGTACCTACACAAAGTAAAGCGCGTAGACCACTCGACTTTATCACGAAAGTATGATATGCTCATTGTTATAGGATGCCACCGCGAGGCGAGTCAGTCCGAGTACCTGAACAATCATAAAAATCTTGGTCTGCGCGGTTTCTCCCAATGAGAGGAGAAGAGAAGATGATGCCTGAAGATATTGCTTTGTTTATCGATTTTGAGAATATCCGTTACAGTATGCTGAATATCCAGCGTCGTGAACCTGATCCCCAGGAGCTAATTGCCGTTGCTCGCCGATATGGTACTGTTATGGTAGCCCGGGCTTATGCGGACTGGTCCAGACAGCCAGAGCCGTTCAAAGGAAGCTTAACAGCAGCCATGATTGATCGTGTTGACTGTCCGGCGAAGCAGCGAGACCGCATCCGTGTAGGCACAGTCCATTATCCTGGTGGTAATCAGCCTACAGGAGGACTTGGCTCGTCATCTGAACAGAACACTGGTAGTTATCAGAGGCCCTGGTCTTCTGGATCAACGGGGTATACTGGTCCACTGCCGGCAATCACTCCCCAGGGACCTGGAAATGGTTGGTCGTCCTATCAGGATGCACCTCTTCCTTTGCAGCCTGGATTTGATGAGAACCTCGTATCGGCAGATGAGCCAACGCCTGATGAAGGCTTTAACATCGCTGATTTCCAGCAGCCGGAGTCCCCTCGACAAAATCTACCCTATCAGAACACATACGGACAACCTCCTACGCCCACTGGTCCGCTCGGTCATACGGGTAGCACTGGCCCTCTAGCCTATCCCGGCACCCCTTCAGGTCAGCATAGCGGCAACACGGGCCACATGCCTACTATTAGCACTGGCAGTGGGAACACGGGCCACATGCCTGCCATTACCGCAGGTAGTGGCAATACTCTTGTACAGAGCACAGTTGTGCAAAGTACTGTTGACTTGAATATGCTGATGGATATTATTGAAACTGTGTTTGATCGTCCCACCATCTCTACCTTTGTTCTGATGACGGGCGATAAGGATTTCACCCGCATCAGTGCGCGTTTGAAGCTACGTCTAAACAAAACTGTTATTGTAGTTGGTATACCAGGAACCGTCAGCCGAGATTTAATTAGCAGCGCCAATCAGTTTGTACCATTAGTGCCAGGCGGGAGTTCTACGGTGGGGGTTACCAATGGCGGCTTCGGACAAATGTCCCCGACTGGAAATACTGGAGCCATGCCTGCCATTACTGGAGGGCTATCCGCACCATCTTTTCAGTTTCAGACACCCGGTGTGCCCATGCCGATGGACGCTCTGGACCCACAATTTTTGCAATTTCTCGATTATATTGACCGTAACTGGTCTTGGCGCACGATCGTGGGTGTTTCAAACTTTATCGGTGACCCGGTGAATCCGAAAAACCGTTTCCGTGGACGGCTCACGCGTGAGTCGGCACGTGAACTGCTCAATACATGTATTCAACAAGGTATTTTGCTCCTTCAGACAGACCCAACAGGAGCAGAGGATCTACGGCTGAATCGCTTGCATCCTGGTGTCGATGAAGTACTCAAGCAATTTGTGCGTTAGCTCACCCCAGCGACCACAGCACCACAGGGCGACCGTAAAGGTCGCCCATATATTTTATCTGATGAATTTCTGAACGCGGGAACACCTGCTCAGGTATACTCTAGAAAGGTGACAAGGACGGGGTATGAGGATAGGATATTGTTCAGGCAACTGTAAGGCATCGTCTCTACCCTGCAAGGAGTGTATCAGGGCCGCCAGCGACAATAGTAAGCGTAAAAATATTTACTCAAGAGGACGCTATTATGAAGCTAATACGCCGTATTGCATGGACCGCGGTAGTGTTTACCTATTTACAAGTCTCATTGGGCGTTACAGTGCGCGTCAACAATGCCGGCTTGAGTTGCCCTGATTGGCCGCTGTGTTACAACAAAGTATTTACCTTTCCCGATATTGGCGCTCTGCTTGAGGAATCGCATCGCTACAATGCCACAATTGTGAGTGTACTCATCGTCGCCCTGACAATCAGCGTATTGATCTGGGCACGCAAAGAGCGACAGGTATTGATCCCTACACTCATTGCGCTTGCCTTGCTGGTTGTAGAGATCGTGCTAGGTGGCCTGACAGTGCTCTGGAAGTTACCACCGACGATCATCACAGCGCACCTGGGCACGGCATGGGCAATCTTCGCTATGGTGATCACAGTGGCTGTTATGTCGGGTAAGCAAACCACAGGTTGGGAAGCTCCAAATAAGGAAGACCTCGACAAGACACGCAGAAGCGAAGCTTGCGGAGCATCTATCAATTTTACCCTGCTGGCTATGACAAATGCGTTGTTCGTATATGGACTGATGCTCAGCGGCTCCTACGTGGTTGGCAGTGGAGCATCACTGGCTTGCCCGGGCTGGCCGCTATGCGGGACGCCACCAACGTGGGCAGTAACGTATCACCTGGCAGATATCAATGTGTTGCATCGCTACATCGCCACGTTTGTTGGTCTCGTCCTCATCTGGACCCTGGTATCGGCATGGCGCAGGCGCAAGGTCGCGCCAGGTCAAGCCCGGGTTGCGCTAGCAGCTGGCGTACTGTTTGTTGCACAAGCTATTGTCGGTGGCCTGGTTGTGCTGTTGCAGAGACCCGATTATATTGCTATTTTACACCTGGCACTTGCTACGGCTGTGTGGGGCACCCTGGTGCTCCTGGCGGTACTTGCCGCACGTCAATTGCGTGCAGCCTTCCTGGTACCTCCGTCAGAAGGTGAGGCAGAGACAAGGGCGGAGGCAAGCTCCCCCGCTCCATTCCACCCCGCCCCTACGGTCGCTGAGCCAAAGAAAGAAGTAGGCCCGATACGCCAGACCATCGCAAACTATGTGGACCTGATGAAGCCGCATGTCACGATATTGTTGCTCGGCACCACAGCTGCAGCGATGGCTATCGCCTCTCGTGGACTTCCGCCTTTGGGGCTGGTGGTAGCGACGTTATTGGGAGGCGCAATGGCCGCTGGCAGCGCAAACTGCATTAACTGTTACATCGATCGTGACATCGATCAGATCATGGGGCGCACACAACGGCGATCTTTGCCTTCTGGCAGAGTTCAGCCCACCCAGGCGTTGATCTTTGGTATCGCTCTGGGTGTTGGCGCATTCATTATCCTGGTAGCATTCGTCAACCTGCTCAGCGCGACCCTGGCATGTTCAGCTATCCTTTTCTATGTGTTTGTCTATACGATGTGGCTGAAACGTTCCTCTGTCCAGAATATCGTGATCGGCGGAGCCGCAGGTGCAGTTCCTGTTCTGGTAGGTTGGGCAGCAGTAACGAACACGATTACACTGCCAGCGATCTGGCTCTTCGCAATCATTTTCTACTGGACGCCACCGCACTTCTGGGCACTCTCACTGCTGATCCAGAAAGACTACGAGAAAGCGCGTGTGCCGATGATGCCAGTTGTGATGGGTGAGGCCGAGACACGCAAGCAGATTTTTTTGTATTCACTGTTGTTATTGGCCGTTACCCTGGTATTGTTTGGCATGCATGCCATGGGCTATATCTACCTTGTGGCGGCTGTAATCCTGGGCGGCATCCTGATCTACATGTCGGTGCGTCTCCTGCGCGATCAGACGAAACGCTGGGCACGTACCCTCTTCTGGTATTCGAACTGCTATCTGGCGATGATCTTCGCCGTCATGGTAGTAGATAGAGTAATACGCTGAAGATAAGAGGACACATATGAGTTGGCGTCTCGCTTCCCGTCTGTCTGTGATCACCCTGGCGTTACTGGTGGTGGTATTCATACTCTTGCTGCAATCACCGCAGGGGATGAGCCAGTTATTGCGCGGCCTCATTCCCGGCGCAAACCAACCACTGCAGGGGACAGACCTGGGCGGTACGCCAGCCCCAGATTTCCGCCTGCTTGACCAGTTTGGAAAGCCAATCTCGCTCTCGCAGTTCAAGGGCAAACCCATTGTTCTAACATTCCTCTATACTCACTGCACAACTATCTGTCCTCTCACCGCCGAGAAGCTCCACATGGTGATGCAGGACCTTGGCCCAGATGCACACAGTGTCGCCGTAGTGGCAGTCAGCACGGATCCAAAGGGTGATACGACCGCTGCAGCACTGGCTTTCTCGCAAGCTCACAGGATGGTGGACTACTGGCATTTTCTCACCGGTTCGCAGGATGCACTGTCACCCATCTGGTCGGCCTACAGTATTTATGCACAGCCACAAAGTGACTCATCTATTGCCCACTCCACCGGCCTTTATATAATTGATAAGCAGGGAAACGAGCGCGTCTTCCTCGACGACGATTTCTCACCAGCGCAAGCGGCTGCAGATTTGAAGATTTTGCTGAGCGAGTAACCCCTTCGATAAATCGAGGAGCTACATTATTGACTGATAACACAAGATCAGTTATGCTCTAGTGGGAATCCCTGCGCTTGCCGCCTGGTACCGATGAAACTGAAAGTAGAGAGGGGGAAACACTCAATGCTTGACCACCCAGACCAGAAAAAGAACCATCGAGGCCGCTGGATCATGTTCATGGTGGCTGTGCCTTTGCTTTCAATTGTATGTGGTGCGTATGCTGGCTTTCTGAACGCAACTCGTCCAACGCCGGAGAAGACGCTGTATGCTTTCTGTATTGCTTTGCAGAGTGGAAATGATCTGCAGGCATTTAGTCAGTACTCCAACGCATATCAGCATACCTACCCAAAACAGCAGCTTGAGAGCGATATGACGGGAGACAAGGTGATCTCATGCACATATGACGCTCTCAGGTTGTCTGGAAATAAGGCAACAACGAGGATGAGACTGGTCCATGCCTCCGGGATCACAAATACTGATACAGTCATCTTGAGCCAGGAAGGAGGAAGTAATAATGAGTGGAAGATTGAGAGCGGCATACATCTTTCGACACCGCTTGAAACCGTGAATACGTTTTGCAATGCGGTGCAAAAGGGTGATTACAGAGCAGCTCACGACCAGTTCATCAGCGGCTACCAGGGTGACTATCCAGAGCAACAGCTTGCAAGTGACATGGTACTAGATAAGGTGATCTCCTGTAGCCATACCTCTATTGCTATGTCTGGGTCAAATGCGTTGACTCATCTGACACTTGTCCATGCATCCAAGGTGACGAATAACGATCTTGTCATCTTGAGTCAGGATGACAACGACATGTGGAAGATTGCAAGCGGGATTCATCTTTCTACGCCGCTTGAGACTGTAAATGCGTTCTGCAATGCCATACAGAGTGGCAATTATCAGATGGCCTACACGCAACTTTCCGCGAATTTCCAGAGTACGGTTTCAGAGCGGGAGTTTGTCAGTGCCCTTGCGCAGAGCATGATGACTTCGTGTAGCCACAATTCGCTCACCATTTCTGGGACCAGTGCAACTGCCATGCTGGAGCTGGTAAACGCTTTCAGCTCAGCATATAGTGACTTTGTGATTCTTGTTCAAGACAGCAGCAGCGACTGGAAAATAGAGGATGTACGACTTCTGTGATGAGTGCGCGTAACGAGGGTTTGCGTCAACTGGCCGGAAGTCCTGGCTGCGAAAATCTGTCATCAGCCTGGAGAGCGGTTCTCGTCTTTCTCATCGGCCAGCGCTTTCCAGGGCCTCTTCCCGCAGCCGTTGCACGTCGCGCATCGGGGGGACACCGAAGAGGCTTTTGTACTCCCGATTGAAGTGGGAGGCATCGTGGTACCCCACGCGATAGGCAGCACTTGCCGCGTCGAGGTCTTCGCCCAGCATCAGCCGGCGGGCCTCCTGGAGCCGCAGGCGCTTCTGGAATTGCAAGGGGCTCATCGCCGTGACAGCCTTGAAGTGGTGGTGCAAACCCGAGACGCTCATGCCCAGCTCGCGCGCGATCTGCTCGATGCGAAGTGGCTGGTCGAAGTCTCGACGGAGTCGATCGACTGCTCGGGCGATGTGGGGGGTGTAGCCCCCCAGGATCGCAAGGTGACGGAGCCGGCCACCCTGCTCTCCCATCAGGAGCCGATAGATAATTTCCCGCGTGATCAGCGGCAGGAGAACCGGCGCTTCGGCAGGGGCATCCAGGAGCCTCGTGAGCCGCACGATGGCGTCCAGTAGGTGCCCATCCAACGGGCTGACGGCGATGGCCCTCATATCAGCATGATCTCTCGGCGAGGAGTAACCGGCCTCCACCATGACCGCACCGACGAGGGTGGGGGCGAGTTCCAGGCGCAGACTGAGGTAGGGCCGTTCCTTCGAGGCTTCCAAGACCTGGCTGACGCGGGGCAACTCGACAGTAGCGAGTAGGTAATGCGAGGGGTCGTAGCGGTAGCGACTGTCACCGAGAAGGACCTCTTTGCTGCCCTGGGCAATCACGCACAAGGATGGCTCGAGTACGCTGTGAAGCGGCTTTAGAGGCAAGGAGGAGCGGGACAGGTGCAGCCCCTGGAGCGGCTGGGCGGTCCCATCTTCGCGCATGGCCCGCGCAATTCGCTCAACCAGTTCCTCACGGTTGGCTTGCATCCACTCGGCCTCGCGTTCTGCCTGCTGGAGGATCATCACATTCATCGGAACCTCTTCTCTTGTTTCTCCGTCGCTCATCTGGAAGATGTGCAGAATCAGACAATCATTTTCGACAATCATTCTACCACCCTGTGCTCCAGGGCGTCTATAATACCTCCAGACAGAGAACATGCCTCTCTGCTTTTACAGGCATAGTGAAGGATTTCAGAAAATGGACATCAAAAGAAGTGGCTCACAGCCTTCCGGCAAAGGACCGGCCGAGTACTTTACCGGCGCTGTACGCATTGACCCCCTGTTCCAGGCACCCGATCCGGCACGCGCGGTCGGCGCCAGTGTCACGTTCGAGCCCGGCGCTCGGACAGCATGGCACAGCCACCCGCTGGGCCAGACCCTGATTGTGACGGCTGGCTGTGGCCGGGTACAACGCTGGGGGGGTCCAATCGAGGACATTCGACCGGGTGATGTGATCTGGTTCTCGCCGGGTGAGAAACATTGGCACGGTGCCACGGCAACCACGGCCATGACGCACATCGCCATTCAGGAACAGCTCGACGGCAAGACCGCCGACTGGATGGAACAGGTCAGCGACGAACAATACCTGGCCTGATCGTGCAGGAAGAAAGTTCCGACCTTTACTCAAAGACAGGAGACAAGACGAATGCAGAAGCGCAAACTTGGAAAGAGCAACTTGGAAGTTTCGGCTCTCGGGCTCGGCTGCATGGGAATGAGCTTTGGCTACGGTCCGCCTGCCGACAAGCAGGAGATGATCTCACTTATTCGGTCGGCTGTCGAACGCGGCATAACATTCTTCGACACCGCTGAAGCGTACGGCCCGTTCACCAACGAAGAACTCGTGGGCGAAGCGCTTGCTCCCTTCCGCGGGCACGTGGTGATCGCCACCAAATTCGGTTTCAAATTTGGTCCCACGGGGGAGCAGATGGGCATGGATAGTCGGCCAGAGAATATCAAGCAGGTCGCCGAGGCCTCGCTCAAGCGACTCAAGGTCGATGCCATCGATCTGTTCTATCAACACCGCGTTGACCCGGAGGTGCCCATCGAGAACGTGGCGGGAGCGGTGCAGGACCTGATTCGGGAAGGGAAGGTCAAGCACTTCGGACTTTCTGAAGCAGGCGTACAAACGATCCGGCGCGCGCACGCCGTCCAGCCCGTGACGGCACTCCAGAGCGAATACTCGCTGTGGTGGAGAGCCCCTGAAGCGGAAGTGTTGCCAACCCTCGAGGAACTCGGAATCGGCTTCGTTCCATTTAGCCCTCTGGGGAAGGGCTTCCTCACCGGCAAGATCAACGAAAACACGACGTTCGACCGTTCCGACTTCCGCAACATCGTCCCTCGCTTTACGCCAGAGGCTCGAAAAGCGAATCAGGCTTTAGTCGATCTGCTTCGCGAGATCGCAGAGCGAAAGAAGGCGACACCTGCGCAGATAGCGCTTGCTTGGCTGCTTGCCCAGAAGCCGTGGATCGTGCCGATTCCGGGTACCACGAAGCTGGAACGCGTGGAGGAGAACATCGGAGCCGTTGCCGTCGAACTGACGCCCGACGATCTGCGTGAGATCGAGAGCGCCGCCTCAAAGATCACGGTGCAAGGGGCTCGGTACCCCGAAGAGTTGGAGCGAAGGACGGGTCGCTGAGCGGAAAAATGTGCCACAAAGCCAGACCGACCAGCACACCGAATGTGTCTTAGAGCCCGGATAAAGGGTGTACGACAGTTGTGGTGGCCGACCGTCTCAGCATTTGAAGCGGGAGTACGCAAGGATCGCGATGCGTTCAACCGGCTCATCTCGAATGCTGGCAGCGCC
>Ga0187808_10000467_pt1 | contig 12474 bp, 8 predicted proteins | sample NC_wetland_sal_i_5_FD_132427 | JGI IMG/M metagenome (GOLD analysis project Ga0187808, IMG submission 132427) | Wetland sediment microbial communities from Neuse River Estuary, North Carolina, USA - ASW_3 | ecosystem: Environmental > Aquatic > Freshwater > Wetlands > Sediment | place: USA: North...
CGGCTCGAACCAGATTCACGGCTCAGGCTTCGAGTTCGTCCAAAACGATGTATTCCAAGCCCGAGATCCTTTCACGCAAGGTCTCCACGCGCCCGGCACGCCCTCACCTGACCATCGCGGCATTCCCGAATTGCGCTTCAACCAATTCGGCGGCTCATTGGGAGGCCCCATCAAGAAAGACAAGGCCTTCTGGTTCGTCGATTACCAGGGTAATCGCGAGGACCTGGGAGGGTCTGTTTTGACGCGCGTGCCTACAGCCGACGAGCGCACGGGTAATCTGTCGGACCTGGGCGTAAACATCTACGATCCCACGACCGGCAACGCTGCCGGGAGCGGCCGGTTGCAGTTTCCCGGCAATATCATACCGACTAACCGGATCGTTCCCCAGGCCACGGCGCTCATGAATTTCCTGCCCCTCCCCAACGTTCCGGGTGCGGTCGGACCGGTACCCAACTACGCCACCTCGGGAGTGAACAATTACAACACGGATCAATTTGACATCCGCATCGACCACTACGTCACGCCCAAGTTGAATTACTTTGCGACGTATAGCTATGAAGGCGTTACCGTCCTGTCACCCGGGGCCTTCGGTATCTACGGCGGACCGGAGATCTCTCCTACCGGAGTCAACATGTATGAAGGCCGGTCGAGCGATCTGCTGGAGAATGCCGCGTTCTCGGCCAACTATATCTTCAACCCCAGCTTGATCGCCGATTTCCGCTTTGGCGCCAATCGCTATCGGATTCTGGAAAACGCGCTCGACGCCAATCTGGGTCTGGCAAATCAAGTAGGTATTCCGGGCATCAACGTTCCGCAGTTGAGTGGCAGCGGAGGTTTGCCCGATCTCGACATCAATGGCACGGGCGCCTTCGAAATGGGTTATCAGTGCAACTGCCCGCTGCACGAAACTGAAAACGTTTTTGAATGGAGTTCGGACTGGACGAAGATTCTCGGCGCACACACGATAAGATGGGGCGGTGACGTACAAGCCGCACAAAACCTGCGTCTTCCCAGCGATAACCACCGCGCCGGGGTCTACAACTTCAACCCCACTGTGACGTCCTCGCTCGAATTTCCCACCGCTGGTGCAGGTCTGGCCAGTTTCCTGTTAGGAGATCCCAGCACCTTCGCGCGCTTCGGCCAAATCTCCACCAACCAGCAGGACCGGCAGAAGCGTATGTACTATTACGCCCAGGACACCTGGCGCGCAACGCACAAATTGACGCTGAGTTACGGCGTCCGCTGGGACACCTGGTTCCCGGATGAGTCGCTCCACGCGGGGCAAGGCGGTCGTTTCGATATCGGGACCGGCTTGGTTTACATCCCCGGAGTCGGCGGAAACTCCCTCAGCGCAAACCAGCAGACGCAATGGCACAACATCAGCCCGCGCATAGGCATCGCCTATGCTTTGAAGCCCAATACCGTCATCCGCACGGGATGGGGACGCAGCTACTACCAGGGGACCTTTGGCTGGACCTTCAACAATCTGGACGCAGACGTCTATCCCTCCATTGTGAACCAGCAACTCAACGCCGTCTCGTCGTTCTTCCCGGTGCAATTTGTTTCTGGCGCATTGCCGGCCACACCGTCGTTAGGCACAGCGCCGCCCTTGCCCGTATTCCCCACGATCCCGTCGTCGGGCAGCTTTCCTCTGCCCAACGGCATCGGGGCCGGCTATCTGCCGGTCAACCAGAAGATCCCTTACGTCGACTCCTACAACTTCACTGTCGAGCATGAATTCACCAACAATCTGGCTTTGTCCGTCGGCTACGTCGGGAACGTGGGACACGAGCTGAACATGGGCTGGAACATGAATGAGCCTATTCCCGGACCAGGGCCGTTCACTGCCCGCCAACCTTACTATGCGCTGTATGGGTTCACCCAGACCATTTTTGACAAATGCGACTGTGAGAGCAGTAACTACAACGCGTTTCAGGGCCAGCTCACAAAGCGTTACTCGAACAACCTCTCCCTGGTTGTCAACTACACTTGGCAGAAGGCGCTAGACTATGGCGAGTTTGGCACACCCACCGACCAGTACGACACCATGCTGGATTACGGACCAGCCTCTTTCAATCGCTCGAGCGTTCTCACCATCGGGCACACGTACTTCCTGCCCTTTGGCAAAGGACAGCGTTACGCTTCCGACGCTCATGGCGTTTTGGGCCAGATTGTTTCCGGCTGGCAGTGGAGCGGATTCACAACCTGGGAGACCGGCATGCCTTTCAGCGCAACGCTCTCCAGCAATGCCTCCCTGAACTCTCTTATGAGTCTGCGTCCGAACCAGATTGCCGGGGCCTTGGCCGGAATAACTCAGTCCCGCAACCTCTGGTTCAACCCCGCATCGTTTGCAGTTCCCCCTCTTTACCTCTTTGGCGACGCGGGTAAAGATGCCATCACAGGCCCATCGCTGTTTACGGCCGACTGGGCACTGGTGAAGGACTTCAACATCACCGAACGAGTTAAAGCGCAGTTCCGATGGGAAGTGTACAACGTGTTCAACGACACCAACCTGGCGAATCCCAGCAACACCAACGTAGACACCCCGACCGCCGGGCTGATTACAGACGTGCAATCTCCTATGCGGAACATGCAGTTTGGGTTGCACCTTTTCTGGTAATTTGCGCCCGGTAGCGCAGACCTGCTTTTTAGGTCTGCGGCTCTTCGCAGAAGATTTGCTTCTTAGGTCTGCGGCTTTTCGCCAGCTCATCCGCCCAAAAAGCCGCAGACCTTGGAACGCAGGTCTGCGCTACGCGCTTTTGCCTGGACCTGTGGACCCCAAAACCAGCGGTCCGTGCTACCCAATCTCCTTCTAGGCTGTCATTCCGAGCGGAGCGAGGAATCTCGCCTTGGTCTGTCGAGGAGACAATCGGAGCGAGATTCCTTGCTCCGCTCGGAATGACAGCTCCTGAAAGGGTTGACGATGTCCATTTCGCGCCGCTCTTTTGTGAAGTGCTCGGGAGCAATGCTAGCGCTTTCGCTGGGCGCTCGCCGCATGTTTGGTAATGCGCCATCCGGGATCACTTCGGGTCAAGCGCCGTCCGCGGCCGGCGCGCCGGGACCCATCCCGCGAATCGTCACGGAGGACTTCTCCAGAGAGTTCTATCCTGCCTACTTGAGCAACGGGCTCATCGGCGTGCGGCCGGGGCCGAATCCGCTTGCTCCCGCCAAGACCATGGTGAACGGATTCGTATACTCCGACATACCTTACAAGGTGGTGAGCCTCTCTCCCGCCCCGTACCCTCTGACGACAGATTTCCGGGTCAATAACGTCACCCTGCTTAAGCACCCCGAACTGGTCAGAGTGGAGCGTCAAACTCTGGACATGACCACTGGCGAATTGCTTACGGAGATGGTTTTTACGCCTTCGAGCGGCTCCACGCTGCGCCTGAGAGTGTTGCAGTTCGCCTGTCGCGCAGTGCCATCTCTCCTCTGCCAAGAAATCACTTTTTCCCTATCAGCCGATGGGAAGGTCGAGGTTTTCGCCGGCGTCGATGCCGCCGAATTCTCAGGTTCCGTCTCCAGTACCCGTGCCCCGGAGCGCACGGAAGTGGACTTAGCCGTTGGTTACCTCAGCCAGGGAGGATTAAGCAAGCTGGGCGTCGCGGTTGCAGCGCCGGTTTCCGGTGAGTTCAAGAGTCTGGGAGAACAGGTGACGGGTCGAGCGTCGTTCGCGGCGGGATTCAGCCTGGACGCGAAGGGCGGTCAAACCTATCGTTTTCCCGCCATCGCAGCGATGGTCTCAGATTTCTATCAACCCGCGCCGGAGCAGGAAGCCATTCGCCAAGCCAAATGGGGAGCCATGCTGGGAATAGATCAGCTCCGCTCCCAAAACCGCGACTTATGGAGTGACCTTTGGAAGTCGCGCGTGAAGGTGTATGGAGACGCAGACTCCCAGCGCGTTCTGGATTCCGCATTCTTTTATCTGCATTCCAGCCTGCATGCTTCGAACAAGAACGGCATGGCTCCTTTCGGCCTTTCGCAATTCGACTATTACTACGGGCACAGTTTTTGGGACACAGAATCCTGGTCGCTCCTTCCCGTAACGCTCGCCGCACCTGCGACGGCCCGCTCGCTGCTGGAGTTCAGGGTCCGGGGACTCAAGAACGCCAAGCGGCTTGCGGCGCTCTTCGGCTATCGCGGAGCTCAGTTCCCCTGGGAAGCCAGTCCCATTGATGGCGCCGACGCGACGCCGACCTTCGCGGGCACCGGTTGGGAAGAGCAGCACGTCACTCCCGACGTCGCCCTAGGCTTTTGGGAATACCAGATGGCCACCGGCGACGAGGGTTTTCTCCACGAAGGAACCTGGCCCGTCCTCCGCGCTGTCGCCGAGTGGATCGAAAGCCGAGGGGTTTCCACTTCCAGGGGCTTTGAAATCCGCAACGTCATGGGGCCGGACGAGGGCGTTCAGGACGTCAACAACAACTCCTACGTGAACGTGATCTGCCGGATGGTTCTGGAAGCCGCCGTGCGTTGCGCAGGATTGGCAACCGCAAAGCCGCCGGATTCCTGGGCCAAGCTGGCGCGCGCGATGGTGATTCCGATCGATGAAGCCCGCAACATCATCCTCCCTTATGATCATCCGCCTCAGGGTCGGCAATACTCCCTGGGCAACATGGCCATGCTTACTGTTCATGATCCCCCTCTCAGCGAACAACTCCTGAAGAATACTTATGTTTACGAAAAGAACCTCAGGGGCTCCCACCCACGCGGCATTGGCTTCTCCATGGACGCGGAAGCGGCGACAGCCGCGTTTTTTGGTGACCGGAGCGAAGCGGCACAACTGTACCGCCAGTCGTGGCAGAGTGTGTGGGTTGAACCTTACGGGATGATCAAAGAAGCGCCGGGCGAGGACTACGCTTGCTTCCTCACCAACTTCGGTTCGCTGCTGCAAGCCGCCATGGTGGGGTTTACGGGAATCCGCGTAACGCACCCGGGTTGGGCGAAATACCCCGCCACACTTCCGGAAGGTTGGGACAAGCTGGAAATCGAGCGGGTGTGGGTTAGAGGAGAAGCCAAGCGCCTGGTTGCGGTCGACGGCAGGCCGGCGGAACTTCACGAGGCAAGCTGATGTCACCCTCCGCCTTTGATACCGAAATCAACCCCAGAGCTGCTTATGCCATTTCCCGCTCACGGGCCCGGCGTGTGACAACCGTGAACCACTCTTTGGCCATCCTTGCGCCAGTTTCCTGCGCCGGGGATTGTAGAAGCGGGCGCGAAACTGCGAGCCATTCGCCGATGGCGATATTCGTCCAATGTTGGCGGAAGTGGGCACTTGCTGGCGTCGGGCAGCAATGATTTGGTAAAGCAGTTGGTCGCGTTCTCGGCTGGAAATCTCCAAGTCCCGAATGCGCGCGTTGGGATCCTTCGAGTGCGATTTCAGGAAAGCCTCCAGGTGCGGGTAAGTTTGAATCAAGTCCGCTACCTTCTCCTCTATGGAGACGGCGACCACCGGGGACGGTCTCGTGGCAACATCGCCCATCTCGCGTGGGACGGAGTAGCGATGTGGTGCCCGCGAAACACTTGTGTCAGCGAACCCGGTTGGAGTCCAACTGCCGAAATCCAATCTTCTGCCGTCCTCTAGCATTTACTTCACCTCCTTGGCTATAACCCGTAGCGCTGACCTTTAGTTCAACACCCTTGTTGCCGACCCCGTCTCGCGGGGGCGGCGCTACTACTTGCTTGCGAGGTGCGCCTGGCGGGGATGCCAGGCGCACCTCCCCCTCCTGCCAGAGATTTCCAGAATCAGCTTGTTTCGCCGTCTGTCCGAGCCCCGAGAGCCAACCCCATGGGTACGAGACGTCTGAAATCGGGTTTTTCCGACCGAGAAATAAGCATGTCTCCGAGGGAGAAGCTTATTCACCGCGTTCCGTTCTGCCAACTCGGAGACTTTCTAGCTTTTAGGGAAAGTTTTTCGTGAGGCTACTGAGATTCTCCGTGCTCCGCCGGCTGAGTATTCGGAAGCAGCGAGAACACGGAGAATCACCTCTCAGTTGCGGCCGCTGTCTTGCGACTACCTGGTCTTTCCCACAACATACAGTTCCTCTGGTGGGGAAGCTACTCGGAAACTTTCTAGTTTTCGGTACAGGTTTTACGGGAGGGTCTAAGCAGACAAAAGCTAGTGTCCTGTTCGACAATGCCCCTCTCCCCCTTGGGGGAGAGGGTGGACTGCCGCCGGCGCTTTCTTCAGTCGGGGCGGGCCGGGTGAGGGGGTTCCGGACAAGCTCATTGTCGTTAACAATAGAGGAGGGTTTCGAAACAGCTTCTAGGCAGGCTGGATGATACCGTGTGCGATGGCATAGGAAGTCAACTCGGCGATGGTGCGCACCCCTGTGGCCTCCATGATGCGGTATTTGTGGAACTCCACCGTTCGCGCCGAGATATTCAAAATAGACGCAATTTCCTTCGGGGATTTTCCTTCCGCTAAGAGTTGAAGGACCTCCCGTTGCCGGGAGGTCAGCTCCGGCTTGAGCTCTTCCGGGTGTTCGCGCTTTTCCATGAGAGTGGTCAGAACATCGCCGGCTACCAGCGGGGAAATATAGGTTCGTCCTCGCATCGCCTCCTGAATGGCCGATATTATTTCCGCGGGCGCCGACCTTTTCAGAACATAACCCGAAGCGCCGGCCTGGAAGGCCGCGGTTGCAAAGGTCGCGTCCTCGTGCATGGTCAGGAACACAATTCTGGGGGCATGCGGCGTTTTCCTGATCCGGCGTGCGGCCTCGATGCCATTCAACGACGGCATCGAAATGTCGGCCACTATGACGTCAGGCCGCAACCGCTCGGCAGCGTCAATCAGGTCTCGGCCGTTGTCAATGAGCCCCACGATTTCAAAGTGCGGCTCCAGGATGTGGCGCAGTCCTTCGCTGAACATCACGTGATCATCCCCCAAGAGAACGCGTGCGCGCCCCATCTCGGATTCCTCTGATTGGATTGCAGACCTCCCGGTCTGCAACAATAACCTCCGGCATTATACCCAAAACCGAACATAAACGACACAACGAAGCAAACTGGAGCCGCCACCAGCCGATTATGGCTGGGAAGTCAGTCGCAGGTCACTTGCCCCTTGCCCTTAATACCTCAGGGGGATTTGTGATGGTTCTGGAAAGAGCTCGGACTGAATTCCGGCGGAGCGATGGCCGGTCCCACGGCGTGCTGTGCCCGCCTGATCGCGGAGCGGATCATCATGAACTCGCCCACGGTTTCGAGCGTCAGCATCCCTACTAATTCCCCGTTGTGCACGACCGGGAGGGAGCGGCAGCCGCAGCGTTGCAACACCTGCACGGCTTGTTCGAGCATGTCGTGCGAGTCGACCGCCTCAAAATCTCGCCGCATCGCATCGCGCACATGTTTACCGGTTCCCCCTTGGGCAAGGGCGCGCATCAGATCTTCCCGCGTCAGCACGCCGAGTACGTGGGCCCCAAACACCACGGGAAAGTCCTGCTGCCAGCCGGAGAGGATATGTTCTACAGCCTGTTCCAGGGTATCATCAGGCTGGAGAGTCCGGAAGTTGGTGAGCATCACGCGTTGAACGGGGATTCCGCCAAGTGAAGTGCGCATCAGCACCATCCCCGCCTCGCCGCTGGCGCCCATCCACACGAAGAGGGCGATGAAGAGAAGGAAAGGGTCGAAAAACAAGCCGAGGAAGCCGAATATGAAGGCAATCCCTTGCCCGACGTGCGCGGCGGCCTGTGTGGCGTCGGTGTAGTCCATCCGTTTGGCCAGCAGGGCGCGCAACACGCGCCCGCCATCCATGGGAAAAGCCGGGATAAGGTTGAAGAGCACTAACCACACGTTGACCGCCATCAGACTCGCCAAGAAGTGATGGCCGGTCCAACTGATCGTCTCAGCCTGCCGCAGCGTGGGGAACCGCCCAACCAACCCGAGGGCCACATAGAGCGATGCGGCAATCACGACGTTCACAGCCGGTCCCGCCACCGCCACCAGCAATTCCTGGTTCGGGTCGTCCGGCATCCGCTCCAGTCGCGCCACGCCGCCGATGGGCAGCAGAACGATGTCTCGCGTACGGATACCGTAGCGCCGTGCCGTGAGCGCGTGTCCCAGTTCGTGCAGGACGATGCAGCCAAAGATCACCAGAACGAATAAGACACCGAACATGGTCTGGTCCCAGCGGTGGCTCTCCGTCCAGTTGACAATCACAATGAACCCCACCAGCAGCAGGAAAGTGGCGTGCATGTAGACGTCGATTCCCGCCAGCCTGCCAATCTTCCATGCCCAGCGCATTGTGTAAGACCCCTCCCTTATATGACGACGTCAAGTGTAGGCAAGGTTGCAATAAAGAACAAGGGGGCGCGGGCCTCGAACATCCTTGGGGATTGAAAATGTACCCAATGTCTCGAACGAAATCCCTTCCCTTCATAGTCGCGGCTTGGCCTTGGCGAGGTCCTTGAGGAGATCCTGGACGACTAGCTCTTCGGATCGCGAGCCGAGCGGCTCGGTTTTGCTCCAAAGTAGTTCTCCGCTCATAGATATCAGCTTCATGGTTACCGCAACTGTCGCCGGGCTCAGGAAGTCCGGGCTCCAACTTTCCCGCTCGACGACCAACATGGCGTGAGTAGTATCGCATCACGATATAATGGAGCAGTCGTTAGCCTCTTCGTGTAAGCCGCTATAGAAGTTCACGGGAGGCTTGCCAGGATGGGAGCGAAATCCCCCACTCTTGCGGCTCCGGCAACCCAGCCTCCATAAGGGTGCTCGACACCACGGAGGAATTTCAGAAACCCGCCAGGAAGGAGAATTTGCAAGATGCAAACCAGGACTTTGGTTGTAGTCGCCCTGTTTCTGTCAGCAGGAAGCTTGCTGTGTGTGGCCCCTGTATTAGCTCAGTCTTCCGAACCAACAGGCAAGTTAAAGGTTTGTGTGTGCCCCAAACAGGCCTACGTCTTTGTGGATGGCAAAGCCATCCGCGACGGAACCCAGACACTGAACTTGGCGGCAGGCGATCACAAGGTAAGTGTATACAACTATGGTTATCAGCCTGCGACCCGGAATGTTCATGTTGATGCCGCGATGTATTGGGCATAAGCCCCGTTACGAGAACTATCGGGCCGGGAGTAAACCTCATCGCCTTTTTTAGACTTGACCACATCAGGACCCGTCGCTTCGACGACCCCCGAGACGTCAAGGCCCAGAATCAAGGGAAGCGTGTGGCGACCAATGTCTTTGAAGTAGCCGGCGCGAATTTTCCAATCGACAGGGTTTACACCGGCAGCATGGACTCTAATTAGCACCTCAGCAGAATCCGGCTCGGGCCGTGGCGCGTCCTCAAATATGAGAACTTCAGGGCCGCCGTACTGGTGGATGCGCACTGCTTTCATGTTTTTCATTTTCAGACAACTCCTTGGCCAAGTCTAGGCTGCGACCGCCAGGGTATTTCCGAACTTGGCTGCATTTTTGGCAGTTTCCTTACGGAGAAGGACCCGTTTGGCGGCTTCCACCAGCAAGAGATAAGCTCCCGTCGCGACGGCGACGAAAACAAAGTATGACCCTGGAAGCGGCGTGAAGCCGAGCACGCCGGCCAGCGGGCTGAACGGCAAATAAAGCCCGATCGCCACTACTCCCAGGCAAGTTGCGAGCAAGGGATTACTCGGGCGGCTGCGGAATGGATTTTTCGACGTACGGATAACAAATAGCACCAGCGTCTGGGTTGCCAGTGATTCGACAAACCAACCGGTATGAAACTGCGCCTCGCTGGTGTGGAAGAAATGCAGCAACACGTAGAAAGTCAGAAAGTCGAAGAGGGAACTGATCGGCCCGATGAATACCATGAAATTGCGAATCAAGCCGATGTCCCAATGTTGAGGCTTTTTGAGGTAAGTCTCGTCGACATTGTCCGTGGGAATGGTGAGTTGGCCTACGTCATAAAGGAGGTTATTGAGCAGGATTTGCGTCGGCAGCATGGGCAAGAACGGAAGGAAGAGTGAAGCCGCCGCCATGCTGAGAACATTCCCAAAGTTCGAACTTGTGCCCATCAGCAGGTACTTCATCACGTTACCAAAAGCTCTACGCCCCTCGATGATGCCATCATGCAGGACCCGCAGGCCAGGCTCAACCAGAATGACGTCGGCAGACTCACGCGCCACGTCCGCAGCGCTGGACACGGAAATGCCCACATCGGCCGCGTGCAGGGAGGGCGCATCATTGACGCCGTCACCCATGAACCCCACGGCATGGCCGTTGTGTTTGAGAGCCAGGAGGATGCGGTTTTTCTGCACCGGAGAAATACGCGCGAAGGCCCGCGTCTCATTGGCGAGGTGGGCCAGCGCAGGGTCCGTGGTTCGATCCAGTTCGTCGCCCGTGACGACGTGGCCGGGTTCGATTCCTACCTGCGCGCAAACGTGGCCGGTGACGCGATCGCTGTCACCGGAGATAACCTTGACCTCGACACCGTCCTGCTTGAGAGAAGCCAGAACCTGGGCGGCATCCGCCAACGGCGGGTCGGCAAAGCTCAAAAAACCGGCCAGGATGAGATTGCGCTCGTCCGCCACGGAGTAATCCGGGCGCACAGGAACTTCGGCGTAGGCCACCGCCAGAGAGCGGAATCCCTGGCTATTCAGCTCATCGCTGGTCTGTTGGATGCGTTGGGTAGCGTCCTTGCTCACGGGTTGGACTTTGCCTGCGGCCTCGTAACTGGAGAGGAGTGGGAGAATCCCTTCGAGAGCGCCTTTGGTGATGAGAATCCGCCGAGACTGTTGCTCCACCACTACCGAAAGCCGCCGCCGCTCGAAATCGAAAGGAATCTCGTCGCGCTTGATGAAATCTTCCGTCTTGGATGGAGGCTTATGCAGAATAACGTCATCCAGTGGACTGCGTATACCCGTCTGGAATTTGCTGTTGAGGTAGGCGAGTTCCAGCGCGCGGGGGGAAGGGTTCCCAAAGGGATCGAGAGAGCGGTCGAGCGACATGGTTCCCGCGGTGAGTGTTCCGGTTTTATCGCTGCACAGCACGTCCAAACTGCCGAGGTTCTGAATCGAGGACAAATGCTTGACGATGACCTTCTTGTGGGCCATGGCGATGGCGCCTTTCGAAAGCGTCACCGAGGTAATCATGGGCAGGAACTCGGGCGTCAAGCCAACGGCTAGGGAAACTGCAAACATCAGGGATTGAAGCGGATCACGGTGGCGCACAATACTGGTGATAAGCAGAAAGAGAACGAGGAAGAAGACCGTGCGCGCGATGAGATGGCTGAAATTTTTCAAGCCCTTATCGAAGGCGGTCTCTTCCGGACGTGCGGCGAGGCGAGCCGCGATGTCGCCAAAGGCGGTCCGCGCGCCCGTTGCCACGACCTCGGCGGTTGCCGTTCCGCTCACGATGCTGGTGCCCAGGAAGACCATATTGCGCGCATCCGCTTTGGTCGAGGCGGGCTCTCCGGTCGCTTCTTTATCGACGGGGAGCGACTCGCCGGTTAGCATTCCTTGCTGGACATAGACGTCGCGCGCGATCAAGAGCCGCCCGTCGGCGGGAACCAGATCTCCTGCGGAAAGCCGGAAAATGTCTCCCGGCACCACGTCCCGCCGCTGAATTTCCTTCCATTCCCCGCCCCGGAGCACGGATGCCGTCGGGGCAACCTGATTGCGCAGTTGTTCGACGGCGCGCTGGGAGCGGTACGTCTGACTTAAGTCGATGGCCCCGCTCAGCAGCACAATAATGCCGATGATTCCCGCGTCTACCACGTCACCCGTAAATGCCGATACGATGGCGGCAATCACCAGAATCAAAGTCAGCGGATTCATGAACACATGCAAGAAATCGGAGAGAAAGGAATAGTGCCGTGTCGCCGCAGGCTCATTCGGTCCGAACGTGTCGAGCCGTGCCTCGGCTTCCTGGGACGTCAAGCCGGTAATCGCGATGGGGATTTGATTAGTGTCGGATGACATGGCCTAGATATCCTAATCATCGATGCGCCGGAAACCCTCAAAGATTCGGCCAGTCACCGCTCCAAAGATGAAGCCGCCAACATGAGCCGCATAAGCGACGCCGCCACCGGTCTTTACATCGGCCACGGCGCCCACCTGATCGAAGATCTGAATCAGAAACCAGAATCCGATCAGGAGCGCCGCGGGAATGAAAGTGATGCGGGTCCACCAGCCCAACAGAAGCACCGTGCGTATCTCGTCACGAGGGTAGGTAACCAGAAAGGCGCCCATCACTCCGGCAATCGCTCCACTGGCGCCCAAATTGGGAACAGTGGAATGGGGCATAAGTGCGATCTGTGCGAGCGAAGCTGCGAGGCCACTGAGCAGATAAAATGCCAAGTACTGTAGCGGCCCCATTGCGTCTTCAACTTCCGGGCCAAAGGCCCAGAGGAACACCATGTTGCCTATAATGTGCATCCAACCGGCGTGCATGAACATCGCCGTCAGAATGGTGATCCAGTGGTGGCCTGCCACGATAGTGGCGGGAGTCTCCGACCAACGCACTACAAATGCTTCACCGCCCATCAGTTCCATCACGAAC
>Ga0187808_10000468_pt1 | contig 12472 bp, 13 predicted proteins | sample NC_wetland_sal_i_5_FD_132427 | JGI IMG/M metagenome (GOLD analysis project Ga0187808, IMG submission 132427) | Wetland sediment microbial communities from Neuse River Estuary, North Carolina, USA - ASW_3 | ecosystem: Environmental > Aquatic > Freshwater > Wetlands > Sediment | place: USA: North...
CTCGGCTGTCGGCTCGGGTCTGTCGCTTCGGCGCTTCCTGAGGGTCTGAGCGACCGGATCGCGGATCCCCCGCTGAGGGGCAGCCGGGGCGGCCCGGCTACCCTCCGGTAATGGCTTCGCGGTCCTCATCCGTCCCTCGTCTTGCGACGCGAATCGCGCTCGCGGTGCTCTTGCTGCTGGTTGGCATCTGGCTCGGCGGGCATCCGGGCTGGCTGCCCACGCCACTTCGCAACGCGCTGGTGGACGACTCGAACGGCCAGCTCGTCGACGAGGAGCTGAACATCATCTCGCGCGACTACTACCGGCCGATCCAGCGCAGCCAGCTGGTGAACAAGGGGATGGCTGCGATGGTGGCGAGCCTCAGCGACCCGTATTCGCACTACTACGACCCGCCGGCGTACCGCTCGTTCCTGGATCAGTCGAACCCTCATCTGAGCGGGATCGGCATCGACGTCGTGCCCGATCCCCGCGGACTGCGTGTCGTCGACGTCTTCCCCCATTCGCCCGCCGCGATGGCGGGACTCGCCCACGGCGACGTGATCGTCAAGGTCGGCGCCACGTCGCTGGGCGGCCACTCCGCGGACTTCGCCTCGCGGCTGATCCGTGGTCCGGCGGGGACCCACGTCGTCCTCACGGTGGAGCGTGGAGGTCGCTCGCAGGTGGTGTCGCTCACGCGGGCAAACCTGGTCGTGCCGGTGGCGAGCGGCTCGATCGTCACCTACCACGGGATCAAGATCGGCTACGTCCAGCTAACCGCGTTCACCGACGGATCGGGCGCGGAGCTGCGCGCGGACGTCGACAAGGTCCTGGGCGAGGGAGCCCGCGCTCTGATCCTTGATCTGCGCGAGAACGGCGGCGGGCTGCTCGACGAGGCGGTCAACGTCGCCAGCATCTTCATTCCCGACGGCACCATCGTCTCGACCGGGGGTCGCAGCCAGCCGCGTCAGGTGTATCTGGCGAAAGGTGGCGCGATCTCGACCGCGATCCCGATGGTGGTGCTCGTCGATCGCGACACCGCCTCCGCGGCGGAGATCGTCACCGGTGCGCTGCAGGATCGCGGTCGCGCCAAGGTGGTCGGCACCCATACGTACGGGAAGGGCGTCTTCCAGGAGATCGAGCCGCTCTCGAACGGAGGGGCGCTCGACATCACGGTCGGCGAGTACTTCACGCCCAACGGCCGCAACCTCGGTGGCGGCGGCGTGCGCGAAGGCGCCGGAATAGCCCCTAATGTGTACGCGGTCGCCAATCCCCGCGCCCCGGGGGACCACGCCCTGACCGTCGCCGAACGCGTGGTCGCGGCCCAGATCCGGTGAGCCCGGCTGCCACTCGTCAGGCCGCCGGCTCCAGCGTTGGTGGCGCCCCCAGGGTCGCCGTGATCGAGCGCCACGGCAAGTTTCTTGTCGCCGAACCGTTCTTCGGGCCGGGGCCACGGATGGCGGTCTCCCGCGATCGCGGGGTGAACGTCGGCGACCTGGTTGTGGTCCGCGCCGGGACGGGCCGCAACGGACGGGCCAGGGGCAGAGCCATGGTCGTCCGTCGGCTCGGCCGTCCGGACGTCGCCCGGGACGTGATCGAGGGGCTGATGCTCGATCGCGGGCTGCGGCGGGCATTCGACCCCGCGGTTGAGCACGAGGCGCGCGAGGCGGCCAGTTCCGTCGATCATGGTGGCTCCCGCGGGCGCCGGGACCTTCGCTCGCTGCCGACCTTCACCATCGACCCGGCGACCGCGCGCGACCTCGACGACGCGATCTCGGCAGCACCGGCGGGTGATGACAGCTGGAGGGTCTGGGTACACATCGCCGACGTCTCGGCATTCGTGACTCCTCGCGACCCGATCGACCGGGAGGCCTACCGGCGGGGCACCAGCGTGTACGTCCCGGGGGCCGTGGAGGCGATGCTGCCGGCGGCGCTCTCAAACCAGGCCTGCTCGCTGGTGCCGGGGCAGGATCGGCTGGCGGTCAGCGCGGAGATGGTGATCAAGCGCGATCGCGTGACCCGCAGCGCGTTCCACCGCTCCGTGATTCGGTCCGACGAGCGGCTCGTCTACGACCGCGTGGACCGGATCTTCTCGGGGCTCGAGCGGGCGGGGGATCCCTGGGCCGAACCTCTGGCCGCCGCGCGGGCGGCCGCCGCCGCGCTGCAGCAGCGGCGCGCAGCGCAGGCGGCGCTCGTGCTCGAGTCCTCCGAGCCGGAATTCAGCTTCGACCGCGAGGGCAACGTGATTGTGGCGGAGCCCGTCACCCAGACAGAGGCCCACCGGCTGATCGAGCATCTGATGATCGCCGCCAACGAGCAGGTCGCCGGGTTGCTCGAATCGCGGCGGGTCCCGGCGCTCTATCGCGTCCACGATCGGCCGGACGGCGCCGCCGCCGAGCGGCTGATCGCCCAGCTCGCGTCGCTGGGAGTGCCGACGCCCCCCGTTCCGCGCGGCCCGCTCACGCCGCAGCAGGCGGCTGAAGTGGTGGGGGAGGCCTCACAGCTGCTCGAACGGTGGGTTGCGGCTCGGGGTCATGGGCGCAGGGCGCTGACGAGCCTGGTTCTGCGGTCGCTGAAGCAGGCCTTCTACGACCAGCGCAACCTCGGTCACGCCGGGCTGCAGTCGCCGCGCTACTGCCACTTCACCTCACCGATACGGCGCTACCCGGACCTGATCTGCCATCGGGCGCTGCTGTCAGCCGTCGCGGGCGATGTGCCGGCCCCGGACGCCTCGTTCGTCGCCGCCGCGGGCCCGTGGACTTCGGCTCGCGAACGGGAGGCGATGATGATCGAGCGGGACGCCGACGACATCGCGCTTTGCTTCCTGCTCGAGCGGACGCTGCTCGATGCCGGCTGGGACGCGGAGTTCGAGGGGGAGGTTGTGGGGCTGGTGGCCTCGGGCGCGTTCGTGGCCTTCGGGCCAGAGTTGACCTTCGAGGGCATGCTGCCCGTTCGCAGGATGCGCGGCGACTGGTGGGAGCTCAATGAAGAGGGGACGATGCTCGTCGGCGCCCACACCGGGAGCGCGATCCGGCTTGGGGACCCAATTCGCGTGAGGGTCGGGCGGGTCGATGCTCCGCGCGGGCGCGTGGACCTGTTGCCGGCCGGGGAGCAGGATTAGCGCGATGGCCAAGGGACGCAAGCGCAAGGCCGCTCCGGGTGATATCGCGACAAATCGGCGAGCCTCCTTCCGCTACACCCTGCTCGAGCGGTTTGAGTGCGGGATCGTGCTCACGGGAACCGAGGTCAAATCTCTGCGCGAGGGAGGGGCCCAGCTCAAGGACTCCTACGCCGTGGTGCGCGACGGCGAGGTCTGGCTGCTCGGGATGTACATCGCGCCGTACGGGCCCGCCTCGCGGGAGAACCACGATCCCGAGCGGCCCCGCAAGCTGCTGCTCCACCGGCGCGAGATCGATCGTCTGATCGGTAGCACTCGCGAGCGCGGCCTGACGCTAGTTCCCACACGCGTCTACTTCTCCGGTCCGGGCTCACGCGCGAAGGTCGAGATCGCGCTCGCGCGAGGCAAGGATGTCTACGACAAGCGCGAATCGATTCGCAAGCGCGAGACGGCCCGCGAGATGCAACGCGAGTTGCGCGAAGCACGCCGCTGATAAGCGGCGCGTAGCAGGCGGAAAAGCCGGGTGTACCCGGACTGCCGGTGTCTAGCTGAACGTACGCGTCAGCGCGGTCGAGTGCATACCTACGACGAGCAGGCCGATCAGGCTGAGGTAGACAGCGGCCACGAGGGCCCGGTCGAGTGGACGAACCCGGTAGTAGGCTCGCTGCTGGTCGCCTCCGGCCTGTCGCAGCTTCCAGCGCTTATACGTCTCGTATCCGGCGAACAGCAGGATCAGCAGGATGATCGGGTTCGGAAAGATCAGGGCCAGCGGGACCATCGCCGCGAACCCGACGAACCACATCCATGGCGCCATCGCCGCCATCGCGCGGCCGCCGTCGAGCGGAACGACCGGCAGCAGGTTGAAGAGGTTGAGGAAGAAGCCGGTGAAGGCCAACGCGCGCCACAAGTCGCTTCCGGTCGCGTGCCAGACCAGGATGCACGCGGCTGAGCCGATGCTCCCGAGGATCGGTCCCGCGAGCCCGACGCGTGCCTCGGCCAGGGCGTTCTCGCCGAGCGAGCGCGCGCTGATCACCGCGCCGAGGAAGGGGATGAACATCGGGGCACTGGCCTTGATCCCCTCACGGCGTAACTGGATCACGTGCCCCATCTCGTGCACCAGCAGCAGGGCTACGAACCCAGCGGCGAACGACCATCCGAACACAAAGCTGTACGCCGCCACGGAGACCAGCATCGTCCCGACCGTCGTCAGGAGCTTCAGCTTGGGCAGCAGCAGAATGATCGCCTTGAACTTGGCGATGAACGCGGCAATGGCCGCCAGCACTGGGCCGAACTTGCGCTTCAGCCACGACTGCTGGCGGTGCTGTTCACCGCGGTAGCCGGGTTCGGCCCAGACCTCGTCGTGCTCCGGTGTCGCCGGGGCTGGCTGCGATGGCGCCTCAACCGGCGCCGGCCACCATCCGCTATTGGATTCCATCACTCTTGATTGTGGCAGCACCCCTGCGGATTTCCCGGCGGTCTTACGAGCTTTTTCGGTGGGGTGCGGCGGCCGACAGTGGGTGGGAGCGGCAGCCGTGGAACCGGGGCATCCCGGCTTCTCGGGCGGGGGTTGTGCGTAATCGCACATGCATCCCGGGTATACTCGACTTCAGTACACAACCCCCGGGGACGACTGGCTTCGACGTGGTCGGATCGTGGGGGTGGTTGCGAGTCGAGGTCCCGGGAGGCCTCGTAAAACACCCGGGAAACAAATAAGTGCGGACACGCACACATACAACCTTCCTAGTTTCGCTACCGCTTAGTAGCTAGCTAGCTGAGGTTTCCCGGCCTCCGATCGCCTGCGGCGGAGCTTCCGGGATCAACTAGCAGGCTTGCTCGGTGAGGTCCGCTCCGGCCGATCCGAGGACAACTTTCGGAGCTGGCTTTCGGCGACCCCGCCGGCGAGGCGAGTCGAGGGCGAGATCAGAGCGCCGGCTACGCTCGTAGACGCCACTTCACACGCGACCGCGGACGCGGGTTCAATTCCCGCCGTCTCCACCTTTGCAAAGAATTCGAACCGCCCTCCGCACCGGAGGGCGTTTCGATTAGGGCGAGCGCTTAGAAGGGCGTTTCGATGAAGGCGAGCGCGTCGATGGTCGTGACGGCGAGGTGGAAGGGGCGGCCGACGTCCGGAGCGACAAGGCCGAAGGGCCGCGCAAATGAGGACTCCCAGCCAGATTAGCCGGCGGGGTGTGTCCTTCATTCCGCTTGGTTCGACGTCGAATGCGACTTCGTACAGGTTCTGCAGCGCCGTGGCGGCGGCGATGCCGCCCAGATGAAGAAGACGTAGCCTGCCCCGCGAACAGCATGCCCCGATTGATGACATCCATCCCCCCAGCCGGTGCATCAGGTGCTCAGCTGCGGAACCTGCGTACTTTCCTTTCAGAGTTTCGCGGCCGCTGCGGAGGCGCGTTGCTGCTCTGCTGGGAACACGACGGCCCGTCATCTGTGTCGTCCCCTGATAGCTCCGCGAGCGGCCCCAGGATGGTCCGTCCCCAGCGGAGCGCCGATGCTCTCAGGCGACCATTCACCAACGCCGGTGATCAACACCGGCTCGCTCTACACCTGAGCGCCAGCCGAGATGGCCGACAGCAAGCGCTTCCTGCTCCGACTCGATCCTCGCCTGTTCGAGGCGCTGCGCCGCTGGGCCGACGACGACCTGCGCAGCGTCAACGCCCAGATCGAATACCTGCTCACCGACCAAGCGCGCCGCGCGGGACGCTTACCTCACCGGAAAACCAGACCCCCTCCCCGACACAACCGAGCCCGAAGACGCCAGTCGTTCCGCCAACCGCCGAGGATCTCCCTCCTCAGCCGGCGCTGCCCGTCGCGGGCCCGCACCGGACCCCATCACACGTGCGACACCGGGGTTGCTTCTAGTCTCGCTTTTGAATCAGCTCAACGAGGAGAAACGATGCCGCTACAGGGCGAATACGAGCCGAGTCCTTCGAAGTGGGTCCGCGACCAGGTCGAGGAGTATGAGGGTTCCAGCGGAACGAGAGGGACGACTTTGCGAGGCGTCCCGGTGGTCGTGATCACGTCGCTCGGCGCCAGCTCCGGGAAGCTGCGCAAGAACCCGGTTATGCGAGTGGAGCACGACGGTGTGTACGCGGCGGTCGCTTCCAAGGGCGGGGCTCCCGAGAATCCGGCCTGGTATCGCAATCTCGCAGAGCATCCACTGGTGGAGCTGCAGGACGGGGCCGCCAAGGCCGACTACATCGCGCGCGAAGCATCCGGCGACGAGCGTGCGCTGTGGTGGAAACGGGCGGTCGACGTATGGTCCGACTACGCCAACTACCAGACGAAGACCGAGCGCGAGATCCCGGTGTTCGTGCTGGAGGCTGTGAAGTAAGCGGACGGCCGTGCCGTGAGTCTCAGCGGTTCCTCGATTACTGCCTTCGCACTCGGGGAGCTCCGCCCAGATGTCGCGGAGCGTCGAGCAGCTGGGCTCGTGGCGCTCAGTCGTGGGCGGAAGCAATCACGCTCGTGGGCTCAGCGGCGGCAGGGACCGCAAGCCGGTGACGTCGGCTAAGCGAGCTTCGCGATGGTGTGTGGGTGTCCGGGGATCGCTCGCGCGCCAGATGCGGTCAAGCTGGGACTGACGGATTCCCGATCGTCCTTGAGACCGGAGCGCGTCTGTGCACGATGTAGGTAGCGGCGACGAGCAGCGCGCTGGCATAGGCGAGGGCGACCATCAGCGAGAGTCCGATCGGGACGCTGGCGTTGAGCGAGTGCTCGAGCAGGCGTTGCGGGCCCCAGAACGGCAGGAGCTTCGCGATCGTGCGCGTGGAGTCGAGCGTGAGCTGAATACCGACGACCCCGATCAGAATCAGTACTCCTTCGAGCTCGGTCGGAGCGAGCGCTCCGACCGCCAGCCCGAACGGCACGCTCGTCACCGCCACGAGCTCAACACCAACGCCGAGCAACACAGGATGCGGCGGCTCGGTTCCGAGGACCATGATCAAGCTGAACAGCGCGGACACGACGACACCGAACAGCTCGAGAAACAGGAGCCGACCGAGCAGCAGCTCGTACGGGTGATAACCCGCGAGCACCAGACGCTGGTCCACCGGGCGCGCTGTCAGCGCAGCAAAGATCGAGGCTCCCGCGACGGAGAACGCCATCGCGATCCCGCCGGTAATCGCAGCATGATGGGGCCCCGAACTCAACGAGGCGCCGTAGAACGCGAGCGGCAGCACCGTAAGCAGTCCGAGCGCGACGTAGCGCCTAACCAGCTCACGCCCGGTCATCGCCGCGGGCACGGTCACGCGATTGAGTCTCACCGCGCCGATGCCTCGAATTGCGATCGGGACCCACGCGGGGTCTCAAGCTCGAACACCCGATCTACCAGGGCCAGATCGGTGAGCAGGTGGGTCACAACGACCACCGCCAGCCCCTTGGCCTGCCAACCGGATACGTGCTCCCAGAAACTGACATAGGCGCCGCGGTCGAAGCCCTGGTAGGGCTCGTCCAGCAGCAATACGCGCGCGCCACCCAGGAGCGCGAGCGCCAGGTTGAGCTTCTGGCGGGCCCCCCCAGACAGATGCCGCGCTTGGGACCGATCGCCGACCGGAAATCCAAGCTCCGCGAGCAAAGTTCGGCCTTGGCCCAGCACCTGTTCGTGGGATAGGCCGAGGGCCGGGGCGAACAGCCACAGATGCTCATCCGCGTTCAGCAGGTCGAACAGCCCCGGGATTTGGGGGCAGTAGCCAACGCGTCCACGCGCGCGTACGTCACCGCAATCGGGACGGATAAGCCCGGCGCAGATCCGCATCAGGGTGCTCTTGCCGGCGCCATTTTCACCGACGATCGCGACTGCCTCCCCGCACTGTACTGACAGCGATACGTCGTTCAACACAAGCTTGCGTCCATACGAGTGTCCGACGCCCACCGCCTCTAGCAGAGGGGCATTGGTCCCATCGTTTGCTGGCATCAGGCTAGTGAGGCTGCCATACGTGTCCGAGCATCGCCCACTGAAGCCAGGGTGTCACCGTCATCGCTGGAGATCCGCTCGTAATCAGAACAGGTGCAGCAGCTTGCCGCCCGATTCAAACAAGCCGATCGCCTTATTGATCTCGCTCTGCTCTGCCTTTGCGTCGCCCCTGGCGGTAGAGCGGTTGCCCGAACGTGCGGCGGTCGCGCATGCTCGCGCATCGTCCGCGGCGACAGTCGCGTCGTGCAGCCCCGACAGCACCAGCGTTCGTCCCTTGCGCCCGGAACTGGTGGACGCCTGCTCGCCGGTCGCCGCGCGCGCCGCCCCGGTGAGGTCGCTGCGGATCTTGGACAGCCTGCTCAGCGCCGCAGGCGCGGTGCTCCTGCTCGGGGTGGAGAAGCTCGAGAGGTAGCCGATGTCGGTGGTCAGGCGGGCCTCGTAGCGCTTGAGCGCACTCTTGAGGCTCGCGTCGCTTGCCTGCGCGAGCGGCGACGCGACAAGCAGGCCGAGCGAGACGAGCAACGCCGGCGCGACGCGTTTCATCGCCGCCCCCAGCAAACGGATGAAAGACTTCGACACGAGGGCTTCCGGAGCATTGCGCGCTCGACGATACCGAAGCGACCCTGGCTCGGCCTGTTGCATACTTCAGCTGCATGCCCGATCCGAGCGCAGCGAGGGGGTGCTTAGGTCGTTTGCCGACGTCCGGCGGACGCGGCCCTGCCGCGGCCGTCGGCATCGTCGTTCTCGCCCTGAGCCTCGTCGCGTGCGGCGGCAGCAGGAAATCGAGCTCAACGACGACGACCCCGACGAAGCCGACCAGCACGACACCCGCGTATGTACGCCCGATCCACGCGACGCTCGTCGGCGAGAATCACGCGCCGACGGCGAACAAGAACTGGACCTACTCAATCACCGTCACAGACGCAAGGGGGCAGAAGCTGAGCGGGACGGAGACGACCCAGTATCTGTACAACGGCGTGGTCGTCGGCACAGAGAAGCCGGAGAACGTACCGTTCAAGAACGGCTACTACAACGACACAATCCAGTTCCCCGCGGAGGCCGTCGGCCATCCGCTGGTGGTGCAGGCGGTCGTGCACACCAGCATAGGCTCGATCGACCTCGACTGGGCGATCGAGGTCAAGACGTGAGCCCGCGCCCGGATCGCTGACAGCGGTGATCGCGCTGATCGCCGGAGGCTGCGCCCGGCGGGCCCGGCGACGTGTTCAGTGTTGGGCTAGGACGCGGGCTGGGGAGACGTTAGCTGCGCGCCACGCTGGGTATAGCCCGCCTAGGATGCCGAGCAGCACGCCGACGAGGAGCCCGCGGCCGAGGTCCCACGCCGTCACCTGAGGGGACACGAACGTCTGCGCGCCGAGGGCGTGGATCAGTAACCGGGCGCCGATGACCCCGATCAGCAGTCCAATCGCGGCGCCGATGATCGTTGTCAGGATGCTTTCGATGAGCACGCGGCCCGCGATCTGCGGGCCGCTGAAGCCGACCGCAGACAGGAGGGCGAACTCGCTGCGGCGCTCGGTCACGGCCATCAGCATGGTGTTCGCTACGCCAATGCCCCCGATGACGAGCGCGAGCACGACTATCACCAGCCCGAATTGGGAGATCAGCTCACCGCTGACGCCCGCTCGGGTGGCCTGCTGCGCGTCGGAGATCACCTCGACGCCGGGGAACCTTCTGGCGATGGTCCGCTGCGCGGTGGACGGCTTTGTGGCGGGGTGGAGTTTGACCACGATCGTGGTTGCCTCTCCCTGTCGGCCGCTGATCGCTTGGGCGGTCCCAAGCGACACGAAGGCGCCGGAGTCCTGGTAGGCGATCCCGTTGTGGTAGATCCCGACCACGAGCAGCCGCCGGTGAGCGATCGTGAGGCGTTGGCCAAGGGCGATGCGTAACTGCGCCGCGAGCGTGTCGCCAACGACGATTTCCCCTCCGGATCGGTAGGAGCGCCCGCTGTTGAAGACCAGGCCTCCGGTCAGAAAGCCGTGGGCGTTGGCGCCGAACACGATTGCGCCGGGCGCTTTGGGTAGGTCATTGACGAGCAGCACGAGCGGCGTGGCGGCGGCAATGCCGGGAGTGCGATCGAGTTGTGGGATCAAGTTGGTCGCGAGGATCGATGTGGTCGGGTCGGCGGCGTCGCTTTGGAACAGCCCGAACTCCGATGGGCCGAGATCCACGAGACTGCCGGCGCTCTGCCTCACGCCGCCCACCACCGCGAGCAACGCGACGATCGTCGCGATGCCCAGCGCGGTGCCGAGCGCCGTCAGGAACGTGCGGCCGGGTCGCCCGCGTAGGTTCGCGAACGTCTGCCCGAGCGTGATCACGTGATCCCCTTGGGCGCGAGCTGCTCCTGGGTGGGAGGCACTAGGTGGCCATCGAGCAGGCGCAGCGAACGCTCGGTGTGCTCGGCGAGGGTGAGGTCGTGGGAGGCGACGATGACCGTCGTCCCGTCGTGGCCGCAGGCGTTCGCGAGCAGCTCCCAGATCTTGTGCGAGGCGGCGCTGTCAAGCGATCCCGTCGGTTCATCGGCTAGCAGCAGTCGCGGACGCCCCGCTAGAGCGCGGGCGATTGCGACGCGCTGGCGCTCACCTCCTGACAGCTCAGCGGGCCGGGCGCGGGCGCGGTTCCCGAGGCCAACCCGGGTGAGGAGCTCCGACGCGCGTTCGATGCGCTCGCGGCGCGGGACATGCGCCGCGACCAGCGGTAGCTCGACGTTGTCCTGAGCGCTGAGGGCGGGCAGCAGGTAGTGAAGCTGGAACACGAACCCGACCGTTGCGCGGCGGAACTCGGCCGGGTGCGAAAGCTCGCCGACCGAAACGTCATCCACCAGAATCCGACCGCTCGTCGGCCGATCGAGGCTGCCGATCAGCTGAAGCAGCGTTGTCTTCCCCGAGCCTGACGGACCGGTCAACGCAACCAGCTCGCCCGGCTCCACGACAAAGCTCACATCATCGAGTACCGCCACCTGCCCGTACACACGAGACAGATGCTCGGCGATCACCTGTGCCCCGGGCATTGACTATGCCCGGACCTTGATGGCCCAGTCGAGATCGACCGTGGCGTAGCTCGTCTTCACCACCATAGGGAAACGCTACTCTTGAGAGCCGATCAACCGGTTAGCGCGTGGAAGCGGCGCCGGGGCGGTGGGCCTCGAAGGTGGATGGAAATGGGCGGACCCGTAGCCGCCTAGCCGTCATCTCGACTTTGAGCTGAGCGTCGATGGCTCGCGGGCAGTTCCTCGGTGGAGACGACCGCGCCTTGGGCGCCGAGCGCGACCACGACATGGACAACGCATCGAACAGCTGTCGCCGACGCACGGTCGCGCTCGCCCTCGCCGTTGTCGTCGGCGCGCATGCGGTCGCCGCGGGTCATCGGGCAAGCCGCACGCGACCGCATCAACCGACCACACCCTCGGGCCCAAGTTCGCGAGTTGCATGCACACACACACACACTGCGGCGACCGGACGATTAGGATCTATGGCATAGTTCATATTCATGGCTAAGGTGCTGGGCCCTCGTGAGCGGATGATCGTCAGCACCGCTCTGTTGATCCGGGAACGTGGCGCCCGGGCGACGAGCCTGGACGCGATCCTCGAGCACAGCCGTGCGCCGCGGGGCTCGGTGTACCACCACTTCCCGGGTGGCAGGGAGCAGCTGCTTCGCGAGGCGACCGATTACGCGGGCGACTACGTCGCTCGTCGCCTGGAGCGAGATAACGCCGAAGGGCCGCTGGTCGTGATCGATGTGCTGTTCGACGAATACCGCGCCAGCCTCGTGGCGAGCGACTTTCGCGCCGGCTGCCCCGTCGTCGCCGTAGCGGTCGAGTCCCGCGAGGACGGTCCCGATCTTCGCGATGCGGCGCTCGCTGCGTTCGAGCGGTGGCGCCAGGCACTCGCTCGCGGGCTCGAGGCATCCGGGATTGACACCACTAGGGCCGACGAGCTGGCGATGTTGGTCATCGCCACGTTCGAGGGAGCGCTGATCCTCAGCCGGACCTACCGCGATCTCGTGCCGCTCGAGAACGTCCGCCGAGAGCTCCGCCAGCGGATAGAGGCCGAGCTTGTCCAGAGAGGAGTAGAGGGATGACGACCGACGAGGCGACGTGGGCGCAGACCGCCTGCATCCTGTGTGAGTGCAACTGCGGAATCGAGGTCCAGCTCGACGGGCGACGGTTGGAGCGGATCCGCGGGGACAAGGCGCATCCAGGGAGCCAGGGCTACGCGTGCAACAAGGCGATGAGGCTGGACCATTACCAGAACGGTCCGCACCGCCTCACTTCTCCGATGAGGCGCGGCGCGGACGGGACCTACGAGGAGATCGACTGGGACACCGCGATCGAGGAGATCGTCGCACGGTTCACCGAGATCCGTGACGCGTACGGCGGAGAGTCGATCTTGTACTACGGCGGAGGCGGCCAGGGCAACCATCTCGGTGGCAGC
>Ga0187808_10000470_pt1 | contig 12450 bp, 11 predicted proteins | sample NC_wetland_sal_i_5_FD_132427 | JGI IMG/M metagenome (GOLD analysis project Ga0187808, IMG submission 132427) | Wetland sediment microbial communities from Neuse River Estuary, North Carolina, USA - ASW_3 | ecosystem: Environmental > Aquatic > Freshwater > Wetlands > Sediment | place: USA: North...
GTCACCGCGCGGACCAGGCCGTCGGCGATGAGGTTGTTCAGCGAGACGTGGTGCCCGCCGAAGCGCCACCCCCACGCCCCCGCGCCGCCCGGCTCGCCGAACACCCGCAGGTAGTACAGCCCCGGATCACGCCCCCGCTCCCGCCCCCAGTTCACGCTCCAGCCCTCGACCCGATCGAGCACGTTGTCCAGCCCGACGATCGTGGCCACCGTCACGTACCCGGCGGTGGACAGCCCGGTAGCGATCAGCCGGAAGGCCAGCCGCTGCTGCTCAGGCCGCTGCGCCCCGAGGGTCAGCCCGCCGTGGTCGGTGGGGGTGTAGAACCAGCGCCTGCGTTCCGCGTCCGCCTCGGCGTCCGCGCTGGGCGCCCCGCCCGTGGCCACCGCCCGCTGGGCCGGGTCGAGCGCCTCGAGCCAGTCCGCCGCCGCGGCGGCCATCTGCCCCGCGGCCTCCCGCGCTGCCTCCTCCACCCGACCTCCTCGCCCGTCCGGCATCTGGGTCCAGTCTCCCAGCACAGCCGAATAAGATCGTCTTGAGGAGGAGCAGCTTCATGGCGATCCGCGACTCCCTCGCTCTCACCGAGGACCAGCGTGCCCTGCGGGACAGCGCGCGCGACTTCCTCACCGCTCAGTTTCCCCCCGCCGCGCGCCGCGCCGCGCTGGACGCCGGCCCCGGCTACGACCCGAAGCTGCACGCCCGGCTGGCCGCCGAGCTGGGCCTGGCCGGGCTGACCGTGCCCGAGAAGTTCGGCGGCCTGGGCCTGGGACCGGTCGAGGCGTGCGTGGTGCACACCGAGCTCGGCCGGGCCCTGTACCCGGGCCCGTTCCTGCCCAGCGGCCTGGCGGCCGGAGTCCTGCTCGCGTCCGGTGATCGCGCGGCGGCCGAACGCTGGCTGCCGCTCCTGGCCGACGGGTCGGTGACCGGGACGATCGCGGCCGCCGATAAGGACGGCCGCTGGTCATCGGGACCCGGCAGCGTCCGGGCCCACCTGACGCCGCACGGCTGGCGCCTGTACGGCAGCTGCTGGTACGTCATCGCGGCGCAGGTGGCGGACGTGGTCGTGGTGTCGGCCCGGGCCGGCTCGGTGCCCGCGATGTTCCTGGTGGCAGCGGGGGTCCCGGGCTTCAGGCCCTCCGCCCAGCCGGGCCTGGACCTGACCCGGCGGGTCGGCGTCATCGCCTTCGACGCCACCCCGGCCGTCCTGCTCGGCCAGGGCGAGCTCGCGAAAGCCGCGCTGGACCGGGCCGAGCGCGACTTCCTGCTCGCCACCGCCGCCGAAGCGGCCGGCGGCATCGAGTGGTGCCTCGACGCAGCCGTCGCGTACCCCAAGGAGCGAGACCAGTTCGGGCGGCCGGTCGTCTCCGTCCAGGAGGTCGCGCACGCCTGCGTCGAGATGCTCACCGCCTTCCAGGCCGCCGAGGCGGCCACCCGGTACGCCGCGGCCGCGGCCGCGGCGGGCGCGGCCGATGCCGCCGCCGCGGCCCTGGTGGCCGCGCTGCAGGCCGGGCAGGCCTACCGAGAGGTGACCCAAGCCGCCATCCACCTGTTCAGCCGGGAGCACGACGCTTACCTGTACTACCGCCGGGCCTGGTCGGCCGAACGCCTGTCCGGCGGCCCGCAGGCGCACCGGGCCGCCCTCGCCGGCCTGGCCGCTCACCCCGCCCGGCCGGGCCCGGGTCCCGCCGCCACCTGACCGCCGCACGATCCCGGCCCGCCTGACTCCGGAATTCAATGGACCGAACGGACCACCCTGCGTCAGGCCGGGCAGGCACCTCAGTTTCCCGATATTAGCCAAGCTAATAGCCCGCCATTTCCGGCCGCCAGATTCCACCCGGGATACGGCCCGGCCACGGATTTCTGAATGCCGGATGAGCCCCGTCCGCAGGACCCCGCGAGGGAGGGCGCGGGGTCCTGCGGCGATGCTGGGCAGGCGCCCCTGCCCAGCACGCAAGCCCTCAGAAAGGCGGGATGGTCATGCGGGCCTGGCTGCCATAATGCGCTTTACGCCCGCTGCCGTCAATAACCAGGCCGAGGGCGAATTCTTGACCTATGCAAAGAACGTCGCCGTTCCTCCCGCCCCACAAACGATTGCTGTAATATCGGGCCGCCAAGGGCCCGCAGCGAGGATTCATTCTGGGCAATTGCGCTGCGTTTATCCCGGTGCCCGGGCTTCAATCGATTGCTGATAACGCCTCCAAGAAGACCTTTCGAAGTCGCCCGCCGCGCGTCTAACATGGCCTGGTGGCGGATACCCGCAGCTGGGGGCGGCGCGGCGCGTTGTTGGAACGGCAGGCCCAACCGGGACCGTTAAGCGGCGCACGGTTGGGCAGGTGACCGGCGATGAGCGAGGCACTGACCATCAGGGCCAGGCGCGAACCGGGGTACGTCGTCGTCACCGTCGCCGGAGAGATCGACATCGCCACCGTGGACCGGTTGCGTGACCGCCTGGCCGCCCTGGCGGCCGGCGGCGTTCCGCTGGTCGCCGACCTGGACCAGGTCAGCTTCATCGACGCGACCGGGCTGGGCGCGCTCGCCGGCGCGGCCCGCGAGGCCACCGAGCACGGGACCAGCCTGCACGTGGTCTGTGCCCGGCCACAGACCCGGCGGCTGTTCCGGGTCACCGGGCTGGACCGTCAGATACCCCTGGCCCGCGACCTGGCCGAAGCGCTCCATACCCTCGACCCGGGCCGGTATGCCCAGCCATCCTGACCTCATGGCCCGCAGGCCGCGGCTAGGACGGGTCGGTGGTCCCGGTGGGATCGCCGGCCGCAGACGGCCGGTCGGCCACCCACGCGGCGATCTGGGTGCGTGACCTGAAGCCGAGCTTGGCCAGGATGTTGGCCACGTGCCGGGCCGCGGTGGTCGGGCTGATGGACAGCTCGGCGGCGATGGCCTTGTTGCTGCGCCCGGTGGCGATCAGGGCCGCGATCTGGTGTTCCCGCGGGGTGAGCGAGCTCGGCGGGGTGGCCGCGACCTCGTAGGCTTCGACGACGCTCAGCGTCCGGCGGCCGGCGCCGGGCGCCGCCGCCCAGGACGGATCCTTCTCCAGGGCCAGGGCGACCGCTTCCTCGCTGCTCAGAGCCAGTCCGCGGGCCCACAGCCGGGCGACGGCCGCGTCGCCCAGGCGCCGCGCCGGCCCCAGGTAACGCTCGGTCCGGGCCCCGGACAGCGGCGGCAGCCCGGCGGTCTCCCGCAGCGCGGCGGCCGCCCCGGTCAGCTGGACCGCGAGCTCGGGCCGGTGCTCATGAACGGCCAGGGCCGCGAAGGCCTCCAGCCCGCGCGCGACACCGATGCGCGAGCCGGTGGCCTGGCTGAGCTGGAGGCTCCCGGCCAGATGCTGCCTGGCCTGCCCGGTCGCGCCGAGGTCCAGGGCCACCCGCCCGAGGCCCGCCAGGCAGCGCGCGATCTCCGGCCGGGCGCCGATCTCCTGCAGGATGGGCAGTGCCTCGACGTACCGGCTGTGCGCCTCGCCCGGGTGACCCCGGAGCCGGGCCAGGTCGCCCAGGCCGAGCAGGGCCCGGGCGGCGCCCCACTGCTGATCGATGCGTCGCATGACGCCGACCGAGGCGCTGGCCAGCTGTTCGGCCTCGCGCAGCTTGCCCGCCAGGCCCGCGATGGCCGCCCGGGTGCCCAGCGCGTAGCCCTCGTTCCACCCGTCGCCCGCCGCTTGCGCGATGGCCAGCGCCTGGTTCGCGCTGGCCGCCGCCTCCTCGATCCGCCCGGTGTGCAGGGCGATCTCGGTGAGCAGGTTCAGCGCGACCGCGGTCCAGAACTCATCGTCCGCCTCCCGGCACAGCTCCAGCCCCGCGCGGACCAGCGACCCGGCCGCCGCGGGATCGCTGGACAGCGCGAGCTGCGCGCGAACCACCAGGGCCGCGCCGCGGACCCCGGCCGGGACGCCCGAGGCACCCAGGGCCAGGAACGAGTCCAGCCACTCCCGGCCCTCGGCGAACGTCCCCCACACGATCCAGCACGGGCTGACCGCCGCGCAGATCCGCATGCCGGTCTCCGCGTCGGCGTGTTCCAGGCACCAGCTCAGCACCCGGGCCAGGTTGCCGGCCTCCGCGTCGTAACGGCGGAAGGTATCCACCCGGGCCGGCCAGGAGGCCTGTATCCGGGCCATTCCGATGGCCCCGTTCTGCTCCGCGGTCCGCAGGCTGTAGCCGGCCAGCCTGCGCTGGAACAGGTCGGCCTCGCCCGCGTCGGCCAGCAGCACCGCCGCGTATTCCCTGATCGTGTCCAGCATCCGGTACCGGGCCTGGCCGAGCACCGCCGCCTCGGGCGCCACCAGCGACTTGTCCACCAGCGCGGCGATCAAGCCGAGCACCTCCGGCGCCGGGATCGCGTCATCGGCGCAAACCTGCTCGGCCATCTCCAGCGACCAGCCCGAGAAGACCGACAGCCGCCGGAACAGGATCCGCTCGGCGGGCGCGAGCAGCTCATAGCTCCACTCGATGGTGGCGCGCAGCGTCTGCTGGCGCGGCGCGGCGGACCGGTCGCCCGCGGTCAGCAGCCCGAACCTGTCGTCCATGCGGGCCCTGATCTGCTCCGGTGACAGCACCCGCACCCGGGCCGCGGCCAGCTCGATGGCGAGCGGCATGCCGTCCAGCGCGCGGCAGATCGCGGCCACGGCCGCGGCGTTGGCCGCGTCTACGGCGAACCCGGGCTGCGCCGCCGCGGCCCGGTCGGCGAACAGCTGGACCGCCTCGTAGCGCTCGGTGTCCCTGGCCCCTCGTTCGGCGTCGGCGGGGGCCACCGCGAGCGGCGGCACCGGCCAGACCGTCTCGGCCGCGATACGCAGCGGTTCGCGGCTCGTGTTCAGCAGCCGCAGCCCCGGCGAACTGGCCAGCAACCGCCCGCCCACCTGGGCGCACGCATCGATCAGGTGCTCGCAGTTGTCCAGCGCCAGCACCAGGTGGCGCGGCCGCAACGCGTCGGCCAGCGTGTCCAGCAGCGGGCGTCCGGCCTCTTCGCTGATGCCGAGGGCGGCGGCCACGCGCGAGGCCACCAGGTCCGGCTGGCGCAGGTCGGCGAGCTCGATGAACCACGTCCCGTCGGGATACTCGTCCGCCGCCGCGGCCAGAATCCGCAGCGCCAGCCGGGTCTTCCCGATGCCCCCGGGCCCGCACAGGGTCAGCGCGCGCGCCTGCCGCAGCGTCCGCCGCAGCCCGCCGATCTCATGCTCGCGGCCGATGAAACGGTTCGGTTCCTCGGGCAGGCGAGCCTGGGCCTGGTCCACGTCACCTTCCCCGGCCCGATCGCGTCCGGGTAGCGGTGGCCATGCCTTGAGTAAACCCGAACCCATGCCCCCGCGGCAGCCCTAAGCCCCGTTTTCGCTCAGCCGAAATACACAGTGGCGTACATAATCCGGGCGATGCGGCACTCCGCCCGTGGCTCGTAGCCTCTCCGGTATCGGCGAGGCCTGGGCCGTTACCGGGGAGGATGCCTGCGGCATTCCTGGTAGGGAGGAGCGGCCCAGCTCGCCGGTCCCTGCCGCCTTCACACGCGCGTGTCCCGCCTGCGGCAGGGTCGTCAGCCAGGTAGCGACTCGTCGCCGCGTGACCCGACAGCGCGACGCAGCAGGTCGCGCAGCTCCTGCTGATCGCCCTGGCTGAGCCGGGCCAGCAGCGGCCGTCCCGCGAACAGCCGTGCCTCGAGCTCGGATCGCAGCTGACGGGCCAGGGCGAAGACCAGCGACACGGTCTCCGCCTCCAGCTGATGCCCAGCCTGCCAGCCGCCGCCCGCGTGCAGCGCCGGGGTCAGGCCGTCCAGCATGTCCGCGAGCCACGGCTGGCGCAGGTCGTTCTGCAGCACCCCGACCGTGTTCGACCTCCGCTCGGCCAGCAGCCGCGCCGCCGCGTTGGGCCGGTAGTCAAGCTCGGCCACCGCGCGCAGCACCGCCTCCCGGCGGCCCGGGCTCACCGAAGGCGAGCCGCGCAGCACCAGCGACACCAGCGACCTGGACACGCCCGCCCGCGCCGCGACCGTCTCCAGCGTCGGCCTCCGCGCAGCACGCGCCGCAGCCCGCCCAGTCGCCATCAGCCGACCTCGATGAACACGGTCCCGTCCGCCACCGTGACCGGATACGTCCGAACGTCCTCCAGTACCGGCGCCCCGAGCGCCTTCCCGCTGACGTAGTCGAAACGCCCGTTGTGCTTGGGGCACTCGATCACCCGCCCCATGACCAGCCCGTCGCACAGCAGGGTCTTCTCGTGCGTGCAGTGCCCGTCGGTGGCGTAGTACTCATCATCGGGCGACCGGTAGATCGCGTAGTCCACACCATCATGCGAGAACGGGATGACGTCCTCCGGATCGACGTCGTTCACCCCGCAGGCCGCGATCCACGAAGCCATAACGCGGCGCTCGGCACGGCCAGCGGCAGCGCCCGCCCGTCGTTGACCGCGGCGGGCTGGTAGTACGGCGCCGCCCCCGGCGGGAGCTCCCGGCGCACGTAGTATTCCTGGTCCCGCAGCTGGCGCAGCACGGCCGGGATGATCTCCTTGTAGGCCGCCCAGATCGAGGGGTAGGCGGGCGCCAGGTCGTGCTTGACCTCCTCGTGCAGGTCCGGCAGGCGGTAGTACGGAACCATCGGGAACATGTGATGCTCGACGTGGTAGTTCATGTTCCAGTACAGGAACCGGTTCAGGCGGCACATCTTCACCGTGCGGGTGTTCAGCCGGTAGTCCAGCACGTTCTCGCCCATGCCGGCGTGCTGGGTGAAGCTGTAGAAGTACAGCAGCAGCGCGCCGTACAGCCGCGGCCCGCCGATCAGCACCACCGGCAGCCAGGTCCGGAAGCCGACGGCCAGCCCGATGGTGACCGCGTAGATGGCCAGGTCGATCCGGGCCGTCCGGTACACCTTGTGCCGCTCGGTGGCCGGCACGTAGTCGGCCTCGTCGGCCGTGAGCCGCCCGGCCGCGTGCCGGAACATCAGCGCGAACGCCAGCGGCACGTCGATCAGGCCGACGACGTTGACCAGCAGCCTGGCCAGCCGGGCCGGCCGCATGACCGCGATCTCCGGGTCCCGGCCCAGGATCAGGGTGTCGGTGTGGTGCCGCGTGTGGCTCCACCGCCAGGTCGTCGGGTCGCGCATGATCATGAACGAGGCCAGCTGGTACAGGCCCTGGTCGATCCAGCGCGTCCGGAACGCCGTCCCGTGCCCGGCCTCGTGCCAGCGCGAATCCGACGTCGAGCCGTAGAGCAGGCCGTAGGCCAGGAAGAACGGGACCGCCCGCCAGCTGCCCCAGAACGCGATGCCGAGCCCCGCGAACAGCCCCATCAGGCCGAGCCAGATGACGGTGTCCCTGATGGCCGGGTAGTCCGAGCGCCGCATCAGCTCCTTCATCCGCTTGCGCGGCACCGCGCTGCGGAACCAGTCCCCGGTGGCCAGGCCGGCCGCCACCGCCGCCTGGTTCTCCGGACCCGTCAGGCTGTACCGCTCCAGCCGTTCCTTGTTCACTCCTGACCACCTTCCCTCAGCCCCCCGGCCAGGCCCGATGGGGTTTGGAGCGCTCCAAAAAGTCTCATCGCGCTGTCCCGACTTTGTCAAGACATTCGGCCGAACGGAACGTGGTTCCCGCCCCGCGGCCCCGGTTCACCGCCCCGGGCCGTGGCAGACCAGCGCGCAGCGGCAGCTCGCGGTCAGAGGTGTCACCGAGCTGGTCGGCCAGCACGCGCCGGCCCTGCAGGCGGCCGCGCGCCAGATCGCGGCCCGGGTGATCTGACCTTACTTGCGGCCGAACGCGCAGTACTCGTCCATGTCCCGCGCGCCGTCGGCGTCGTCCGGGTCGGGCCGCCACCGCGGGCACGGCACCAGCCCGGGCTCGATCAGCTCCAGGCCCTCGAAGAACGCGGCGATCTGCGCCGGGCTGCGCAGCGTATACGGCGTCGGGGCCACCTCATTGTGCCGTATCGCCGTGACCGTTAGCGGCCTGGCGGGGAGGCTGCTCACCCGATGACCGCGACGTCCCCGACCCCGGCCGCCCCGGCGCGCTGACCGTCGGCCCCGTGACCGTCGGTGCGCGCGCGTAAGCGATTCATCACGGACTGAGCCGACGGTCCGATATCGGTCAACTGACCGATGTCTCTCACTGCAACTTGCAGCAGCATTTTTAGCGCAACCCGGCACCGGCCGCTCTCCGGAACCCGCTAAGGAAACCCATGATCACGATGGCGCCGCCCCGTCCGACCGAACGGCACGGGTGCCGTGTCCGGCTGACCGCCGAACCGGCCTCGGCGGCCGAAGCCCGCCGTCGGGTCCGGGCCGCCCTCGAGGGCTCGTCGGCCTCCGTCGACCCGGACGTCGCGGTCCTGCTCGCCAGCGACCTGGTCACCGACGCCATCCTGCACCAGGCGAGCGGGTCCATCACGCTCGACGTCCGCTGCGACCACGGCCGGCTCCGCGTCTATGTGCACGGCGCCTCGGACCCCGGACCGGGCCTGGTCCTGGTGGAAGCCCTCTCGGACGAGTGGGGCAGCTACCGCACCCCCTGGGGCCGGGCCACGTACTTCACGCTCGCGTCCCCCGGTGAGCGATGATGACCATCCACGCCCCTTCGGGCACGACCTCGTTCGAAGCCTGCGTGCGGTTGTTCGAGCGCTACCCGCTGGCGGTCACGGCGCACCCGGCGGACGGCGGGTCCCTGTCCATGGTCCTGCTCAACCGCGCCACCGGGTCGGCCGGCTTCTTCGTCCTGACCCAGGCCCGCGAGGACCTGTTCGTCCTGCGCTCCTGGCAGCGTCACGACGGGATCAACCAGGCCATCCGGCCGGGAGAGCCGGTCTCCGGCACGATCCGCCAGCTGATCACGGCCAGCATGCCGGTGCCGCGTGACGGCGCGCTGCTCGGCTGGGTGACCGACAATCAGGTCACCGCGATGCTGGCCGTGTACTCCCGGCCGCCGGAGCCCTGGGACGACCCGGTCCCGGTCCCCGATATCCGGGTGCTGCCGATGGCCGGGACCAGCGAACTGCTGCACTGGCCGCCGTTCACCGCCAGCCCGCTCGATGACGGGCGGCTGTGGGAGTTCGTCGAGTGGGGCGAGATCGTGGACATCGGCCCCCTCGTCGCCCACCACCCCGGCCGCGCGTTCTGGGTCCCGGCCCCGGACCGGCGCAGCGCCCGGCACGGCTGTGTCGTGGTCATGGGCAACCTTCCCGCCGCCGAATACTGGCTGCCCGCCGGCGTCTACCTGGATCACTGGACCCTGCGCGAGGGCCTCGAGGCTCCGCCCCCCGGCCAGCTGCTGGCCCTGCCGGGCGTCATGGACCTAGCCGACCGGATCCGCTGACCATCTCCTTCCCCGCCGTGACCGTGATCTTCTCGTGCCCAACCGCGCAGGCCGCGGGCGCGTCATGAAGGCATGAGAGTGCGCCGAACGCCCCTGACCGCGATCGTGACCGCCGCGCTGAGCGCCGTCCTGCTCACTGCCGCCACCACAGTGGGCGTCGCCGCCGCCCAGCCCGCGGCCGCCGCCCAGCCCGCCAGCAGCAACGGACGGGCCAGCGTGCCGTGGCACCGCGTCGGAGCCGGCTGGGTCCTGACCCAGTACGCGTCCGCGGCGCCCGATGGCGGGTCCGGGCCGGCGGTGCTGTTCCTGATCAGCCCGGGCGGCACCAGGTACCAGCTGGCCCGCTGGCCGAACTGGCGGTTCGCGCCGCAACTGCTCGCGTGGTCACCCGAGGGCCAGCGCGCGCTGTTCCAGGTCTTCTCGGGCAATGGGGGCACCGAGGTGCTCACCCTGGCCACCGGGCAGCTGAGCACCTTCGTCATGCCGGGTGCGGCGTCGCCGATCGGGTTCACCACGCCGCGCGGCCTGAACATCGTGGCCGACCAGCCCGCGGGTTCCGGCACCAGCCTGGCCCGGTACAGCCTGTCCGGCCAGCTGCTCCAGCCGCTCGGCTACTCCGCGGACGGCCAGGTGCTGTACGCGCCCTCCGGTATCGAGTTCCTCACCGGCACCAGCCACGGCCTCAAGCTGGTCAGCAACGGCGGTGCGCTGATCCGGAACCTGCCCGTGTCCGGGACGAGCGCGAACAGCTGTAACCCGGTCCGCTGGTGGAGCAGCGGCACGGTGCTGGCGTCCTGCCTCCCCCCGAACAGCGGCATCCCGCAGCTCTGGCTGGTCCCGGTCAGCGGCGCCCGGCCCGCGGCGCTGACCCCGCCGCGCCGCGTCAGCAGCGGCGACCTGGGCGATCTGGACGCCTGGCCGCTGCCCAGCGGGCTGTACCTGCAGTCCGCCGGGCCCTGCGCCGTGCTGCAGATCTTCCGGCAGGCCCGCAACGGCTCGATCTCGCTGGTCACGGTGCCGAACACCAACGGCGACAACCGCGTGCTGACCGCGCTCGGCTCCCGGCTGCTGATCCAGGCCCCGACCAGCTGCGCCGGCAGCGTCTCGCTGCTGTGGTTCAATCCGGCCACCCGGGCCGAGCAGTGGCTGATCCGCGCGCCGGGCAACGTGGCCGGCGCCTCGATCGCGATCCCGTTCTACAGCCGGGAGAACGGCAACCTCTAAGGCCCGGCCTGCGACGCGGGCTCCGGTTCGGCGGGCTCCTGGCCGGAGCTCGCCTCGGCCGCCGCGGGGGTGCGGTCCCGGTCCCAGCCGGCCATGGCGGTCACGGCCAGGACGGCGGCGATCGGGATCAGCGAGAGCTGCGGCAGTTCGTACCGCCAGTCGAAGGTGGCGATGATGTACGGAGGCACGATCATGGCCACGGTGCCCAGCGTGAACAGCAGGCAGGGGCCGCGCAGCCGACTGCGCCGGGCCCGGCCGATCCCGGCCAGGCCCGCCAGGCCCAGGGCCAGGCCGCCGGCGAGCAGCGGGCCGGGCACATGGAAGTCCCGGCCGTAGCCGGTCAGGAAATCGGCCAGCGCGGGCTGGACGCGCGGGCCGCTGCCGCTGTAGGTGCGGAGCGCGGCCATCTCATCCTTGTCGTTGCTGCCCGGGAAGGATGGCTGGAAGTCGTGGTACCTGGTCGGGTACTTCTCGGGTCCGTCCCCGCGGACCGGGGAGAAGCCGTACAGGACGTCGTCGGCCACCACCTTCAGGTACGTCAGCGGCTGGTGCTTGATGATCCGCCAGTCGAAGTCGTTGATGATCTGGCCCTTGCTCAGCCCGTCGGTCGGCTTGAGCGTCACCTGCGGCGACTGTTTCGCCCACATGTAGAAGTCCGGATCGCGCTGCGCCGGCGGCTGCTGCGGGCACAGGTGCTGCTCGTACGAGGGCAGCGGCAGGCCCGTGCACTGGGCGAACGGCGCGATCCGCCCGTACAGGAACTCGCTGTTGTAGGTGACGAAGTTGAACGTGCCGAACCACGAGCTGAACCAGCCGACGTAGGCCAGCACCGGGATCAGGCAGCCGGCCAGCAGGAGCGCCGCCCGGCCTGCCAGCCGCCGCCAGGGCCGGATGACGACGGCCAGGTAGAGCAGCGCGGGCAGCATCACCAGCAGGTCGGATTCCCTGATGAGCGTGGCGGCGGCGATCAGCAGCCCGGCCCCGGCGGGCGCCGCCTTGCCGATCGCCTCGCGTTTCCACACCAGCATGACCAGCGCCGCCACGACCAGGAACGTCGCGCAGACGTCGGTGAGGATGTACTGCTCGAGGTCGAGCTGGAGCGGGTCGAACAGCACGGGGATGGTGGCCACCGCGGCCAGCCACCGCCGGGCGCCGAAGTGGAGGGCCGTCGCGTAGATCAGCCCCGCGGTGGCCAGCCCGAGCAGGTGCTGGACGGTGACGACCGACGCGAGGTTGCGGGCCAGCACCGCGGGGATGAGCAGCACCGAGTAGCCGCTGGTGCGCAGCCAGTCCGGAATCCACTGCCCGATGATGAAGTTGTGGGCGTAGTGCAGGTACCGCTCGCTGTCCGGGAAGATCAGCGCCTGCTGGTAGGCCAGCAGGACGACGGCGCGCAGCGCGGTGGCGGCCAGCACGAGGGCGGCGAACAGCCAGTGCCGGCGCAGCGCACGCCGGCCGCGTCCGGCCCACTCGTGCAGGCGAGGCCCGCGCGACACGAACATGGTCTTCAGCTAACCCCATCCGCGCTAGTTGATGCGCCGCTTTTGCTGGCAACTCGCTGTGACCGCGATGATGTTCTGCCCCAGAGTGACGCCTGCCCTCGCCGCGGTCGCCTACCATGCAGGGCATGGATTCCCTGGTGTTGGGGTGGCCGGCTGGGCCGGGGGGCGGCCGCGGATGCTCTCGCCCGGGGTGACGTGATGACCCAGGGTCCGGTTACCAAGGCGTCAGCTCCCGCCGCAGCACAGGCCCCCAGGCTCGCCGAGCCGCCGATCCCCGGCGGCCGGGTCGAGGCGCTGATGGGCGTGCTCATCCGGGCGCTCAAGTCCAGCCCGCTGGCCCGGCCCCTGCCTGCGGTGTCGCTGTCCGCGCTCGGGCTGGGGCTGCTCGTCTTCACCGGGCTGTGCGCGACCGCGCCCGGCGCGAGCGAGGCGAC
>Ga0187808_10000471_pt1 | contig 12444 bp, 8 predicted proteins | sample NC_wetland_sal_i_5_FD_132427 | JGI IMG/M metagenome (GOLD analysis project Ga0187808, IMG submission 132427) | Wetland sediment microbial communities from Neuse River Estuary, North Carolina, USA - ASW_3 | ecosystem: Environmental > Aquatic > Freshwater > Wetlands > Sediment | place: USA: North...
AAGAGTAAGGCGCCAGGAAATGTAGAGGGACGGCTTGCCGTCCTCTGCATGAGGCGCTCCCCTCTAGAAACTAGTCTCCCGTCCCAGAAATGCAGGTGAGCTCCTTAATTGATCTCGAGGGAGACTTCACTTCCTGAATCTTTTTCCAAGTGGAAGATCGTGCGGACGACATCCAGGAATTCCAACCGGTCCGGGCGCGAGGCGGCCTGCTTAAGCTCAGTGAATGGTGAATGAAGAATCTTGTCCACCAAGCCTTGCGTCAACACTTCCAGCGCCTTTTCCTGCTCCGGGGTTAGGCCCCCGAACAGGGAGCGAGTGCGAGCCAGTTCCGCCCGGCGGATTTGTTCGAATCGCCTGCGCAGCGACACGATTGTGGGTACGACGTTGAGCTGGGCTTGGCGCTCGCGAAACATCTCTGTTTCCGCAAGGATGATCCGGTTCGCAGCCTCGACCGCCTTTTGCCGTTCCCGCAGGTTTTCGCTGGCAGTGTGTTGCAGTCCATCCACGTTGACCAGTTCGCATCCCGGCACATCGGCAACGCTCGGGTCGATGTCACGGGGCACCGCAATGTCTATCAGGAACAAAGGCCGGCTCCCACGCTCGCACATCAACCGCTGCATGTCGTCGCGGGTGATGATGAAGTGGGGGCAGCCCGTCGAGCTGATAACGATGTCGGCTTGCTTCATGCCCTCCCAGATGCGGCTGAAGTGGATGGCGAGTCCATTCAATTCCTGGGCCAGCGCCACCGCCTGCGCGTGAGTGCGGTTGCTAACCAGGACCGTCGACGCCCCCTTCGCGACCAAGTGACGCGCCGCAAGTTCACCCATCTGTCCGGCGCCAATGATCATCACCGTCTTGTTCCGCAAATCGCCGAACGACTTCTTAGCCAATTCCACCGCCGCCGAGCTCACGGAGACAGTCGCCTCCGCAACTCGAGTCTCCGTCCGGACGCGCTTGGCTACATAGAAGACCCGGGTAGATATCGATTCCAGCACGCACCCGCAAGTCTCCGCCTCCTGCGCCAGAGAAAACGCGCGCTTTACCTGCCCTAGGATCTGAGGCTCTCCCACCACCATCGAATCCAGACCGGAAGCCACTCGAAAGAGGTGGCGCACGGCCTCATAGTCCCGGTGTACATAGAAACAGTGCGCGTAATCGTCAAACCGGATTTCCAGTGTGGATTCGAGGAATCGCCGGAGCGCCCCAAAACCGTCCTGCCCCTCGTAGGACTGCACAATGAACTCCACCCGGTTGCAGGTCGAAATGACCGCTGCCTCTTCGATCTCCGGCTCCGCCTGCAACCGGCGTAATGCCCCGGGGATTCGTTCCTCCGAAAGGGCAAACCTCTCCCGAACTTCAAGCGGGGAGGTTTTATGGCTAACTCCGGCCAAAACAAGATTCATAGAAGGTCCTCACACCGACAAAAAGCGCACGCGCCATGCCACAAACTCAACACTGTCCTGAGCAAGAACTATACACCGAGCCAGGCTTGTTACTCCTTTATCATCAATAACTTACAGATAGCCTAACAGTGAAGCAACAACAAGTCACGATCACAAAGGCGCAGGATCAAACTGAGTTATTTCCCCCAAAACTATCTGGAATTTCACGCAACTTATTTAGATACAGGTAACTAGAGACACCCACAAAACTGCTAACTTTCGCTATCTTCGGCCTGTAGAAAAATTTAACAGCGGTTCCTGCGTGGTACGTTGAATGCTATGATTACTCAATGGGTTTCCAAATGGAGGCAGAAAGTCCCCCTCGATGGAAGCACCTTACTCCTAGGAGGTTCGGATCTGTGAAAATCATTCGCTTACTTTTACTGGCTACGCTAGCGGCCCTTATCGCTGTCTCGATGGGGATAAGCAAGGCGGAATATAGCAAAAAGGAGGGCAAGGCTTGCACGTTCTGCCACCCACCTGGAAAATTCAAGGAGCTTACTGACGCAGGAAAATACTACAAAGAACATAACCACTCGCTGGAGGGTTATAAGGCCGAAGAGAAAAAGTAATCGTGGGACTTGGTCGCGAGGGGGTTGAGCCTATTTGAGCGCGACCCCCTCATTCTTGCCTCCCAAAACATCAACGCCATGCCCGAAAAACAAGAAACTCCGCCTGCAAGGCCGGAGCAGCCTCGCACTCGCGGCTTCACGGGGCCGCTCGCCAATGTCTTGCGCCCGATATTCTACCTCAGCAACAATCTCATCAGTCGCCTTGGCGTGGTTCTGGTCACCAGTTCCGGGCTGACTCTGGTGCTGGCCTATCTGTTCCAGGTTTTTGGGCTCGTGTATAACCCTTACGCCGGCATACTGATTTTTCTCGTGCTGCCGGCGGTGTTTGTCATAGGGCTCCTTTTGATCCCGCTCGGCATATACCAAGATTTCCGCAAAAATCGCCAGTTCGGCCGGCTACCTGCGGCTTACCCGGCCATCGACTTCCGCGCGCCGCACCTGAGGCAGACGGCGTTGTTCGTGGCGATTATGACCGCGCTCAATGTGCCTCTTTTCGCCATCGCCACTTACCGCGGCACGATCTATATGGATTCGGTACAGTTCTGCGGATTGACTTGTCATCGGGTGATGCAGCCCGAATACACGGCTTACCAGCGCTCACCGCACGCGCGCGTAGCTTGTATCGAATGCCACATCGGACCGGGGGCGCCGTGGTTTGTGCGCTCGAAGATCTCGGGCACCTATCAAGTGCTGGCGGTGGCCTTCAACCTTTACCCGCGCCCCATCCCCACGCCTGTGCACAACCTGCGCCCCGCGCGCGAGACCTGCGAAGCTTGCCATTGGCCGCAGAGGTTTTCGGGCGACAAGCTGGTGGTTAAGACCAGCTTCGCCGACGATGAAAAGAATACCGCGAGCAAGACGGTTTTGTTGGTGCACATCGGCGGCCGCAACCCGGACAGTCAACGGGTGGGGATCCACGGAATGCACCTGGGCCTACTGACTTACGAGGCGGCCGATGACAAGCGCCAAATCATCCCCACCGTCAATTATCAGAACCCCGATGGGTCTTTCACGCAGTTTGTCTCCACCGAGGCAGGTCAGCGCGGCTCAGCCCCTCACGAAACCCGCGTAATGGATTGCATAGACTGTCACAATCGCCCCACACACACCTTCGACATGCCGGAATCCGGCGTTAATCGTGAGATGGCCGGAGGGCGCATCAGTCCTTCTTTACCCTTCGTCCATAAGGTATCGGTTGAGCTGTTGAAGCGGAACTATTCCAGCAGGTTGGCGGCACAGACCCAATTGCCGGAAGCATTCCGTGCCTACTACAAGGCGAACTATTTCTCGGCTTACAATTCGCAGCGAGCGCAGGTCGAACAAGCCGCGTCTACGCTGCTGGACATCTACAATGGCAACATTTTCCCCGAGATGAATATTACCTGGGGGACTTATCCGAACAACCTGGGTCACGCTGACTTCCCCGGGTGCTTCCGTTGCCACGATGGCAATCACAAATCCAAGGAGGGACGTGAAATCACGCAAGACTGCAATGCCTGCCATTCCCTCCTGGCCATGGACGAGGCGAACCCCAAGATCCTGCACGCGCTCTATCCGAGCCAGTAAGCACCAGTGCAGGTGGTTGTACCGTTTGCAACACGTGGACGCTCGAAGTCGTCGTCATTCCCGCGAAAGCGGGAATCCACTCCGCAAGCCTTCGGAATGTCCTGCCCGCAGACTGGATTTCCGCTTTCGCAGGAATGACAAGCACGCCGTGAGGCGATACATTGTAAAAGATTGACGCTCAGCCGCTTGAACCCTTGCCAGGAAGGGCGGAATTCGGGCATCATTAAATGCCGCCCTCCGAGCGAACCGAGGGCAGGCAGGAAAGAAGATAGAACAATTCTACAAGGAGAATACGCATGAGGCTTCTTAAGGTTCTGATCGCGCTGTCCGTCTTTTGCGGTTGCCTGCTCACCCTGGCGACAGCCAAGCCGGAATACGCCAAGAAAGAAGGCAAGGCCTGCACTTTTTGCCACGCCAAGGTGGAATCCAAAGATGCGATGGCCAAGAATTTGACCGACGCCGGCAAATACTACAAAGAGCACAACCACTCTCTGGAAGGGTATAAGGCGCCGGAAAAGAAGTAGGGTCACGCCGCGTGGCGTTAGAAGCGAACGAACAGCCTTTACCAGAGGAGAGGGAAGTTCACAGGCTGCTGCTTTGAATATACCCCTCACCCTTTCACCCCTTCCCCTCTTTCCTCTCCCCTGGGGAGAGGAAAGAGGGGAAGGGGAGTTGGGGAGAGGGGTCACTTCAGGCATTTTCATGGTTTCAGGGTGCCCGTCAGCCGACCGGCATGGGCGACTGCTTTGAAAATGCGCTGTCATCCTGAGCGCAGCGGAGGATCTCGCTCTCGTCTGTGATGAAGCGGGAACGAAAAGGTCAGAGCGAGATTCTTCGCTTCGCTCAGAATGACAGGGTTTTCATGTTTTCCCGGTGCCCGCCAGCCGACGGGCATGAGCGACTGCGCTGCCAATCGGCGATCGATGAACGGCCAATCCGCTAGCGCTGTTCCGCCAAGCGCACACGGATATCCACGGCGCGAAAATCTTTGGCCTCCGGGAAAACCATCAAGGGATTGATGTCCATCTCACCGAGTTGTGGCAAATCTTCGACGAGCTGAGAGAAGCGCTCCAGGAGTTCCGCCAGGCCTGTCAAATCGACGGTGGGCTCGCCGCGCACTCCTTCCAGAAGACGGTAGCCGCGAATCTGGCGGATCATCTCCCGCGCCTCGAGATCGGTGATGGGCGGCACGCGAAAGACAACGTCATTAAAGGTCTCCACGTAGATTCCACCCAAGCCGAACATGACCAGAGGGCCAAACTTGGGGTCATGAGTCATACCCACAATGACCTCGCGCCCGCCGCGCACGTACTCCTGCACAAGGAAACCCATTTGATCGTCCACGATGGCCGAAGAGGCATGACGTCGTCTTACCTCCTCTGTCATCCTCTGCGCCGCCGCCATCAGCTCTTCCGGCGTGCGGATATCGAGCTTCACCCCACCGGCTTCGGTTTTGTGGAGAAGCCCAGGGACAACAGCTTTCAGGACCACCGGGAAGCGCACTCTTCTTGCAACCCCGCTAAGCTCTTCTGCGTTCTTGGCCACCGCGGTTCGAGCGACGGCAATGCCGTAGCACTCGAGCAGCCGTTGAGCCTCCGGGGTAGTTAATTCAGAACGTCCTTGGCCTCGGACCTGGTTCAACAGATCCACAGCCGCCTCGCGATCTGCCTTGAAACTCCGTACTTCGCCGATGGGCTTTTCGCGCCACTGCCGATAGCGCTCCAACGCGGCCAGCGCCTGCACGGCCGATTCAGGAAACAAGTAGATGGCCATATGGCTGGGATGCTTCTCGTTCAACTCCTTGAAAAACTCATCGGTAGCCATGAACACGCCAAACACCGGCTTGTCGTACTTCTTCCGCAGCTCCTCCAGACCCGCGACGATGTCCATGGCGTCGATCATCATGACAGGAACGAACACCACCAGGAGAGAGTCGACGCTCTCATCCTCGAGGAGTATCTTGGCGCAGGCATCGTACCGGCTGCGGTCGGATTTGCCCGTCATGTCCACAGGGTTGTGAACGACGGCTTCGGAGGGCACCAGGCGGCGAAGCTCCTGGCGCGAGTTTTCGGAGAGCGCGGCAAGCTGGAGGCCGAGACTGACCGCCCTGTCCGTGGCCATGATGGCAGGGCCCCCGGCGTTGGTCAGAATCGCCAGCCGGTTCCCGCGCGGAAGCGGGTTCTTGGAAAAGCCCAGCGCCAGATCGAAAAGTTCTTCCACGGTGTTCACCCGGATTACCCCGGACTGCTCCAGGAGCGCGTCCGCTGCGATGTCCAGACCCTGGCGGGCGGAGAGTGCGCCCGTATGTGACGAGGCCGCCCGAGCTCCCGCCTCGGTCCGGCCTGACTTCACCGCCAGGACGGGCTTGCGCTTCGAGATGCGGCGAGCAATGTGCATGAAACGCTTCGTATTGCCGAAGGACTCCAGGTACATCAGAATCAGGTCTGTGTTCGGATCGTCTTCCCAGTAGAGGAGCATGTCGTTGCTGGAGACATCCGTGCGGTTACCCAGGCTCACAAAGTAGGAGAAGCCAATGTCGAGCTGTTTAGCGATGTTCAGGATGGCAAACCCCAACGCTCCGCTCTGCGACATGAACGCGATGCGCCCAGTCATCGGCAAAGTGGGTGCGAAGGTGGAGTCCATGTGAACCGCGGGGTCGGTGTTGATCAATCCCATGCAGTTGGGTCCGATCATGCGCATGCCGTAACCCCGAATCCGCTCACTCAGCTTGGTCTCCATCCTCCGCCCTTCTTCGCCCGTCTCGGAAAATCCTGCCGTGATGACCACCAGGCCTTTCACGCCCTTCCTCCCGCAATCCTCCACAACTGCCGGCACGGCTTCGCGCGGCACCACGATGATCGCCAGGTCCACCTGGTCAGGGATGGAACTCACCGAGGGATAAGCTTTCATCGAGTGAACGAAATCCGCTTGGGGATTCACGGGAAAGAGCATGCCACGGTATTCGAATTCAATCAGTTGGTGGAGAATCTCGCGGCCAATCGAGCCGGGCCTGCGTGAGGCGCCGACCACCGCGATGGATCGTGGCTTGAGAAGCGAGTCAAGAGGATGCATGAGGAGTCCTTTCGCGCATTCTCTTTTACTCATGTTGAATGTCTTTGCCAAGCGAAGAAAAGGCGAAGTTGAAGTGCGCCCCGCTTGCGTGGGGGTGCCAGCAGCGCTGATTTTCATCCCTAATGGGTAGACCGCAGGCCCCTAAACGCTCAGGGGTTGCTCGGGCGACCATATTCACCCTCGGCTGGGGCTTGCACCTGCGTGTAGCCCGGCGGAATTGCAAACAACCCCGCGTCGAGGGCGTCGCTCGAATACGACGTGACCTGAACCGCCATGTCCATGAGTGACCCTGGCGTTTCAGGCGGCGCTGCCGGCTGGCCCGAAGCCTCACCTCCGGCGGTACTTCCCTGGGTTTGCTGTTCCTGCTGCTGTTTCTTCTTGCGGCCAAACATCCCGCCGATGCTTTTGGCAATTGCATCGCGGGGACTGGTGATTTGCGAGGAGGACTGCGACTCCGTCGGCGGGGTCTGCGACTGTTGCGCCTGCCCGCCCTGCGCCGGCGTTTGTCCGGTCCCTGCCATCCCCATGCTCACATACTGGAGCAGCGGGAAGCCCTTGAGCGTGGCGGCATTCTGCCGCAACTCCGCCATGCCTTGCGACATCTGAGGGTTGCCGCCCATCACCGCGCCTGGCACCCAATCCAATTCCTTCCCGAGTTTTTGGTAAAACGCCGTCAACTCTTCGTAGCCGGGAATGTTGGGCGTAACCCACGAGTCAGACTTCACCCACATGGTAGCCGACTGCCCCTGACTGGCGGGGTCGGTACTCTGCATCTCCATGTCGATGCGCATTTGGACTTCGCTGGAAGGCAAATTCAGAATTGTCGCCGTCTTGCCCGTGGGGGTGACCTCGACTTTGGGGGTCACCTTCAGGTTGGCCGGCTGCTCGCCCTGGGCCTGGCTGACGTTCTGCGAGCGCGCTTTTTCGCGGGCGCGCTCGAGCGCCGCCTTCATCTCATCAAAGGTCTCGATCGAATAGGTTCGCTTTTGGGTGTCGATAAAGATGATGCGCCGGCCGTCCAGGTCGACAATCTCGCTGCGTCCCTCGCCCTGATCTCTACGCAGGAAATTGCCTTTCACGTACGTGGTGCTCTCTGTGGGCTGCGTGGCTTGGCGCGCCTGTTTGCTGAATGCACCCGCAAACTTCGCCATGCCGGCCATTGCCCCACCCGTCATCTTGGAGGACTCGGTATACTTGAAGTCTCCATAGCTGGGAAAAGCCGCGAAGATCAGCATACCCAGATAGAAAGCCGTACTCTTCCGAACCATGGTTACCTCCCATTGCAATTTGATCTCAAGCGCTGTTCTCAGCCTTGTCGGTAATATACACCTGACATTGACTGCCCGCAATGGCCCCCACCCGACTCGACTCTAGACTCTTGGCTCTCGATCCCTTGCTTGATCTGTGAAATCTGAGTAATCTGTGGACCATGTCGAATCGTACAGCCACGCGGTACTTGATGGGGACGGCGTGTGCCGGACTATTCACTTTTGGGGTAATGACCTCTTTCCTCGGCGCCACTCTTCCCGAACTGAGCGCCCGGTTGAACTTTGATTTGGCGCGGGGCGGCGCGCTTTTCAGCTTCCTCTATCTCCCCCAAATCCCCATGGTTTTTCTGGCAGGCCCTTTGATCGACCGCTTTGGCAAAAAGCCCATTCTGGCCGGAGGCTTCCTTCTCTGCGCGGCTGCTTTGGTGGGAATTGCTTATGCACCGAGCTATGCAGCCTTAGCCGCGCTGCTGATTGCGCTGGGGCTGGGAGGCACCTCAGCCATGAGCGCTTCCAATACGCTCATCCCTGATCTTTACCCTGAGAATCCTTCCTCCGCTTTGAATCTGGGAGGGGTTTTCTTTGGTGTTGGGGCAATCTTTTTCCCCTGGCTGGTGGCTCTCATGGCGGCTCGACTGGGTCTGGTTGTTACCCTTTGGTTGATCACCCTGCTGGTTACCGGGGTTGCGCTGGTCGCCGTTCTGCAAACCTTCCCGCCGGCCAGTTCGGGCGGCGGATTTGATTGGTCCGAGGCGCGCCGGCTGGCCCTCGATCCGGCGGTAGTCATTCTGGCTTTCGTCCTGTTTTTCTACTCCGCCGTTGAGATCTCTACGGCAGGGTGGACCAGAACCTATCTCGAGCAAGACCTCCTCGCTACACCGCCGACATCGAAAGCCATTCTGACGATGTTCTGGATTGCCATGATGGTGGGACGTCTGGTGGCGAGCCAAGTGGTCAAGCGGGTGCGAGGGCCGAACTTACTTCTGGGCGCGGCGTTGGGTGCGGTGGGTGGTCTTTTAGTGGTTGTCACGGCGCGCTCGGTCGCGGTGGCTACGGTGGGCATCGTTATCTGCGGCCTATCCTATGCGCCTGTCTTCCCCACGACCGCCGGAACCGCCAGCACGTACTTTCCCAAATTGTTCGCGACGGTTTTTGGCATCCTCATGGCTGTAGGGTTGTCTGCCGGAGTAATCCTCCCTCCGGCTATCGGCTATGTGGCCAAGATCGCAACGGTGAGGGCAGGTATTTCGCTGGTGGTGGCTTTCGCCGTCCTTTTGACGGCTGTGCAAGCCCTTTTCCTGGCCTACGAGCGCCGCAGGCTGCTCGTGTCACCCAACTAGCAGCCAGCGCGACTCTCTTTTCCTAAAGGACTAAAACGACGCTTTTTGTCGTGATGTATGCGCCCCTTTGAATGACAGGCAAGGGCGCAGACATGCCAAAAGACGGCACGTCTGCGCCACCCGCGTTTCCGCTCACAACCCACTAACCGCCAAAACAGACGGACACGTCCCCCCATGAATTCAGGCTTGTTCCAGTCTAATCACAACAATCTCCGGATGGTTGCCAGTGCGCATGGTGGGGCCCCAGGTGCCTGCGCCACTGGAAGTGTAAAGGGTATAATCTCCTTCGACATGCAGCCCGTGGTAATACCTCCCATAGACTAACCTGGAGATGAACTGGATGGGAAAGATTTGGCCGTGGTGGGCGTGCCCGGAAAGCTGAAGGTTGACTCCCGCCGCCTTCACTTCCGCGATATGGGTGGGGCTATGGTAGAGCAGGATCGAGGGCAGGGCGGGATTGAAACCCGGAAGGTTCGCGATCACCTGCGTCAAATCTCTGGAATGGCCCCGTTCCGGGTAGCGTATTCCAATCACCTGGAGACCGTCGATCATCACCATTTGGTCGGCGAGGATTCGCACTCGAGTGGTGCGCAGCGCGGCATAAGCGCGTTCGACGCCCAGGTACGTTTCGTGGTTTCCAGTGACAAAGTAAATCCCTAGGGGGGCGCGGAGTGCATTGAGTGGGGCGACGAGATCGGCAAGTTTCCCATCGACTCCGTCAAAGAGGTCGCCGGTGATGGCCACCAGGTCGGGGTTTTCGGCATTGACCATCGCCACCAGCCGGGAAGCGAAGCCAGCGCGCAGGATGTACCCCAGATGTATGTCGGAAAGCTGCACCACCTTCCTCCCTCGCCATACAGGTGGGAGGTTCTTGATCCGGACCGTGAGGTTCCGGGCACGGGGGTGATAGGCGTTCCATAGGCCGTAGGCGGAGTACAGGCAGGCCAGCGTCACGGCGGTCCAACCGAACATGATGGGGCTGGGTGAATGGGTGAAAAGTCTCGCCGCTCCCCATGCTCCCCAGGCCATCGCAAAGGTGAAAATCAGCGTCAACCCCACTCCCAGCCACAGTCCCGAGCAGAAGTAGACCGAGCGGGAAAAGAGGTTATCGGTCCAGTGCGCAAGAATGGACGAGGCAATGAAGATCGAGGGCAGGAGAAAAAGAACCCCCTCCAACGCGTTCCGGTGAGCCGCTGCGGCAATGCCAAAGAAGTATGCCAAAGAAAAATAAAGAAAGTAATGGCTGAAGAACAGGATCGAGAGAGCGATCAGGGTGAAGACCGGTATGACGATGTAGCCTCGTGACATGAGATTTCGCCGCCCAGGGGCGCAAGCATGCCATTCTACACAGCCCAGGGGGGAATGGAAAGAAGCGGAATCAGCCCACACCCTGGCTCAAATTATTGATGTCCATCAATATAATTGCGCGACCGAGAAAGTTGTTGACACGCTTATCTACCTTTTGATAAATAATCCATTCTGTCGCTTGTATATGACTTATTGCTCGACGCGCCAAGCGACGGATTCTCAGGCACAGAAAGCTTCCTACAAACGGCACTCTTAAGTCTGTTGAAGCGACAAGTGGCGGCCCAGCCAAGATCGCTCACGAAGGCGCATTCATATCGGTTCAAAGGAGGGTTTATGGGTCTCAGCGTAAAAGCATACGATAATGGTGACCATGTGTGTCTGGTCTGGCTTCCCACTGATCTGAAGCCAATACCGCAATGCCGGGGATTTGCCATTCGGCGCACTCTGAACGGTGGCACGCCGGCTTTCCTTCCAAACTACGTCGGCTTTACGGATGGCCAGGCGCGCCCAGGACCAGGGAACGAATGGAAATGGCCTATTCAACGGTATCTCTGGTGGGACATGTCGGTGAATCCCGGCGACAAGGTCCAATACGAGATCGTGCCGGTGGTCGGGCCCAACCAGGGCTCGCTCACGCTCGCCGAAAATCTGAAGAGTGATGTCACGCCGGTACTCGAAATCACCGGGCAGGATAGCAGGAACGTCGCGGCGTATTTCAACCGCGGCATCATCGCCAGCCAATGGGCCACGAAGGAGCTCGCCGCCGAGGAAAAGAACCAGACGGTCAACAAGACGTCTCTAATGAGCGTAGTGCAGAAGCCCGGCGATCCGCTCCGCAATGCGCTTTCCGGCCTGCTGAGGCCGCAGATTCTGGGCATGCTGAAGCAGGCGAAGGACGAAGGTGGTAAAGCTTTCCTGGCTCTTTACGAGTTGAACGATCCGGAACTTATTGACGCCATGACGGCACTGGGGAAGAACTGCAACCTGATCCTGGGCAACGGCGCCTTCAAACCACCCAGCAATGACGAGAATGCCGAAATCCGCGCCAAGCTCAAAGCGGAGAATAAGATCAACGTGTTTGACCGGCTCGTCCCTTCAGGGCACTTCGCTCACAACAAGATTCTCATCTGTTGTGACAAGAACGGCAAGGCTCAGCAAGTCCTCAGCGGCAGCACCAACTGGACGGTCACGGGGCTGTGCACGCAGGCCAACAATGGACTCATCATCGACGATCCCCAAGTGGCCGACGCGTACCTGCAGGAGTGGGAACGGATCCACCAGGCAGGCAACGCCTTCCCGCCGGACCTGATTAAAGCCAACTCGACGCAGAAAACCTTCACCGTGGATAACTCACAGGTCTCCGTCTGGTTCGTGCCCACCGATGCTATGGAGGACTTGCAGCAGGCACGGCGCCTGATCAACCAGGCCCAGGAAGGGATTCTCTTCCTCTTCTTTAACCCCGGACCTTTCCAAGAGGACCCGAGCCGCTGGACACTGCTGCAGAGCATCCTCTATCGCCACCAGCCCGAATCGAATCCCTATTACAACGCGAATTTGTATATTCGGGGCGTCGTCAACCAAGAGATTGCGGGTGTCACCGAAGACAGCCTGCCCGCCGATCAAAAAACCCCCGCGAAATTGGCGAGCATTCGGCAAAGCCGTCACCTGGACCCGCGTTTAGATCCTGCGAACCCCGTGCATCCTGTGGCACTGATTTCCGGGGGGGTGGATCCTCCGCAGAGGTTGGACGAGGACGTGCAAGTGCCCGCTAACATCAAGGCGAAATTCCACGATTGGGAACAAGAGTTGTTGGGCGCGAGCACGGTGATGATCCACAGCAAATGCATTGTGATTGATCCTTTCGGCGAGCATCCGG
>Ga0187808_10000474_pt1 | contig 12422 bp, 11 predicted proteins | sample NC_wetland_sal_i_5_FD_132427 | JGI IMG/M metagenome (GOLD analysis project Ga0187808, IMG submission 132427) | Wetland sediment microbial communities from Neuse River Estuary, North Carolina, USA - ASW_3 | ecosystem: Environmental > Aquatic > Freshwater > Wetlands > Sediment | place: USA: North...
AGCTGCTCAGCGGTGAGAAGCTGTCACCCGTGCTCGTGTGTGATCAGAAACCGGGCGCAGACATAGCTGACGGATATCATCGCGTCAGCCTCGCCTATAACATCGACCCGTTCATGAGTGTGCCGTTGAAGATGGGCTAGCAATCGCGGCCCGCGACTACCTGGTATTCACGACCAAGACGGGCGTGGCCGTCGCGGGCAACCATCAAGGTTCCGGCACGTCCAGGACTTCCTCGTCGAAGCCGCACAGCGCCGACGCGCCGGTGAACACCGCCAGCCCGATCAGGTACAGCACGCGGCGGCCGTACATGTCCGCGAGGCTGCCCGCCGTGAGCAGGAACGACGCCAGGGTCAGCGCGTAAGCGTCGACGACCCACTGCAAGTCCGCGAAACTCGAGTGCAGGGCCCGTTGGATGTCCGGCAGGGCGACGTTCACGATCGTGATGTCCAGCAGCAGCATGAACGTGCCCAGGCACACCGCGACCAGCGTCCACCACTTGTTCCCGCGCTGACCACGATCCTCGCCGCCAGTCCTGGCCTCCCGGGTCGGCTGCCCAATGTCTGGTGGTGTGGAAGGCATGACAATCTCCCTAGGTTGAGGGCGTAGTGCGCTATCGCCGTGACCAGTCAGCGACGACGGCCTCGTGCCGTACGTCTTTAAAATCTTTTTCGACTGAACGAGTGGTAGTTCCTCTTCCCCGTAACGTTGCTGCCTTTGGCTGCCTGTGTCCGGGAAGGCTTGGGTTGCCGAGGCCGCCGAGCTCGCAGCACACCCGCGCGAGGAAAGACGCCGCGATCAAAGCCGGCGCCGAGAGCTGACCTCGGGTGCCCCCTCGAAATGTCTCTGGTGGTCCGCCGCGGAACGATATGCCCCGGACCGTCGTACACCTGATCGTCGGGCCGGCCCGCGACGAGCGGTGCGTCGTCTTGTCACCATCCTGCGGCGCGAGGCGGCGGCCGGGGGTATCCGCAGAGCTACTGCACTTTGCGAATGTCTGTTACGCGGCCGGGTGGCGATACCCCCGGCGGGGAAAGAGCCGCGTAATCTGTCCAGGCCGACAACGCTGTCTCATGGTCCCCGCCGGCTCCCTCTCTGTCATCAGTCCTTGGCTGACGCGGACGGCGCGTGATCGTCATGAGCCTGAACCGGCATTCTGCGCTAGTTCAGCGAAACGGGATCCCCTGGCTTTGGCGGCTAGCTGATGGACTGTCCCCGGATCTCAGCGAGATCCTCAGGCGACGCCTCCCGGAGGGTGGGCCAGCCAATCCCGTTGGTGCCGCAGAGGAACTCCCGCTCCTCGCCCTCTTTAGGGAGCACAGTCGCGAGCGACACCGACCGATCTCGCTTCGGCCTCGAGATCCTGATTACTGACATGACGCGAGTTCCTTCTCGTAGAAGAGGGCGTTGGCCTGGGCGAGGCTGGCCAGCCGGGGCTGGGCGTGTTCGATGTCGGACCAGTGCATGGCTCCTCCGATGGCGCGGGTGGGTCGCTACCCTTCCTGGCCTATCACGAGGTGCCGACAGTGCCTGCGGCCCGGCGCCGGGCGCCCGGATGGCGGGAGCACCAATCCCGCAGCTTCTGGTGGCTCGGTGCTGCCCAGCAGTGCGCACTCGGCGCGCACCGTCCACGGCCCGCCGGTCACGCTACGTCACGCCTCCTCGCCTGTGTACCGTGCCCGAGCCGCCGTTCGGCGCGGCGGAGCCCGCTGTTGGATAGTCAGCGACCTAGTTGCCGGTTACCTGGAGACCTGGGATCAGACGGATCGGTCGGCCCGCCGCAAGGCCATCAACGGGCTGGGGCGAAGGCCGGCGTACACAGCGACCCGATCGCGGTGGCCGAAGGGTGAGTCGTAGCCCGCTTGACCTGCGCAACGGGGTGGTCGCCATGGCAGCAATGGCAGTAATGGCAGATAACCCGCCTTTCCTGCTATCGACTTTAATCTATGCACAACGTGGGAACTGGTAAACCGCCTCGCCCGCGAAGGCGTCCAACAAGAAAGCGGACGGCTCACAACGGACAATGATCACGGCGGGTAGCTCACCGTCTGGCACGGGGGAACACCCGGCGCTGCAGACGCCCCTAGGCGCGACCGCCCCAGCGACAGCAGAAGCGCGTTCTATCTGCAGGCAGACCGGCGGTCCCGACCGGCTGACAGGCTCGCCGCACGCCCAGACTTGATCATGCTTTCTCAGGCGGAAACGTCGGCGCTGAGCGGCCGGGCCGGGATCCGGCGGGCGGAGAGGCCTCTTTGAAATGTGAGGCGTGATGCGCCTTGCTGAATTGCGCCCATCGACGGCGGATTCTGCGCCAAAACGAGCATATGGTCAACATCCAAAGGAGAACCCCATGCGCTTTCCAACTCTCGCCCCAAGACGACTGATCGGCCTACTGGCCACCGTAGTCTGCGCCGTGGCGCTGACACCAGTGGCCACGCTCGCCGCAACAGCTTCTCCCGCGGCACCTGCCACCACGGCCCGCACGGCTGGCAGCGCCACAACAATTCCCGCGATCAGCGTCAACTCAGTGACGCTCGCGGCCAACGGCGCCGCGATACGAGTGGCATTCACCGCCACATGCGGGGCCGGGGACGACGGCAGCGTTGGCTCGACTACCACACAGGCGGTCGGCGACCATATCGCTCAGGGCTCGGCCAGCACCCAGTTCACGTGTACGGGCAAGCCGCAGCACATGTCGGCCGTGGGCGCCGCCAATGTGAACGGCGCTCCGTTCCGCCCCGTCATCGCTATAATTCAAGCCAGCTTGACAGATTGCCCCGGCGCAAACTGCACGGGGGCCTCAATCAATAAGGTCCTGAGCATCAGTAGATAACGAACTGCGGTCTGCGAGTCGGCACGACCATAGAGTCGTACGGTTCGGCTACGCAGTATTAAGCACCAGGTTAATCCGCCGCTGCTTTTCCATTGGTGCCGCGGCGCGAGCCGGGCGTTCATGATCAGTCCAAGTAGAGCGCGGCCAAGCGTGGCAAGTCTGCGCCCCCATCTCAGCTCCAGCCGCCGCTGGCGCGCACAAATCACCACCTGCCCGGCATGCGCTAAATGCCGGCGGGCCTTTCCCGGCCAAAGGCGCTGTCTTCGATGCGGGCACCTCAATCACGTCAGCGGCGACGGGCTCCGACGGGCATGCACGCAGACCTTGCGCCTCCACGACCCGACGTGGATGCCCGGCAAGCCCGCCTCAAACAGAACGATTACGTGCGGGTTCCCGCCAGACTACGCCCAGGATTCGGCGAGTTGATGGTCAAGGAGGGCAGCCTGATAGCGAAATGGAACCATGAGCTCAGCGATGTGCAGGGGATTGCGGTGGCCAGCGATCCCAAGAACGGCCCGCTGATCGCGGCGGTGACCGGCAGCGGCGAGGAGTTGATGGTCAAGGAGGGCAGCCTGACAACGAAATGGAACCATGAGCTCAGCGGCGTCGACGACCTTGCGGTAGCCAGCAACCCCGCCAACGGCCCGCTCATCGCGGCGCATTTCGACGGCGAGTTGATGGTCAAGGAGGGCAGCCTGACAGCGAAATGGGACCACGAGCTCAGTGACGTAGATCAGATCGCGGTGGCCAGCGATCCCAGGCACGGCCCGCTGATCGCGGCACTGACCGATCGCGGCGAGGCGATGGTCAAGGAGGGCAGCCTGACAGCGAACTGGAACAACGAGCACGACGGCGCACAGCAGATCGCCGTGGCCAGCGACGCCGTGAACGGCCCGCTGATCGGGATCCTGAACTCAGACGACCAGTTGCTGGTTAAGGAGCGCAGCCTGACAGCGAACTGGAACAACGAGCACAACGATGTCCTCATTATTTCCCTGGCTGGCTAATACAACGCGCCTAAGCCGATGCAGCTAGGGAGATCCGTGCCCTTCAACCTGCCCGGGCTAATCCAATAGGCTGGGAGGTTGAGACCGAGAAGCCCAGCTACAGAGTGACCACCGCAGCAATCAGCCGCCGACCGCCGATCTGGGCTGGTTTCGGCTGGAGTTGCAGCAAGATGCCGGTCGAGCAGATCTGGGTAATCTGCATGGGAGCGTCTGCCACCTGGCTCGTTGATGTTACGAGGTCGGTGAACGCGGAATGGACTAACAGGGCCGCCGCCGGGCGCTGTATAGACCGCGCTGATTGGCACAGTGGCGCACCGGTATTGGGGAGCCGCGCAAAGCCGACTTGATCAGGCGTGCCAGGGTGGAGTGGCATGTGCCGCCGCGGGGGTGGCGGCAGCGGCACTTGTTAGGAGATCGGAGCCATGAGAGCAGCGCTGGCACAGCAGCTGAACGGGATCGACAGCGTGGAGCTCGGTGAACGGCCAGACCCGGTACCCGCGGCAGGCCAGGCATTGATCAGAGTCCACGGCGCGGGCGTCGGCCCGTGGGACGTCGGTTTCCTCGGCGGCGGGTTTCCGGGGCTTGCCCTGCCGTTTGTACCTGGTCAGGAGGTCGCCGGCGTGGTCGAAGCGGTCGGTGACGGGGCCGGTGTCCGGCCTGGCGAGCCGGTGTACGCGGTGCTGTTCCCAGCTGGAGGCGGGTTCGCCGAACTGGCGCTCGCCGCGGTGGACCGGCTTGCCCCGATGCCCGGCAGGGCGAACTTCGTGGAGGCAGCCGGGCTGGTCATCGGCGCCGGTACCGCGTACGAGGGTTTGATCGACCGGGGGCGGCTGCAGGCCGGGGAAACCGTGCTCATTACCGCCGCCGCGGGCGGCGTGGGCAGCGCCGCTGTGCAGATCGCGGCGGCCGTGGGCGCCCGCGTGGTGGCCGTGGCCAGCCCGCCCAACCATGATTACCTGCTAGGCCTGGGTGCCAGCGAGGTCTTCGACTACCACGGCGCCGACTGGGCCCGGCAGGTGCGTGCGGTTGTTCCTGGCGGCGCCGATCTGCTGTTCGACGGCGCTGGCGGGCAGACCCGCGATCAAGCCCTCGATGCGGTCCGCGACGGCGGCCGGGCGTTTTCCATCGTCTTGCAAGGCACTGCCCGTCAGCCGGGGCGGGGCATCACCGTCGAATCATTCGCTGCCCACGGCGGCCGGCTGCGGCTTGAGCAGCTGGATGCCCTCGTCGATGCTGGCAAACTCCGCCCGCAGGCCGAAACGGTACTGCCGCTCGACCAGGCCCGCGAGGCGCTGGCACGGGTCGCTGCCCGGCACACTCGGGGCAAGATCGTGCTCCAAATCGGCTGACTGTCCTCGATCGGGCCGGCTTGCTCAGCGCGCGGTGAGAGGCGAAACCACACACACAGGCTCCCGGAACAGCGTAAGGGAGTACCGGAATGTTTCCGGGAAAGCGGAACAGCCAGTCGTTATGACGGTCAGTGGCGTACGTGGCCGAAGTTGCGGTTCGGGTTATGCGGGGGCGGCGGTGGAGTCCCTGAGTACCAGTCGTGTCTCGATCTCGATACGGAGCGGCTCGAACCGGCGGTTCTGGACCTGCCGTAGCAGCAGGCTCACGGCGGTTCGCCCCATCTCGGCGAGCGGCTGTCGCACCGTAGTCAGTCCCGGGACGACCACTGCGGCCTCGACGGTGTCGTCGAAGCCGACCACAGACAGTTCACAGGGAACCCGCAGGCCGCGCGCGGCGGCCTCTTGCATCACGCCGATCGCCATGCTGTCGTTGAACGCGAAGACCGCGGTCGGCCGGTCGGGCAGGTCGAGCAACGCCGCGGCTTCCTCGCGCCCGCCGTCGATGCGGAAGTTCGAGTACCTGATGAGGGAGGGGTCGGGAAGAACGCCAGCCCCGGCCAGTGCCGCGCGGTAGCCGCGGAGCCTTTCCTGCGTTGCCATCCAGCCTTCAGGTCCGCCGATCACGCCGATCTTGCGGTGTCCTAGATCCAGCAGGTGGCGGGTCGCGTGCGTCGCTCCTGACGAGTGCGCGGCGCAGACGACCGGTATCCCTTCTGGCACCTCGGATTGCGGGTCGACGATTACGAACGGGAAGCCGTGGTCCGCCAGCACGAGCAGTTCTTCCGCCGATTCCTCCGGGAGCACCAGGACCGCCCCGTCGGCCTCGCCCCCGGCGAGCCGGTCGAGCAACGACGTCTCCCGTTCATGGGAATGCCGGGTGGGGCAGAGCATCACGCGCAGGTCATTCTCATACAGTGCCTCCGATGCGCCGGAGAGAATTTCGGCGAAGTACCCGTGCTGAACCACCGGCATCATGACGCCGACGATGCCGGTCGGTGCAGGCCGGGACCGGGTACCCGGCTGGTAGCCGTGCTCGCGCAGCACCCGTTGGACGGTCTTTCTGGTACCTGCCGACACGTCCGAGTGCCCGTTGATGACCCGTGAGACGGTCGCGATGGAGACGCCGGCCGTGTCGGCGACCTGCCGGATGGTCACCCGTGCCCGGCCTTCGCTGTCGGGTTTGCTGACTTTCACACTTGAATTGAAACATTTTCCGGGGTGACTGCGCCCCGCGGGCACCGGGAAGAGCCGGGCGCGAGCCCGGCCGCAGGCCGCCCCGCACGCTGGCGGCGGAAACCGGGCTGGTGATCTCCGGAAGCCGGTCTTGAAACTTTCCGGGAATTTACCGGTCACGGATTTCAGCTAGAACCGCCTGACCAGGCATTACCGGCATGCATACAAAGCAGCGACGTTACGGTCCTGTGCGCGTCCCTTTGATGATGTCTACGTTGACGCCATATATGCAGGCATGAAGGAGGCTTGATGAGACACAGGAAACCGGTCCTAGCTACCGTCGCCGTCCTGGTACTCACGCTGGGCGGGGGGCTTGCCGCGGTACAGGCAAGCACCGGCGCGCAGGCGGCAACGACAACGCTGTGCCAGGAGCAGACGGCATCGGTCGGGGGCGGCACGTACACCGTGCAGAACAACGAGTTCGACTCGAGCGCGTCGGAATGCGTCACCACCGACGGCAACGCCGACTTCACGGTGGCGAACTCGGGGATCGCCAACGCCACCAACGGGTCGCCCGGCGCTTACCCGTCCATCTACCAGGGCTGTCACTGGGGCAACTGCAGTTCGGGCGGGCTGACCTCCACTCCGATCCAGGTCTCGAACCTGACCTCGGGCAAGGTGACCACGAGCTGGTCCACCACGCAGCCGGGCGGCAGCAACGACTACGACGTGGCCTACGACATCTGGTTCAACCAGACGCCGACCACCAGCGGCCAGCCGAACGGCACCGAGCTGATGGTCTGGCTTAACCACAACGGCCCGGTCCAGCCGTTCGGCTCGGAGGTCGCGAGCAACGTCAGCCTCGGCGGCCACACGTACAACATCTGGGAAGGTGCGCAGTCCTCCTGGGACACCGTCACCTACGACATGACCAGCGGGGCGACCTCGGTCAGCGGCCTGGACGTCGGCACGCTGACCCAGGACATGGTCAGCCGCGGCTACACCAAGACCAGCTGGTACCTGATTGACGTAGAGGCCGGGTTCGAGCTCTGGCAAGGCGGCGCCGGCCTGGCCACCAACTCCTTCTCCGTCAGCATCAACGGCAGCAATCCGAGCCCCAGCCCGAGCCCGACCACGACCTCCCCGTCGCCATCACCCAGCCCGTCGCCGTCGCCAAGCCAGACGTCGACCGGCCCGGGCACTTGCTCCGGCACGTACTCCGTGATCAACAGCTGGTCCGGCGGCTTCCAAGGACAGGTGGTCGTCAAGAACACCGGTTCGGGGACGCTGAACGGCTGGTCCCTTGGCTGGACGTTCCCCAGCAGCGCGACGATCAACAGCCTGTGGAACGGCACTTATACCCAGTCCGGCAATACCGTTACCGTCACCAACGCCTCTTATGACGGTTCCCTGGCCCCAGGTGCCACCGCCACGGTCGGCTTCACCGCGACGGGCACCAACGGCTCCCCGTCAAGCGTGTCCTGCACCTGAAAGCCGTGCCGGGACCCCGTACCTGTGAGGGCGCGGCGAATGCGGGGTCCCGGCACATTACCCCGAACGAACGGCCAGGGGATGCTGACGTTGTGCGAGGTCCCTGGCTTGCCGGGAAGGCGGATGGGTGATGACTGCCCCGTTCGCACCAGGCCACGGGGCTGGCAGACGCGGGGACGGGGACGTCCTGGTGCTGTGGGCCGAACGCACCGCACATCGCGGCGGGCGCGTGGCTGGGCGCGGCTGCCTGCGGTTCGCGCTTTATGGGCGGAGGTCGACCGAGGACCGGCAGGATCCGGTGACCTCGCGGGTGGGGGTGGGACGCGATCGTGATCGGGGAGTACGAGCGCGCCTTCTACGGCAGCCAGTACGCCTCGATGGCTCCCCCTGTTCGAGCACTACGGCGTTCAGCTGTGGATGCCGGAGGTCGGCGGGCGCGTGGACTGGCACGCCGAGGATCACGAGCAGACCATGCTCGCGCTCGGCCTGTCGTCGAAACGGAGATCACCCGGAACGCATGCCCGAAAAAAGCAGGCTATGGGGATTTAACGTGTCCGGAGCCGGCAAGCACGGAGATTCTGCCAGGTGTTCGCTGTTTGTTCCGCCGCCTGGCCTGCGCACGGCCGGGGCGGCCAGTGCGGGGCACCCCCCCGCACTGCGGGCTATAGCCGCGACTGCCCTAGCCGACGGGCCAGGGGGCGCTCGGCAGCTAGGCTGCGCGCTGGCCGATCCGGGCTACCTTCCGTGATGAGCGTGGCGGCGCGCGCGAGTATCCGCCTGTACGGGGACGAGGCCTGCGAGACCAACCCTATGACTCGCCATAACAAGTCGATCTGGGACGGCGGGATCGTCGCCTCGCGTGCGAGGACGCGTCGTCAACGTTTGAAGAGGCGGATCTCGGTGCTGGACCTGCTGTTGCCTCCAGGCATCCGACATCTGGCGGCGAACCCGGCGGTGCGGGGGGGCGCGTGTCAGCCTTTGGTCCAGGGCCGGAGCTTGTCGGGGTTGCGGACTGCCCAGATGTGCTTGATCTTGTCGCCTGCCATATGGAATGCGAACACCGTCGTCGTGACTCCATCGTGCTGGGCGACCAGGCCGGGCTGGCCGTTGACCGTGCTCTCCAGGAGCGTCAGGCTGGGTTCCCGGCCGGCGATGCCGACGTAGAAGCGGGCGACCTGCTCGGCGCCTTCGATCGGGCGCAGCGCGGCGGTGGCAAGGCCGCCACCGTCGGCGGTCACGATGGCACCGGGGTCGAGAAGGCCGATGAGGGAGCCGATATCCCTGGCTTCCCAGGCCCGCTTAAAGGCCCTAACGAGCCCGGCCTGCCGGGCGGTGGGGGTTGCGGGAGGCTGCGCGGCGCGTACGCGGCGGCGGGCTGAGGAGGCCAGCTGGCGGCAGGCCGCGGGGGTGCGGCCGGTGACCTCGGCCACTTCGGCGAAGTGGTAGCCGAAGACGTCGTGCAGGATGAACGCCACGCGCTCGGCCGGGGTCATCGATTCGAGCACGACCATGAACGCCATGCTGACCGACTCATCCAGGGTGACCCGATCGGCCGGGTCGGCCGTGGTGCTGCTCGGCCGCCCGCTGGACCACTCTGCCGGATCTGGCAGCGGCTCGGGCAGCCATGCGCCCACGTAGCACTCCCGCCGGGCCCGTGCCGAGCCGAGCAGGTTAAGGCAGATGCGGCTTGCGACCTTGCTCAGCCAGGCGCCGGGGAATTCGATGGCGTCCCGCTGCTGCGAGGTCATGGCATACCAGCGGGCGTAGGTCTCCTGGACGGCATCCTCGGCCTCGGCCAGGGAGCCCAACAGCCGGTAGGCCAGGCTGATCAGCTGGCGCCGCTCGCTCATGATCGCGCTCAGGCCCGGGTCGGGCCGGCCGTGTCCTGGGCCGGATCCAGCGGTCATAGTGCCGTCAGCTTCCCTCCGTCACATCTGCCCTCACCAGTTCGACAAGACAGCACACCGGGATGTGAGGCTGGTGCGTCACCTCACATTCTGGGTGGCTGGGTTGTCGTACTGCTGAGACACCATGAACGCCGCTGAGATTCAGAAGGGAAGGCCTGGCCATGTCCACGTCCGGGACCACCGACCTCGGTAACCTCACCTCACGTCTGCCCGACCCCAACTTGTTCATCCCCGAGTTCGGAGAAATCGCCGGAGCCCTGTACAAGGCCACCGCGAACGGCTCGATTCCGCAGACCACCATAAACCTGGTGCAGCTACGCGCAGGGCAGATCATCGGCAACACGTACCACACCGTCAGGGCAACCGGCGACCTGCGCAAGGGCGGGGAACCAGAAGAGCGCATCACCGCCGTGGCGTCCTGGCGGGACGCCCCGTACTTCACCGACCGCGAGCGGGTCGCGCTGGAGCTCGTGGAAGCCGTCCTCACCCCGAACCCGTTCGGAGAGCGCGTCAACGACGAGCTGTGCGCACGGGCATCGGCTCACTACGAGCACAAGGCGCTCTGGACGCTGACCGTGGCGATCGGCCAGATGTGCTTCTTCGTCCCCGTCGCTCTCATCGGCAAGCCGCTGCCTGGAACGGAAGCGCGTTGGAGTAAGTAACGCCGCCAGGCCGGGGGTGAGCACACGTACCGGTTGACAAGCCATATCCGCCGATATGGCCGGGAATCGGGTCGCGTAGCGGCCGGGAATTTCGCTCCCGTAAAGAGTGTTCGGCGCCTCCCTTCGGCATCTGCGGATGTGTAGCGGACGGCGTCCGTGCCTGTCGCGTAGCTGGTGTAGCCGTCGGTTTTCTGCGGACGGCGACGGACGGGCCGCGCTGACGACATGTTCCGTCTTGATGTGTAACCCACAGTGGTGGGTTGATCCCTGCCTTGTCGTCGTCGATCCGGGCCGTCATCGTGCAGCTGGCGGGGCATGGCGGGTCGGGAGGGACGGTCACGGCTGTGGCTTTCAGGTGGTGGCCACCATTGCGGCACGGTGGGGCTGGCGGCGCCGCGGCGGTTGGACGGTGACCTGGGCCGTCTGCCCGCGTGCGGGGACCGGTTAACCCGTGGTGCGGCGGCGGGGCCGCGTGGCACAGTGCTGGCGTGGCGATCGACGACTTCCCCCGGCAGCTGGCCAGCACTGAGTACTTCACGCTTGGCATTCCGCACGCGGTGACGGTCTCCCAGGATGGCGGGCGCGTGCTGTTTCTCCGCACCCGGGGCGGTGAAGACCCGGTCACGTGCCTTTGGGGGCTGGACCTGGCCGGCGGCGCGGTGGACGGCGGCGGAGTCGGCGAGCGGCTTATCATCGATCCGGCGGGGTCGTGGCATTTCGGTCCTGGCGATGTGCCCGAGGCTGAGCGCGTCCGGCGGGAACGGGCACGCGAGCGCGCGGCCGGGATCGTGGCCTACTCGGCCGACGCGGACTGCCGGACGGTCGTGTTCGCGCTGGACGGGCGGCTGTGGGTGCTGCGCCTCGGCGACGACCCGCGCGGGCCGGCCGGCGTCCCGGAACCGGTGCCTGCCGCTGGCGCGGCCACGGACCCGCGGGTCGACCCGGCGGGGCAGCGCGTGGCCTACGTCGCGGACGGCGCGCTGTACGTGACCGAGCTGGCCGACGGGACAGGCCGCCTGCTGGCCGCCCCGGAGCACGACGAGGTTTCCTACGGCCTGGCCGAGCATGTCGCGGCCGAGTCCATGCTCAGGTTCCGCGGTTACTGGTGGGCTCCCGACGGCCGGCGGCTGCTGGCTGCGCGGGTCGACAATTCTCCCGTCCGGCGCTGGTGGATCGCCGACCCCGCTGATCCGGAGCGGGCGCCGCGCGCGGTCAGGTACCCGGTGGCCGGCACCGCCAACGCGGACGTCACCCTGCACGTGCTGCGGCTTGACGGGACCAGGACCGAGGTCATGTGGGACCGCGGCGCATATGAGTACCTGGCGGCCGCGGAGTGGGACTCCCAGGGGCCGCTGCTCAGCGTGCAGAGCCGGGACCAGCGGACCGTCATGGTGCTGGCAGCCGACGCCGGCACGGGACAGACAACGCTCCTGCACACCGAGCGCGACGACGCCTGGGTCGAGCTAGCGCCCGGCACCCCGGCGCGGACCAGCGCCGGGGAGCTGGTCACCGTGTCCGACCGGGGCGGCTCACGCCGTCTGGTGGTCGGCGGCGCTGCCGTCACGCCGGACGGGCTGCACGTCGGCTCGGTCAGCGGAACCGACGGCGAGGCCGTCTACTTCACCGCCACCGATGAACGCGACCCGACCGAGCGGCACCTGTGGCGGTACGACCCGGGGCGGGGCCTGTCGCGGTGCAGTGCGGACCCTGGCGTGCACGACGGCGCGGCGGCCGGCGGCACAGTCGTGGTGCTCTCGCGCACCGAAGGGGGCAGCGCCGCAGCGGTCGCCTGGCGCGACGGGACCCGGGCAGCCATCGCCAGCCGCGAAGCCGAACCATTGCTCAAACCGCGGATCAGGTGGCTGACTGTCGGCGCCAGAAGGCTGCGCGCTGCCCTGCTGCTGCCGTCGTGGTACCAGCCGGGAACGCGGCTCCCCGTGCTGTTGAGCCCGTACGGCGGCCCATTCATGCAGCGGGTGGTCCGCGCGCGTGACGCGGCGTTC
>Ga0187808_10000475_pt1 | contig 12406 bp, 11 predicted proteins | sample NC_wetland_sal_i_5_FD_132427 | JGI IMG/M metagenome (GOLD analysis project Ga0187808, IMG submission 132427) | Wetland sediment microbial communities from Neuse River Estuary, North Carolina, USA - ASW_3 | ecosystem: Environmental > Aquatic > Freshwater > Wetlands > Sediment | place: USA: North...
TATCGGCGCGGGTGAGAATGCGCTCCACAAACGTCCGCACCATGTGCCGCTTGTATTCGGCGCTGCCGCGGTGGTCCGTTCGCGGCTGAGCCGCCGCGGCGGCGAGGTCGGCCGCCTGTCCGATGGAGTCAGCGCTGAGCGGCTTTCCGACGAGCGCCCGCGCCGCCTCTGTCGCCGCGATCGTGGCTCCGCCCACCCCGGTCAGCGCGATCCCGGCCCTGGTCACGGTGTCGCCCGCCGCGGTCTCGATCGAGACCGCGACGCCGACCGTGGCGAAGTCGCCGACCCGCCGTTCCAGCTTGAGGTACCCGCCCGCGCGGGTGCCCGTGGCGGCCGGGATGACCGCCTCGACCGCGATCTCGTCGGGTGCGAGGGCGTTCTCGAACGGGCCGAGCACGAAGTCGGCGAGCGGGATCGACCGCCGGCCGGCCGGCCCTTCCGCCACCACCGATCCGCCGAGCGACAGCACCACCGACGCCCAGTCTCCCTGCGGGTCCGCGTGGCACAGCGAACCCACGAGCGTGCCCCTGTTACGCACGATCGGGTCCGCGATGAGCGGCGCGGCGGCGGCCATGGTCGGCTGGGTGGCTGGCAGCAGGCCGGAGTGCTCCAGATCCGCGTGCCGGCACAAGGCCCCGATGCGGAGCGTGCCATCCGGATCGGCCCGGTGGTAGTCGAGGCCGGGCACGTTGTTGATGTCAACCACGAGCTCAGGCGAGGCGAAGCGCAGTTTCATCAGGGGGACGAGGCTCTGGCCGCCGGCCAGCACCTTGGCGTAGTCGCCGCCATCGTGCAGCAGGCTGATCGCCTCGTTCAGGGATTGCGGTGCCTCATAGCGGAACCGCGATGGGTACATTCGCTGTCCTCCGGTCCTGGGAAATAACGTCAGTCGGCGGGCTTGGCGGGCGCCGAGTGCGGGTCGGCTACCGCCACCGGGCCCGCCTCGTAGTCGGGATCGGGGCGGGGCTCCTGGTGCGGCGGCCACGGCCCGGAGACCGGCTGCCCGGCGATCTTGAGATAGTCGACCAGTTGCGGCCACGCCCACACGGTAGGGCTCTTCCCGGTCTTGGGGGCGTGCTCGATCAGTTCATAAAGCCGCGGATTGTCCTTGCTGTGGCCGCTGGACTCAACGGGCATGCGCAACATCTCCTGCCGACAGGGCGATGCCAGCAGGTGCTGGCACCATCGCCAAACGAAGGTTCTCCGATAGTGCGCCCCGCTATCTCCCATCGCAACGGGCAAATAAGCTATCGCTTAACTTGACCGTTCGGCTTGGTGGGCCATGATCGCTGACGCACGACTCTCAGCTCCAGATGGTGACGTACACCGGGGGCTTGAACCGGGACGGCGGTACGCCCGCGGCGGGCGACCGCATCACCTGCATGGCCTCAGGCGTGCCGAGGAAGCGGCGCAGCGCGCCGGCCGCGCCGCTGCGGTAGTCACGTTCCAGGAACGTCGCGTACCAGCATTCTTCCGCCGGCAGCCCTGGCATCTCGACGAGGGACAGCTCACCGCGCCTGAGCTGCGCGGACACCAGGTACTCGATCGCGGGCGCGACGCCGCCGCCGTCCGCGGCGGCCGCCCAGGCGGCCGTCTGGCTGGGCAGCACCCCGATGTTGCTCTCCGGGATGCCCAGCCGGCCAAGCAGCCTGGATGTCGCGCTGCCTGGGTCGGTTCCGGATGGGTCTACCAGCCACCGCCACTGCCTGGCCGGCCCGTGCAGCCTGGCGTGCCCGGCGGCCACCACGGCCAGCCGGTATTTGAAGATCGGCTCGCTGACGACAGGCACCGAGTCCTCGATGGCCACGCCGGGGCCGAACGCCACGTCGGCGAGCCGGTTGCCGACGAGAACAGGGTGCTCGCTGGATACCGCGACGCCCGTGGAGACCTCGACCGCCCCGCCGAACCTCCGGGTGAAGGCCTCCATCAGCGGGCCGACCATGAATTCGGCGAACGCCGAGGTCGCGACGACTCGCATTTGCTCGGGCGCGCCCTGCGCGGCGCGGACCGCGGCGTGCGCCTCCGCGCCGAGCACCACGATCTGCGAGGCCGTGCCGAGCAGCCGGGACCCGCCGGGCGTCAGGGTCATGCCGGCGGGCCCGCGGGTGATCAGCTGATCGCCGAGGTAGTTGCGCAGCGCCGTGAGGGCCTGCGACACGGCAGGCTCGCTGACGCCGAGGGCGCTGGCGGCAGCGCGTACCGAGCCCAGGCGGGCCACCAGGACGAACGCGTTCAGCTGCGTGAGTGTCATTTCAAGTCCAGTGTTGCGCATTTGCACGATCTGGCCAACCAGGGGAGGTCGATTGCAGGTTCCCGCGCAGGTCGAGTATGAGAAGGCGACCAGCGTCCAGCATGCGCTCGCCCTCCTGGCCCGGTACGGGCCAGAGGCCAAGATCCTGGCGGGCGGGCACAGTCTCATCCCGATGATGAAGCTGCGCCTGGCGCAGCCGGAGATTCTCATCGACATTAACGGGCTCACCGACCTGGGGTACATCAGCCGGTCCGATGACGTGCTCAGGATCGGAACGCTGACCCGGCACGCTCAGCTGCTGGAGTCGGAACTCGCCGGTGAGTACTTCACGATCATGCACGACGCCGAGCGGGTGATCGCCGACCCGATCGTCAGGAACTGGGGTACAGTCGGCGGCTCGCTGTGCCAGGCCGACCCTTCCGAGGACCTGTCCGCGGCGTTCGCGGCGATGAAGGGGACCATGGTCATCCGGGGTCCCAACGGCAGCAGGGAGGTGTCGGCGCGGGACTTCCACACCGGCCCCTACGAGACCGTCGTCGGCCCGTCCGAGATGCTGACCGAGATCAGGCTGCCGATTCGGTCCGGGCACCTGCGCGGCGGCAGCGGGTACCTGAAAGTGGCCCGCCGGGTCGGCGACTGGCCTGTCGGCGCCGCCGGAGCCGCGGTCTGGCTGGCGGACGCCAGCGGTGGCAGGCAGAGCATCGCGGACGCCGGAATCGGGCTGACCGCGGTCGGCGCCACGCATTTCGTGGCGGCCGAGGCTGAAGACTTCCTGCGGGGCCGGCCGGCCGACGAGCAGAACCTGGCCAGAGCAGGGGAAATCGCGGCGGAGCACTGTCACCCGGTCACTGACCAGCGCGGGCCGGCCGACTACAAGCGGCACCTGGTCAAGGAACTCACCACCCGGGTGCTGCGCATCGCGGTGTCCCGCGCTCGCGGGGCCGCGTCATGAAGCTCACGGTGACCGTCAACGGCACGGAGCACTCGGCCGTGATCGAGCCGCGGCTGCTGCTCATCCACTTCCTGCGCGACGAACTCGGCCTGACCGGCTCGCACTGGGGGTGTGACACCTCCAACTGCGGCGTCTGCGTGGTGTGGCTGGATGAGACGCCAGTGAAGTCCTGCACCGTGCTGGCCGCGATGACGGACGGCAGGCGGGTCACGACCGTCGAGGGCCTGGCCCGCGGCGGCAAGCTCGATCCGGTGCAGGAAGGCTTTGCCGCGTGCCACGGGCTCCAGTGCGGATTCTGCACGCCGGGGATGATGATGACCGCGCGATGGCTGCTCGACCTCAACCCGGATCCGACCGCGGCGCAGGTGCGCGAGGCGATATCCGGCCAGATCTGCCGGTGCACGGGGTATGAGAACATCGTGCGTTCGGTGCTGTGGGCGGCGAAGCACGATCGGAGTGATGACGATTCACGACTCTGACGCCGGCGCCAACGCCAAGGGGAGCGGCGGCGGCGCCTACGGCCCGGTCCCGCGCAAGGAAGACGCGCGGTTCGTTCGCGGCCAGGGGACCTTCGTCGACGACATCTCCCTGCCGGGGATGCTGCACGGCGCGATCCTGCGCAGCCCGCTGGCGCACGCCAGGATCGTCTCGGTCGACGCGACCGCGGCGACCGCCCACCCGAAGGTCATGGCCGTTGTCACCGGCGCGGACCTGGCCGGGCGCGGGCTGGCCTGGATGCCGACGATCTCAGGTGACGTCCAGGCCGTGCTGGCGACCGACAAGGTGCGGTTCCAGGGCCAGGAAGTCGCCTTCGTGGTCGCGACGGACAGGTATGCCGCCCGGGACGCGCTTGAGCTGATCGCGGTCGACTACGAGCCACTGCCGCCGATGATCGACGCCCGCACCGCGCTCGACCCCGGTTCTCCGGTTGTCAGGGACGACCTGCCTGGATGCACGAGCAATCACGTTTTCGACTGGACCGCCGGAGACAAGGCCGCCACCGACGCCGCCTTCGCCGCCGCGGACGTGGTGGTGGGCTGCGACATGGTCTACCCGCGCTCCCATCCCGCCCCGCTCGAGACCTGCGGAATCGTCGCCGACATGGACGCCGTCACCGGCAAGCTGACCCTCTGGTCGACCAGTCAGGCCCCGCACGCTCATCGCACGATGTACGCGTCGGTCACCGGGGTGCCTGAGCACAAGATCCGGATCGTGTCACCCGACCTTGGCGGCGGTTTCGGCGCCAAGGTGCCGCTCTACCCCGGATACCTGTGCGCGATCGTCGGGTCAATGATCACCGGACGGCCGGTCAAGTGGATGGAGGACAGGTCCGAGAACCTGATGTCCACCACGTTCGCCCGCGATTACCACATGCACGGTGAAATCGCGGCGACCGCCGACGGGAAGATCCTCGGCTTGCGCGCGCGGGTGCTGGCCGACCATGGCGCGTTCAACGCGACGGCGCAGCCGACCAGGTTCCCCGCCGGATTCTTCCACATCTTCACGGGATCCTACGATATATCGGCGGCGTTCTGTGAGGTTACTGGTGTATTTACGAACAAAGCACCGGGCGGCGTCGCCTATTCCTGCTCGTTCCGGGTCACCGAGGCCGTGTACCTGGTCGAGCGGCTGACCGACATGCTGGCCCGCGAGCTCGCGATAGACCCCGCGGAACTGCGGATGCGCAACCTGCTGCGGCCCGAGCAGTTCCCCTACACGTGCGCGACCGGCTGGCAGTACGACTCTGGCGACTACCCGCGCGCGCTGCGGCTGGCGCTGGACATGGCCGGCTACGACGAACTGCGCCGCGAGCAGGCGCAGCGGCGGGCCCGCGGCGAGTACATGGGGATAGGCATCAGCTTTTTCACCGAAGGAGTCGGCGCGGGCCCGCGCAACCAGATGGACATCCTCGGCCTCGCCATGGCCGACGGCGCCGACCTGCGGGTACACCCGACCGGCAAGGCGGTGCTCGGCGTCTCGGTACAGACGCAGGGCCAGGGCCACGAGACCACGTTCGCGCAGATCGTGGCCCACGAGCTCGGGCTGTCGCCGGACGACGTGGAGGTCGTGCACGGGGACACCGACCGGACCCCGTTCGGCCTTGGCACCTACGGCTCACGGTCGACGCCGGTCTCGGGGGCCGCCGCCGTCATCGCGGCGCGCAAGGTGCGAGAGCGGGCCCGCGTGGTAGCGGCGGCGATGCTCGAGGTGGCCGCGGACGACCTGGAATGGCTGGACGGGAAATGGCGGGTGCGCGGGGACCCCGACCAGGCCCGCGGCATCGCCGAGATCGCGATGGCGGCGCACTCCACGCTTGAGCTGCCGGACGGGGTCGAGGGGCACCTGGACGCGTCGGCCGTCTACAACCCGCCGAATCTGACGTTTCCGTTCGGCGCCTACATCTGCGTCACGGACGTCGATCCGGCTACCGGCGAGGTGAAAGTGCGGCGCTTCATCGCCGTCGACGACTGCGGCGTCCGGATCAACCCCATGATCGTCGAGGGGCAGGTGCACCGCGGCCTGGCCGACGGCATCGGCATCGCGCTCATGCAGGCCATCGTGTTCGACGAGCTCGGCAATTGCCTCGGCGGCTCGTTCATGGACTACCTGCTGCCGACGTCGATGGAGTGCCCGTCACCCGAGCTCGGCGAGACGGTCACGCCGTCACCGCATCACCCGATCGGCGCCAAGGGGATCGGAGAGTCAGCCACCGTTGGCTCTCCGCCCGCCATCGTCAACTCGGTCGTCGACGCGCTCGCCCCATTCGGCGTCGTGCACGCGGACATGCCACTGACCCCGGCCAACGTATGGCGCGCCGTCCAAGGCCGACCGGTCCGCCCCGACTTGGCGCTGAGCTAAGCCCGTCGGCCCCACTCGCTATACGCCATGACGACTTGCCATACGCCATGACAATTTTCCTGCCCGTTATGTCCGGGTATGGGTAGGGGTGACGTGGTCACCGTGGGTAGCAAGTGGTCGGCTTGGGTAGCAAGTGGGCCGCCGACCCGCCCGTGGGCGCGGTCAGCTCGCGAGGGTCGCGTGCAGCCAGGACTCTATGCCGGAGATGTGAACGGTCGCCCACGACCGGGCCAGGTCGGCATCCTTGTTGACGATCGCCTGATGGATGGCCCGGTGCTCGCCGAGGGTGCGTTCCAGCGCGTGCGGCTCGGTCATGCCCCGCCACACCCGGGCTCGCACCGTCGGCATCGACATGTTGTCGACCAGCGACGCAAGCACGGAGTTGCCAGAACCCAGCGCGATCTTCTTGTGGAACTCGATGTCGGTGGCGACGAAGTCGTCGACCGGGGAGTCCACGGTGACCGCGTCCAGCAGCTTCCCGAGCTCGGCCTTGTCCTCATCCGTCATGCGCAGGGCGGCCATGGCGGTGGCGGCGGGCTCGAGGATGCGGCGGACTTCGAGGAACTCGAGCACAGTGTCGTCGCGGTGGAAGTCGATGATGAAGTTGAGCGCCTCGAGCAGCAGCGACGGCGCGAGGCTGGTCGCGTAGGTGCCGTCGCCCTGCCGCACGTCGAGCACGTTGACCAGGCTGAGCGCCTTCACCGCTTCGCGCAGCGAGTTCCTCGACAGGCCCAGCTCGGCCGCCAGGTCGGCCTCTCTCGGCAGCTTTTCCCCTGGCCGGACCCGGCCGGAGATGATCATTTCTTTGATCTTGTCGATCGCCTCATCGGTCAGTGCCACAGCGCCGCTCCCGCTTCTGTTCTGTTCCTGCCGCCGATCCGGTAGACGCGGTCGGCCGTCGCACCGAAGACCGCCGCCCGCTCCGCGGCCGATAGCCCCGCCGTCAGCGTCCTGGCCAGCTCCATCACGCCCGCGTAGCCGCTGACCAGCAGGCACACCGGCCAGTCGGAGCCGAACATGACCCGGTGCGCCCCGAAAGCGGTCAGCACGACATCCGCGACGCCGGCGAACGCCTGCGGCCGCGCGCCCGGGGGCGCCTCGGTCACCAGCCCGGACAGCTTGCACATCGTGTTCGGAAGTGCCGCGAACTCCCGGATCGCCGCCGCCCAGGCGCCAAGGTCCCCGTCCGCGATCGGGGGCTTGCCCGCGTGGTCGAGGACCAGCGTCAGCTCGGGCACGGCCGCGGCCGCGTAGCTCGCCGCGGGTATCTGGTGTGGCCGCACGACCAGGTCGTAGCACAGGCCAGCGGCGGCGACCGCGCGCAGGCCCCGGATGACGTCGGGGCGGCGCAGCCAGTCCGGGTCGGGCTCCGCCTGCACCTGGTGCCTGATGCCGACGAGGTAACCGCCGCCGGGCCCGCCGGTCAGCCTGGCCAGTTCGCCGACGACGGCGCCGCTGGTGAGGTCAGTCCAGCCGACCACCCCGGCCACCAGCGGATCGGCGTCCGCGAACGCCAGCATCTCGGGCGTCTCCTCGGCCACTGTGACCGTCTGCACGAGCACGGTCGCGTCGACCCCGGATGCCCGCGCGCTCGGTCGCAGGTCTTCGAGCGTAAACGTGCGCCTGATTGGCGCCATCTCGGCAGTGATCCAGTCCTGGTCCCTGACCGCGAGGTCCCACACGTGGTGGTGCGCGTCGATGACGGTCATAGCTTCTTATTCCCGGTGGGGAGGGTGTGGGTCCCGGTGGGGAGGGTGTGGGTCCCGGTAGCAAGGGAATCCCATAGGACGGTGGGAATGTCAAGCGCGCGCAGCGCGAGAGCGTCGGTGATCTCCGCCGCGTTGCGGGCGCCGATCAGCACGCTCGTGACCGCCGGGTGGGTGAGCGGGAACCGGGCCGCCGCGGCCCGCAGCGGCACGCCGAAGCCGGCGCACACCTGCTCGAGCCGACGGGCCCGGCCGAGCAGCTCATCCGGCGCCGCCCGGTAGTCGTAGGTCGCGCCGGGCACCGGAGCGGCGAGCACGCCTGAGTTGAATACTCCCCCGGCGATGACCGACACGCCCCGGCGCAGCGCCGCGGGCAACAGCGCGGCCGCGGCGGACTGGTCGAGCAGCGTGTACCGGCCTGCCACCAGGACGACGTCGACGTCGGTTTGCGTGACGAACGTGGTGAGCATCTCGGCCTGGTTCATGCCGACGCCGATCGCGCCGACGATCCCCTCGGCGCGCAGCCTCTCCAGCGCCGGGTACGCCTCGCGGAGGGCCTGCTCGCCGTGGTCGTCGGGGTCATGGATGAGCGCGATGTCGATCCGGTCCAGGCCGAGCCGTCGCAGGCTCGCCTCCAGGCTGCGCCGGACGCCGTCGGCGCTGAAGTCAAACCGCCTGACGGAGCTCGCGGGGACGTCGAAGCCCTCGCTGTCGCGCCCCGCTGATCCAGCGGCCTCAAGCAGCCGTCCCACCTTGGTGGAGATCACGTATTCGGCGCGGGGCCGATGCCGCAGCGCGTCGCCGAGGCGGCGCTCGGACAGCCCGAGGCCATAGTGCGGCGCGGTGTCGAAGGTGCGGATTCCCCCGTCCCAGGCCGCGTCGACGGCGGCCCGCGCGTCGTCGTCGCTCACCGGCGTGAACAGGTTCCCGATCGCCGCGCCGCCGAACGACACCTCGGTGACGAGCACCGCCGAGCGGCCGAGCGGGCGAAGCGGCAGCGGGGCGGTCACGAACGGAGCCTGATCCGCAGGCCCGCCATCCCGCCGTCGATCGGCAGTGCCGTGCCGGTGACGGACGACGCCAGCGGGCTGGCGAGGTACGCGATGCCCGCCGCCACCTCGTCCGCGGTGACCAGCCGACCCATGGGCTGCCGGCGCTCGAGAGCGGCTCGCTCGGCCGCCGGGTCGTCGGCCTGGTCGAGGAGGCGGCCGACCCACGGAGTGTCCGCGGTGCCGGGGTTGACACAGTTGACCCGGATCCCCTCGTGGATATGGTCGGCGGCCATCGCGAGCGTCAGCGACAGCACGGCGCCTTTCGTCGCTGAGTACAGCGCCCGCTGCGGCAGCCCCGCCGTCGCCGCGATCGAGCAGGTGTTGACGATCGCGGCGTGCTCCGACGCGCGCAGGTAGGGCAGCGCGGCCCTGGTCACGCGGGCGATGCCGACGACGTTGACATCGAAAACCCGGTGCCACTGCGCGTCGGAGTTGTCGGCCACCGTGCCGATCGCGCCGACGCCCGCGTTGTTGACCAGGATGTCGATGCCGCCAAGACGCTCGGCGGCCGTGTCGATCGCCAGCCGCACCGACGCGTCGTCGGTGACGTCGGTGGTCAGGCCCGTGAACTCCTCCCCCGGCTCGAGGTCGAGCACCGCGACCTTCGCGCCGCGCGCGGCGAGCAGCCGGGCGGTCGCCAGCCCGATCCCCGATCCGCCCCCGGTCACGACGGCCGCGAGCCCGCTCAGTTCCGCCATGTCGTCCGCCATGTCGTCTTCGGCGTCGTCCGCCATGTCGCTACCTTTCCTCGGCGGTGGACTCGCCGCCGACGATGCGGGCGAGGACCAGCGCGAACAGGATCACCGCGCCGTTGATGGCCTCGATCCAGTAGTTCGACACGTTCGCCAGGTCGAGGATGTCCTGCACGATACCCAGCAGGATCACGCCGGACGCCGCGCCGATCATGTTGCCGCGGCCGCCCTTCAGGCTCACGCCGCCGATCACCGCGGCGGCGAACACGGAGAAGATGATGCCTTCCTGGTAACCCTGCTGGCCCGTCACCGCCGAGACCCGGCCGGCTTCCATCAGGCCGCCGATGGCGGCGAGGATGCTCCCGGCGATGTAGACCCCGATCTTGATCCGTTCGACCTTGATGCCGGCCGCCCGGGCCGCCGCGGGGTTGCCGCCGACCGCGTAGATGGCGCGCCCGGTCCGGTGGTACCGCAGGAACAGCCCGACAAGAATAAAGATGATCGCGGTCACCACGAGCGAGACCGGCAGCTGGCCGAAGGACGCCGAGCCCAGATACGCGAACGGCTGCGGCAGGTTGAACAGGGTCTGGGCCTTCACGATGCCGTTTTGCAGGCCCGCGAGCACGATTGTCATGCCGAGCGTCACGATGAACCCGTTCAGCCTGCCCTTGACGATCAGCAGCCCGTTGACCAAGCCCACCGCGGCGCCGACCGCGATCAGCACCAGGATGCCGAGGTACGGGCTGAGGTCGGTGCCCGCGCCGTACGCGGAGACCGGCACGATCAGCCAGGCCGCCACCATCGGCGCCAGCCCGAAGGTGGACTCCAGCGACAGGTCCATGCCGCCGATCAGCAGGATCAGGCTCTCGCCCACCACGACCACGCCGAGCGCCGAGCTTTGCTGCCCGATGCCCGCGAAGTTCGAGACGGTCAGGAACGCGGGGCTGACCACGGTCCCGACGATGATCAGCAGCACCAGGACGGGCAGCAGCGCCACCTCCCTGAGCACACCGACGTTCGCGGTCGCGAGCCACGAGCCGATCGCCCCCCGGGAGGCGGACGGCGGCGTCTGTTCGCCCGCTGACAAGACCGCGGCGCCGACCGGTGCTTCCGGCGATTGGTTCGAGGTCATTCGGCTGCCTCCTGGGCTGTGGCGTGCGCCGCGCTATACGTCGTGCCTGACAGGCCTTCCGTCGCGACGATGAGCTCGTCACGGTCGAAGGGCGGCGGCCCGAATTCGGTGAAGACCTCGCCGCGGACCAGCACGATGACCCGGTCACAGATGGCGAGATCGGGGAGTTCGTCGGTGCACAGCAGGACGCACGCCCCGCTGGCGGCCACATCGGCGAGAGAGCTGAGCAGCAGTTCCTTCGACGCGACGTCCACGCCGCGGGTCGGCGTGATCGCGACGATGAGCGACGGCCGGTGGGCGAGCGTCCGCGCGACCGTGACCTTCTGCTGGTTGCCGCCGGACAGCTCGCCCGCGGGCTGGCCGGGACCGGAGGAGACCAGGTAGAGCCTGGACGTCAGCGGTGCCGCGGCGGCGGCCCTGCGGCCCGGGCGCAGCAGGCCGAACGGGCCGGATAGCTGCCTGGCGATCGTCATCGTGGCGTTCTCCGCCACTGCGAGGCCCGCGACGAACCCCTCCGCACGGCGGTCCTCAGGGATGTAGCCGATCCCGGCGCGCTGGGCGAGATCGCGCCGGCCAGACGGGACACGGCGCCCGTTCATCCTGACCTCGCCGGCGGCATAGGGCTCGGCGCCGGCGATGGCGCGCCCGAGGGTGGCCACCCCCGCGCTCAGCAGCCCGGTGACGCCGACGACCTCGCCGGCGTGCACCCGCAGCGACACGCCGGACACGCGGCCGCCGGCCGACTGCGCCGCGAGGTCGTCGACGGCAAGCACCTCGGCCCCGCCCGCCGCAAGTTCCTCCGACCGGGATTGCCCCCGCGGCCCGGATTCGCCGGAGCGGCCGGACTGGCCCGACCCGCCCGACCCGGCCGACTCGCCCGACCCGCCGGACTCGGCCGGCTCGGCCGGCTCGGCCGACTGCACGTGCCGCACTCCACCGACCATCGCCGCCACCAGGTCATCCTTGCTCAGGCTGGCGGTCGGCGCGGTCAGCACCAGCTCGCCGTCCCGTAGGACGGCCACATCCTGGCAGATCTCGAAGACCTCTTCCAGATGGTGCGAGATGTAAAGGACGGCCACGCCCGCGGCGGTGAGCTGGCGCACCCGCTCGAACAGCCGCAGGCCCGCCTGGCGCTCGAGGGCGGCGGTGGGCTCGTCGAGGAGCACGCACTTGGCGCCGCGGGCCAGCGCCCGCGCGATCTCCACGATCTGAAGCTGCTCGACGGACAGCTCCCGGCAGGGCGTCTGCGCGGCGATGTCGAAACCCCACTCGCGCATGATGTCCCGTGTCCTGGCGCGTAGCTCTCGCCAGCTGACCAGCCGGGGGGTGCTGCCGAGGAAGACGTTCTCGGCGACCGACAGGTCGGGCACGATCATCGAGTGCTGGAAGACGGTGGCGATCCACTCCCGCCATCGATCGATGTCGCCGATGCGCGGGGCCGGCGCGCCGCCGAACCGCACCGAGCCCGCGTCCGGCTCACTGAGACCGGACAGGATCGAGACGAGGGTCGATTTCCCGGCCCCGTTGCGGCCGACCAGGCCAAGGCACTGCCCGGCGTTGAGGGAGACGTCGACCCCGCGCAGGGCACGAGTGGTGCCGAATCGCTTCTCGACCCCGGTCACCTCGACGAGAGCGAGGCCGCTGGAAGTCATGACATGACCATCCCTGAGAGGTGGGAGGTGGTGGGTGGAAGGTGGGAGTAGGTGGGTGGAAGGTGGGAGGTGGTGGGTGGAAGGTGGGAGGTGGTGGGTGGAAGGTGGGA
>Ga0187808_10000476_pt1 | contig 12397 bp, 8 predicted proteins | sample NC_wetland_sal_i_5_FD_132427 | JGI IMG/M metagenome (GOLD analysis project Ga0187808, IMG submission 132427) | Wetland sediment microbial communities from Neuse River Estuary, North Carolina, USA - ASW_3 | ecosystem: Environmental > Aquatic > Freshwater > Wetlands > Sediment | place: USA: North...
ACGCGGCGCGACTTTTACCAAGTAGTGTTGGAAAACCACCGCGTCCGGATTTCGCCCCGTGCGCGCCGGGCGATGACTCAGTCTCGCCAACTTGTCGAAAAGATCATGCGGGAAAGAGAGGTCGTTTACGGGGTTACAACCGGTGTTGGGAGCCTCTCGACGGAACGCATCGAGCCCGCGCAGGCGCGGGAACTGCAATTAAACGTGGTGCGCAGCCATGCCTGCGGGGTGGGAGAGCCGCTGGATGCTCACGAGACGCGCGGTCTTCTCCTGTTGCGCGCCAATACGCTGGCCATCGGTCTTTCGGGTGTGCGTCCAAGAGTGGCCGAGCTGCTCTGTGGCTTCCTTAACCACGGGGTGCATCCCGTGGTGCCGGCGCGGGGCTCGGTGGGGGCAAGTGGCGACCTTGCTCCCTTGGCCCATGTGGCGCTGGCGTTGGTAGGCGAGGGTGAGGTGACCTACCAGGGGCGTCGCCGAGCGGCACAGGCTGCCCTGAGGGCCACTGGATTGCAGCCCCTGGCACTTGAAGCTAAAGAAGGTCTTTCGCTCGTGAATGGCACTCAGGCCATGCTTTCCGTAGGGATGCTCGCGTTACGTTCTGCGGAAATCCTGGTGGACACGGCGGACGTGGCGGGAGCCCTCTCGCTGGATGCCTTGCGCGGCTCCCGAAGGGCCTTTGATGAGCGCCTGCATCAAGCGCGTCCGCATCCTGGGCAGGCTGTGACTGCCAAGAATATCTGGCGGCTCACGGAGAGAAGCGAGATCAATAAGTCGCACCAGGGGTGCTCGCGCGTTCAGGATGCCTACAGCTTGCGCTGTATGCCCCAGGTTCACGGCGCTGTGCGCGACGCACTCGACTATGCGCGGCAGACCTTTGAAAGAGAAATGAACAGCGCCACGGACAATCCGCTGGTTTTCGCCGACGAAGGGGATGTTATCTCGGGGGGCAACTTCCACGGCCAACCCCTGGCCACCGCCCTCGACCTCATGGCCTTGGTCCTTACGCAGCTTGGCGGTATCTCCGAAAGGCGAATCGATCGCATGGTGAATCCGCTGACGTCCGACCTGCCGCCTTTCCTGACAAAGTCAGCGGGGCTTGAATCGGGATTCATGCTCGCGCAAGTGACGGCCGCAGCTCTCGCTTCCGAGAACAAGGTGCTGGCCCATCCCGCCTCGGCCGACTCCATCCCTACCTCCGGAAATAAAGAGGACTATGTGAGCATGGGAATGGCTGCAGCGCTGAAGCTGCGCCCTCTCCTCTCCAACTTGCAGGCCATCCTCGCCCTCGAGTTGCTGGCGGCCTGCCAAGGCATTGATCTGCTGGCTCCGCTCAGGACCGGGCGCTTGGTAGAAAATGCTAAGACGGTGTTGCGCGCTGTCTCGAGGCCCCTGACCAAAGACCGACCATTGCACAAAGATATTGCCCGAGTCGCACAGCTTGTTTCCCAGGGCGCGTTTGCCGCTGTGTTGACAGCCAAGTAGTGATGTCATTCCGAGCGCAGCGAGGAATCTTGCTCTGCCTCGGGGCTGGTTGCGGAGCAAAAGATCAGAGCGAGATTCTTCGCTGCGCTCGGAATGACAATTATAAGCGCTCGTAGGGACAAGGCCTGGGGCTGCCTAGGGCGGCCTCAAGGGCCGCCCCTAGCATCCAGCGGCCAACCGATCTCGCCATGCCCCGTATTTCGGCCACCATTGTCGCCTGCAACGAGGCCGACAACCTCGAGCGGGCCTTGCATTCGTTGGCCTGTGCCGATGAAATCGTGCTCGTCGACTCCGGTTCCACGGACCAGACGCCGGCCATAGCGGCGCGCTTGGGGGCGCGAGTCATCAACCAGCCCTGGCAGGGATACGCAGCGCAAAAAAACTTTGCGACTGGCCATGCCCAACACGACTGGATTCTGAGCCTGGATGCCGATGAGGAGCTTGATGCCCAGGCACAGGCGGCCATTGTTGACTGGAAAAGCTCCCAACCTACTGCGGACGGATACCGCTTTGCGCGGCGTGCCCGCTACCTCGGCCGCTGGATCCTTCATTCCGGCTGGTATCCGGATTACAAGGTGCGCCTTTTCAACCGGCAGAAGGCCCGGTGGGAAGGGAAGTACGTTCATGAGTCCGTCAAGGTGAAGGGGCGGGTGGCGACGATGCCCGGTGAAATTCTGCATTACACCTGCGACACGCTGAAGGAACATCTCGAAAGGATCGAGCTCTACACAGACCTGGCGGCGCAGGAAATGCTCGAGCAGGGCGAAACCGTTAACTTCCTCAAACGCTGGTTTGATCCCCTATGGGTTTTCCTCCACACTTACTTTTTCCGCCTGGGGGTCCTGGACGGGCACCAGGGTTTTTTGATCGCGAGCATGGCGGCCCATTACGTGCGGAGGAAATACGCGAAGGTGAGCCGCGGGCGCTAGAGCGGTGCGGGCGCCTCACCGGCCGCATGTAGAGGAACGGTTTGCGGCCCCCTGACCAGTACGGTAGGCAAGCCTTATCCGTGCAACTTCATGACTTCGTCACGACCTTTGAAGATCGCTCATATCGACACAGGCCTGAGTCTGCGCGGCGGCCAGCGCCAGTTGTTGAAACTTGCGCGGGGCATTCGACAACGAGGCCACGGCCAGATCATCGTTTGCCCGGAAGAGAGCGACCTGGAAGCGTGTGCCCGGGCGGAGGAGTTTCCTTGTTATACGCTTCCACGCCACGACCTTGGCCATGCCTATGGAATTCTGCAACTGCGCTTGCTTCTGCGCGTCACGCCCTGTGACCTTCTTCATGCTCATGATGGACGAGGACAAACTGTGGCTTGGCTGGCGTCGATGGGAATGGCGGTTCGACGAGTAGCCAGTCGCCGCGTGACGTTTCTCCCGAGGCACCGTTGGACCTATCGCTTCAAGTATGACTGCACCTGTGATGCGGTGATAGCAGTCTCAAATCTCATTCGGGAGCGGGCGATTCACTGCGGCATACCGCAGTCAAAGATCGAGCTGATTCCCGACGGAATCGAGATCCCCCCGGAATTGCCCTCGGTGGAGGCTCGAGCCCAAGCACGAGCCCGCTGGGGGTTTGGTGAGAGTGCGTTTTTGATCGGGCACTTGGGAGCTTTTACACCCGAAAAGGGGCAGGAAGTGGCCCTTCAGGCATTCCAACTAGTGAGGGAAAGATCACCGCAAGCACGACTTCTGCTGGCGGGGGAAGGTCCTACCCTAAGAAGTCAGGAGATTATTGAGGGGTGCGAGTCACTCGGCGACCGAGTGCAACTATGTGGTGCGATCCAAAACCTGGCCGACTTTTTCTCTGCACTGGACCTGTTCATTATGCCTTCAAGGTCCGAGGGGCTGGGCTCATCGGCGCTCATAGCCATGTCGTACGGCCTGCCGGTGGTGGCCAGCCGGGTGGGCGGCCTGGCAGAAGTGGTTGAGGAAGACCGCACAGGCTGGCTGATCGAGCCTGCTTCGCCTGCCGCGTTGGCTGAGGCGTTGGTGGCCGCGATGGGCGACCGGGCACGCCTCCGGCAATGGGGAATGAACGGCCGGGAGCGCGCTCGCCTATTCTCTGTTGATATAATGGTCGAGCGAACGGAGGCGCTGTACGGCCGCTTGTTATTGGGATGATTTAGCATGGTCTACGTTCTGGTCACGATCTTCGGATTGATCTTTGGGAGCTTCTTGAACGTGTGCATCGTTCGCCTCCCCCGCAAACAATCTATCCTGGTTCCACGCTCGCATTGCCCGCTCTGCAAACATCCCATTCGGTGGTACGACAACATCCCACTGGTGAGTTATCTTCTCTTGAGAGGCCGCTGCCGGGACTGCCATGGCCGAATCTCCCCGCAGTATGCCGTTGTTGAAGCTCTCACCGCAACTTTGTTCATAGCCACGTTCCAACGCTTTGGCCTCAGCCCCGAATTCGTGAAATACTCCGCGCTGGTGATGATCCTGATCGTTCTCATCTTCACCGATTTGAGGGAGCGGCGAATCCCTCACGCCGTGACCGTGTTCGGCATTGGCCTCGGCGGGGTGTTGAGCTTCTTTATCCCGGTTGACAGTCGCCCCCTAGGATGGTTTGCAGAACGAATGGATCTTTTCCTCCCGGGAACCGTTTTATCCGTCCTGGGGGCCATAATGGGAGCACTGGTGGGAGGCGGATTGTTCTATGCGGTCGGGGAGGCGTTTTACATTTTGGGTGGGCGGAAGAAGGAATATCTGGGATTCGGCGACGTGATGTTGATGCTCATGGTGGGCGTCTTTCTGGGTGCGCCCCTAACGTTGCTCACGATCCTGCTGGGCTCACTGGCAGGGTCGATCGTGGCCCTGTCGATCACCATTGCGGCGCCTGGGTTTCGCGATTACCACTGGCCTTACGGGACATTCCTTGGAATCGCCGCCGTTTACGCGGCCCTCGATGGCACGCGCCTCCTGGAGGCTTATCTCCGCTGGTCAGGCATGGCAGGTTGAGCGAGCCGGTATATGGTAGGTGGTATGTGGTGTGTGGGCTCCCCACCTCCCACATACCACCTGCCACATACGGCTTTCACTCCGAAATCTTGCCGTAAATATACTCTCGAATCACTCCTCGGCTGACTTCTGAGGGGTCGATGAACTCGAGCGAGGTTCGGCCGGAAGCGTCTTTGCCACGAATCTTGCCCGTGACTCTGATGGGTTGCCTTGCGTCAGGCATGTTGAACTCCAGGGTAAGGGAATCTCCAATTGCTGCTCCGCCCGAGTTCTCGATCGCCATGCCGCCCTCACTGATATTTATACTCGTTGAATTAAACCGCTGGTCCTCCCATGCGCAGTTGACAACAGTCCGGTAAGGAAGACGCGCGCTCCGCCGGCGTTCCGCTAACATGGCCCCACGCGCCGTGCGGAAGATCGCGTAAACCCTCTCGCGGGAGACGGGCTTTCCAATGAAGAATGTTACTCCCGCTTCAAATGCCCGCCGCATGGTTTCGACGTCATCCATGCCGGTCATCATGATTATGGGAGCCCGCTGATTAAGCGGAGTGGAGCGGATTCTCCGGGCTAGTTGGAAGCCGTCCAGACCCGGCATGGCAACGTCCAGCATAATCCCATCGAACTTGTCGCGTTCCAGAATTAATGCGGCTTCTTGACTATCGGAGGACGTTTGCACCTCCACGCCTAAGGGCTCGACCATGGTCTTGACCATTCGACATACTTCCGGCTCGTCGTCCACAAGGAAGATCTTCATACTGTGCCTACTTGTCCAACCATTTCACTAAATTCGTAAATATCTTAAGCCCATCTTGGGAATAATGGGCCGGCAAAGAAACACGCTCCGGATGAGGCATCAGCCCCAAAACCAGGCCGGTTTCGTCAGTCACGCCGGCAACCGCATCCGGCGCCCCGTTGGGGTTATTGGGATATTCCATAGTCGGGCGGCCTTGGGCGTCAGTGTAGCGGAAAACCACCCGCGTGGCTGCGCCCGGCCCGTCGCAAAAAAGTGCACGGCCTTCGCCGTGGGCCGTGGGCATCTGCAAAATCTCGCCTGCCAGACTCTCAGTCCAGGCGCAGTTCTCCCCTGAGACCAGAAGCCGGATTTTGCGGTCTTCGAAATGCGCAGACTGGTTCTCGAGGAGAGCCATGCGGCGCTCGCCCGGGGTGCGGCCTGGCAAAATCCCTGATTCGGTCAAAACTTGAAAACCGTTGCATATGCCCAGCAAGGGCTTTTGAGCTTCCAGGAATTCCTCCAGTTGCTCGCGCAAACAGGCCACAAGCATGGTGGCAAATATTCGGCCCGCTCCCAGGTGATCGCCATAAGAGAACCCGCCTGGAATGACTGCTGCCTGGTAGTCGCGAAGGCGTGTGCGGCCGTCCAGTAAGTCTCTCAGCAGAACAAGTTCAGTCCTACCTCCTGCGAATTCAATAGCCGCCGCCGTCTCCTCATGGCAGTTGGTACCCGGGCTATAAAGAATGGCAGTGACGCCCCGACTCATTCGATGACCTCCCGAAACGTTTTACGCCACACCTCGCCAAGGACGGCAGTTGCTTCCTGCCAAACCACTTTTGCGTGGTCGAGAAGAATCAACTCCGGATGCGGCAGGACCTCCCCGATGACCCGGTAAGGCACGTCGCCCAACTGCCCGTTCAAATTGAATTCGGAGGGCACCTCAAGAAGGACCGATCCCACGAACTCGCCGAAAACCGCGCCATCGTTCCTGCCCTGCGCCGTCTGGGTAGCGCGGACCCCCGGTTTTGGGGTCCGCGGGTTTTCCTTTGGCACAGGGACGAGGCGCGGACCCCAAAACCGGGGGTCCGCGCTACTGGTGGAAAATGCATCAAGCGAAACTCGAGCACCATTTCCCGATCCCCAGGCGGCCTCAAAAAGGCGCAAGAGGATCCCACCCTCGGCAATCGCGGAGGCCGACACGTAACCGCCCTGCCCATGCAGGCGCAAAAGCGCTTCCCACACAGACCGGATCGAGCTTGCATCGTAAGCATCGAAGAGGCGGTCGCCGCGCTGCCCGTGACTATCGGCGTACACGCTGCCGCCCAACGCCTCGCAATCGAACCGTCCGACGAGGACGAGGCGGTTTCCGGGCCGTTTGAAATCCTTGCTCACCACTTTCCTGACGTCGGGTAAACGCCCCATAGCCGTCACTACCAGTGTGGCGGGCACATCGATCCGGCGGCCGGCGGCCTCAAAAGTGCCCGAGCTCGAATCCTTTCCTGAAATGAAAGGAACTCCCAGAGACTCCGACATGTCAGCGATGGTCTCAACCATGGCGCGCAAATCCCAGGCTGTTTCGGGACGTACGCGCGGGGTGTAGAAGTTGTCGCAAAGCACCATCTGCCGGTAGTCTGCGCCCGCGGCCACCGCCTTGGTGATGGCCTCAACGATCATCAGGCGCGCCAAACTTGCCGGGTCAATGTCCCCATAGAACGGATTGAAGGCTAGAGTGGTGATCACACCGTAAGGTTTGCCACGCAAGGGCGCCGAAATATATACATTGGTCGGCACGCGATGATTCTTGCCCTCGTAAGGCCCTACGGCAGTTCGCCCTTGCACCGTGGTGTCAAAGCGGCACCCGGCGGCGCTCTGGTCAGCGCAGTGGTAATGTCCAAGCACGCCTCGAACGGCGGCCGCCCACTCCGCTTCGTTCTGCGGCTCGGATATGCGCAAAGGTTGGAGGTCCCTGTGTGGCGGGGCAACCTGCAAGGGGTCGATGGGGCAGGCTTCCCAAAGGAAAGCCATCTCCAGATCCACGACCTTCTGGCCGCGCCAAAATGCCTCGAGACGACCGGTGTCCGTAAAGTGGCCGAGGATTGAATACCCTACTTCGTACCTCTCGAGAATGGCGCGGGCCTCCATAACTTTCTCCGGCGGCACGGCTACCAGCATGCGTTCCTGCGATTCGGAAAGCAAGATTTCCCAAGCTGTCAGGCTCTTGTCCTTCAACGGCACGACGTCGAGGTCAACTCGTATGCCCGTCTCGGAGCCCATTTCCCCCACGGCACATGAGATGCCCCCGGCTCCCAGGTCTGTGATGGCCCGAATACATTCCTGGTCGCGCAAAACAGGGATAGCCGAAGTGAACCTGCGCTCTGTAATTGGGTGCCCGATTTGGACTGCAGCGGATTCTTTTTGCAGAGTCTCGCCGGTCATGCCCGTGGAACTGGCGGTGGCCCCGTGTATACCGTCCCGGCCGGTTTCGCCGCCAATCAGCAGTGCCACGTCACCCGGACGGAGGGCATCCTTCAAAGCGTATTTCTTGGGAATCAATCCCACGGAATGCCCCAGGGCGAAGCACTTGGCGTAGCCGGGATGAATGCGGTAGACGGGGTGCATCATGGGAATGCCCATGGGGTTCGTGTAATAGGCGGTGGCCCTGATCGATTCTGCCACAATCAACTGCGGGTGTAAGGCTCCGGGGGGCACTTCCGAAATCCTGGGATCCATGGTTCCCATCACGGTTGTGCCGCCTATCGGGTAGCCGCCTTTGCCAAATCCCAGCGTGTCACGGATCACCCCCCCGTGCTTCGTCGCAATGCCCCCAAAAGGGGCGATGGAGCTGGGGAAGTTATGGGTTTCACCTTTAATGGTCACCACCCAGTCCTCATAAAACTCCATGCCCCCGGCGTTGTCTTTAAAGGATGAAATAACCAATGGGTGGTTAATTCGCGCCGTGGCCTCACTCAGCCTCTTCAGTAGCCCGAGACTTTTCCAGGTGGTGTGGTAACAATGGTCGCTCCACGATTGCACCAGGATCTCGATCTCGGCATCCGTGTGCGGCCGGCCCTGGGCCTTCTCTTGAGCCTGGAGGGCCTTCATTTGGGAAAGTGGCGCGTACCAGGAACGGCTCTTGGAAAGAGCAACCAGTTCCTCATCGCTCAGATCCAGGAAAGAAATCGTTGCCACAGGATCGGGATCACCTGTGGGACGAAGCGTGGCAAGGACCTCGTTGGGCTCGCGGATGCGCTCCACAACGTGGTTGTATAGAAACCGGGCGGCAACTCCTCGCGCCTCGGATTCATCCAGGCCCCAGAACTGGTAGCGCCTGCTGAGCCGTGCAAACTCCAAGCCGGCCTCCCCCAGAGCCCGCGCCCCGGCCAGAATGGAGGGTGTTTCCGGGTCAGTCACGGCAGGCCGATAAGCAATTTCAACAATCGGTCCCAGCCCCGGATCAAGTTGAGAGCGTCCCGATGGCACCTGATAAAGTGGATTCACCAGAAGCGGCATCAGCCGGTCGAGGTTTACCGATCCTTCAAGCCAGAATACCCGCTCGATCACCATATTCTTCAATTGCGGGTAGCCACGCCGGTGAAGGAAGCTAAGCCAGCTACGGGCTTCCGGATCATCTTTCGAAAGTGTGTAAATGCTCTGAATCGACATCGTTGCCTCGGGCGAGGTTTGCCTCAGACTCACTGCATGCGGTCAGATGTCCGGCCACTTCAACCTTGACGGAGACGGGCCTTCAGCACACCGCCGGATCCATCGTGCCGCTGACTACGCCTCGCGGGATCAGTAGGTGTCGCCCCCGCGAGGCGGCGTCGGCGCAACCGGATGAAACAAGCTGCTCATTATAGCCGGGATGGCAAGGGTTGTCTAAGCAGGGGGAGACTTCCGCGACAGCGGACGAGACGCCTGCGCTCCGAAAATGGCCACGGCTACTCCGGCAGCACAACTTCAATCGGCGTCTTGAGCACCAAGTTTCCCCAGGAAACCCGCATGGTGACATGCTTAATGTCATCTTTCGGGTAGGACAGCGTGATAGTGAGCTTCTCCCTCGGGGTTTCCGCCTTCGTGACGTTGGACATCACGGCTTCGAACTCCACCGGCGCCCTCTCAATTTGAAAGGCGTCAAGTCGCTCCCTGCGAGCCTTGGCCGGGTCTATGAAAACCAGACTCCACTCCGAGCCCTCTTCGGAGCGATGCAGGCCCAGATAATAGAACCCCACAGGAACTTTTTTCCCGCCGATGGACAAGGGAAGGTTGGTGTCCAAAGTAGTCCAGTAGTTGCTGCCCATGCGCCATACTTTCCCCCGGGTCATGGCGTCGAACTTGGCAGAGTCGTTGTATTCCTTCTTCCAAACGGGCCGGCCATAGTCGATGGCCACTTGCCCGGCGGCGGCATCGGTTTGGCCGTTCCAGTAAAGCACGCGGGCTGAGGCTCGATCATCTGGCGTGCCCCCCTCTGCCACAATCTTGGGCCTTTGTTGCTGCCCGCCCGCATTCAACGAAAAGAGCATCAGCGCGCCGGCCAACAGTGAGTGGATCTTCATCGCTTTTCTCCTCTTGGTTCGTGTTTTTTCCTGAAGCGTGATTCTAACACGGGTCTCCGCGCCTTGGGTGGATTGTCAGGAGATCTGACAAATCCCGTTGACTCTGCGCCGGGCCGGGTGCAAAATTTGATTTTGGGGTTAAGGAAGTCGACCCTCGACAGGTTCGGGGGTTTGGGAATCTCAGGGCTTAAAAGTCGCATTGAGCTATGAAAAACCGCAGGCTGAAGTTCGGCATTGGCGTAGGCATTATTCTCGCCGTGGTAGGCTGGGAAGCTGTTTCAGGCTTCAACCAAAGCAAGACCTACTACGTGACCGTAAGCGAACTCACGCAGGCGCAGGAGGCGCGCCGTCAGATTCGTGTGGGGGGCACTGTCGAACCCGGCTCAGTGCAACGCCGGGCAGGGAAACTCACTTTCCGTCTCGCCCAGGACGCCAAGTCCATCCCGGTGACGTACGTGGGGACCGACACCCTGCCGGACACCTTCAAGGATGGAGCGCAGGCCATCATCGATGGAAATTACCTTTCGAGCGGCGAGTTCCAGGCGGAGAAGATCCAGGCGAAATGCGCCTCGAAGTATCAGGCCGCTCCTGTATCCCCGGCAAGCGGACAAAAGAATCCTAAGGTTGCGGGTTTATGAACGAACTCGGAAGCCTTGGCATCGTGGCTGGGCTGGCTTTTGCTGCTTATGCGGTGGTGGCCGGCGCTTTGGGCGGGAAGTTGCGGAGTTTGCGGCTGACGAGGAGCGCCGAACGCGCTGCTCTGGCCTTCTTCGTCATGCTTACGCTGGCCGTGATTGCGCTCGAGTACCTGATCCTCACCAACGACTTTCACAACGCCTATGTGGCCGAGCACTCCAACCGCGACCTGCTCACTTTCTACAAAGTGGCGGCGCTCTGGGCCGGCCAGGAAGGCTCTTTGCTTTTCTGGACGTGGCTGCTCTCGATTTACAGCGCCTTGGCCATCCTGCTGAACAGGAAGAAAAACCGCCAGCTCATGCCTTATGTGGTGGCGGTGCTCATGGGCACGGGCGCATTCTTCTCATCCCTGGTGCTTTTTGTTGCCAACCCTTTTCAAGAACTTGCGCTCGCTTCGGCCGCAGGAACGCAACCCTTCACTCCTCCCGATGGCAATGGTCTGAATCCTGTTCTGCAATACCATTCCATGGTGATTCACCCTCCCATGCTTTACCTGGGATACGTGGGCATGGTGGTCCCCTTCGCGTTCGCCATGGCCGCGCTCATCACCCGGCAGTTGGGTGACAACTGGATTCGCACTACGCGCCGCTGGACGATGGTCCCCTGGATGCTCCTCGGGCTGGGAATTCTTCTGGGCGGCAACTGGGCTTACGCCGTACTCGGCTGGGGCGGCTATTGGGGTTGGGACCCGGTGGAGAACGCCTCACTTCTACCTTGGCTCTCGGGAACGGCGTTCTTGCATTCCGTGATGATCCAGGAAAAGCGCGGGATGCTGAAGGTGTGGAATGTGGTGCTGGTCATCACGACCTTCTTCCTCAGCATCTTCGGCACGTTCCTCACTCGCAGCGGGGTTGTTTCTTCCGTACACGCCTTCGCCCAATCGAGCATCGGACCCTTCTTCGCGGTCTTCCTCTGCATCATTGTCGTCTTCTCGGTCACATTGCTCTTCCTCCGCCTGGATCATCTTAAGAGTGAGAACAAACTCGATTCCCTGGTTTCCCGTGAAAGCGGCTTCCTCTTCAACAACTGGATTTTGTTGGCACTGGTCTTTGCAGTCCTTTGGGGGACCTTGTTCCCGCTGATTTCCAAGGCCGTGCAGAATGTGACCGTCACCGTGGGCGCCCCATTCTTCAATAAGACGGCCATCCCCATGGGCTTGCTTCTCCTATTCCTGACCGGGGCAGGCCCGCTGCTGGCTTGGCGGAAGACTTCCTTCCAGAGTCTCAAGCGGAATTTCCTCCTGCCCTTGATCGTGGCAGGTGTATCAGGTGCATTTCTGCTGATTGCGGGGGTGCGGCATTTCTATGCCTGGATGACCTTGTGTCTCTGTATCTTTGTGGCCGTCTGTGTCCTGGGCGAATTCTGGAAAGGCGCCAGGACACGCATGAAAACTGCGCGCGAGAATTTCGCTCAGGCTCTCTATAACCTGACGATGCGCAATACGCGGCGTTATGGGGGTTACATCGTACATCTGGGCATTGTGCTCCTCTTTATAGGCTTCGCCGGCTTGGCCTTCAAGACGCAGGCCAAAGGCTCGATGGGACAAGGAGACCTGCTGCGGGCAAAGAATTACTTGCTGCGTTGCGACGGCCTCGTGAGCGGTGACACTCCGAATTACGAATACACTCGAGCGCTTATTACCGTCACCAAGGACGGCCACGCCTTCACCGCCATGCATCCCGAGAAACGCTTTTACAAGGCCAGCCAGCAGCCGACCAGCTATGTGTCTATTCATCCCACGCTGAGCGAAGATCTTTACGTCGTGCTTTCGGGGCTCGACCAGGATACGGGCAAGGCGGTCATCGAAGTCTTCGTAAACCCCCTTGTCATGTGGGTATGGATCGGAGGCCTGGTGGTGTTCCTGGGAACGCTCTTGGCGCTCGTCCCCAGCCGCGTGGAACGGGAGATGGCGGAAATCCGCAAGACCCAGGACATAGCTGTGCAGGTAGACGATCTGGGGAGTG
>Ga0187808_10000477_pt1 | contig 12378 bp, 15 predicted proteins | sample NC_wetland_sal_i_5_FD_132427 | JGI IMG/M metagenome (GOLD analysis project Ga0187808, IMG submission 132427) | Wetland sediment microbial communities from Neuse River Estuary, North Carolina, USA - ASW_3 | ecosystem: Environmental > Aquatic > Freshwater > Wetlands > Sediment | place: USA: North...
GCACCATTCGGCAAAGTTCGGAGCGTAGATATCCGGAGCGTAGATATCGAGGGCGGTTCCCGCCGCCTTCCAAACGTCCATCACCTCCGGCAATGGTCCGCCGCTGGGAAACTGCCCTGGCGACGATTGGGGTTCTGCAAGCCAGGTGTTCACGTACATGGGAAGAGGGTGCTCGGCCTTTCCCGCAGCCGTCACATGCTGAACATAACGCGCGTAGTTCCAGGCCATGAAAATCTCGTCGGTTTGCGGCCCAGGGCCAAAAACCTCTGCCCACGTGCCGGAGTCCTTGGACCCCGCGGCCTCACAAACCCGCCGAAACTCAGGAAGAAGCGTGTCATGGTGCTGCTGGATATAGCTCATCAATTGCTTGGGAACCGGTCCGTCAAACGCCTGGTTGGCGGCGGGGGAGCGGTCGCGCAAATCGCCCAACACCCCCACCTCGTTTTCCACTTGCATCATGAGGACCGTATGGACTTCACCATCTACGTCGCGGATATGGCGCATAAGGGCGGCGAAAGCGTGCGCATCGGCTTGCATCGACTCCTTGCCGAAAGTGCTCAGGATTTCCACCGTAGCGCCGTCCTTTTCAATCACCCGCGGGAATCGATGGGTATCCTGCTTCACCCAGAGCGGAGCATAGCTCGACATGCCATTCTTCCAACTGGCAAGCCACAGGAACACTAGACGGAGGTTGTTTCGCCGCGCGTCACGAATCAGGCCATCAGGCAGAGTGAAATCAAACTGCCCTTCGCGAGGCTCGATCAATTCCCAGGAGAGCGGCGTAAGGACCGTATTGAGCGGGATCGAAGCGAGACGAGGCCAAATAGGCCGCATATAGTCCAGGCTGGAGGAACTGGAATTCAGGAGTTCCGCCCCCAGGATGAGAAAAGGCTTTCCATCCACTATCAATTGTGTGGCGGCGCCTTGTTTCTCCAGACGGGGAATGCCGGAGCCTTGGGCGTAGGCCAGTAGGAAGGGAAAACCGATCATCGCGATCACGATAACAACACGCCGTCCAGGCCCCGCCGCTACGAGGCCCCTGAAATGCTGCAACCTGCCGACAGAATCTCTTCGACACATGATCCGTCCCCCAGTCAACGAAGTACTGAGAGCTATTGTGCCGAAGAAGCTTGTAAGGATCAATCCCAGGCGCGAAGCTCTGGAGTGCGGCAGCTTGCTGCCGCTTTGTTCAGGCCAGCTTACTGGCCGTGTTGTGCCGAACTCACACCAGTCCGCGAGCAAGCTCGCCGGCTGAGAGCGGCAGCAAGCTGCCGCACTCCAGAGCTTCGCCGTTCGCCCGGGGGTTGCACGGTTGGCCCGAGGGCCGGATGTAGTCCGACAAAAAGCGCCGGGAGGTACGCGCCAACCACGTGGTGGTTAGGCTTTTCGCAGGAGCTGAGCGTCAATAGGCAGGCGTCGCAAGCGCACACCCGTGGCCGCAAAGACGGCGTTGGCCACAGCGGGAGCCAGCGGCGGAACGCCGGGCTCGCCCATGCCGCCGGGCTTTTCGGTGCTCGGCACGATGTAGACTTCGATGTCAGGCGCCTGATCGATGCGTAGGACTTGATAATTGTGGAAATTGCTTTGCTCGACTGCCCCATCCTTGATGGTGATCTCGCCCGTGAGCACGGGGCCGAGCGCGAAGTTGATGGCGCCCTCGATCATGGCGCGGACGCCGTCGGGGTTCACCGCTGTTCCGCAGTCTATGGCGCTCACAATGCGGTTCACCCGCAAGGTACCGTCCTTCTCGACCGACACCTCCGCGACATGGGCGATGAAGCTCTCGAAAGAGTAAATGCAAGCCATGCCGCGACCGTGGCCAGCAGGCATAGGCGCGCCCCAGTTTGACTTCTCGGCCGCAAGCTTCAGCACAGCTCGAAATCTTGACGTATACAAAGGATCGTCGCCGCCATCAACACTCTTGCGGCCTTCCGGTATCGGGCTCATGCGGAACTCAAAGGGATCGCGCCCCGCTCATCTCTGCGTGGGCGACCAGACCTCAATCCGGTCGTCGCGGACATGCACTGTGGTGTTCATCGGCTCCATCGTGGCGTGGGCCTGAAACGGCAACTCGTACGTGGCTTCCACCTTCTTTGAGGAATTCCCGAAAGCCTCAAGAGCGTCCCCTCTATTTGCCGCAACATAGGAGGGGGTCGCTGCCGCTTGTTCCAGGAACAGCTTCCGTAGGCTCTCAGTGCTTTCGTTTCCGGCGCCTTTATCCCAGGAGACCTTAAGGGCTTTCCTGCCCTTTAAGGCTGCCCAAGTGGAGTCCGCGATGACGGCGACGCCGCCTGCAGAATTGATGTCGCGGCCAAGCTCGCCCATCTGGAGCCATCTGATCGGCGGCACCTCGAAGACAGCGCGAACGCCGGGTACTGCTTTGGCGGCGGTCGCGTCGAAGCTGATGAGCTTGCCGCCAAACTGAGGGCAGCGTGCCAGGACAGCAAACAGCATGTTAGGGGCTCGAACATCGATACCGAACTTCGCGCTGCCGTCCGTCTTCGCGGGCACATCTACGCGCGGACGAGGCTTGCCGATGAAACGAAATTCCGACGGGGACTTTAGAGGTATGGCATCCGCCTTCACCACTTCGAGTTTGGAGGCTGTTTCGACCAACGCGCCGTAGGTGAAGCGCCGTTTCGTCGGCTCATGGATGACCGCGCCATTGCTGGCGCGACACTCCGCCTTGGCCAAGCCCCACCGCTCGGCCGCGGCGGAGACCAGAGTCTCGCGTGCCTGCACGCCGGCCTGGCGCAGGTGTTCCCAAGCCCAACCTGTGCCGCCGCTGCCACCCGTCCCGAGGTGATGATAAATCTCCGGGATGACGGGCGCCTGTTCCACCCGGATGGTGGACCAGTCCGCCTCAAGCTCGTCGGCCAGGATCATGGTTTCCATGGTCCGGGGGCCCTGACCCATTTCCGGATTCTCAACCAGGATCGTGATCCGATCGTCAGGAGTGATTCGCAACCAGGCGTTGGGCTTGAAGATCACTGTCTCACCCGCGGAGAGAGATTGTGCGCGAACTCATTCGGGCAGGCAGAAACCCAGGATGAAGGCTGCCCCACTGCCCGTGCTTGCCCTTAAGAATTCACGCCGGTTAACGATAGTGTCCGTACCCATCAGGCTCCCTCCTTGGCTTGTCGAAATTACGGCCCGTCCTTCCAACGAGGATCTGCGGCAGAGCCCCACCAGGCATGGAGAGGCTAGCCGCTGATTTGGACAGCCCTGGCACCCTCCTTGCTTTGCGCGGCGCGCGAAGAAAAGCAGATCCTTCGCTTCGCTCAGGATGACATGTCATTCTGAGCGAAGCGAAGAATCTCCGCAGTTTGTCAAGTTATGCCGAACCCGAAAAGCAACTGCAGAAATTCTTCGCTTCGCAACGTCGAAAGTCACGTCATTCCCGCGAAAGCGGGAATCCAGCGGACGTGGGTCCCCGCTTGCGCGGGGACGACGGCGTTTGTAACTTTCAGGTCTATGATGGGCAGCAGGCCCATGGCCACTCAGAATGACAGCTAATGGGTGAGAACGACGAATCCTGGGTCTCGAATCTAGCATTATGACCGGTATGACTGCCAACGAAACCATGGTGAGGGGGAAAACCGCTCAGAAGCGGCTGCTGATCCTTACCTGCTGGTTATTGGTGGTTCTCCTATTCGCAAGCTTGTGGTATGCCTACGACGCCAGCCATGGTATCGCGGACCCATTCATCGACTACCTAGGGTGGTCTTGCTACATGTGGGGTGTGCTCACCCCCCTTGCGCTGTGGCTAGCGCGGCGTATGCCCATCGACGCGAAGAGATGGAAGCGCCACCTCCCGCTACACATTGCAGCCAGCGTGCTGCTGGTGGTCGTCCAGCTATCTCTGGAGGCAACGGTTGAGTGGCTCCGTGCCGCCGGGCAGTGGCCCTTTACCGCAGCGCTGCGGCGCGAAATCGAACTCCTCGTTCACTACGTCAGCATCCAACAGCGGCGCTTCGGGGAACGGCTGCGGTTTGATTTACACCTTGATCCGGGTGTCCTCGACTACGCGGTCCCAACCCTGATCCTCCAGCCACTCGTCGAGAACGTCGTTCGACACGGCATCGGGAAGCACAAGGAGAGCCACATCGTGAGCCTCCGCGTGGCCTTGAACCATGACACCCTCTGCCTGGAAATCTCCAACCTGACAGGCGTGCTCGACGATCCGCCTGAACAGCTCTTTTCTCGCGGTGTGGGGCTCTCAAACACGCGGCGCCGGCTTGAACAGCTCTACACGCAGGGCAAGGCATTCGACATCTTCAACCTCAAACCCAGGGGGGTATGCGCCCGGCTCTCGATCCCGGCACACTTGCTGGCCCCCGACGAGGACCGACTTGCCGCGGCGGTGGCGCAATGAGTATCCGCACCCTGATTATCGACGATGAGCCTTTGGCGCGCCGGAGTGCCGTTTCCTGAAAAACGGTCCTGAGGTTTTGGTCGTTGGGGAATGCGGGGATGGAGAGTCGGCGGTCAACACAATCCTCGCCGAGAAGCCTGATCTTGTACAGCTCGACATTCAAATGCCCGAGATGGACGGTTTTGAAGTGCTGCGCCAGGTTGGCGCCGAACGCATGCCGGCCACGATCTTTGTAACCGCGTACGATCGTTACGCGCTGCGCGCGTTCGATACCAACGCCCTCGATTACCTTCTTAAGCCCGTGGAGAGGAGCCGGTTTGAAAGGGCTCTTCTCCGAGCCAAAGAACGCATCGCGGAAAGATGGCATCGTGAGGTGAACCAGCGGGTCATCGCTGTCTTGGACCAAGTGAAGCGGCAAGAGGAATACCTCGATCGGCTTCCGGTTTCAGAAAACGGACGCATTCTCTTTGTGAAGACAAGGGAGATAGATTTGGATCGAGGCACAGGGCAACTATTCCCGTTTGCATGCGGGCGCCCGTATCTACGAAATTCGCGAAACACTAACCACACTGGACCACAAGCTCAATCCACGCGACTTCTTGCGAATCCACCGATCCACCATTGTCAACGTCCACCGCATCAAGGAAATCCAGCCCTGGTTTCACGGTTTTCATATGGTGCTTTTGGAGAATGGCCAGGAGTTACGGATGAGCCGTTACAAAGACGCGGCGGCGAAGCAGCTCGGCATCGGGTAGGCAGGTATCAGGCGACGAGTGTCAGGTTACGAGTGCCCGACGTCAGGTGCTAGGTGACTGAGGGCTATCATTCCGCGTGCTCATGGGCCCGCGGCCCGCGCATAGTGATGAAAGTCATAGCCGCTGTCACCCCCGCGAAAGCGGGGGTCCATCTCGGCAAAATGGATTCCCGCGAATGCAGGAACCGACATTGTTCACACAACGTGCGGGTATGGCGCACTCACCATGCCTAGTGCGAAAGCGGATTAGTGATGCCCGCCGCCACCGCCAGCGCTGGCGCCGCCGCCACCTGAGGAGACTCCGCCACCCGAAGACATTCCTCCTCCGCCGCTCGAATGTCCTCCGCCTCCGCCTGAGAATCCGCCACCGCCGCCGCTAGAGGCTCTGCCGGCGCTACCGCCATAGCCCCCGCCACTCGATCCATGGGACGCGACGACAGGCCCGGACCCTCCTGACCGGCCGGAAATAATAGGGCCACCACCACCGCCTGCGTGGCCATGCCATCCCCCACTGGCCGCAGCATTCCCGCGGAACTCACCCGACGAGCCGTAAACCTGATAACGTCCGCCCAAGGTCGTCCCTTGAGCGGCGCGCAGAGGTTCATGGGCTGAACGGAAACCATGATGGGCTAGCAGCGAACCCTCCCTTACCGGGTCGCCTCTCATCAGGATGGTCGGAGGCGCAGTTGCATGCCTCGATGCCAAGGTCAACCCCGAAGCGGGAACGCCTGGCGCAGCGCGCGTCGCGGTGGTTGCCGCTGGATTGCCGACTGACGTAGTTCGCGGGCTTGGTTCAAAGGGCGGCTGTTCAATCCTATTCGCCGCCGTGGCCGGAACGTGGTCCACCGTCTGGGGGGTAATCATCTGCCCCTTCTGAACCACGCTGGTCGGTACCTTGACAATTTCCACGGCCTGGCGCCCGGGCTGAGGACCCCATCTAGGGGGATGAGGGCGCCCTGAGCCAGGGGCTACAGGCAGAATGTGCGTCGGGCCAATCGGCGCCCAGCCAATCCATCCCGGCCCTGCGTACCAATTGACATATGAAGGCATCCAGAACCCGCAGCCAAACATCGGGTTCATCCAAAACCAGCCGAATGTCTGGTCGAAGTCCCAAGAACCGCAGTGGTCCGTCACCCAGCCCCAGGGGTCGGCAGAAATCCATGTCCACCCCATTCCCGAGTAAAAATTCCACGTGCCATAGGTATAAGGTGACCAACCCGCTAGCGCGTAGGGCGACCAGCCAAATCTGTTTCCGGGAAGTGTTATCCACTCGCCATATGTGTTAAGGTCACTCCATCCGTAGCTCGGCCCTAGGGGACGGATAGCCTCATCCCTGGCAGTAAGCTGGTCCTGCCGATCCCGCGCCTCCGTCCACCGATCCCATTCGTCCTTGACAATCCCCTTCTGCGTGTTGGAAGCCAATGCGAGGCTGCCGGTTTCGTGTTCCAGCGCCTTCCCTTCCCCGATTTTGACAGATTGATTGTCTGTCGTGACTTCGACCGTCCCTTTGAAGACCTCCACTCGAAAGCGGTCCTCCGCCAAGTCCGTCCGGAACTCGCACTTGCCGGCGGGTTTCACTGTGGCATCGGCGATCTTGACACGATAGACATCTTGGCCTTCAGCCGGAGAGCGGATTGCCCCGTTTCGCCCGCGTTGATTTGCAGACCGCCGCTCGGGAGCGAAGTTGAACGTGCCATAGCCCTGCTCAAAGGTGATGCCGTTAAGCTTGTTGCCGTTGGCGTCCAGCGCTAGTTGATCGAAAAGCACTTTCGAAAGTTCGCCCACGCGGGCAGTGGAACCGTTTTCAAACTCCACTTCGGCGTAACTGCTGCCGGCAGTCGAGAGCTCGAAGCCTTCTTGGATCGGCGTGTTCAGCAACGCCTTTTCCTCTTGCGCCGAACCAGGCCGCTTGAGCGTCACCGTGCCGCTTACGTAACTGAGCCGAACCACCCGCGCATGCGACGTCGCAACCTGCGCATCGGTCGAGGGGTGGGACTCCAAAGCTTTTTGTTGAGTAAAGAGAGTTGCCGGAAGAATGAGCAACCCTGCGACCATAACCACGAGTACACGTCGTAAATGATCGTATCTCACGGTCGGCCTCCTGGGGGAATTATAACCTACTTTCCATGTATTTCGACGTTTCATTTTGCAATTAGGTTGCAGGTCCGAAACAGGAGGATCGGGAGATCGGGCAATCGGGAGATCGGGAGAACAAGAATCCTCTCAAGGGTTGATCCGAGGATCAGGTGGACGGGTAGGCGAAACAGGCCGGGAGAATGGGGTGAAGCAAGAGCGAGACCCGACCCGCTGGCCAGGTCGCGCCATTCGGGTCCTTTTGTTCGCTCGGTCAGACGATCATCGATCACCGAACTGCAAGGGTCTTTGTTCACCCGATCTCCAGATCTCCCGATCCACCGATCTCCAGATCTCCCGATCTTCTAGGGTCGTACCGTGACAATCACCGCCGCGTGGGGCGCTACCGTGGCCGTGAAGGAACCTTTCATGGTCTCCAAGTCCTTATGCTGCCACACATCGTGAAGGGCGGCAGAAAGGTGGGCGGGGTAGCCAAGATCCTCCCACTTCACAGTGATGGCCTGCGGCGTGGCCGCCCGGTTCAGCAGGGCCACGGCGCGGTTGCCCCCTGCCAGTTCGCGCGCCCAGACTTCCTTGTCGCTCTCCTTGCGTACCCGGCTGGCCTGCTTGCCGAGCGGGTCCTGATCGATGGCGATCACCTCCTTGTTCGTCAGGACTGCGAGTGTATCCGCCTCCATGTGGCGCAGGTCGTTGCCGGACATGAGGGGCGCGGCAAGCATGCACCACATACCAAAGTGCGCGCGCGACTCATCCGGGCTGAGTTTGCCGTTGCCCACTTCCAGCATGTCGGGATCGTTCCAATGCCCCGGCCCGCCGGCGTACGCGATGCCGTCGACTAGGTCGAGGATTCGGACGACTCCCAACCCTCCCCAGTTCGTCTTGCAGTCCCAGCAATTCTGGATGTCCTCTGTGGCGCGCCACAGGTTGCCGACATCCTTGGCCCACTGCCAGGGCTTGGTGGAACCCCACTCGCAAATCGAAAACACGATGGGGCGGCCGGCAGCTTTGAGCGCGTCGCGCATCAGGGAATAGGACTCGACTGAGTTCTGCCCCTCGGCATGGCACCAGTCAAACTTAAGGTAATCCACGCCCCAGGAAGCGTATATAAACGCATCCTGGAACTCATGACCGCGAGAGCCGGGACGCCCCTGGCAGGTTTGCCGGCCCGCGTCGGAGTAAATACCGAACTGCAGCCCCTTGGAATGAACGTAGTCGGCCAGCGCTTTAATGCCGTCAGGGAACCGCTGGGCATCAGCCACGATCGTGCCGTCAGGGGTGCGCTTCACCTGCCAGCAATCGTCGATGACCACGTATTGGTACCCGGCATCCTTCATGCCATTCGACACCATGGCGTCCGCAGTTTCACGGATCAGTTGGTCGGAGACGTCACAGCCGAACTTGTTCCAACTGTTCCAGCCCATGGGTGGCGTCTTGGCCAGACCATTGTCCAAGGCGCTCGCGGGCGCCACACAGATGCTCAACAAGAATAATGTGCAAATGACTCGCAGCTTCATAGCACGAACCTCCCAAGCAGGATTCAGCCGGGGTTTCGAGTTCGAACCCAGACCCCTGGCAGGATACACCTAACTACCTCTGCCTGGAGGTATTTCGTATTGACCGGCTCGTTTGAGTTGCCCGCTCGAACGCGTCCCTTGAGGAGATCGCAGACCCCAAAAGGCGGGGTCTGCGCCAGCCCGCCATGTTTTGGGTCAACCGGAGGAAGGGCCTTGACATGCTATGCCCAAGCTGATAGCCTAGATCGTTGACGACAGCGGGGTAGCGCGGACCCCCGATTTTGGGGTCCGCGGCTTGTCCATGGCCCTATGAAAAGGCCGCGGACCCAAAAACCGGCCCGGGCCCTGCCTCCTGGAGTCATACGGCAGGCAGGCCGAAGGCTTTTGGCCTGCCTTCCGAAGCGTTCGCGCAGGCAGGCCGCAGGACGGGGTCCGCACTACCCCCTCGACTACAGGAGGAATCCGATGGCAAAGCAGGGAATTCTGGTGGAAATTTGCTGTGGCTCGCTCGAGGATGCGATGGAGGCGGAACAGGGAGGGGCGGACCGCGTCGAACTCTGTTCGGCGCTGTTCTTGGGGGGATTAACACCCTCATTGGGCGCCATTGTCGAGGCTAAGACCCGGCTAAAAATCCCAGTAGTGGTTATGATTCGACCGCGCGGTGGAGGGTTCCGCTACACCCAGCCGGAGATGGCGGTCATGGAGCGCGATACCATGCTTGCTTGCGAGCAGGGCGCCGATGGAATTGTTTTTGGCGTATTGAACGCCGACGGCACCATCGACGAGGAGCGGTGCCGCCGCATCCGGAACCTTATCGGCGATCGCCAGGCCGTCTTCCATCGCGCCTTCGATGTGACACCTGACCCTTTTCGGGCCATGGATCAACTGGTCGAAATGGGGTTCACTCGCATCCTGACCAGCGGCCAGGAAGAAACCGTACCGGAGGGTGTGTCCCTTATCAAGCGGCTGATTGAATATGCCGGTGATCGAATCGAAGTGCTACCGGGCGGGGGCATTAAGCTCACTAGCCTTCGCCAGGTTGTGGAGGCGACGGGCTCGAAGCAGGTCCACCTCACGGCCTTTAAGACTCAGTCCGACACCTCTGTACGGGGCCGGCCCTTTGTGACCTTCGGAGGAGCGCTCTACCCGCCGGAGGACCAATACCAAGTGGCGGACCGGAGCCTCGTCGAACGGGTCGTCAGCACGTTGAGGTAGCGCGGACCTCCGCTTTTGAGGTCCGCGGCTTTTGTCTGGCGGTCACGGTGGGCGCCGACCCGCGGACCTAAAAAGCAGGTCTGCGCTGTCATTCCGAGCGGAGCGAGGAATCTTGCTCTGCTCCGTGGGGGAATGAATCAGAGCCAGATTCCTCGCTCCGCTCGGAATGACAGCCTAGCCTTCAAGAGAAAACTTATCATGCCTACTGCACCTAAACTCGATCTCTACAAAGTCCACAAAGCGGAATATGTCACTCCCAAGAAACCCGTCCTGATACATACCAAGCCGGCCAAGTACCTGGCCGTCACCGGCCAGGGGGCGCCCGGTGGCGATGCGTTTCAGAAGTGCGTCGGTGCTCTGTACGCCGTCGCCTTCACCCTCAAGATGGCCAAAAAATTCGCCGGAAAGGACTACAAGGTCTGCCACCTGGAAGGCCTTTGGTGGGGCGAAAAAGAAGCTGAAAATTTTGCATTGCAGCCCCCTGAGACGTGGAACTGGAAACTTATAATTCGCGTGCCGGACTTCATTAGCGCCAAGGACTTAAAGGACACCATCGCAACGTTAAAGGAAAAGGGCAAGCCCTCGGAAGTTTCCAACGTTAAGCTGGAAACCATCGACGAAGGCCAGTGTGTGCAAATGCTGCATAAGGGGCCTTATTCGAAAGAAGGAGAAACGATCTCGCAGATGATCGCGTTGGCAGTGGAGAAAGGCCTGTCATGCCGCGGCCGGCATCACGAGATCTACCTCTCCGACCCCAGGCGCGTTCCCCCGGGGCGTCTCCGCACCATTCTCCGCCTGCCCATGGCATGAATGCAGGGGCGGCCCTTCTGGCCGCCCTGTGGCCGGCGGCAGAGGCAGGGCGCTCCCTCCTCAGCGGGCGAGACGCCCGTGCCACTTGACACTGCCCCGATTCGCGTGTATCTGTAGATATCCTAGGTGTTCTATGACTGAGCAAAAAACCGAACTCCTGAAGGGCACCCTCGACATGTTGATCCTCAAGATCGTGGCCCTGGGACCTATTCATGGCTACGCCATCGCGCAACGGATTCAGCAGATCTCCCGCGAATTCTTCCAACTCCAGCAAGGTTCGCTCTACCCCGCCCTTCACCGCCTCGAGGACCGTGGCTGGCTCGACGCCGAGTGGAGGTCAACGGATACCGGCCGCGAAGCCAAATTCTACGCGTTAACGAAGCTGGGCCGAAAGCAGTTGGAAGCGGAAGTCGCCAATTGGGAGCGACTAACAGCCGCAGTGGCGCTTATTCTCGCCACCGCGGAGTAGGAGTTAAGCCCATGCGCTGGTATCAACGGTTCTTACGCCGAGGACTTCCCCAAGGGAGAGGGCAGGAACAGAAAGGGAGTGTGGAAAGGAAGTGTGCAAATGAAGAACGTGATTCGAGGTCTCCTTCGCGCGAAGGTTAAAGCTGGCCTTCTCACCGCAAGCCTAGGTGTACTTGCGGTATTCCTGTTTTGGGCTCCACATCTGGACGCGCAGCGACAGCGGATTGTTTGGAGCGAGCAGGAGAAGCCGATTGCTCAGCAGATACGGGGCCTACGCCAATTGCCTGACGACAAGCGGGCCGAAGTGACGAAGGAGTTGGCGCTCGAGATCCGGCAGTTGCCCGCGTCGGCCAATAAGCTGACGCTGGCAAACGGCCTCGCCAACCTCTCCACCGAAGGCGACTTCGGCCACGACACGTTGCAGGAGGTTGCGACAACGTTGGCAGCGGCGTTGCGCGAGCAGTCGCCCCCGGAAAACCGTGGCCAGCCTGCTGAGCCGTATATCGAACTGGCCACGCTCGTGCGCTACGAGCACGTGCAGGCGTCTTCGGACTCTCCCCAGTTCGCGGCGGCGATGTCCAAGCTGGCTGCCGATGATCAGCGGCGCGAGGCGGCGGACTTCACACTAACCGATCTCGAGGGAAAGCCCTGGAGCTTGCAGGGTCTGCACGGCAAAGTTGTCCTGGTGAACTTCTGGGCTACCTGGTGTCCCCCCTGCCGCAAGGAAATGCCCGATCTCGAGATGCTTTATAAGCAGTTCAAAGATCAGGGCCTTTTGATTTTGGCTGTTTCCGATGAAGATATCAGTAAGGTAAAGCCCTTTATTGCGGAGCACAACACTACCTACCCGGTCCTGCTCGATCCGGAAAGCAATGTGCACAAGTTGTTCGTGGTCGAAGGAATCCCCAAAAGTTTCCTGTACGATCGCGACGGCAAGCTGGTGGCGGAAGCGATCGACATGCGGACTCGGAAGCAGTTTCTGGAGATGCTGTCGCGGGCGGGATTGCAAGGTCAGGAATAGGGGATAAGGGACAGGGATCAGCGGGCAGCGTGTACCACGGGAACTGGGGTCCGCTCTAGCCCCTATTCATTCTTTCCTAAGCTTCTTGATGATGGACTTCGCGAGCCCCTCGTGAATCTCGTTATGA
>Ga0187808_10000478_pt1 | contig 12374 bp, 12 predicted proteins | sample NC_wetland_sal_i_5_FD_132427 | JGI IMG/M metagenome (GOLD analysis project Ga0187808, IMG submission 132427) | Wetland sediment microbial communities from Neuse River Estuary, North Carolina, USA - ASW_3 | ecosystem: Environmental > Aquatic > Freshwater > Wetlands > Sediment | place: USA: North...
CACCGGTGCTTAGCGCGATGGCGCCTGCATCGGGGGCGCTGGGCGCTACGGTACCGGTGACCATTACCGGGACAAACCTCTTCGGGAGCAGGATCAATCCGCCGAATGGCGTCACGGTTACGAATACACTATCTACCTCGACTCAGATCACCGCGAATTTCGTGATTTCCGGGACTGCTGCATCCGGGGCGCAGAACATAACCGTCAGTACCATGGGCGGCACCAGCAACGCTTTGACGTTTACAATAGGCTCGCCGGCGGCCCCCACGCTGACCAGCATCGCGCCCACGTCCGGTGCGCAAGGCACGAGCGTTGGCGTGACCTTGGCCGGCACGAACCTGAGCGGCGCCACGCTGAACCTGCCGCCGGGCATCACGACCAGCGGCACTCCCACAGTGACCGCCACTCAGATCACCGCTACGTTCGTGATTGCGTCAACCGCTGCCACCGGAGCCCAGAGCATCACCGCGACCACGTCCGGCGGCACCAGCAACGCCATCACCTTCACCGTCAACGCGCCGGCGGCCCCCACGCTGACTGGCATCACGCCCACATCCGGTGCGCAAGGCGCCAGCGTTGCAGTGACCTTGGCCGGCACCAACCTGACGGGAGCCACTGTCAATGTGCCCACGGGAATCAGCGTCACGGGTACGACATCTACGGCAACCTCGGTTACCGCCACGTTCACCATTGCCTCTAGCGCGACCACCGGCACGAAGCAAATTTCCGTCACAACCGCGGGCGGGACCAGCAATACCGTCACTTTCACGGTCACGGCGCCGGCTCCCGCGATTACCTCAATATCGCCAACCTCCGTCACGCGGAATACCACTACTACCGTGACAATCAATGGGCAAAACTTCACGTCGTCCAGCACGGTCAGGGTTTCGCCGTCTTCCGGGATTACTGTTGGCCGAGTGACATTCGTTAGTGCCAGCCAGCTCAGGGTATCGATTACTGTATCGAGATTCGCGAGCACCGGGAATCGGACGCTTACTGTCACATCGGGGAGCTTGACCAGTAATGGCGTGACGATTACGTTTCGATAAGCTTGCAGGAGCCGATGGCCGTTTATCAGATCGACCCGATTCGGGATCCGCGCTGGCGGGCATTCGCGGAAGTCCACCCCCGCGCGTCGGTATTTCATGCGCCGGAGTGGCTGGAAGCTTTGCAGCGGACTTACGGGTACGAGCCGGTGGCGCTGACGACCGCCGGCCCGGGCGAGGGTCTGAGAAACGGCCTGGTCTTTTGCCGGGTCAACAGTTGGCTCACGGGCCGCCGGACGGTTTCCGTGCCGTTCTCCGACCACTGTGCGCCGTTGGCCGGAAGCCAGGACGAACTCGATTGCCTGCTCACCGCCCTGAAACAGGACCTGGTTGCGAGCCGGGCGAAATACTTCGAGCTGCGGCCGCCCGGGCCGCCGTGCGAAGGCCTGGTGCAGCTCCCCAAAGCTGCCGGCTTTTGTCTTCACCGGCTCGACCTCCGCCCCGGCCCGGATGAATGTTTCCGGCGCTTTCACAAAGACTGCATTCAAAGGAAAATCCGGCGCGCGGAGCGCGACGGGCTCGGTTACGAGGAGGGAACGTCGGAGTTATTGCTGGACCGGTTCTACCGGTTGGTAATCATGACGCGGCGCCGGCAGCACGTGCCGCCCCAGCCAATCGCGTGGTTCCGGAACCTGGTCAGCTCGATGGGCGGCAAGGTGAAACTTCGCCTGGCCTCCAAGGACGGCCGCACGGTGGCTGGCATACTGACGCTGCGGCACGGGAGAACGCTCGTTTATAAGTACGGATGCTCCGACAAGCGGTTCGCACCGCTCGGCGGTACACACCTGCTATTGTGGAAGGCCATCCAGGAAGCCGGGCGTGACGGGCTCGTCGAGTTGGATATGGGCCGATCGGATTGGGATGACCTTGGCCTGATCGCTTTCAAGGATCGCTGGGGCGCGGCCCGGTCGGCCTTGACGTACCTGCGTTATCCGGCTTCCGCTGTACCCCAGGCCACTATTTCGTGGACAATGAAACTTGCCAGGCAGGTGTTCGCACGTTCTCCGGACGCGGTTTTGACCGCTGCCGGGAACAGGCTGTACAAACACGTAGGGTGAAATGCGGCCATGACTATGCTGAACGAGGCCGGGAGGTGACGTGAACTATCGGGCGTCTCTATGATCGCCGATCTCTATTACACCCTCAAGCCCTTCATCCCACGTTGGACGCAGCTCAAACTGCGCAGCCTGGTCGCGGCGAGGGTGTACCGGCGGAATACCGGCTGCTGGCCCATCTGGGAAGCGGCCGGTATTCCGCCCCTGGCCTGGCCCGGGTGGCCCGGCGGCAAGCGGTTCGCCGTGGTGCTGACACACGACGTCGAGACGGCTTCGGGAGTTTCATATTGCGAACAACTGGCCAACCTGGAGGAAAAACGGAAATTCCGCTCTGCCTTCGGGTTCGTGCCGCTGCGCTACCAGACGCCCGAATGGCTCCGCCGTGCGCTTCGCGGCCGCGGCTTCGAGGTGATGGTGCATGATTTGTATCACGATGGGAAGTTATATCGTGACCAGCGTCATTTTGAGACGCTCTCCGGGCAGATCAACGAGTTTCTCAGGCGCTGGGGAGCGCACGGCTTTTCCTCCGGCGCCATGCACCACAATCTTGTTTGGATCAGCAGGCTCGCTATCGATTACAGCATCTCCACTTACGATACGGACCCTTTTGAACCCCAATCCTGCGGCCTGGGGCGTATCTTCCCGTGCTGGGTTCAATCGCCCGATTGTAAAAACCCCGGCTTTGTCGAAATGCCCTATACCATGCCCCAGGACTTTACCTTGTTCACCCTGCTCGGCCAGCGCAGCAACGCCCTTTGGCGCCGGAAACTGGACTGGATTGCCGGCAAGGGCGGCATGGTGTTGATCAAAACCCATCCCGATTACATGATGTTCGACCGGAATTGCCAGCGGAGGGCCAGCTATCCTGTCGAATTGTACACCGATATCCTCGATTACATTCGCGCCCGATACGCTGACGATGCCTGGCTCGCCTGCCCCGCCGACGTTGCGCGCTTCTGGCGGACATTGCACGGCGCGGGCGGGATTGCCTTGCATCCGAGCTTTTGCAATACCTGCCGCGACGCGCACGCGGCCGCCTGGCTGCACCAGTATCCGGACCGGTCCGGTTCTCCTCTTGCGGCCCCGCGGCCGGCGCACTATGTGAACGCGGCAGGCGCAGGGGCGGCTTCGCGGTCCGGTGGTTCCATTGAATAGCACTTCGCTTAGTGACCGTCGCCTGATCTGCCGCAGTGTTATATATATGTCGGAATCTTCAAAGGCGCCGAAGTTAGCGTTCTTACTATTGTGCACGGTGTCGCTCCTGCCGTTTTGGCCTTCTTTACGATCTTTAGCCGCTCTTGCAATTCACGACCGCCGGTACTCACAGATTCTCGTGATACCGTTGGTCAGCGCATGCCTGATCTATTGGAAGCGGCAGGACATTTTCCGTGGTGCACGATGGTGCCCGGCTTTGGGAGCGCCCCTGCTGTGCGCGGGCGCGGCATTCTATTTCCTGGCTGTCTCACTTCGGTTGAATCCGGCTGAAGGCCTCTGCCTGGCCGCGTTCGCGATCGTCGTTACCTGGATGGCCGGCTTCGTATGTTGCTACGGTCCGCAATCCTTTAAGGCCGCCCTGTTCCCCCTGTTATTTCTCCTGCTTCTGGTTCCGGTGCCCGGCGGCTTGTTGGATGGCGTCATCTCCCTATTGCAAAAGGGATCGTCGGAAATTGTCGATTTCCTGTTCAACGTGCTTGGAGTGCCGGTCTTTCAGGATGGCTACAGGTTTTCATTGCCGGGCCTCACTATCGAGGTCGCTAAGGAGTGCAGTTCCATCCGGTCCGCCACGGCTCTGTTTATCACGGGCATGGTCGCGGGGTACCTTGTGATCCGGTCGCCGTGGAGAAGAGCTTCCTTGTGCGCGGTCACAATCCCCATTGCAATGTTTACCAACGCCGTTCGTATCGTGACGCTTTCCTGGCTGGCCATTCATGTGGACAGGGGTTTCCTATATGGAAATCTCCATCGCCGCGGCGGCGCATTGTTTTCCCTGATCTCCGTCGCGATCCTGCTGCTGGCTCTGTTCGTGCTCTCGGAAAACAGGCTGCGAGGGCGCTGTAGTGTGTCGCATGGCTAGAAGCGTAGTCGTAAAACACCGGGCTGCCGGGTTGGCAGGCATTGTCGTGGCACTGCTTTCAGGCGTAGTGCCGGCGCGGGCGCAGGTTCAATTGTCCCTGCCCGGCCAGACGGTGGCGCCGGGCGGCAGCGTGGTCCTTCCGGTGACCTGGTCATCCGGCAACCAGTCCGTGACCGGTATTCAGTTCGACCTGTCGTACGACAGCACCGCCATTACTCTGGGCGCGACGGTGGGCAATGGGCCCAGGAATTCGGAGAAGGGTCTCTATTTCACGGATCTGGCGCCCGGTCTCAGGCGGTTCATTCTGGTGGGGCTCAACCAGGCTCCCATCCCGGATGGCATCCTGCTCATTCTGTTCGCCAACGTGAGGTCGGGCGCTCGCGGCGGAGAGTATGGGCTTGGTTTTGAAAACGTCCTCGCCACGGACGTCAGCGGCCAGCAGGTTACAACCTCGGCCGGCGACGGAACATTGACGGTCGAGGGAAGTGCCGGCTCGGGTCCCCGGCTTCAGACGGACGGTGTGTTAAACGGAGCCAGCTTTCTTCCCGGGCCGGTCTCTCCCGGTGAGATCGTAACGTTGATCGGTTCCGAAATCGGCCCCGCTTACGCGCAGCAGCCCGATGGCGCGGCAACCAGCGCGGTCCTCGACGGCACCAGCGTGATTTTCGATGGTACGCCCGCTCCCCTCCTTTACGCGGCGTCCAGCCAGATCAACGTGATCGCGCCATTCGCTTTGTACGGGAAAGACACTACACAACTCCAGGTGCTGAATGGCGGCGGCGACGTGATTGCCGAGCTTACCGTGCCTGTTGTGCCCGCCTCCCCTGCCCTGCTCACTGCGAACTCTACCGGCGTTGGCCAGGGCGCCATACTGAATCAGGACTCGACCGCCAACACGCCATCCAACCCCGCGGATAAGGGTTCGACAATCATGTTGTTCGCCATCGGAGGCGGTCAAACCGATCCTCCCGGCGTAGACGGGATGTTAGCGGTGGATCTTCTCCCGAAGCCTCTGCTGCCCGTTTCCGTTCAAATCGGGGGGCTGGACGCCCCGGTGGCATATGAGGGGGCCGCACCTACGTTTGTCGCCGGAGTCCTTCAGGTGAACTGCGTGGTACCGATGGACGCTCCCTCGGGTTACGCCGTTCCGATCGTGTTCACCGTGGGACAAGCCACCAGTCCGAGTGGAGTCACCCTTGCTATCAGATAAGACGCATCTAAGTATCCTGGCGGGGAGCTTAACTTCCGTTATGCGGTTTGATCTCCTTTCGGCAATATTGACCCGCCGCGGCTGGTCCCCTAAGATCGCGGGTGTGAAAGGTCTGCTTGGTCTTGCAATCGCTGCCGCATTGGTTTCATCGGGGTGGGCACAGAGTAGTGCTTGCGACCTGAACCAGGACGGCGTTGTTAATGTCACGGACGTGCAGTTGGCAACGAACATGGCACTGGGGCTGGTGCCCTGTACTGCCAATGTTTACGGGACGAACGCCTGTAATGTGATCGTCGTGCAGCGCGTGACGAACGCCGCGCTCGGCGGAACCTGCGTCACGGGTACCGGCACCGGGACAACTGCTTCTCACAGCGTCACTCTGAGCTGGCTTGCAAGCACATCCCCCGGTGTGGCCGGTTATAACGTGTACCGCGGAACTTCCAACGGCGGCCCGTACACCAAACTGACTTCGTCTCTGGTTGCCGGGCTTGGCTACACGGACAGCAGTGTCGTGGCCGGACAGACGTACTACTACGTCGCGACCGCCGTGGATAGCAGTAACAACGAGAGTTCCTACTCCAGCGCGGCCCAGGCAGTCGTACCTACTCCGTAGCACGCCCCGCGGGTGGTTTCTCATCGTTCCTGCCCGCCGATGCTCCGGCACTCAGATACTGGTAATAGTGGTCTACGCCGTAATACCGCGAGAAGGAAAGCTTGGGGACGCAGTTCAGCAGCACGCCAAGAAACTTCCCCTTCGGCATGGCCTGCAAGGCTTTTCGCAATAGTTCCCGGTGCGTGCGGTCCGGACGTACGATCAGGATGACGCCGTCGCAGGTCGCCTGGATCAGGTCGTAATCCGCCACGGCTGCCACCGGCGGCGAATCGATAACCACGAATCGGAACATGGTCCGGAGCTTTGCGCAGAGTGCCGGCCATTGCGTGCTGTCGAGCAGCTCGGCCGGGTTGGGCGGAGGCGTACCGGCTGTCAGAACATAAAGATTCGGGAATTCCCTTGCGTGTACCAGCGCCTGTTCGAGGGTAGACCTGCCCTGGAGGATCTCGGACAACCCCGGCGTGTCGGGCAACCCCAGTTGTAAATGGACCGCCGATTTCCGGAGATCGGCGTCCAGCAGCAGAACCTGGGCTTCGTTTTTCAAGGACAGCGCCGCCGCCATGTTGATGGCGCTGACGCTCTTGCCGTCACCCGAATCGGGACTCGAAACGACAATCGCGTGCGGCTCCCGGTGGTGATGAGTAATCTTGGTGCGCAGAATCCGGTATTGCTCGCTTGCCGGGAATTGACCCTCGTCGAATGGCAGCAGCGGAGATGGCGCCGGCACGCGCAGGCTTAGCGTCCGGACCCATGCCAGGTTCGATTCTCCGGCCCTCGAAACGGCCCGCTCGACCGGGCGGCTTGGCCTCAAGCCGGGTTCGGCAACCGGCGGCGCGGGTTCGGCGGCCGGCGGCATTTGCTTGCCTGGCTGGCTTGGCCCGCCCTGCTCCTCCACCAGCGGACGGATCAGATCCGCGATGTCTCCTCCACTCCTGTTCAGTGTTTCGAATATTTTACTCACGCCGTTTCAGTCCTTTGATGAAATCCGAGTTTGCCGGCGAGCCTGGACAGCACGGACGGATGCGCGTTGGCCATGCCGTACCGTTCCAGGGTCCTCATCGAATTCGGGTAGAGCGTCACTTCGCCGCCGGTGGCCTCTGCGCCGGCCCCGATTCGCGGAGCGGCCTTCTGCGGTGTGTACGGCTCCGGGAAGCGGAGGTCCTGGCAGGCCGTAACCACATGCCGCGTCTCAACCGAAATCGATCCCTCTCCGAATGCCTGCATCAATGCGTTGTCGCAAAGCACGTTAATAACCCGCGGAATCCCCTTCGAAACCTCGCCGATGCCGGCCAGCGCATCGCTTGAAAACGGTGGCTCGCCACCGCCCGCCTTCCTCCACCGGTGCCTCACGTAGTTCCCGATCTCTTCCCCTTTCAGAACCGGTATGGACGCCCGCAGCGCAATCCTCTGTTTGAACTGCCGCAGGTGATCGCGGTTCAGCAGCTCATCCAGCTCACTCTGCCCAATCAGCGCAATTTGCAGCAGTTTCTGTTCGGCGGATTCGAAATTACCCAGCAAGCGGATCTCTTCCAGCACTTCGAGGCTTAGCTTGTGAGCTTCGTCGATCACGAGCGCCGAGATTTTGCCTGCCCTGTGACCCGTCCAAAGAAGATTCTGCAGTATTGCGATGCGCTGCGCTTTGCTTGCCGGAACCTCCCGGATCCCAAAGTCCAGCAGCGCGGCTTCCAGAAATTCCGCGGGTGTAAGGGTCGGGTTCACGATTACGCTCGACTGGACCCGGTCCACCGGCAGGTGTTGCAGCACGCGTGTCAGCAGGGTGGTCTTTCCGGTCCCGGCTTCGCCGGTCAGCACTACGAAACCTTTGCGGGCCAGAATTGCGTATGTAAACCCCGCCAGGGCCTCCTTGTGCTGTGGCGTCAGGTACAGAAACTCCGGGTCGGGTGTCAAATTGAAAGGATCTTTCCGCAATCCGAAAAACTGGTTGTACATGGCTAGAGCCGCGCTGCCGATGTCGGCTGCGGCTTGGGCGATACGGGAACTTCAATATAGGGCAGGCGTGCCAGAATCGTGGTGTCGCCCGGCAGCTCCCATTCACCCAGAAATACATCCTGCCGCAACTCGAGGAAGAATCCCGTTATCAGGGCGATGATCAGACCCGCAACCGTTCCCACGCTGTACAACAGCGGCCGGTTGGGTTTGATCGGTTTGGGCGGAACTTTTGCCCGATCCAGCACGGTAAACCGCTCGGACTTTTGCCGCCTTTCCATGTCCAGCGCCATTTCCGCGGCCATTTTCTTGTCCAGCAGCGACTTGTAATTCTCTTTCGACATCTCGTAGTCGCGTGTTAACTGGGCCATCTCCTGCTCGCGCACTGGAAGCTGCTCAATCCGGTTCTGGTACGTATCGATCTCCCGTAAAATACGCTGTTGCTGGACCTTGTGGTCGTCTAATTCCTTCTCTGTAACCGCGATCTGCGTCTGTACCCCGGCAATCTGCTCGCGAATATGCCTCACCGCGGCCGATTCGACGACCGGTGCCGGCCGGGCCGAGGCTCCCTCCTGCCTCGGCTGTGAGGCCTTCGGCGGGGCTGCGGACGCGCTTGCCTTTTCCTCCTGTGCCTCGATCTGCTTGACCCTTTCGAGCTCCGCGCGCACGCGAATCACATCCGGATAGTCGTCGCTGTACCGCGTCCGCAGCGTGTCGAGTTGCTGCTGCAACACTTCGGATCGTTTGACTCGCGGCAGGCCGGCCATATCGTCCGCCGCTGTCACCGGCGCCACGTGCCGCGTCTGTGCGGCCAGGTTTGCCTCCATGGAGCTGAGGCTGGTGGACAGGATTACCTTCGTTTCCTGGGCGCGGTTAATGGCGTCCCGATTCGCCTCCAGTTCTACCTGAAATCTGGAGAGCGCGCTCTCGAGCGACTGCTCCTGTTCCGGCAATTCCCCGTTGTGCTTGAGCTTGTAGGCGCTCACCGCGGCCTCGAGCTGGTCCAGCCGGTTCTTTGCCTCGCGAAGCTGCGCATCGAGAAACTCAGAGGTCCCTTCGGCCTGCCCCTCCCGTGTCTTCAGGTTCTGTTCCACGTATATATCCGTCAACCGGTTCGCCACGCGCGTCACCACCACGGGATCGGGGCCCTGATAGCCGATCCGGAAGGCCCCCGGACGCCTGTCGCTGCCGAACGGTTCGAGCTTGATGCTGATATCCTTGCGCATCATCTCCAGAATTTCTTCTTCAAAATGGGTCTTCCGCTGCTCTTTATACAGGCCGTACTGATCGATGATCCGTTTCAGCTCGCCGCTGCTGAGAAGCTGTTCGCGGATGGTGGCAATTCGATCCTCCAGGTCGCTCGGGACCGTCGCCGAGACGAATTTTTCCGGAATTTTCTGCGAATCGACCAGCACCACGGACTCCGCCTTGTAGACCGACGGCAGCTTATGCACTACGAAAACGGTACAACCGCTCAACAGCAACCAGGCCGTCAGAATATATGTTTTTCTTTTCCACAACGTCCTGGCAATCGAGAGAGGCGAGAATTCCGGGCGTGGAGATGAAGCTTCTTCCTCGCCGGACTCTTTGCTGTTATCCATATTCTTCCGGATCTCCCACCGCAATGCACGGTCCAAACTGCGGACGTCGGCGTGTTCTTACCCTTCACCAGCCTGCCTGGCGGACGCAGCATTCTCCGCGCTGCCGACCGCTTGCCAAAATTTCGGATATCGGATGTCTATTACCCGAAAAGTGGCCCGCGCCCCCGCGCCACGCTCCGGGTTACCGTCCCTTCCATAGGAATGCTACCCGCACCGAATGTACCGCAATGGCACTGGTGGCTCCCAGGAATGTCCCGGAGTCGTTCAGATACGTGTAGGTGATCTGTACCCCCGTCTGGAGACCTAGTTCCCGGTAAATGCTGGCACTTACCATCCAGCCGTCCAAATCCTCGTAGATCGTTCCCCGCATCCGCTGCTGCCGGACGCTGCTCGAAAGGCTCCATTGACTTCCCGGGTGGTGCCATAGCCACGCGCCCCCCGTTGACAGCGTATATCCAGCCATCGTGCCATACATGTCGGCGGCACTACGATCTACGGTCGCCAGGATACTCTGCGAATAGGTCTTATATCCGAAACTGCCTCCGCCGGCGACTTGTGTGCCCCGGGAAACCTGGTACGCCTGCCGCACGGGATGAAGCCACGCCGGGCCGGCACGCCCTGTCAGCAGCCATCTCCGGCCGATTTTTCTGCCGATCGACGCCAGTACGGTGCCCGTATAGGTATCCTGAAAGACCGAAATGCTCCGGTTGGCGCCGGCATCGATCCCGAAATCGGTCCGGGGTGTGATCGCGTAGGAAAACCCCACATCCGCATTCCCATCGGTCGTCCGCTGAAGTGCGGCCTGAATTCCGGTCGTCGATTCGTTTCCGACGTTCAGGTACTGGCTCCGCCATGCACTCCCGCTGAAGCGCACGGTGAACCGGTCGGAGCGGGAGTAAGAAGCCGTTATCGCGCTGGATACGTTGAGTACCCTCTCACCATAGAGTGCGGTCCGGTCGGGGGATTCCATTACCGGCGCGCCGGTCAGCGCCGATGCCAGTTGTTCGTTGGTGAACCTCCCTGCCAGCACGGCACTTGCAAGGTCGTCGAAAGAAGCGGGCACTGCGGCAACAGTACTCAGCGTGGACGGCGCAAACAGGTACTGGTACATGCTGCTGGCCGTTCCCACCGCTGAAAAATGGAGGTCCCATCGCCTGCCAAAGCGCCGCCCTGCACTGAGCATGAGGGCATGATTCAACGCGTTCCATTCGGAATGCCGTGCCAGGCCGTCGTAGGAGGAATCGTAGACCAGTGAGAAACTGCTCCCGGGCCGGAACCGCCCCAACCCAACGCTGATCGCACCTCCGAATTGCATGTCGCTACCTGCCGGCACCGTCCCCAGCAGATAGTTGTAGTTGTAGTTCGGCAACCCGAGCGAGGTATATCCCGTGTACGCGGTAACGCCGTACAGGTGCAATCCGTCACGGCGCGTCTCCTGCTCGCCTGCAATTTGGGTCCACCCCGGCTGCGCACCGAGCAGGAAAATGAACGGCGCGATGATGCCGATTCTCCAACCCATGGATCGACTCCTCCGCAATGCGTGTGCCAAAACAGGATATGCTCGCCGCGGCCGGCGGCCCGTCAGCGCGTTTGTACATTTCAAAATTATTCAGACATATGCGGGCCTATAATCCCATGGTCTTGGATAGAGATCTTAAACCATGGCAAAGGCGATTCGACTTGGTTTTGAGTTGAGATCTTTCAAAGTACACAAAACGTGGCGATTCGCCGTATATCACCCAAAATGGATCCGTAATTGCATTAATTGAGCCGGCAAAGCCTGCCGAATAGCGATGTTGTGGCGCGTAAAACGCGGGCTTTTGTGGACGCTCTAGACGCGGCCGGCGCCGTGGGCCGTGAGGCCGATCAGAGGAGATTTGATGAGCAGAACGGGGATTCACAGCTTGATCGTTGCTCTGTGCCTGCTGGGGGCACTGAGCTTTTCTCGGCCTGCTATGGCTGACCCCGTAACCATGACGTTCGTGACTGAATACAACGCCGGTGCCGTCTTGGGCGGCGTTTATGACGACCCATACTGGGTCTTGATCGACGGCATCCCAACTCTGGCAATCTGCGATGATTTCTTTACCGAGGTCCATGCCGGCCAGACTTGGTCCGCTGACGTGTACACACTCTCGGACATCGGCACTTCCGGCCCGCAGAAATTCACCGGCGCGCCGGTGCCATACACAATTCAGCAGGAATATAATGCCGCCGGCCTGCTCGCGGAAGACCTGATGGCAAGTTTGAATGACCCTACCCTTGTAGGCGAGTATTCTTACGCCATCTGGACTCTGTTCGATCCCTCCGCAATTTGGGGCCATGACGGAAGCGCCACAAATCCGTACCTCACTCCCACTCAGCAGGACGATGTAAATACCCTCAGAACGGCCGCTTTGACCGCCGTATTGCAGGGAGTTACGCCCAGCGACAGCATTTTTATTTACACGCCGGACCCCAAAAATGCCTCCCAGGAATTCCTGGTGGTGAAGACGCCTGAAGCTTCGGTGCTCGTGTTCCTGGCACTGGACCTGGCAGCGCTGCTCGGCTTGGCGTTGCTGATCCGCCGGAAATCCGCCGCCCAAAACTAACCTGAATTTCGGCTTCCCGGCGTTGGGCCTCTCTCTTGCGGAAGGGTCCAACGCCGTTTTGCCCTACCGCTTTCCATCCTTCCCGATAAGTTGGCGCGCTGCCGCCGCCTCCGGCAATGCCGGATCGGTCCTCAGGGCTGCCGCCAGGGCTTCGCGGCCGCGTTTCAGGTCGCCGGCTTTGGCGTAGGCCATTGCCAGGTGATAGCGCCGGCGGGCCGTTGCTTCTTTTGCGACCGC
>Ga0187808_10000480_pt1 | contig 12363 bp, 11 predicted proteins | sample NC_wetland_sal_i_5_FD_132427 | JGI IMG/M metagenome (GOLD analysis project Ga0187808, IMG submission 132427) | Wetland sediment microbial communities from Neuse River Estuary, North Carolina, USA - ASW_3 | ecosystem: Environmental > Aquatic > Freshwater > Wetlands > Sediment | place: USA: North...
CGCGCGGCCGGGTCGCCGAGGAACGAGCGCAGCCGCGCGAGCTCGGCCGTGGAGGATCCGCTCGCGCTCCCGAGCGCCAGGACCGCGGCGCGCCGCACCCGGTCGGACGGGTCGGCGAGGAGCCGCTCGATCGCGGCGACCGCTCCGGCGCCCCCGATCGCCCCGAGCGACGCGGCGACCGCCTGCCGAACGACCGGCGACGCGTGGCGCGCGTGGCGGCGCAGCAGCCGAAGCTGGGAAGCGGTCCGCGGGCCCGCCCGGCGCGCGGGCGCGCGGGGCGCGGCCGGCCGGGCGCTCACGAGGCGCTCACCGGGGCGTAGGAGAAAACGTACCCTCGGCGGGGACGGCGAACGCCCGCTGGGCGCGGTGCTCCGGCGAGCGATACGGACCGCGCTCGGGCCGGGCGTCCGCCCCCCAGCGGGCGAGCAGCTCCTCCCGCCGGACCCCGAACGGGGCGAGGAGCGTCTCCGCCTCGCGCGCGAGCAGCTCGAGGTAGGCGCCGACGTCGTACCGCTCGTCGCCGTCGAGCAGCTCGGCGGCCCGGACCCGCTGGCGCCAGGAGCGGCTTCCGCGGTCGAGGATCACGAACCGTACCGTTTCGCCGGCCGACCGGGGCCCTCCGGCCGCGGCGAGCTGACGGAGGGCGGCGACCGAGTCGGTGAACGTCACGAACGCCTCGGGCGCCTGGCCGATCCGGTGGGCGATGAGGAGCTCGTCGACCGGCCACGAGCCGCGGGCGAGCCGCTCGGCGAACAGGTCGGCGCGCTTGAGCGCCCGCGGCACGAGCGCCCGGACCTCCTCCGCGTCCCGGGCCGCCCGCCAGAGCTCGAGGAGCTCGAGCTCGAAGCGGCGCAGGAGCTTCGGAGTGTCGTGCCGCCGGCCGCCGATCCCGCGGAGCTTGAAGCCGCCGTGCTCGTAGAGGCCGTAGTAACGGTTCGGCACCCCGAGCCCGTGGGTCACCGCGGGGAGGAAGACGATCCAGCGGTAGCGGCCCTCGTAGCCGAGCGGCAGGTCGAACCGCGCGCTCGCCCGGCGCGCGAACGCCTCCGGGTCGGGAGCGCGCTCGGGGTCGAGCGGCCGGAGCCACAGCGAGTCGACGATCCCGTGGACGACGCGGTAGCCGGCCTCCTCGGCGTCCCGGATCAGGGAGGCGAGCAGCTCGCGGGCGTAGGCGTTGATCGCCTCGTGGCACTCGATCCGGCCGAACCGCGCGTTGCGATAGCCTTGGTAGCCGAAGGCGGTCACGAGGATCCACTTGAGCATCTTGACCCGCTGGCCGAGCCGACGCGCCTCCTCCGGGGCGACCCCGGGCGCCTTCAGCGCGGCCTTGTAGGCGAGGCGGCGGACGAGGAGCGGCTCGAGGGTGCGGGGGATGAGGCCGACGCGGCGCGTGCACGAGCGGTAGCCGAGCCCCGGGGCCCTTAGCGGGCTCGCCGGACAGCAGCGGCAGTCGAGCGTCTCCGCCGAGAGGTTCTTGCGGACCATGATGTGCGGGTAGAGGCTCGCGAAGTCGAACTCCTCGATCCGGTCGTGGACGCCGACCGGCGGGAGGAGGATCACGCCGCCCCGGTCGGAGGCGACCAGCGCCTCGCCCGTGCGGAACTCCTCCGGGCGGTTCTTCTTCCAGGGGACGTGGACCCCGCCGGCGAGGGCGTGGGCCATCTCCATCGCGGTGAAGCAGGTCCCCGGCGACTGGCGCGCGATCGTCTGGAGCGACAGGCGCGAGAGGCGGGCGGCGTCGACCAGCCCCGCGATCTCGGCGTCGTCGAAGAGGAACGAGTTCGCCCGGTCGATGTGGAACCGGCCGGGGACCGGGTACGTCGCGGCCCGGTACAGGACGCGGCCGTAGGAGGTGAACGAGCGGGCCGGACGGGCCGGCGCGAACGACGCCGGCTCGCGCCCGAGCGAGAACGCGTTCGGCCCGAGGCCGCACGCCTCCGCCCGGCGGTAGAGCCACGGCAGGTCGAACTCGTCCCCGCCTTCGGTGAGGAGGACGTCCGGCTCGCTTCGGGCGAGCTCGCCGGTCAGCGCCGCGAGGACCGCCTCCTCCGCCCCGTCCAGCGTCACCTCCCCGAGGCGGACCGAGCCGATCCGCCCGTCGACGGGCGGGATCCGGCCGCGTCGCTCCCCGGCGAGGTGCACCTCGAGCGGCGCGAGCCGTAGCGGCGGGGCCCGGTAGGCGATCGTCTCCGCCGGCTCGGTCACGGTGAGCTCGGCGCCGCTGCCGGCGACCGGGGCGAACGGGTAGAGACCGTGGGCGAGATGGTAGAGCTGGGGGACGCTCAGGTCGACGTCGTAGAGGGTGAACGTCGTATAGCCGCCCCAGGCGTCGACCGCGCGCGCGAGGCCCCGCCGGAGGCGGTGGGTGCGCGGGACGACCGCGACGACCGGCCCCGGTCGCCGGTCGTACAGCGACGGGCGACCGACCTCGACCTCCGCGGAGGCGACGCGCGGGTCCTCCCGCAGACGCCGGAGGAGCCCGACGAGCTCCGCGCGGGGTCCGGTGACGAGGAACGGGGGACGGTACTCGACGGCGGTGCGGCGGACGCGCCCGTCGCTCCGTCCCTTCACCCAGAGGACGACCGAGCGGCCGTCGGCGCTCTCCGTGATGTCGAGCAGCCAGCCGGACGGCGCCGACGGCGACCCGTCCACGGCTAGCGGCCGCCGGCCCGCGCGGGCGTCTCCGCCCGGACCCGCGCGGCGAGGTCGGTGAGGACGGAGAGGAGGATCGCCTCCAACAGGTCCGGGCTCCCGACGTACGTCGCCTGGGCGACGTAGCGACGCGCGCCGGTGCGGACGAGCTCGAACGCCGCGCGGTCCTCCGGGGTCGTGAGGAGCCGGGCGAACTCGTCCCAGCGCTTCAGCCGTTCCTCGAGCGCCTGGCGGTACGTCGGGGCGGTACGTCCCATGCGGTCACCTCCCCGGCGGACGGGCCGCCGCCGAACTGTTCCATCCCCAGCTGACCGGGAGGCCGGGCGACGAGCGTGAGGCGGGCGTCGTCGCGCATCGCCCGCAGGCGGAGCGACGTCGGCCCCCGCGCGAACGTGACGTAGTCGGACCAGCGCGGACCCTCCTCGACCAGGCCGGGGAACGTCGCGGCCCCGTCCGGTCCGAGCGTGAGCAGGAGCGGCAGCTCGGCCCGTCGCAGGAGGGCGGCGAGCCCCCGCGCGAGCCGGCGCAACAGGCCGACCTGCTCCTCGGCCGGGATCTCGTCGTCCGCGAACAGGGTCGGGAGGTCGTGGCCGACCAGGAGCGTCGGGGGGTGGCGGCGGACCTCGACCGGCCACCGGTCGACGAGCGCGACCATCTGGTAGGCGGTGAACGCCCGGGCGAGGCGGATCCGGCGGACGGTCTCGCGCGCGTCGACGCCGAACGCGCGCCCGAGCTCGCCGATACGGTACGGGTGGAAGCGGTTCGCCCCCTCGAGCAGCGAGACCCGCCCGCGCGCCCGGGCGCTCCCGACGTAGAGGAGCTCGAGCAGCGGCTCGACGGCGGACGGCGGGCCGGCCCAGACCGTCAGCTCCCCCGGCGCGAAGCGGCGGGCGAGCCAGGGGAACAGCGCCGGCTCGGACGGGAGGACCGCCCGAGGGGAGCGGCGGGTCCGGGGCCGGGCGGCGAACCCCGCCGGGGACGAAGGGAACGACGGCGCGCGATCGCGCGGCCGGAACGGGGCGAGCGGCTCGGTCTCCTCGTCCGGCCCGAGCGGCTCGAAGACGTCCGGCACGATCGCCGGCTCGACGGAGAGCAGGGCGGACATGCGAGCGACCCGCCGGTCCTAGGGCGGTCGCGCGCTCTAAAGCGGCCGCGCAGGGGACGATGAAACAGACCCGAGAACGGAGCGTTCCCGGCGGCGCGGGCCGTCTACCCGGTCTCCAGCGTGCGCCACGACGACGGCGGAGGGGCCAGCCCGAGCTCCTCCGACAGGCTCCGGCAGTTGACGGCGGCGTCCCCGCGGAAGTGGTTGTTGAAGAAGCCGTAGACCGCCTCGGTCCGTCCCTCGAGCTCGCGGAGGCGCGGGACCCACGCCGCCAGCTCCGCCGCGGAGTACGTGTAGTCGTACCAGACGCTCGTCCCGTGCCCGTGCCAGCGCACGTAGGCGAACGGCGCGGTCACCTCGAGGGCGACCGGCAGGTGCGGGCCGTCGACCACGACGTTCGCGAGCCCGAACTCCCGCAGGAGCGCATACGACGCCGGGGCGAGCCAGGAGCGCTCGCGAAACTCCACGGCGACCGGCAGATCCCGGGGCAGCGAGGCGTAGAAGGCGCGGACCCTCTCGGGCTCGAAGCGGAGGAACGGCGGCAGCTGAAGGAGGGCGGCGACCAGGCGGCCGGCGCCCCGGAGCGGCGCGAGGACCTCGAGGAACCGCGCGAGCTCCTGGTCGGTCCGTTCGAGCTGGAGCTCGTGGGTGATCGTCTTCGGGAACTTCGCGGCGAAGCGGAAGCGGGAGGGGGTCCGGCGCACCCAGGAGGCGGCGACCGACGGCGGCGGGAGGCGGTAGAACGTCGAGTCGACCTCGACGATCGGGAAGCGGCTCGCGTAGTAGCGGAGCTTGTCCGGCGCCCCTCGGGACGGGTAGAACGGGCCGACCCACTCGGGGTAGTCCCACCCGCACGTGCCGAGCTGGAGCGCACCCACCGGACGCCTCGCCGACCGAAGCGGCCCGCTCGTCAAAACCTCGCGGCGGGGAGCGACGGCCACGCTCCGCCGAGGGGCGTTTCGCGCCGTCGCCCCCCCGACGCAACGCTAAGAGCCGGTGCGTGTCGAGTCCCAGGGTAGGCCGATGGTACAGGTCGACATCGACATCGCGAAGTGCACCGGCTGCTCGCACTGCCGGGACGTCTGCCCCACGAACGTCTTCGAGCTCCGCCCCCGCGCGGAGGTACCGGACGTGGTGGACGACCCGGCCGTGGCCGCGAAGTTCCAGTTCCGCGGCGAGAAGTCCCTCGCGATCCACGGTCCGGAGTGCATCGTCTGCGAGGCGTGCCTGTTCGAGTGCGAGGGCGAGTGCATCCTGATCACCGACGACGAGAAGAACGTCCACCGCTCGACGTACAAGTAGGACGGCGATGCCGCGGATCGCGTTCGACTACCGTTTCAACGTCCGCTTGCCCGTCGACGCCGACCGCGCCTACCGCTGGGCGACCGACTACGCGCCGGACGACCCGGCGCGGATGGGGGAGGAGGGCCGGCGACGGGTCGAGCAGCTCGCTCCGCGGACCGTCCTGCTGACCGACCGTCTCCGCCAGGGCGGCCGGCGGGTGACCAAGAAGAAGCTCGTCCGTCTCCGCCCCCGGCTGCGCTCCTGGACGAACACCCACCTCGCCGGCCCGACCCGGCACTCCCAGTTCCTCTACCGCATCGTCCCCCGGGGCCGGAACGCGTCGACCCTCGAGTTCGTCGGCCTGCAGGTCGAGCCGTCGCCCCGTCCGCTCTCCGCCCCCGAGCTCGCCCGCCGGGCGCGCGCGGTCGCGCGCGAGGACGCGGCGGCCTGGAAGCTCCTCGTACGGGCGATGCGACGCGATCTGGGCCTCGCGGCGTCCCGGACGCCGCGACGCCGCTCCCGCTAGCGTGCCGGTGCTCCCGTGCGAGGAGCGCTTAAATAGAGAGGAATCCCGCCGAGGGCGCCGTGCCCGAGGCGTCAGCGCTCCCCGGTCGAACGGTCGTCCTCGGCGAGCGCGAGCTCGCGATCGGCTTCCGGCTGATCGGGCTCAAGGACGTCGTCGAGGTGACGCCGGAGTCGAGCGTCGCCGAGTTCCAGAAGGCGCTCGCGAACGACCAGTACAGCCTCGTGATCGCCAGCCAATCGATCCGCCCCCGTCTCTCCGAGACCCAGCGGGTGCACGCGGACGGGTCGCTGCGCCCGCTGGTCGTCTTCGTGCCGACGCCGAGCGGGGAGTACGAGGTCGAGAGCATCAACGCGCTCGCGAAGCGCGTCCTCGGGGTCACCCTCAGTCCGGCCAGCTAGGAGGAGGACGTTCGTGGCAGGTCGAGTAGCACGGGTGTCGGGGCCGGTCGTCATCGCCGAGGGCCTGGACGAGGCCCGGATGTACGACGTCGTCCGCGTCGGGACGCTCGGGCTCGTCGGGGAGATCATCCGTCTGATCGGCGGAACGGCGACCGTCCAGGTGTACGAGGACACGAACGGCCTGAGGCCGGGCGACCCGGTCGAGAACACCGGCGCGGCGCTGAGCGTCGAGCTCGGCCCCGGGCTCCTCACCTCGATCTACGACGGCGTCCAGCGTCCGCTGGACATCATCCAGAAGAGCGTCGGCGACTTCATCACGCGAGGGACCGTCGCCCCGCCCCTCGACGAGAAGAAGCGCTGGGAGTTCACGGCCGTCGCGAAGCCGGGCAGCGAGGTCGGCCCGGGGACGATCCTCGGGACCGTCCAGGAGACGAGCCTCATCGTCCACAAGATCCTCGTGCCGCCCGGCGTCTCGGGGACGCTGAAGGAGCTGGCGAGCGGGACGTACACGGTCCGCGACCCGATCGGCTCGGTCCGCAGCGGGACCACCACCACGCCGCTGTTCCTGTCGCACCGCTGGGTCGTGCGCATCCCGCGCCCGGTCGGCCAGAAGCTCCCTCCCGACATCCCGCTCGTCACCGGTCAGCGGGTCATCGACTCGTTCTTTCCGGTCGCGAAGGGCGGGACGGCGTGCATTCCCGGCCCCTTCGGGAGCGGGAAGTGCGCGGCGGCCGAGACGCCCGTGCTGCTGGGCGACGGGAGCCAGGTCCCGATCGCGGAGCTGTTCGAGGCGTCCCGGGCTCACGGGGACGTGAGCGTCGACGGCCACGACGAGTGGCTTCGGCTGAGGACCCCGCTGTCGCTGTACTCGCTGCACGGCGACCGGATCGCGCGCAGCGAGACGCGGACGCTCTATCACGGCAAGAGCGACACCCTCGTGCGCGTCCGAACGCGGAGCGGACGGACCGTCCGCGTCACGCCGGTGCACCGCCTCTTCACGATCGGTCCGTACGGCGGCCTGCGGGAGACTCCCGCCCGCGAGCTCCGTCCGGGAGACTACGTGGCGTCCGTGCGGAAGCTCCCGGCACCGTCCCACGCCCCCGCGTTGCGCCTGCGTCTCCCTCGACTCCAGCGCCACGGTCACGTACTCCGGGTCCCGGAGCGCATGAGCCCCGACCTGGCGGAGTTTCTCGGCCTGTTCGTGGCCGAAGGGTACGTTCGCGGCGGTCGGTGCGTCGTCTTCACCAACACGGACGAGACGCTGCTCCGCCGGTTCCTCGAGCTCGCCGAACGGGAGTTCGGGCTCGCCGGCTCGATCGAGCGGCAACCCTCGAAGGCCCCGAACGTCCTGCTGCACAGCACGAGCCTCGTCCGGCTGCTCGCGCAGCTCGGGACCGGCGAGGGCTCGGCCGCGAAGCGGATCCCGCCGGCGGTCCTCGCGTCGGAGAACGCGTCGCTCGCCGCCTTCCTTCGCGGGTACTACCTCGGCGACGGCGGCCTCTCGGGCGGCGAGGTCGAGTTCTGCACCGCGAGCCGGGGACTCCAGACCGACCTCACCTACGCCCTCGCCCGCTTTGCGATCCCCTCTTCGCTCGCGCGGCGGACCGTAGGGGGCGGACTCTACTTCCGCGTCTACGTTCGGGGCATGGCCAATCTGGTCAAGCTCCACCGCGCCCTGGACTCCGCCCACCCGAAGGTGGCCGCGATCCGGTCGTACGTCGACGCTCGGGCGACGAGCTACACGGCCACCGACGTCGTCCCGCTCCCCCCGAGCTCGATCGAGCGGCTCTACCGTTCCCACGCGTCGTACCCCGAGCTGCTGCGCCACGGGATCGAGATCCACAACTACATCGGCAACGGCGAGCGGATGGGCGCCACGACGTACGCCCGGTTCATGGAGGCGTCCTCGGACGACGCGATCGGATTCCCGGAAGAGCTGGCCGCACGTCGGCTCGCCGACCTGCTCGAGTGGATCCTCTGCGACGAGGTCGTGGAGGTCACGGAGGAGCGGAACGGGCCGTACGACGTCTACGACGTCAGCGTCCCGGACCACGGCCGCAACTTCGTCGGAGGCTTCGGAGGATTGCTCCTCCACAACACCGTCACGCAACAGCAGCTGGCGAAGTGGGCCGACTCGGACATCGTCGTCTACGTCGGCTGCGGCGAGCGCGGCAACGAGATGACCGAGGTGCTGGCGACGTTCCCGAACCTCGTGGACCCGAAGTCGAAGAAGCCGCTGATGGAGCGGACGGTCCTGATCGCCAACACCTCGAACATGCCGGTCGCCGCCCGCGAGGCGAGCGTCTACACCGGGATCACGATCGCGGAGTACTACCGCGACATGGGCTACGACGTGGCGCTGATGGCCGACTCGACCAGCCGTTGGGCGGAGGCGATGCGCGAGATCTCCGGCCGGCTCGAGGAGATGCCGGGCGAGGAGGGCTATCCGGCCTACCTCGGCCGCCGCGTCGCCGAGTTCTACGAGCGGGCCGGGCGCGTCGTGACGCTCTCGCCGGACGGGCGCCGTGGCTCGGTCACGGTCGTCGGCGCGGTCTCGCCGCCCGGCGGGGACACCTCCGAGCCGGTGAGCCAGAACACGCTGCGCGTCGCGCGGGTCTTCTGGGCGCTGGACGCCTCCCTGGCCTCGCGGCGCCACTTCCCCTCGATCAACTGGCTGCAAAGCTACTCGCTCTACGCCCAGGACCTCGCGCCCTGGTACCGCCAGGAGCTCTCCGGCGAGTTCGTCACGCTCCGCCAGAAGGCGCTCGAGACCCTCCAGAAGGAGGCCGAGCTGCAGGAGATCGTCCAGCTCGTCGGCGTGGACGCGCTCCCCGAGCGGGAGAAGGCGACCCTGGACGTCGCGCGGATGCTCCGCGAGGACTACCTCCAGCAGAGCGCCTACGACCCGGTCGACACGTTCACCTCGATCCAGAAGCAGCTCCGCATGCTCCGGGCGATCCTCACCTTCGGGGACCGCGAGCAGGAGGCGGTCGAGAAGGGCGCGACCGTCCAGCAGCTCCAGAAGCTGCCCGTGCGCACGAAGCTCTCCCGGATGAAATGGATCCCCGAGAACGAGCTGACGACCCAGTTCGACCAGATCGAGGTCGAGCTCGGCGCGGCCGTCGCGACCGTGACCGCGGGAGGGGCGAGCTGATGGCGGCGAAGAGCGCGAAGACGTCCAAGCCCGAGGCGACGGCGCCCGAGGTGCCGATCGACTACCGGACCGTCGACCGGGTGAGCGGTCCGCTCCTGTTCGTCCGCGAGGTCGAGAACGCCGCCTACGGGGAAATCGTCGAGATCTCCCTCCCGAGCGGGGAGCGGCGCCAGGGCCAGGTCCTCGACTCGCGCAAGGGGCTCGCCATCGTCCAGGTGTTCGGCCCGACCATGGGGATGAACATCGAGAAGACGAGCGTGAAGTTCCTCGGCGAGGTCGCGACCCTCGCCGTCTCCAACGAACTGCTCGGGCGCGTCTTCAACGGCCTCGGCGAGCCGCGGGACGGCGGCCCGAAGATCGTCAGCTCGACCCGCCTCGAGATCGTCGGCAACGCGATGAACCCGTACTCGCGCGAGGAGCCGAGCGAGTTCATCCAGACGGGGATCTCGACGATCGACGTCAACAACACGCTCGTCCGCGGGCAGAAGCTCCCGCTGTTCAGCGGCGCGGGCCTGCCCCACAACCAGGTCGCCGCCCAGATCGTACGCCAGGCCAAGCTCCGCAACTCGAGCGAAGGGTTCGCGGTCGTCTTCGCCGCGATGGGGATCACGAGCGAGGAGGCGAACTTCTTCCTGAAGGAGTTCGAATCGACCGGCGCCCTCGAGCGTACGGTCGCCTTCCTCAACCTCTCGAGCGACCCGTCGATGGAGCGGGTCGTCACGCCGCGGATGGCGCTGACCGCCGCCGAGTACCTCGCCTACGAAGAGGACCTCCACGTGCTGGTCGTCCTCACCGACATGACGAGCTACTGCGAGGCGCTCCGCGAGGTCTCCGCCGCGCGCGACGAGGTCCCCGGGCGCCGGGGGTACCCGGGGTACCTCTACACCGACCTCGCGACGATCTACGAGCGGGCCGGCAAGATCCACGGCCGCAAGGGATCGATCACCCAGCTGCCGATCCTGACGATGCCGGCGGACGACGTGACCCACCCGATCCCCGACCTCACCGGCTACATCACCGAGGGCCAGGTGTACCTGAGCCGGGACCTCCAGCGCAAGGGGATCTACCCGCCGATCGACGTCCTCCCGAGCCTCTCCCGCCTGATGGGGCAGGGGATCGGGAAGGACCGCACGCGCGAGGACCACCGCGGCGTCTCGGACCAGCTGTTCGCCGCCTACGCGACCGGCAAGGACCAGCGCGCGCTGTCGGCGATCGTCGGCGAGGAGGCGCTCAGCGCCGTCGACCGGCTCTACCTCAAGGTCGCCGACCGCTACGAGCGGGAGTTCGTCACCCAGCGGCTGGACGAGGACCGAACGATCGACGAGAGCCTGAAGATCGCCTGGGACATCCTGAGCGACTTCCCCGACTCCGAGCTGAAGCGGATCCGTCCGGAGTTCATCCAGCAGTACCGCGCCCACCCGCCGGCCGCCGGAGTGTAGGCCGGAGGAGCGACGCGGTGGCCGTCGAGAACGTGCGCCCCACGCGCCTCGAGCTGTTGCGCACGCGCCGGCGGATCGTGGTCGCGAAGCGGGGGCTGAACCTGCTCAAGCTCAAGCGCACGGCCCTGATCGCCGAGTTCTTCCGGATCTCCAAGGAGGCGATGCGCCTGCGCGGGGACCTCCGCCAGCGGATCTCCCGGGGGTACGAGGCGATCCGGCTCGCCGAGACGATCGAGGGCCCGACGCGCCTGGAGAACATCTCCATGCTGCTGCCGGACGTGCCGGCGGTCGCCGTCGCGACGAAGAACGTGATGGGCGTCCGCACGCCGCGGGTCGACGGCGGCGCCTTCCAGCGGCTTGCGACGGTCTCGCTGCTCGACCTGCCGACGTCCGTCGAGGAGGGGGTCCGCCGGTTCCAGGAGATCTACGAGGTCGTCCTGGACATCGCCGAGAAGGAGAACGCGCTCCGCCGCCTGCTGCGGGAGATCGAGAAGACCAAGCGCCGGGCGAGCGCGATCGAGAACGTCCTGATCCCGCGGCTCGAGGGGATAGTTCGCTACATCAAGTTCCGGTTCGACGAGCTGGAGCGGGACTCCTTCAGCATGCTGAAGACCGTCAAGCGGAAGCTGGAGCAGGAGGCCGAGGGTGTCGCCAGCGCCTGACGCCGCCGTCCGTCGGTTCTCCCTCGTCTGGGGGGCGAGCCTCGCGGTGAAGGTCGCCGCGCTCGCGGTGTTCCTCTACGTCGCCGTCCGCCTCGCGGGAGGCTCGCCGTGAGCGACCCGGGCGTCACCGCGGCGGACGTCGCGACCGTCGAGGCCCTGCGCCGGCTCAAGGCCGTCGAGGCCGAGTGGGAGGCGAAGCTCACCACGGCGCGCGCCGCGACCGCCCAAGGGATCCAGCTGGCGGAGAACGAGGCGGAGGCGACGGTGAAGGCGGTCGCCGCCGAGCTCGAGTCCGACCGCGCCCGCCAGCTCGAGGCGGCGCGCGTCGCCGCCGACCGGGAGGCGGAGGCGATCGTCCGCGGCGGCGAGCAGGAGGCCGAGGCGATCCGGTCCGGCAAAGGCAAGCGACCCGCCGACCGCGCGGACGAGATCGTCGCCGCGGTGCTCGGTCCGTTCGTCCGCGACTAGGGAGCGGGACGCGATGGGGCTGCGACCGGTCCGGATGGAGAAGGTCGGCCTCATCGGCCTGCGCACGGACGAGGAGCGGATCCTCACGGTCCTGCACGACCTCCGGGTCGCCCAGATCGAACCGCTCTCCCCGGCGGCGCTCGCGGAGCTCGGCCCGGAACGCGGGTCGGAGACCCTCCGGAAGATCGGGGACGAGACGCTCCGCTTCCGCGGGCTCCTCAGCGCCCTACCCGCGACCCCGACGCCCGGGCCGCGGGCGTTCGCCTCGCTGGACGAGGTGCTCCGGCTCGCCGCCACCGTTCCGATCGATGCGGAGGTCGGCGCCCTCGTCCGGGAGGACGACCGCCTGCAGACCGAGCTCAAGGCGGCCGACGACGCCGTGGCGCTGCTCGCCAAGCTCGACTTCTACCCCGGGCCCCTCGGCCTCCTGCGGTCGAAGAGCGTCCTCGCCTACTACGGGGAAGGGACCGCCGAGGCGGTCGCCCGCCTCCGCGCGGCGCTCCCGGCGAGCGCCGACGCGACGTTCCTCTCCCGCGCGGCCGACGAGGGGGCCCGGTTCCTGCTGGTCGGGCGCTTCTCCGCCGGCGAGGCGCTCAGCACCGTCTCCCAGCGGGAGGGGATCCGGCTCACCTCGCTCCCCGACCTGCAGGGAACGCCGGCCGAGGAGCTGGAACG
>Ga0187808_10000481_pt1 | contig 12350 bp, 7 predicted proteins | sample NC_wetland_sal_i_5_FD_132427 | JGI IMG/M metagenome (GOLD analysis project Ga0187808, IMG submission 132427) | Wetland sediment microbial communities from Neuse River Estuary, North Carolina, USA - ASW_3 | ecosystem: Environmental > Aquatic > Freshwater > Wetlands > Sediment | place: USA: North...
AGTCGGGTAATTAACGCACTCATGCCGAGGGTGCGTGTTACACGGCTGGCTAAATCTAATCCGACCGACCTGCTTTGGGCACGTCACCACACGTCGCGTCGCCGTGGAGGCGCATCGTGAACAGCGCATCTTCGGCCAGGCACGTCAGGTACCAGACGTCGCCAGTTCGTTCGCGGCCAAGGGCCGCGCGCAGCAGGCAGCGCGTGACTTCGCTGGCAACGTCAGCCGGGAGACGCTGGAACGTCTTCATCAGTGCCCTCACCTCCTGGTCGTCACGCGATGGCAGGCCGGGCAGTGCGTCGAAGGGCAGCCTTTGAGGCTGCATTATTTGACCTCCTTTCCGGCAGGTAACCACCGGCGAAGCTGGCGCAAGGTCTCCGCGGCCGAGACCCACCGGCACTCACCGCGAACCCCACCAAACCTTTGTCCGATTAGATCGGACGTTCGATACGTGTGCTGCGTCAACCCCTTCGTATATTCAGCTGGCCAGCCACCGGACCGGTCATGACCCGCGAGAGCCCACGACAGGGAACCCCGTCACCCCACCTGCGGCCAGAGACCGATGGGGGGAAATCGGGAGCCTCAAGGAGGCGGGGCTCCCCGCCGCGCCCATGATCGCGGCCCTGCTCGGTCACGCCGACAAGCAGGTCCGCGACGCAGCCGCGCGGACGCTGTCCAGCATGGGCACGGGCGTCATCCCTTTGCTCCAGGGCATCCGGGCCAGCAGCACCAGACGGGCGCGACCAGCCGCTCTTTACTTCCTGGCCGAGGTCGGCGGCGAGCAGGCCCTCAGCGACCGTGACCGCCATGCGATCGAGCGACTGAGCCGGGTCAAGCTCCTCACCGGCCACCCGGAACCGGTCACCGGCTGCTTCCTGAGCTGCATCGCGGTCAGGTCCGACGACCGGCGCGCGGTCACGGACCTATTCAGGCTGACGCCGACATGTCCCGCCACGTTCACCCTGGGCACCATCGCCGCAGACTGCGACGGCCATTACCGTCTGGACGCGAGGCGCTACGCGCGGGTCTTCGTCACGCCCTCACTGGACGGCTGGACGCTCCTGGTCGGCCCGTGGTGCGACCCGGCGAGCCAGGAGCGCCGTGACGAGGTGCTGGAGCTGCGCCTGCGTGCCAGCGCCGCGTTCGGCAGCGCCCAAGCGTACCGGTATGGCGAGCGGGGCGACGGGTCCGCGTGGCTCGTCACCGAGAACGGCACGCTGATCCGCCGCGCCTGCAACTTCGGCAGCGCGACGGACGAAGTACTCCTCCTCGGACCGCCCCTGCCCGCCGAGATCGAACTACCAGCAGCGTGACCCGCCCGGTCAGGATCGCACGGCAGACCCTCCGGTGCGGCTGGCGGTAAGGGCCGCGATGTGGTCGGCCCGTTGCTGGGTGCGGGAACGCTCTGGGTCCAGGCGACGGCTCTCCGCCAGGTCCTCAAGGGCGTCCCCGGCCCGCCCGAGAGCCGCCAGCACCAGAGCCCGGGCCGAGCGCGCGTCGGCCTCGGCGTCCCGGTCAAGCTCGTGCCTCAGCGCCTGGTCCAGGTCATCGAGAGCGGCCGCGTAGTCGCCGAGATCGGCGCGGACCTGGCCGCGCCCGGCGAGCGCCGCCGCGGCATCGGCGTCCCAGTACAGGGCCCGGCCGAAGGTCACCTCGGCGTCGGCCGTGGATCCCGCGAGCCACTCACCATACCCAAGGACGGTGAGGGCCGCCGTGTCGCCGGGGATGCGCTCGGCCGCCTGGCTGGCGAGCTCCGCCGCAGCGAGATAGTCGCCGGCGGCAAGGCTGATCTCGGCCAGCTCCGCGAGCACCCGGCCCGCGTCGTACCGGTCATCCAGGGTGACATAGAGGGACAACGCGGCCCGCAGGTGCTCCTCCGCAGCGTCCAAGTCGCCAACCATCCTGGCTATCCCGGCCTGCCGTCGGCGTGCTCTGGCCAGGCCGTACCAGTCGCCTGCCGCCCCCCGCTCCGCTGCCAGGGCCGCCACCGCGGCATCAGTCGCCTCGGCATCAAGGGCCGCGTCACCTACGGAGGTGCCGTCAAGATGATGAACGCTCACCCTCCTGCCCCCCCGCGTCACAGATTTCCCCGCAGCTCTTGAATATGACACCCCAGCGACAATAGCAGCAGTGGCGGGGCTGGCCCCCCGCACGCCGTATTCGAGCTCCAATTGTTCCTCAGACCGCGCCGTGTCCCTCGACCGGCTGCCCCGGCTGCCTCCGCGGGCAATGCACGTGAACAGCCGTTCCAATTTGTGGCATTATCGCATTATGTAATAGCGTCCATTGTAAACCAACGGAAGGATATCGGCGAGTCCGCTTTTGCCGGGCTGTACGATGATACATCGTTGTCAGGAAAGCGCTTGGCATCGCCCGCGCCACCCAGAAGACAACGATTCCGTACACGTTGGCAACGCGAGGAGCAGGGAAGATGACCGACCCGACGCCAGGCCCTGGTGATTCCGGCAGCTTCCCCTGGCCTCCTAGTAGCGGACGCCAGCAGCGCACGCATGTCTGGGGATCGGAGATCCCCTTCCGGAACGAGTACTTCATCGGACGTGAGGCGGAGCTCTCTGCGCTCCGGGAACAACTGGTGGGCGGCGGTCCCGCCGTTATCCGGCAGCCGCCCCGGGCGCTGTACGGCCTCGGCGGCGTGGGGAAGACCCAGATCGCGACCGAGTACGCGCACCGCTTCGCCGACGACTACGAGGTCGTCTGGTGGGTCCGCTCCGACCAGGAGGACACGATCCTGGCCTCTCTGGTAAGCCTCGGCACTCAGCTCCGGATCCCTGAGGTCAGCCCGGGTGACCGGGACCGGTCGCTCCGGCTGGTCCTCAACGCGCTCCAGTCCGGCGACCCGTACGCACGATGGCTACTGATCTTCGACGACGTGACGCAGCCGCAGAAGCTCCGCCGCTACATCCCACAGGGGGGTCACGTCGTCATCACGTCGCGGATCACCGAATGGCGGAACGTCCTCAGCACCGACGGCATCGAGGTCAAGGAGTTCGCCCGCGCCGACACCGTGCAGTTCCTCCGGACCCGCGTGCCGCAGCTCGCCGTCACCGGCGACGCGTCCTTGGACGCGGAAGCCGCCCGGCACGCTGGCCGACTCGCGGAGGCCCTCGGCGACCTGCCGCTTGCGGCCGAGCACGCCGCCGCGTTCCTGTCGCAGACCGGCGGCCCGGTCTCCGACTACATTGACGCCTTCAAGGCCGACGCGCACACGCTGCTCGCGCAGGACGCCGACATGCTGACCACCAGCGTGGCGGTGTCAACCACATGGACCGTGGCCCGGACCTGGCTGTCGCCGGAGGCCCGGGAGCTGTTCCAGCTCCTGGCATTCTTCGCGGCTGAGCCCATCGCAGAGGAGAACCTCCTGCACGCGGAGCGGACCACGCTCGACCCGGCGCTCCCGGGACCGCTGCAGAAGGTGCTCACCTCCCGCGCCGAGATGAAGCGAGCCCAGCGCGAGCTCGCCCGGTACTCCTTCATCAGCGTCTACGGCGCGAGGAATGTCGCGCAGCTCCACCGGGTCGTGCAGGCGGTCACTGAGTCCCGCATCAGGCGGGAGAACCCGGAGCTGGCGGCCCTCCTGAAGAAGACGGTCTTCTCGCTGCTTGCCGCGACCGACCCGGATGCCCCTGAGCGGGAGGCCAACGACGTCATCTACGCGCGCACCATCTACCACCTGGTACCGACCGGGGCGCTGGAGTCCGACGACAGACGGCTGCGGAACCTCATCATCAACCAGGTCCGGCGGCTGCGGATGCGCGGCGGCAACCGGGAGGCCCTCAGCCTCGGCGAGCCGGCGCTGAAGATCTGGCAGGCGGACCCGGACGACATCCAGACCCTTGCCATGGCCATCGAGGTCGCCGTCGCGAAACGGGAGCTCGGGAGCTGGGAGGAGGCATTCGCACTGAACACCGACACCCTGCGTCGGCTGCGTGAGCACTATGGCGAGGATGACGACACCTACCTGATCTGCGCCAACAGCTACGGAGCTGACCTGCTGCTGCGCGGCCGGTACGACGATGCACTCGCGCACGACCTGGGTCTTCTCCCCGCATTTGACCGGGTGTTCGGGGAGAACCAGTTCCGCCCCCTGAACCTGCGGAACAACATCGCGGTCGACCTGCGCTGCGTCGGCCGGTTCGCGGAGGCGCTGGAGTACGACCGGCAGGTGGCGGCCGAGCGGGAACGGCAGTTCGGGGCGTCGAACTGGCAGCTTTCCAGCTCCCTGTTCGGGATGGCCCGGGACCTGCGGTGGCTCAGCAGGTACGACGAGGCGCTGGAGGTCTCCCGTACACTTGCGGACCTGATGGACGCCCGAGGCGAGCCATGGAACTTCAACCGGCTGGAGATGTTCAGTGGGGTCGCCGTGTCCCTTCGGTGGGCCGGGTACTACCCAGAGGCGCGTGACCTCGCCGAGGACGTCTACCGCAGGTACGTAGACTTCGCCGGCGAGGACGACCGGTACACCCTGATGGCGGCCACCAACCTGATCTGCGACCGGCGCATCGTTGGTGACCTGGTCCAGGCCGAGGACCTGGGGAGGGCCACCGTCGCGGCCTGGAAGCGGATCGTCGGGCCGGGGCACCCGAACACGCTGAGCGCGCAGGCGAACCTCGCGACGGTCCTCCGGGGTCGCCAGTTCCCGTCCGCGGCGCGGGAGATGAACCAGGCGGCCCTGGATGGCTTCCGGCGGCTGTTCCCGGCCTACGACCATCCGAGCACGCTGATCGTGATGACGAACCTGGCCAGCGACCTCGCCGCCGTCGGTGAAGTGCGCGAGGCGCGGGCGATCGGCGAGGAGGCCATCGCCATGAGCCAGGGGAGCCGCGGCGAGGGGAACCCGTTCATCCTGGTGACCGCCGCGAACCTGTCCCTGGACCTGCGGGCCACCGGTGACCCTGATGCCGCCGTGGAACTGCTGGCGAAGACCCTCGCCGCCTTCGACGAGACTCAGGGGGCGGAGCACCCGCGGACGGTACAGGCCCGCCATGGAGGCCGACTGAACCTCGACATCGAGCCCACCTACCGGTAGCGCCGGGCCTCGTCCACGAGCCTGCCCGCCTCGGCCGCCACATGCTCGCAGATCCGCGTGATAAGCGCGAAGAGGTCCGGGCAGTAGACGGACGGGTTCCGGAACCCGTCTCTCGCGCGGTAACGGTGCGGATAGTAGCCACCCCCGCAGGCATCACGGATGTGGCAGGCCTGGCACTGATCGCTCAGGGCAAGCCGCCCGATCTGGGTCGCGACCGTCGTCGGATGGTCCAGCGCCGCGTCCAGCGGATCGGCTAGCACCGACAGCCCGGTGTCCGCCGCCCCGTCGTAGGCCGCATAAAGGGCATCGACCTGCTTGATCGCCCCATCGGTGTCGATGACGAGCGTGACGGCCGGCGCCAGTCCCAGCGTCGCGGTGCCGCCGACGCCGCCGAGCGCCAGCGCGATGATGGTCTCGAAGACCCGGACCGCGGGCCGCGGGGCGGGGGCCGTGGCCCAGTGGAGAAACACGGTGTGCAGCCAGTCGGCGTACGGGGTGCTCGCGTCGGGCGGCCGGCCCGGCGGCGGGTCCGTCCACGTGCCATGCGGTAGCAGGAAGTCGATGAGCGGCGGGCCGAACCCTGCCAGTGCCTCATACGTCTCGACCGGATCGTTCTCCAGGTTGACGGTGCACAGCAGCCCGCCGTAGATGTGCCGGTACCGGGGCTCATGAAGGAGGCCGAGCGCCCGCGCGACCGTGGCGTAGGACCCCCGGCCGCTGGGGTAGCGGCGGTGCCGGTCGGTCGCCGCCTGGTCCCCGTCCAGGCTGACCCCGACCCGGATGCCGTTACTGGCCAGTACGTCGAGCATCGGGCCGTCAAGGCGGGTCCCATTCGTCTGGATGACCAGGTCGGCACGGGTGCCTGCGGGCATCGCCGCCAGCACCCGCCTGGCCAGGTTCCCCAGGAACGCGGCCCCGGCCAGCAGCGGCTCCCCCCCGTGCAGCACTACCCGGACGGACTTCAGGCCGTGTGCCTCCGCGTGCCCGGCGATCCGCGCCGCCGACGCCTCCACGACGCCTGCGCTCATGAGGCGCGGCTGCGACCGCCAGCCCTGGTCGGCCTTCTCGTACATGTAGCAGTAGTCGCAGGCCAGGTCGCAGCGGGAGTGGACCTTCAGGACGAACTCCCGGAACGGCACCGCTCGCTGCCCGCGCGCCCGCAGCCCCGCCACGTCAAGCCCCCGATACGGCCAGTCCGGGTGGCTGGTCATAGCGCCGCCCTGGGGCTTTCCCTCGGCACCTTTGATCCCGTCAGCCAGGCCGCCAGGCGATCGGGGAGGTCGTGGCCGGGCGTCTCGGCTCCGGGCGCCTCGCGGATGGCGGCGTGCAGCGCGCGGATGAGCTCGGGCCGGCTGCACCAGAGCATCGCGGAAGGCTCAGGCCCGGTACGGCGGCGGACCGTGGCCAGCCCCGCCCATGCGTCCGGGTCGTCGCCGGCCGCGATACGGCGCAGGTAGCCGGATGCCGCCGCCACGTCCGCTCCCCGGACGAGGGCCAGATCCTCGGCCGCCGCCGGCTCCGCCTTATCCACAGGCGGCACGTCCAGGCCAGGTCGTCGGTACCGGAGGGTCAGCAGGTAAGAGCGGGCGTTCGCAGACGGCTGGGGTAGCGGCCCCGGCACGAGGGCCGTCGGAACCAGGCGGGGAGCCACCGGGGGCGGGTCACCTCGCGCCCAAGCGGCCGCGAGGTCCCGGACGCTGGCGGGATCGGCGACCAGATGCGCGATCCGCCAGCGGGCCTCATGGTCGGTGAGGAGGTCGGCGACGGTCTCCATGGCCGCGACGGGCAATGGCTCGGCCAGCCAGCGGGTGACCTCACGCGAGGTGGAGTCAAGCAGGGCACGGCCGGCGTCGGTAAGCAGGTCTGAGCCAGCCGGCGTGTCGACGGCGGCGAGGAAGGCCACGGCCCGGGCCGTCATCGCCCGCAGCCGCCCGAACTCCACTGCGGCGCGGTGCCGACGGGGTACCGGGCCGGCCCGGTATTCACGCTGCCAGAACATGGCGATGCCGTGATGCGCGACGATGCCCTGGAACAGGGCCCCCGGGGGCCGGGGGTCATCGCGCCACGGCGCGTACCCGAGGAGCCCTTCCGTTCCGGGCAGGTCGCGGACCAATTGCCCGGCGTCCAGCCGTGCGCCCAGGATGGCGTGCTGGGTCTCGTGGACCAGCACCTCGGCCATCCCCAGGGCGTCCGCGGGGCGAGAAGTGGCGATGGCGCCGAACGACGCCGCCTCCGTTGACTCCTGCATGCGAGAGGGGCCGGGCGCGGTCAGCGGAACGACTGTCCGGACGGTGCCTGCGACGAGCGCGGCCTGTTCCCCGTGCCTGCGGGCGAGAATCCGCCACGCGCCGCGGATAAGCCGCAGCCATGCCTCCCGCTCCGCTGCCGACACGCGTGCCCGGGGACGGCCGTACCGGTCGAGGAATGGGTCCAGGCCGTCGAGCGTGACATCAAGGCAGGCCCCGTACGCACGGGTCGCGATCCGCGGGACCGGCTGCCACCCGGGACGGCATTCCGGACTAGCCTCCAGCCCAGGATCCGCGGGGATCGCCACGGTGCCGACCGCGGACCGCAGGGAGCATGTGCCACCGCCGTCTCCCAATGCCAGCCCCCACTCCCACGGGTCACGTGCCCCAGGACGAGCCACCCCGATCCCAGGCAGGCTAGCGATCCCGTCGCGCAGCGGGACCGCCAGCCGGAAGGGAACCCCGGCGCGGAGTGCTGCGGTTACCGCGAACAGCGCGAGATGGCCAACGTCCGTCTCCAGCGGTACCGCCCCGGTGGCAGCGCGGCTCCCTGCCTGCTGGGAGAGTATGCGGCGCAGGCAGTCGTCTGCCCACGCCCCGAACTGGGGCATCATGAGGACGTTCACAGCGGCCGCGGGGGCGCTCATCTCCAGTTCCGCGAGCAACCGGTAGGGGGCGCCCAGCGCCCGCTCGTACCCGGGAACCTCGTGCTGGCTGGCCAGGCGCATGACTGCCGCGAGGAGCGTCTTATGCTTGCCCAGCTCAGCGGACCGAAGCCGCCGGAGATCCAGGTCCATGGACTAAATGGCAGAACCGAATTGGTTGTAGCGCTCACTTGACTCGCTCCCACACCGGCCCCGCCTGACAAGGTCCTCAAGAACGCTGGCTACTACCGAATCATCGAGTCGCGAGAGATCATCCAGCGAAAGAGACGCCAGGCTGATCAGGGCAGTGCCGTCAGTAGCCGCATGGTTGTCCCCGTGGCCTGACACCAGTAACCGCCTCTCCGAACCCCGTCATTCCATACTACGCCAAAGTAACGAATAGGGCACGCGGGTAAACCTGGCTAGGCGCCCCTCGCACGCGGGCTGTTGTAGTGCCTGCTGTCAAGCTGGGGACCGAACCTGTACTCAAGCATGTCCCGCGCGACGGAGGTGCTGCGGCCGGCCATGATGAGGACATCCCGCAGGTCGCGAATCGGCGCGTTCTGGTTGTCATCGATCATTTGGAAGGCGCGCTTGATGACGAACAGCCTGATGAGGAACCTGCGCCAGGACTCGGCGACATTGTCCTTCCAGGCGGAATCCTCCTTGTTCACGTCCCAGAACTCATGAATCACGGAGGGCGCCCAGTCGCCGAACACGTCCGACACGCCGAACCCGTCACCGGGGATAGCCTTCCAGGCTTTCAGGAGCACCTGGTTGGCGGTGGAACCGCAGACGCGGACGATCTCGCGGCGTAGGGACTCAAGCTCCTCGTCAAGGATCCCCATGACCAGGTCCTTATCCCCGTAAAACATCTGGAGGCCCGCAGGCTTCGGGGGGTCCTGCCAGCGCTCGGCCAGCCGGATCAGCTCTCGGAGATTGCCGGCGCTCAGCAGGCAGAGCAGTCCCGCAAGCTCCGGCTGAACTGGATGGCCGCGGGCCGCCATGAGGCTGGCGACGGCCTCCGGGGTCAGTGGGCCCAGCTCGACGACGGTGTAGAAGGAGCTGTTGAACTCGTTCCGGCCGTCGCCTTGCAGCGCGCCCAGCCCCAGCGCGGTCGCGGCCTCCTCGCTCACCGAGACCAGAAAGAACACGTCGGGGATCTCGAAGATGCCCTTGATGTCGCGGAGCAGTTTCCTTGCCTGTTCCGGGTCGCTGATCTTGTCCAGCTCGTCAATCCCGATGACAAGCGGCTTCCCCATCGTCGCCGCGACCGCCTCGCCGAGCCGCCGGAAGTCGAAGACTAGAGAGGCGATCGTCGTAGGTCGCTCATTCAGGTCCCGGCCTCGGCTCACCTGAAGGCTGCCCGTGGCGTGGTACCCGCCGGAGAGGGTCGCCTGGGCGGACCGGTGCAGCACGGCCGTGTACTTGATGCGCTCACGCAGGGCGGTCGCCTGCCGGGCCAGGCGACGCTGAGGTCTAGCCCTCGGGCGCCAGCCTGCATCCCGCAGGAACCGCTGCTCTACCGCGTTCGCGAGGTTGTCCGACAGTGCGGAGAGGAACTCGGCCGCGTCCGTATACTCGCTCGGGCACGGGAACCACAGGCCCGTTCCGCCCTTCTTGCGGACCTCGCTGATCGCCCGGTGCATCAGCCAGGACTTGCCCGACCCGCGCGGCCCGTAGAGGCCATACGCACCGCCGTTGCCCGTGAGGATCCGCTTGACCTGCTTCCACCCCGGCGTCTCCATGAAGTACTCATCCATGTACGAGCGGAAGAGCGTCCGGTCCGTTCCGGCAAGCGCGTCCATCAGGCCCCCAGGTGAACTTGCCTACCTAACGGGCGGCTGCACCGGACGGTTCCGGTTCTTTAGCCGCACTTTTCAGTGCACGGCCAATTATTTACACTCAATGTAACCGAAGGATCGCGTTACGCATCGGACAGGAGAGGTGATCACGTTCAGGCGGTGATCACTTGAGCGGCGCGACCGCGCGCTCGGCCTGGCCCGCCGAGCCGCGAGCATCCGCGCCACCGGAGGCTACGAGACTGCGACCCCCGCCCCGCAGCACGCCTGGCAGGCGCCGCGCTGCATGCTAAGGCCTGAAACCCGGCTTCTCGGCTGGGCAGCCCCCCGCAGCGGCGCAGCGACCGCCGCGGCGACACGGCTTAGCGGGCCGCTCGAGATGGCCGCTGCCGAGGTGGCCGCGTAGCCCGAAGCGGCCAGGGCCACGCCAGTGACGCACCGCTTCCGGTTGACGTTCACGGTGATTTCCGCCTTTCAGGACGATTCGAGATTTGCGCCCGGTCACGGGGCCGCGCGGGAAGACCAGGGAGAGTCACAACGGTCCGTTCGGAATAAGATCTTTGATTTCCCGAACGGACCGTGGCGGTTCCCGACGAACGGCGGCCGTGTCGCGGCTGTGAAGCGGCCGGTTAGCTCCGCTGGACGGTGAGCGTGGCGCTGGCCTGGGGGCCGGCGCTAGTGATGGCGTAGATCCAGTAGCGGCCGGGCCGCGCAGGCGCCGGGAAGCTGGTCGTGGCCTTACCGTCCGAGGCGGCCTTGGCGTGGGCCATCACCGTTCCCGTCGCGGAGTTGAGCCGTATCGTGATGGCCTGGCCGGCCCGGAAGCCGGACAGGGTGGCGTGCACCACAGTCCCTGACGTTGCCGTGGCCGGGGACAACGCCAAGGCGGCCAGGACCTTGAAGGACGCGCGGGCCAGGGTCCGGCCGGAGCCGACGGCGACTGCCGAGTGCGTCCCGTAGGTGGTGGCCGGGATCCTGGCCGCGAGGGAGATCTTCCCTGTGGACCCGGCCGTGACGGTCGCGAGGTGAGTTCCGGCGGATGAGTCCAGGTGGATGACGATGGTCGTCTTGGGCTGGAAGCCCTGGCCGGTGATGGAAATCTTGGTTCCCGCCGCGCCCTGCCCGGGCGAGACGGAGAGGGTTGGCGCCGGTGCGTGCGGGGTGACCCGGTTGGAGGCCCCGGACCGCGGCCCGGTGCCGACCGCGTTGGTGGCGGTGACCGACAGGGTGTAGGTGTCACCGTTGGCGAGGCCGGTGACGGTGAGGGGGCTGCCCGTCCTGGTGGCGGTCTCGCCGCCGTGGGCCGGGTGGGTAAGGTCAGTGGCCGTGACGGTGTAGGAGGTGACGGGCGATCCGCCGTCCGACGAGGGCGGGCTGAAGGTGATCGTCGCGGAGGCGTTGCCCGCGGTGGCGGTGCCGATCAGGGGGGCGCCTGGGACGGTCGGCGGCGGGAGCAGGGCCACGCCGAACGGGATGCTCAACGGTCCCGCGAGGGTAGCGTCGGGCGCCTCGTCCCCCCTGGCGTCCGCGGCGTACTCGGTCATCGAGTTGGCGCCCATGTTGGTCACGAACAGGTTGCCCGCCGGGTCCACGGCAATTCCGGCCGGTTCGCTCAGGCCGGTCGCGGCCCCTCCAATGGCACCGACGAGCACGATATGGCCGGGAAGCCCTTCATACTCATTGACGGAATCCGTCGCGGAGCTGACCACGTACAGGTCTCCCGCGGAGTTCACGGCTACGCCGGTCGGGCTGCTCAGCCCCGAGGCCGCCCCGGAGATGGTGACGATCGGGGCCGCGTCGCCGTTCGCGCCCTGGGCGAACTCGGTGACCGAGCTGGCGCCGTCGTTGGCGACGAACAGGTCCCCGGCCGAGTCCAGCGCGACCCCAAACGGGCTGTTCAGCCCGGTGTCCGGTCCCGAGATGGTGGCGATCGGGGCTACGTCGCCGAACGGCCGCGGAGCGTACTCGGTCACCGAGTTGTTGCCGGCGTTGCCCACGAACAGGTCCCCGGCGGAGTCCAGGGCCAGGCCGAAGGGCCCGCTCAGCCCGGTGGCCGCCCCGGAGATGGTGGCGATCGGCGCCGCGTCGCCGAACGCCCGTGGAGCGTACTCGGTCACCTCGTTGTCGTTGTCATCGGCCACGAACAGGTCTCCGGCCGGGTTCACCGCGACGGCCGTGGGCGCGTCCAGCCCGGTGTTCGGCCCCTGGATGATCGCGGCTGGTACCTGCCGGCTGCCGTCGGCCCCCCGCGCGTACGCGGTCACCGAGTTGGCGCCCACGTTGGCCACGAACGAGTAGGCGGGCGCCGGGGCCAGCGCCAGCCCGGTGGCGGGGCCGGAGAAGGCGGCGATCGGCGCGACGTCGCCGTTCGCCCCCTTGGCGTACTCGGTCACCGACCCACCGAAGTTCGCGACGAACAGGTCCCCGGCCGAGTCCAGCGCCACACCCGTGGGGTCGTTCAGCCCGGTGGCCGGGCCGGAAATGGCAGCGACCGGCGCGACGCCGCCGTTCGCCCCCGGAGCGTACTCGGTCACCGGCCCGTCGTTGCTGGCGACGAACAGGTCCCCGGCCGAGTCCAGCGCCACGCCCGTCGGGTCGTTCAGCCCGGTGG
>Ga0187808_10000482_pt1 | contig 12345 bp, 14 predicted proteins | sample NC_wetland_sal_i_5_FD_132427 | JGI IMG/M metagenome (GOLD analysis project Ga0187808, IMG submission 132427) | Wetland sediment microbial communities from Neuse River Estuary, North Carolina, USA - ASW_3 | ecosystem: Environmental > Aquatic > Freshwater > Wetlands > Sediment | place: USA: North...
ACCTGAGATCAACACCGCAAGGCGGGAGTTTCGCAGGTGAGGCAGTGCAAGAGGTAAAAGGACTTAGCCGCGTTGGTTTATGGAGGGAATAGAATCCCGTCCCTTCCAAATTCGGGGCAAGGGGGACGGGTGTGGGCGGGTTGGAAGGGCAGGGTTTCGATCCCCGCCGTAAACGATGGGGATCGGCACCCTAGCTTTCCGCAGCGTCACCTGCAGGATGTACTTTCTTCGCTCTCGCATGGTGGTTGGCTCGGCCCTTTATCAAATCGGGAATCGACTGGGGCTGGAAAGCATTGCGGCGAAGATGTGACTCTGCAGCGCCCTCGCTCCGACCGAGGGCCAGTATTAAATGAGCGGCACGGTGTATTTTTCAGGCCTTCTTCGGGCCGCTATACCAAATGATGGATGATGTCGAGGTGATGGTTGTGTAGCTGATGACCGACGCGGCACCCACGAAAGCCGGGACTTCGCTTCTTTGCTCGTCCTCGACGTGCTTTTCCTCGTGAGCAAGGGACTCGGAGAATAGCCTCGACGACAAGAACCGGGAAACCTTGCATCCACGCAGTGTAATCGGGGTAATAACCGCTTTCACGACCCGCAGCTTTATCTAGGACTGTTGGCGCGAGGTATTGTTTGCTGAAGATCTGTTTTTCGGGAATGTCAAGATAGGCATGTCCCAGGAGGAGCGGCATCACTACCTTCTGTTCGACATCGCTCTCCGTCTCCAAGGTGAGGTTATCGTGGTTGATATGCACGCGAGGGTTTCCCCAAAGATTTCTATTCCGCAAATCTATGCTTAAACACCGGGAAACATCAGCATTTTCCTTTACGTCTCGCCAACCAGTTTGTCCCCCGTCAGGCAGACGGCCCTCGATACCATCGAAGGCGTGGTCGAGGGACATCTCTTCTCCGCAATGCATTCCAGCACCGCTTGAAACTCAGAGGATGAGGACCGAACCCTCCCGCCAAAAGCGAAAGCGAAAGCGAAAGCGAAAGCAGATCCCTCACGCATCCGCGAACACCGCGGCTGCGTTCGGGATGACAACGTATAGGCGAAGAGCGGAGGGCGCTCAGCAATCGGACGCGGGCGGTGAGTTCAGACGGCCGAGGCTAGGGGCGCAGAGTTTTTTTGTTTTTCTCGCGGGCCACTTCGAGGTCGGCGACTTCCTTTTTCTGGCGGTCGATTTCTTTTTGCGGGGCTTGTTCCTTATCGAGACGCTCGGATTCGATGGCGGCGGCGATGGCTTGGGCGTGGAGGCGCTTCGAGAGAACGACGAGGCCAAAGGAATCGAGGGTGTTGGAGCGGATCAGACTGACCGAGTTCTCGGAATCACTCCATCGAGCGATGACTTTGTCACGCTGCGGATACTCGTCAGGCGAAGGCAAGTTGATCTCGGGATAGAGCCTGATTCCAGTTCCGTAGCGGGCGGAGATGGCTTGCACCATGTCGTCTTCGGTCAGGCCCTCGGTGGCGTGGTCGTCATAGGTCACGAAAATTTTGTAGAGCGCGCCGTTGTAGAAGCTGAACACGATCTGCGAGACCGGGTCCGCTGCGGCGGGAGAGCGCGAAGTGTCGAGCGGCCAATTTGTCACCTGTTGGATGACGGCGGGGCTCTCGTGGATCATGGTGGCCTGGTGCGCGTCCTGGCCGACCTGCAAGGAAACTGTCGCGAGGCTCGTTCCGAGCGCAAATGTCCGATACCTGGAAAGATCTTGAGCGGAAATTACCGGAACGGAAACCAGAAGCGCGGCGAGAGCGAGCACTGCATTGCGGAACGTTTTCATCGGAGCATCTCCTTCGAGCGTTTGCAGAAAAAGGATTGCGGGCGGAATGGGAGTTCGCCGAGTGAATGCGGAGCGAACTCCCAAACCGGCCGGCAATGAGCTTCAAATATTCAACGGCTAGTTGCGTGCGGAAACTTTCGATTCGTTGTGCGGTGAACCCTTCTCGAGAACGGCAACCAAGTGGCGGCCGGATACGGGAACGGCGATTTCTCCGCCTTCGATGATCTGCTTGGCCGTCAATTTGCGGCCATAGACGTCGGCGGTGGCATCGTCATCGGGGCGAAGCGTGGAACCCTCGAGGGAGATGCCGGCAAAAAGGCCGCGGGTGCGCGAATAGCTGAGAATTTCGGCGCGCATGTAGGCATCGGTGTTTGCCGCTGCGTCACGCCCGACGGGACCGGCTGCGATCGAAGCATCGCCGCCGAGTTTCACTTTGCTATTGAGAATCGAGGATGCGCCTCTCTCGTTCATGACGAGCAGGACGAGATCGGTGGCTTCCCCGCCGATTTGAAAGCCGATGCTGCCGCCTTCAAGCGCGAACATCGCCGGGGCGCCCCAGGGTCCGCGGAAATGTTCGCCGGTGCGGCAAACCATTGCGCCGCGGCCGTAGCTGGCGCCGACGACGAAGGCTGCCTTGAGAACGGACGGAAAGACGATGACGCAATCCGCCTTCTCGAGTACTTGTTGGGGAATGTTGTCGGGGACGTTCATGATTTCCTGCATGACGACGCCGGCATTCTCGAGGCGTTTCTGTTCCTTGTTGTTATCTTGTGCTGAACAGACCATTGCTGCGACGAGCGTGAGACTGACGGCAAGAATTGATTTACGTAGCATCGCTGACCTCCATGATCAGAATTGCGGCTGCGGAAGCTGGTATCTCCGAAACCTTTGTGAGGCGCTTTAAACCGCGCCTTTAGCCGGGGAAGTTCGTGGATGGCACTGACTTCTGGAACGATCCCCAGCCGAAACCTTCCGCTAAACGATTGCCGCGAGGGCCGCAAGTGCCGGGAATCGCAGCGAAGGATTGCAGTGCTCTACGCCGGCTTCCTCAGTTCCACCACGAGCTTCCTAGCCTCGCGCATTCTTTCTTTGTAGTAGGCTGGACTGATTAGGACTTCGTTGTCTCCCACTGGCACGCGTTCTTTGATGCCTTCTTTGGACAGGAACAAGGCCAGTGCTACGTACGTCTTGATTTCCTTTTCCAAGAAATGAACTGCTTGTCTTTTAGATTCATCCACTTTTCACCTCGGAATTGCCGCTAATAGTAAAGCTGGACAGGAATAAGGCCCAACGTCCCGCCGAGCCTCCGTTGAGCCCTAGCGCTCATTCGAGCGCGATTGCCTGGACGAAAGGACTCCCTCATGGTCATTGCGCGGCCTAAATGCGGCCGAGGAGCAAGAGAATGACAACGATGGCCAGAATCAGGCCCACTCCTCCCGTCGGCGCGTAGCCCCAATTCTGGCTATGCGACCATCTGGGCAGCACACCGAGAAGCGCCATTATCAGAATCACGATCAGTATAGTTCCGAGCATTATTTTCTCCCTTTTGCGGAGGCTATGGTTTCGCGACCAACGCCTCCGCCACACGGGCACTTGTTACGCTACTCGATATTGACTTGGAATGTTAAGGAAGGGTTACCATACGCAACTGCGTACCATAGCCCATCCGCTCCCATGATGAAGTACACGTCCTGCTGGTAAAACCACGCCGGATAGGCTCCCGCATAGAACCAGTATCCACCGTAGGAGTACTCGCGACGGCCATTGAAAAAGCGGCCACCATTCTCTTCAAAGCGGGCGTGATGATCACGGCCAAACTTACTTTCGTTGTACACGTGGCCGCGACTATCTTTCTGACCATTGCGGGCCCACTGCCCTTGTGCTTGCTCGGACTGCTGACCCTTGACTTGCTGCATGTGGGCCTGTTTTGTGGACTCGGACTGTTTTTCTTCCTTCGCTGGCTTGGCCCGCTTCTCTTCCTTAGCCGGCTTCGCCTGTTCCTGCTTCTCGGGTTTGGCCTGAGCCTGCTTCTCTTCCTTAGCAGGCTTGGCTTGCTCCTGCTTTGCGGGCTTAGCCTCAGACTGTTTCTCTTCCTTAGCGGGCTTCGCCTGTTCCTGCTTTTCGGGCTTGGCCTCTTGTTCGTGGTGCTCCTCCTGCGCAAAGGCAGGAAGGGCGGCTCCGAAGAACAAGAGCAGAGCGGTGGTGCTGATGACTCCAAGTGCTTTCATCTGTGTTGCCTCCATTACCGAGAATTCATGCGCCGGGCGTTGGCCGCCCGGCGAGGTCTGTTGTTTGCATACGACGACACACAGCTCAACCCCCTGTCGTTCCTTCAGGCTTGCTTAGGCCCCAACGCGAATGTGGGAGAGAGAGTGGAATAGTCCAAAGACGTTCAGAAGCCACAAAACCGTGGCGATCACCACAACTGCATTCAAGAGGGACTTGATTGTGCCCTGCATCGGAATGAAGCTGTTCACCAGCCACAGCAGAACACCGACCACGACCAGCACCAACAGAATTTGAAGTAAAGGCATTTCTAACTCCTTCTCTTCGCAGGCAGACACTCGGGCCGGTTCTAAGGCTTTACGTGCGGGCTTAAGTGGGAAGGGACCTGCGATCTCCCGTATTGTTCAGGTGGAAGCGCTTGGACTTGAATTCGCCCTGGTTCTCTTGCTCCACCTACGCAAGAGCATCTTAGAAGAGGCAGCGACGGGTATCTGTTCACTTGTGCACACATTGGCATCTTTCTCGCGAATAGGCCGACGCGTGCTACGATGAGGAGGAGGAAACCACGGCGACAGCAACGTCAAATCGTCTTAATGTCAATGCGCAGAAGGCGTTCAACGCCCAGGATTTTCTCGATTCGGCGGGTGTGGCCAGAAAGGTTGTGGAGTTCAAGAAGAAGCAAACGATCTACTCGCAAGGCGATCCCGGCCAGCATGTCTTTTACATTCAAAAAGGCCGCGTGAGGCTATCGGTGGTGAACAAGACCGGCAAAGAGGCCGTGGTGGCGACTTTGGGGCCGGGCGATTTTTTCGGCGAAGGATGCCTCGCCGCCCAGCCGCTTCGGATAGGGACGGCGACCGCGACTGCCCCAACAACCGTGCTCATGATTGAAAGGAAGGAAATGATCCGCGTGCTGCACGATGAGCACGCGTTTTCCGACCGGTTCATCTCCCACATGCTTTCGAGGAACATCCGAATTGAGGAGGACTTGGTCGATCAGCTCTTCAATTCGAGCGAGAAGCGGCTGGCTCGCACGCTCTTGCTGCTGGCCCGCTACGGCAAGGAAGACAAGCCCGAAAATGTGCTGCCGAAGGTCTCCCAAGAGATGCTGGCCGAAATGGTCGGCACCACGCGGTCGCGCGTGAATTTTTTCATGAACAAATTCAGGAAACTGGGCTTCATCAAATACAACGGCGGGCTTCAGATCAATACCTCGCTCCTGAGCGTTGTCCTGCACGACTGAAGAAACGACATTCGCAGTTTCCCACCCTACTGCCCGCGACTCGTCCCAAGGCATTTTGATTCCACACTCTGGCGTCCAATAAGAGCATCGCATGCGGCACGCGAGACCCTGCGCGCTCCGATGGATTGGGACGTCCCGACGGAAAAGTCGGGGTAAACGCGAGGCGCGCCGCGCCGCCTACGGCTTTGCAGGGGGCGCGAGGGCGACGGCCGCTTCGCTTGTGAGATAGAGAAACGTAAACGTCTCCTGCAAATAGAGGCGGACGGCGGTGTCGGTGTGGCTGAGGTAGCCGATGGAGACGTCCTGGCCGATGTGCAGATCGAAATCGCCGCCGCGGGTGGTGATGACGAAAGCGCCGGCGATGGCGGGGGCCCAGATGATTTGGTCTTTGACGAGGCGCTTGACGTGCTCGAGCACGGGGTAGCCGTGGTCGCTGGTTTCGGCGAGCGCGGTGTAGGCGTCGGCGCCGAGCAGCGCGGCGTAGGGGCCGTTGACGCCGACGAGACGCAACTGGCTCAGGCAGTGGGCGATGGAGTCGGGGTATTGGCGCACGTCGGACGGGAGCGTCATGATGGGATTGCTGGTGCCCTGGCGGATGCCGCCGATGCCGGCGGCGGCGTAGCCATCGAAGATGGCGCCGTCTTCGGCGAAGGCGATGGCGCGGGCGGCGTCTTTCGCGGGCTGCCAATCGGAATCGTTCGCGCCGCGCTCGACGTCGTCGATATCCTGGCGGCTGAGCTCGAAGGGGAAGCGCAGCTCGACGAGCGCTTTCGCCTCTCGCTGGCGGGCGAGGATGCCGTCGCGCGGAGCAGCGATGGCGCGCAAGTGGCCGGTGCCGACGGCGGAGAGTGCTGTGCCCGCGGGCGCGTGCACGTCGACGACGCGCCGCCCGGCGATATAGCGCTTGAAGGTGCGCGAAGTTTCCTCTTCGATCTGCGCCCACGCAGCGTCGGAGATGGGAGCAAGTTCGCGATGAAGATTATTCATGGGGGATTTCTCCTTTCAGGGAACCGATACCGAGCGAGCCATCGCTTTGCGAGGGCGCGGATGTAGTGGCTTCGGCTGATGCAGGCGCCGAAGCCGGCACTGCTGACGCCGGCGCGGCTGATGCTGACTCGGGCGCACCGGCAGGCGCGGAAGAAGATGCCCCGGCCGCAGGCCCGTCATCGGCGAGGCTATCGAGAAATGTCGCGGTCGGCACGAAAAATAAATTTCCGGTGACGGCGGTGCTGAAGTCGAGGATATGGTCGTAATTGCCGGGGGGGCGGCCGATGAACATATTTTCGAGCAGCAGCTCGATGGTGCGCGGCGAGCGGCTGTAGCCGATGTAGTAGGTGCCATATTCGCCGTGGCCGGGGCGGCCGAAGGGCATATTGTCGCGCAAGATCTTGACTTCTTTGCCGCCGATGACGATGGTATTGAGCGCGTTGTGCGCGGAAGAGGGCTTGACGGAATCGTCGAGCTCGATATCGGAGAGTTTCGTGCGGCCGATGATGCGTTCCTGCGCTTCGGTGGGGAGCGCGTTCCATCCATCGAGATCGTGCAAATATTTTTGGACGATGACGTAGCTGCCGCCGGAGAAGGCGGAATCTTCGTCACGGATCAGCACGGCATCCAGCACCGCCTGGCCGCGCGGATTTTCCGTGCCGTCCACGAAGCCGAGGAGGTCGCGGTCGTCGAAGTAGCGGAAGCCGTGCACTTCGTCCGCCGGCGTGACGGCGCCTTCGAGGCGGGCCATGATTTGCGTGGCAAGCTCGAAGCACAAATCCATGCGCTTCGAGCGGATATGGAAGAGCAAATCGCCGGGCGTCGAGATCGCATGGCGCGCACCGGAGCGAATCTCGCGGAAGGGATGCAGCTCCGCCGGGCGCGGCGAGCCAAAGAGGCGGTCCCAGGCGTCGGAGCCGAACCCCATGACGCAAGTGAGGGCCGCATCGAGATCGCGAAATTCCACCGCGCGCACGAGCGCGGCAAGGTCCGCGCAGAAGGAGCGAACGGTGGCGCGAGTCGCGTCGCCGGGGTTGAGCGTGACGACGAGAAAGATTGCGGCGCGCGTGAGCGCTGCGGCTACCGGCTGCGAGAGGGCAGGCGAGGCGTCTGCGGCATCGCGCGCGCTTTTGGGATCGGACTCCATCGCACGTCATCCTGGCGGCGCGGGCGGAATTTCGCGCTTGGCGATATCCCGCGCGCCCGCGGGCAAATAATCGGGGCGCAAGCTTACCATCGCTGCCCGAGAAACGTCCACGCCGGGCGCGTGTGCGGGGCCATGAGGGAGGGTCTGCGGCAGAATGATTCGAGCGAATGCATGAAGCGCCGCCGGGTGTGCTGAGAGAGAGGCGCAAATTTCGAAACGCGAGTTGCTCGGCAGCGTCCGGACGGACGATCTCCCCGACTCGATATCGGAGATGCGGAGCGGAGTAGCCGATTCGCGAGAAAATCAGCCGCGCGAAACGAGTTTTAGTCGAGAGCGCTTAGTCGAGCGGGCCGCCGCGGAGGCCGCGCACCTCGGCATTTGTGGCGGGCGCGACTGCGACCGGTGTTGCTGGCGCCGCAGGCGCAGCTGAGGCCGGTGCGGCGGATTCTGGTGCAGCCGCCGGCTGGGCGGTTGCGGGAGACGCGGCCTTGAGAGCGGCGCGCGCTTGCGGAACAACGAAAGCGGTCTCGAGGCGCTCGTCGTTAATGCCCGCGAGCTTCACGAGAACATCGTGACCCGCAGCCGGTTCGCCGACTTTTGTTTCCGCGTCGGCGAGGAACTGAAGCGAGAGCGGATCGCGCGCGTCCTCCTGGAATTCGGAAATCGCGTCGGCGTACATGCCCTGCGCGAAGAGGACGGCTCCGTTGGCCGAGTGATAGGACTGCTGAATCAGGTTGCCGCGGCTGGTGCGGGCCAGTTGGTTGAGAGGCGCGAAGGCGGTCTTGGCCACTTCCGGCATCCCGGCACGGACGGCGATGTAAGTGCGCGTTTGCAGGATGGAAGCGAGCTCGGTATCGCGGTCCTCGGGTGAGAGAACGTGCTTTTCCGAAAGGACGGCGCGGGCGGAATCGAGATCGTGCAGCGCCGATTTCGGATCGGGATTGAAGAGCGCTGTGGCGCGGTAAGCTTCGGCTTCCTGCAACCCGAATCCCTTGCGATGAGCTTCGGCGGCCACTTCCGCATTGGCTTTGCGTCCGTTCTGGAAGTCGTTTTCGCGGAAGTAGGTCATGGCCCAGAGCAAGCGATAATTCATGATGGTGGCGGGATCCTTGGCCATGGCGAGGGCCTTGACGTATTCGTCGCGGGCGCGGGACTGGTCGCCCATGAGCGCGTAGGTGGAGGCGATGCCCACTTGCGATGAAGTGAATTCGGGAGAAATTCTCAGGGCCGCGCGGTAGTGCTCGAGCGCGGCGGGAAAATTCCCCATCATGCGGGAAATTTCGGCGTATGAGTCTTGCGGATTTGGCTGGCCGGGCATGGCGGCGACGTACTTGTCCATCCACGCGGGGGCGAGATTCGCGCGGCCGCCGAGCGCGTAGCAATAGGCCAGGTTGTTCATGGCCGGCGCAAACGTGGGATCCTGCTGCAAAACGCGTTCGACGATCTCCGCGCCGCGATCGTAGGCTTGCTCGTTGGAGCAAAGCCAGCCGGAAATCATGTTGGCGAGTTCCTTGTCCTTCGGGTAGCGGGCGAGGAGATCGTTCATCGCGGCGATGGCCGGGACGAGCTGGCCGTTCTTGGTGCCGTTCATCCAGCGAATCAGGAGGCGCTCATCGGGTGTAGCGGTGGCGATATATTTCACGGCCAGGGCGCGATGGCGTTCGCCTTCGACGGGGTCGAAGGTAACGAATGCGAGCGTGGCGTGGCCGAGTGCAAAGCGCGGGTCGGCTTTGACCGCCTGGCGGAGGAAATCGAGGCCTGAATCGAGCATGAGCAGATCTTCGAAGTGCTGATAGCCCAGTTCGTAATCGCGGCGGGCTTCCGCGGACTTCGTGGTCATCGGAACTGTGTCCGGGCGGACCATGGGGGCGCTCACGGAATGCTTCGTCGAGGTGAATTTCTGCGACGTCGATTGCGCGTGTGCGGCGCCGCCAGCGAGACCCGCCAGCAGAGCGACGACGATTGCACGTTCGAAGGAGAATCGGATTTTCATAGTTCCTCGCAAGGAATTTATTGGATTAGTGCCCTTTGAGCGCATAGCCGGGATCAAATGGCTGCTTGTCGTCAATTTTGATTACCTTCACGCCGCCGGTGATGTTGTAAACGTCCACGATGCCGAGGGCGCCGGGGCTTGCCTCGACGGCTTTTACGACGTCCTCGTCACCGGGGACGAAAACCACCGAGGAGGTGGATTTGCGGCTGGCGTCCGTCAGCGCGGCTTTGCCTTCCTCAAGGCCGACGCCCATCACTTTCTCGATCACGAATCTCATCGCGGGCTGATTGGGTTCGCGCAAGACCAGGGTGATGTTGCGGCCGGAGGGCCACATGACGGATTTGCCTTTGAAGATTTTGCCAAGCTCGACGAGTGTCATGGCGCGGACAGTATTCGTGGGGTGCACGATCACGGCGAAATCTGTCGCGTAGACGGCCACGGCGAGAGCCGCGACCGCAAGCGAGACAGCCAACAGCCCTACAGCCAGCAGACGTAATCGCATCGGAAGATTCTCTCAGCTCGATTCCCGGATTCCTGCAGGGCGTCGTTTGCCCTGTTAATTTCAAAATTAGCATTCCTGAGGGAGGAGGGAAGAGAAGAGGGAGGAGGCGGTGTCGAACTAGGTACCAGTACTATCTTTCGAAGCGGCATCCCGGGCGGCTGGACATACAGGGTTGAGGGTACTTCCCATACCACGTGCTAGGAAGTCGCCTGTTTTTAGTAATTTAGGTCATCTTCTGTCGCCTGAAAGTCTTCCTCATCTCGCTTACCCTCAGAAGTGGGGGGATGACGTTTAGGAAATCGTCCGCTTGATTTTCTGGCCGCAGCTTCCCGCCGTGAAGTATCTTATCGCCCGGGTGCGTCCTCCGCGCCCATGCCGCGGCGCCAGCGGAAAACCCCACGAAACGGGGATGCCCGGCCATTGAGCCGGGCAACGGAGGAAAGCATGAAGCGTGTCATCAGTCTCTGCGCCGTGGTGTCACTCGCTCTTTTTCTTACCCCGGCGGTATACGCACAAGCCAATCAAATCCAGCCAGGCACACAAGTACGCCTGACGCTTCTCAACGGCCTCACCACCAGCGTGGCACATGATGGCGATCCCTTCACGGCCATCGTTGCCGAGCCGGTATTTCTTGGCAGCGAACTCATTTTGCCCGCGGGAGCAAAAATTCACGGGACGGTCACGAGCGTTACGCGCCCGAAATTTTTCTCCATGTTCCGCGGCGGAGCCTCGATGAACCTGGTCTTCAACTCCATCGAAGTGGAAAGCCGGATCTTCCCCGCGCAGATGAGCATTCTCTCGATCTATAGCGGCGGCACGGACGCGGGCAAGAGGCGGAAGGACGTGAAGACCGTCGAGGGCGTCGTGATCCAGGAGCGGCGGGACATCAAGGGCGACATCACGGACGTGGGTCTCGGCACAGCGGGAGGCACGGCGGCGGGCGTTATCTTCGGGAGCATCGTGCGCGGCTCGGTGATCGGTCTGGTTGGCGGCACCGCGTACATCTGTGCGAAGAAGGGCAAGGAAGTGGAATTGCCGGCGCAAACAGGCATCCTGGTTCGGCTGGATTCAAGCGTGTCCTTGCCAGGTTCGCTGCTGCACAATGCCGCGTACGTGACCAGCAATCGCTGAGCGCAGGCGCAATCATATTCGAGGGTTCGCACTCGCGCCAGTTGGTTTCGCAAGGGTCGGTTCGGAGGGGGCAAGACGGCGCGCAGTTCGCTCAGTCGAACCACGCGCCGCCGGGGGCAGGTGCAGGGAGGAAATTAGACGATCGGCCGCGAGGTGTGCTCCATCGCGGGGAAACCGACGGTCCACATGGCTCCGGGCTGGAGCTTCGAAGCTCCCAGCGTAAAACCATCCGGCAATTCTTTAGACCAGTTGATTTGAAATAAGACCGGCCGGGCATCTATTTCTTGTCCATTTCTGCGCAGGTTCACGCGAATGGCGACGATGGACTCTTTCTCCACGTCGGCGCGCAGCGGGAATTGGCAGCCACCGTCGCTGACGTCGAATGTTGTTGTTTTCTCGCTAAAGAAGCGGCCATGGCGATTGAATCCGCAGACTTCAATGGGAACTTTTTGAATCGTACGAAATTCACGGCGACGCTCGCGGTTTGCGTCAATCTTGAGCTCTTGCCAATCAGCCAGCGTGGTTGTCATCTCATCACCGAAGTTGGTTGAGTGCATTTCAATGGCCATGAGAGGCGCCTCCTGCCGGTTCATTATTCAGGGTTTAGCGAAATGGAGTGGGCGGGACCTTGATGCAAGATGGGCCGGTGTCCTCAACTGAAACATGCCTGGCTTGCTAGGCGGCGCCGCGCGCTAGAGACATTTTCTTCGTGCGTTTCAGGAAGCGGTAGAGGCTGGTGCGTCCAATGCCCAGCACTTGCGCAGCGCGCACGCGATTGCCGTGGCACATTTCCAGCACGCGCTGAATGTGCACGCTGCGCACTTCATCGAGCGGCAGAGGCCGCCAATTTTCTTCCAGGCCGCCACGACTCGCGGGCTTCTGGAGATTTGCAGGCAAGTCGCCGACATCCACAAAATCGGCGCTCGCCGTGATGGCTGCGCTGGAGATGACATTTTCGAGCTCGCGGACGTTTCCCGGCCAGCCATGCTGGAGCAGCACGATCTGCGCGCGCCGCGAAAGCCCCTGAAACGTCTTTCCGTAGGCTTCGCTGTATTTTTTCAAGAAGTGCTGAACGAGGATGGGGATATCCTCGGGCCGCTCGGAGAGTCCGGGGACGCGAATTTCGATGGAGCTGAGCCGGTAAAACAGGTCCTCGCGGAAACGCCCGGCGAGAACCTCGGCGCGCAGGTCGCGATTGGTGGCGGCAATCAGGCGAATGTCTATCTTTTTCACTTCCGGCGAGCCCACGCGCTGAATTTCGCGGTTCTGGATCACGCGCAGCAGCTTGGCTTGCATGGCCAGCGAGGTTTCGCCGATTTCGTCGAGAAAGA
>Ga0187808_10000483_pt1 | contig 12345 bp, 10 predicted proteins | sample NC_wetland_sal_i_5_FD_132427 | JGI IMG/M metagenome (GOLD analysis project Ga0187808, IMG submission 132427) | Wetland sediment microbial communities from Neuse River Estuary, North Carolina, USA - ASW_3 | ecosystem: Environmental > Aquatic > Freshwater > Wetlands > Sediment | place: USA: North...
GCCCGGTTGATCCTGATCAGGCCGGCCCGCTCGATGGCCAGCAGGGTGTCCCAGACCGACTGCGGATCCGCCACGGGGATGAACGTGGGGCCGGAGGTGCCCAGGTACGCGCTCACCGATGGCGTGGCGAACAGGGCGCCGGGAACGCCGTGGCCGTCGAGCAGGGCCAGGAGGACCAGCATGAGCCGCACCGACTCGCCCGGCCTCAGGAGCTCGGCCTGGCCCAGGGACAGCGTCCAGGTGACCGAGGCGGCCGAGGGGACCTCACCCGCGCCCACCCCGATCTGCTGCCGCCTGCGGACGAAGTAATCCCGGTAGTCCTTGCAGGCCAGGGCGGAATTGACGATCACGGACGCGGCCTGGGCCAGCGCCAGCGGCTCGCGGCCGAGGGCCTCGATCAGGTCGATCGCGCCCTGGCGCTGGGCGGGATTCACGCTCAGGCGTTCGGTCACGCAGCCGAGGGCTTCGCGGACGCTGAAGAACCCCACGGGGTACACCTGCGTGCTGCGGCGGCCGGTCACCACCGTCGCCTGGGCGCTGGTGATGACCACCCGGCCGGCCGGCCCCTCGGGCCAGAGCCCTTCCAGCTCGGCCGCATCGGGCAGGTCATCGAGGACCACCAGCCACGGCCGGGTCGTGGTGGCGAGCCAGTTGACGAAGCGCGCCGCGACGGATTCGGCGGTCCCGCTGGGCTCGATGCCCGTCGCCGCTACCGACGCCTCCACGTACCCGCTCAGCACCGACGACCGGCTGGTGGCGGAGATCCAGACCAGGATGTCGATGGCACCAGATCGCCACAGCGACTCCGCGAGGAGCACCGCGATCTGGGTCTTGCCGCACGCGCCCAGCCAGTTCTGCGGACCCTCGGCGAACGTCGAGCCGGGGACGAGCGCGACGGTGGAGCCGGGGACCAGCGCGTCCCCGATCCCGCGCGCGGTATCGGGCCGATCGGTAAAACCCTCGGCCAGCGGAGGCACCTCGCCCACCCGGAACCGCCGTGCTGGCAGCCCAGCCGGCCGGTCTGGCGAGGGCACCACCGCCTGCTACCCCCATCTACGTGGCTGTACCTAAACCTCCCCAAAATCCCATTGCGCCACACGGGAGGTTCAGACACGCGAAGCTTTGCGCCATAACGGGATCTTCACTGACACCTTCATTATGCACGTGCAGCAGCAACCAATGCACGTGCATGATGCGGGCTAGTGGCAGGGGTTGGCGCGGGCGCTACTGCGGGTCGGCCACCGAGGCGAGCAGGGCCGCCCGGGCCAGCCCCACGGCGGCCAGCATCGCGCCGCGCAGCACCGGCTCGTCAGGCACGCCGGTGGGCACCACGCGCGGGCGGGCCGGACAGATCCCTGCCACCTCGGCCGCCACCCGGGACGCCAGGGCGTCGCCGCCCGCCCGGCCGACCTCACCGCCGAGCACCACCAGGCCCGGGTCAAGCACGACGCAGACCGAGGCGACGCCCACCGCCACGCGGTGCGCCAGGTCATCGAGGAACGGCGACGACGCGGGCCGGGAGCCGCCGGCCCGGGAGCCGCCGGGCTCGGCGGCGTCTTGGGCCGGGGCACCGGGCTCGGGGGCGTCTTGGGCGGGGGCACCGGCCTGGCCCTCGGCCTGGGCGGTGCGGGCGTGCGCGACGGCGGCCCGGACCGCCTCGGCGGCGGTCGGCGCGGTGAACCCGTAGCTTTCCGCGAGCGCGCGTACTCCGCTGCCGCCCGCCAGCCACTGGAGCCCGCCGCTGGCCGGATGCCTGATGTCCGAGGGCAGCGGGGCGCCGTGCACCGGCAGGTAGCCGATCTCGCCCGCGGCCCCGGCCGTGCCGCGGTGCAGCTGCCCGCCGAGTATGGTGGCCAGGCCGAGCCCGCCGCCGAGCCAGACCAGGACGAAGTCATCGGCGCCGGCGGCGGCGCCCGCGGCGCGTTCGGCCATCGCGGCCAGGTTCACGTCGTTCTCGATCACGACCGGCTTATGCAGGACCCCCCGCAGCGCGTCCAGCGCGCCCTCGTGCCACGCGGGCAGGTTCACGGCGAGCCTGGGGTCGCCGGTCCGCGGGTCGACCACGCCGGGGCTGCCGATCACGAGGACCCTCAGGGCGGCCACGTCCACCCCGGCGCGGGCGCAGGCCCGCTCGACGACCCCGAGGACGACCTCGACGGGATCCTCGGCACTGTTGGGATTGACGCTCACGTCCGCGACGCGCCGGCCGGTGACGTCGGCCACCGCGGCGCTGACCAGGTCGGCCTCGATGTACAGCCCCGCTACGTAGGCGCTGGAGGGAACGACCGAGTACAACGCGGCGTTCGGGCCGCGGTTTCCCGCCTGCTCCCCCACGATCGCCACCAGGCCGCGTTCCTCCAGCCTGGCCAGCATCTGCGCCACCGTAACCCTGGACACCCCGGTGTACTCGCTGATCTGGGACCTGGTCAGCATCTCACCGCGGAGCAGCAGGTCGAGCGCGGCCCGGTCGTTGAGCTCACGCAGCAGGCTCGGGGTACCCGGCCTGGCCCGTGGCTCCTGTTGAGCCCGTGCTCCCTGTGGCTGCTGCATCGCGGTCCCTTCGTGGTCGCTCCCCCGTCTATCACGCCGCGGGGGCAGCTTCCGTCTCGATCCGGCAACGGGGGCTATCTTATAGGAAAGTTTCCTGTTAGTTTCTGTTCACGGCTAGTCATAGTTTTTACGCCGACTTCATCACCCGGAAGGAGTGCCAGCAGTGGGACTCAGAAAAACACCGGCCGCGCTGGTCGCGTTCGGTACCGCGGCTGCTCTCGCGATCGCGGGCTGCAGCTCGAGCAGCTCGTCGACCGGTACCTCGACGTCATCATCGTCGTCGGCACCAGCGGAGCTCACGGTCTGGCGGATGGGCGGTTCCGTCCCGTCCGAGGTCACCTGGATGAATGGCGTGGTCACCCAGTTCCACCAGGACTTCCCCCAATACGCCCACACCAAGGTCAACGTCGTCTGGGTCCCGTGGACCAGCCGCACCACCGACTGGGACACCGCGCTGTCCAGCGGCAAGAACGCTCCCGACATCACCGAGCTCGGCAACACCGACACGCCCACCGAGGCCACCCTCGGGGTGCTCGCCAGCGTGAGCAGCTACGTGAACTCCTGGTCCGGCAAGCCGGGCATCGTGACGGGCATGCTCGCCAACGACACGCAGAACGGGAGCATTTACGGGGTCCCGTGGTTCGGCGGCGTGCGCGGCGTCTGGTACCGCACCGACCAGTTCGCCAAGGCGGGCATCACCAGCGCGCCCACCACCTGGACGGAGCTGGTGACCGACGCGCAGAAGCTGATGAAGACGTTCCCCGGCACGTACGGCATCGACGCCATCACCGACGACTCGAACGCCTTCGCCAGCTTCATCTGGGGCGCCGGCGGCCAGATCGCCACCGAGAGCAACGGGACCTGGACCGCGGACCTGACCACACCGGCGGACGAGACGGCCATCAAGTACTACGTCTCGCTGTACCGCACCGACCACCTGTCGCCGTCGAAGTACATCGGCCAGACCGAGCTCGGCAACACCGGCTCGACCGCGGGCGGCGCCAACACGGACTTCGGGCTCGGCAAGCTCGACCTGTACATCGACGGTCCGTGGGCGTCGGCCCAGATGCCGGCCAACTCGGTGGACAAGTCCAACTGGGCCTCGTTCCCGATCCCGAGCGAGAACGGCCCGACCCCTGCGCCGGTCTTCGCCGGCGGCTCCGACCTCGGCATCTTCAAGTCCTCCAAGTACCCGCAGGCCTCCTGGGACCTGATCTCGGTCATGGACAACCTGTCGAACTCCACCTCGTTCGCGAACCTGCAGGGCTTCTTCCCGCCGTACAGCTCGCAGCTGACCTCAGGCCCCTACACGGCCAACAAGTTCCTGTCCGGCTTCGCGGCGGCGGCCGCGAACAGCCAGATCGCGCCGCTGAACGCCAAGAACTGGCCGACGGCGGACACCGGCAAGTACTTCATCCTCAACGACATGCTGAAGTCGCTCATGAACGGCGCGCCGTTCGCCTCCACCGTGGCGCAGGCCAACGCGCAGCTCCAGGCGGTACTGAACACGGGTGCCGAGAGCTAGCGGGCTAGTCTCCGCATGGTGAGAACCGACTATGGCCAGCCGGGGAGCATCAGCTCCCCGGCTGGTCCTCCCTCGGGGCACGGTCGGCGGCTGACCTTCCGCCAATGGATCCGGCGCCACCGGGTCGCGCCGTACCTGCTCCTGCTCCCCTCGCTCGCGCTCATCGCCGCGCTGGTGCTGTGGCCCACGGCGCAGATCGGGACGCTCTCGTTCCAGAACTACGGGCTGCCGCAGCTCGCCGGGGCCGCGCCGTCCACCTGGATCGGCTTCAGCAACTACTCGCAGATCCTGCACGACCCCGAGTTCTGGCTGTCGCTGCGGCTGAGCGTGATCTCCGCCGCCATCATGGTCCCGCTCACGCTCACGGTCGGCACCCTGGTCGGCCTGCTGCTCGCGCGCCTGGGCCGCAAGATGGCCGCGTTCGTCTCCTCGGTGGCGGTCCTCGCCTGGGCCACGCCCACGGTGTCGGCGAGCATAATCTTCGTCTGGCTCGCCACCCCGGACGGCGGGGTCCTCGACTGGCTCCTCACCAAGCTGCCGCACTGGCTGGGCGGCGGCGCGCACTGGGCCGGCTTTTCGTGGACGAACGCGGCCCTGCCCGCCTACACGCTGGTGACCTTGCTCGTGGTCTGGACCGGCTTCCCGTTCATCGCGGTCAGCGTGCTCGCCGGGTTGCGGACCATACCGTCCGAGCTGCACGAGTCGGCCCGAGTGGACGGCGCGGGCGGCTGGCGGATCTTCTGGCAGGTCACCTACCCGCTGTTGCGGCCGATCTTCCAGCTACTCTTCCTGCTCTCGGTGATCTGGGACTTCGCCGTGTTCACACAGGTGTACATCATCATCGGTGGACTCGGGCAGCGCGATGAGTACAACCTCGGCATCTACGAGTACGCCACCGCGTTCCAGCTCCCGCCGGCTTACGGCCTGGCGTCCGCGGCGGCGTTCATCCTCACGATCGTCCTGCTCATCATCACGGTCGGCTACGTCAGGGCATCGGTCAAAGAGGGGGCGCTGACATGACGATCCTGGCCGCACGCGCCGCGCGGCCCGCCGGGCCGCCCTCGGCCAGATCGCGCAGGCGGTTCTGGAGGCGCCGGACCCGCCGGGCCGGGCTGAACCTGCTCGGGCTGCTCGTGGCGCTGATCACCCTGTTCCCGATCTTCTGGATGGTGTCGACGGCGTTCAAGCCGGACACCGAGTGGTACACCCTGACCCCGCACCCGCTCCCGAGCCATCCCACCCTGTCCAACTTCAGGACCGTGCTCGACGGCAGCGTCATCGGGCTGCCGTACTGGAACTTCCTGAAGAACAGCCTGTTCGTGACCGTGGTCGCGGTGGTGGCGTCCGCGCTGATCGCGCTGCTGGCCGCCATCGCGGTGGCCAGGTTCCGGTTCCGGTTCCGCACCACCTACCTGATCATGCTGCTGATCGTCCAGATGCTGCCGCAGCAGGCGCTGGTGATCTCGCTGTTCATCGACTTCCGGTCGCTGAACCTGCTGGACAGCCTGGTCGGGCTGATCCTGGTCTACACGGCGTTCGCGCTGCCGGTCACCATCTGGATGCTACGGAACTTCGTGGCGGCCGTGCCCCGCGAGCTTGAGGAGGCCGCGGCGATCGACGGCGCCGGGCCGATCCGGATCTTCTGGCGGATCCTGCTCCCGCTGGTGGCCCCGGGACTGGTCGCGACCAGCGTGTTCGCGTTCATCTTCGCCTACAACGAGTTCATCTTCGCGCTGACGTTCCTCGGTACCGACTCGGCGAAGTTCACGCTGCCCATCTACGTGCAGTACTTCTACGGCCGGAACGGGGCCCAGTGGGGACCGATCATGGCCGCCTCCACGCTGTTCACGATCCCGGTCATGACCTTCTTCCTGCTCGTCCAGCGCCGCCTGCGGGCGGGCCTGGTCGCCGGGGCGGTGAAGGGGTGAGCCACGGCACGGCGGCGTCCGGGGCGGGGGCCGGGGCGGGGGCCGGGGCGGGCGCCGATCCGGGCCTGCTCCGACTGGCCGACGCGATCCTCATCCCGCCGTTCGCGGGGGCCACCGCTCCGGCCTGGGTGCTGCGGGCGCTGGAGCACGGCCTGGGCGGCGTAACGCTGTTCGGGCAGAACATCTCCGCTCCCGAGCAGGTTCGCACCCTGATTGCCGCGCTGCGCGCGGTCGCGCCGGACGAGCCGGTTATCGCGATCGACGAGGAAGGCGGCGATGTCACCCGGGTCGCGTTCTCGCAGGGCAGTTCCTACCCGGGGAACGCCGCGCTCGGCGCGGTGGATGACGTGGCCGTGACCGGCGCGGTGTACCTCGCGATCGGTCGGGACCTGGCGGCGCTGGGCGTCAACCTCGATCTCGCTCCGTGCGCCGACGTGCTCGGTTCCGCGGACAGCCCGGCCGTGGGCACCCGCTCGTTCGGCGCAGACACTGACCTGGTGGCCCGGCACACCGCCGCGGCGGTGGCCGGGCTGCAGGACGCGGGAGTGGCCGCCTGCGCCAAGCACTTTCCCGGCCACGGCCGGACCGGGACGGACTCTCACCTGGCCATCGCCACCATCGAGGGCACCCTGGAGGACCTGCGGCGCCGCGACCTGCCCCCGTTCATCGCCGCGATCAAGGCCGGGACGATCGCCATCATGCCCAGCCACCTGCGCGTTCCCGAGCTCACCGGCGATCTGCCCGCCTCCGTGTCCTCGGCCGCGATCACCGGGCTGCTGCGCGGCGAACTCGGGTTCGACGGCGTGGTCATCTCCGACGCGCTGGAGATGCGGGCGACCAGGGACAGGTTCGGCATCCCGGGGGCGGCGGTGCTCGCCGTGGCGGCGGGCACGGACCTGCTGTGCCTGGGGCGGGACGCCGGCGAGGACGGCTACCTGGCGGTCAGGGACGCGCTGGCCGCCGCCGTCCGCGACGGCTCGCTGGCGGGGAGCCGGCTGGAAGAGGCGGCCGATCGGGTCGCGCGCCTGCGCGGGGGCCTGGCGCGCGACCGCCGCCCCGTGGGGTCCGCGGAGGTGAAAGCGCCTGCCGGCGAGGCGGACGGGGGCGCCATCGGCCTGGTCGCGGCCCGCCGCGCCGTCCTGGCCTCCGGGACGCTCCCTCCGCTGACCAGCCCCGTGATCGTCGAGATCGAGCCGCGGGAGAACATCGCGGCGGGGCGGTTCGGATGGGGGCTCGGCCCGTGGGCACCGGCCAACAGCATCGACCGGGTGGACGTAAGCCACGACGGCCGACCGCCGGACCCGGAAGCCGCCGCCCGGATCCTGGCTGCCGCGGCGGACCGGTCGCTGGTCGTCGTGGTCCGCGACGCGCACCGCGAGCCCGGCGTGCGATCGCTGGTCAGTGCCCTGCTCGCGGCGCGGCCCGACGCCGTCCTGGTCGAAATGGGCCTGCCGATCTGGCGGCCGCCGGAAGGCACGAGCTACCTGGTCACCTACGGCGCCTCCCGGGCCAGCGCCCAGGCCGCGGCCGAACTCCTCGGCTTGGCCTGAGGGACTGATAGGGCCGCTGGAGCTAACGAGGCTGCTGGGGCTGGAGCTCAGCTAGCCTGCGGCTGGCTGGTTGGGCAGTGAGGGACTGAAATCAGTGAGCAGGTTGGTGTCGTACACCAAGATGACGTACTTGCCCACGTCGTAGGTCCGGGCCGCCGGCCCGAACCGGTCGAGGACCTCCCACATCGCGATCGGATCCAGCGGCTGCGGCGGGTTCATCAGCACGATGAAGTTCGCATCATGGGTCTGCGGGTTGTACCAGGACTGGTTGAACTCGTAGGGCCCGGCGCCCACGTCGGCGTTGTACCAGTTGACCGGGCGCAGGTCGACGGCCCCGCCGCTGGCCAGCGTGGTGGCGTTGGCCAGCCCGTAGCTGCTCAGGCCGTACGTGAGGTGGTGCGCGGTCAGCCAGTCGGCCAGATCCTGGCTGATGGCGGGGACGGTGGGCTGCGCGACCGTGTACCCGAGGGCCGCCACGTAGCAGGCCAGGACCACCGCCATGGCGGGCACCAGCCGGGACACCCGGAACCGGCCGGCCAGCATCCGGCCCGCCAGCACCGCCCCGGCCGGCAGCACGCCCGCGATCTCGCGCGCGCTCCAGTAGGTCGTCGGTGTGGTGCTCAGCAGGTAGGCGACCAGGTTGATGAGGATCGCGAGGGCCAACACCTGGGCGATGAGGTCATCGCAGCGGAAGAACCGCCGGAGCACCAGCCACAGGGCCCACACCGCCAGGGCCAGGCCGACCAGGTGCACCGCCGCGATGCCGGCGTTGAGCCCGGGCGACGACATGCCGAACACGTCAGCTCCGTACAGCCCGGTCACGCTCTCGATCATCAGCCACAGGTGCGACGACATCTCGCTGACCGGAGCCAGGCCGTTGGCGACGGGGAGCACGGAAAAACCGCCGTGCTCGCTGATGCGCTTGACCACGATGGAGGAGATCTCCACCGAGACGCCGGCCGCCGCGATCAAGGACAGTTCGTACCAGGCGGACCGCAGCCGCTCGCGCCGCTGCACCACCTTCTGGTAGGCGCGGACGGCGCACACCGCGGCCAGCGGGGCCACGCCGATGAGCACGACCAGCCGGTCGGCGACCTCGACCCAGGCCAGCATCGCCGCGACCACGAACGGGACGTACCAGCGCCACCGCTGGGGAGCGCGGTCGATCACCAGCCAGGTCAACAGCAACGGCACCTGCGTGCCGGTGTGGTCGGGCTGGAAGATCAGGATGAACGCGCCCGGGCCGAGCTGCGGCGCGACCATGATCCCGGCGGCGATCAGGAAGCGCAGGACGCCATCGCGGCCCCTCGCGCGCCCCCGGGCCAGCAGGCCGGCGGTCAGCACCAGCAGCGTGTACGTGACCGCCGCCGACACGTGCAGCACGTCCGCGTGCAGCCCGCGGATCGCCTCGACGATCATGTACTCGGGCAGTTCGGTCGTATAGAAGGAGACGTCGGTGACCGTCCAGCCGTGCAGCAGCAGGTTGCCGTGCAGCATGTCCCAGGCCTGCAGGGCGTTCGACGCGCCGTCCGAGGAGACCGCTTCGCCCCTGGAGACCTGCAGGTAGCACACGAACAGGACGATCGCCGCCTCGATGAGGCCGATCGGCCACGCCAGCCAGGCCAGCCACCTGACCCACTGCCGCGGGCGGCGTTCGCCGGCGTCCGCGGCCCCCGGGGTCATCTCGGCGGGCTCGTTGCCCCCGGTGATCTGCTTCCGGGCCACGCCCTGGGCGTCGGCCACCGCGACCAGCGCGGAGACTGACTTGTCATCAGTTGGCGTGGCCATGCTCTCCCATGCCGGTCCGTCACGTTTCCCAGTTGCGGGGCCGGTCGGTATCCGCACCACCCGCCCGCGTCGAGGCCCGCGGCGCCAAGCCGCGTGGCCATCGTAACGCCCCCGGCCCGTCGCGGGGTCCGGGCCGTAACAGCGGGGCCGTCACACGTGGGCCCTACCGCCGGGCCTCTCGCTAATGCGAGAAAGTCAGTGGGGAACGTGCATAATGACGGACATGCGACTGTCAGCCCGGGCCGACTACGCGCTGCGTGCCGCCATCGAGCTCGCCGCGGCGGACGGCGGGCACGTCACCGCCGACCAGCTCGCCCGCGCCCAGCAGATCCCCGGCAAGTTCCTCGAGACGATCCTGACCCAGCTCCGAAGGGCCGGGCTGATCCGCAGCCAGCGCGGACCGGACGGCGGCTTCTGGCTGGCCCGCCCCGCCGCGGACATCTCCCTCGCCGACATCATCCGGGCCATCGACGGCCAGCTACTCGGCGTGCGGGGCGAGCGCCCCGAGAACGTCACCTATCCGGGGGTAGCCGAGCCCCTGCAGCAGGTGTGGATCGCGCTGCGGGCCAACGAGCGAGCCGTCCTCGAGCAGGTCACGCTGGCCGACATCGTGTCAGGGAGCCTGCCGGACACGATCCGGCACCTGACGGAGAACCCTCGCGCTTGGGTCTAAGCAGGCCACCAGGCTCAGACGGGCACCATGTCCGTCAGGCCGAAGCCGGGCTCTTCCCCGGCGAAGTCCAGCGAATCCTGCTCGTCCGGGCTGATGGTGCTGATCGGGACGAAGCCGCGCTCGGGCACCATGGTGCCCACGGCCACGCCGGCCTCGGTCGGCACCCGCAGGCCGGGCTCCCTGCGCATGCCGAGCACGGGCTCGTTCTGCAGCTCGGCGAGGGCGAAGTTATCGGAGACCTCGCGGAACACCTGCGAGAGCGGAGTACCCAGGGCGCCGCAGATGGCGGCGAGCAGCTCGGACGAGGCTTCCTTCTGGCCGCGCTCCACCTCGGAGAGGTAGCCGAGGGATACGCGCGCCGAGGCCGAGACCTCACGCAGCGTGCGACCCTGCCGCAGGCGCAGCCGACGGAGCACGTCACCTAGCAGCTGGCGGAGTAGAACCATAGTCGCACTCCCTTCCCCGAGGGCCCACACCCACACTTCCACCGTACCTGCCATTACGGTAAGTTCGCGAGATCATGTCCTCCCGTGTTCGCTGCCAACGTAACGCTGTAATCAGCTGGTATCTTCCCTGAGCCTGCCGAGCAGCAATCCGAGGGCGTGCTCTACGGTCAGTCTACGTATCTCATGCCGATCTCCCGTGAGCGCTATGGTCCGCACCACCGTGTCGTCCTCGGCGCTGACCGCGATGTGCGCCGTGCCCACCGGCTGGCCGTCGGCCGGCTCGGGGCCGGCGACACCCGTGGTGGCGACCCCGAAGGTCGAGCCGAGCCGCTGCCGCACGCCCGCGGCCATCGCCGCGGCCACCGGCGCGTAGACCGCGCCGTGCCGGGCGAGCATGACCGGGTCCACGCCGAGCAGCGCCGCCTTGAGCTCGCTGGCGTAGGTCACCACCCCCCCGCGGAACGACGCCGAGGCACCCGGTATGTCGGTGAGCGCCGCGGCGACCAGGCCGCCCGTCAGCGACTCGGCCACGGCGACCGTATGCCCGCGGGACCGCAGCCGGGCCAGGATCTGCCCCGCCAGGTCGTGCGCCATCTCGCTGACGAACCCCGTTGACTGTGGCGTATCCGGTGACGCGGCCACGATCAGGCCTTCCCGGCCGCTGGTTCCGAACGCCGCAGCCGCATCGCCTGCAGGACGTAATCCACCCCGGTCACCAGGGTCACGACCACCGCCGCGCCCATGACCAGGCCAAGGACGATACCCGGCGGCCTCAGCGTGCGCGGCAGCACGTACAGGCAGATCGCGATGACCTGAAGCAGGGTCTTCGCCTTGCCGCCGCGGCTGGCCGCGATCACGCCCCGGCGGATGACCCAGAACCGCAGCACGGTCACGCCGAGTTCCCTGAACATGATCACCCCGGTGACCCACCAGGGCAGTTCGCCGAGCCCGGACAGGGAGATCAGCGCCGCCCCGGTCAGCGCCTTGTCGGCGACCGGGTCGGCGATCTTGCCGAAATCGGTCACCAGCCCCCGGCTGCGGGCCACCTGCCCGTCGAGGAGGTCGGTTACCGACGCGACGCAGAACGTGGCCAGCGCCGCCAGCCGCCAGCCGGTGCCGCCCGCGAGCAGGCAGGCGACGAAGACCGGGACCAGGACGAGGCGGATCACGGTGAGCCCGTTGGCCACGTTCCGGACCCCGGGCTGGGAGGTCACCGCCGGCTCGGCAGGATCACGTCCGCCGTCAGGTCCACTCCGTCCGAACCGGTCACAACCGCGCGCACCATGTCGCCGGCCGCCAGCGGCACCCTATCGCCGGCCGCGAGCGGTGCCGTGATGCGGACCGTCGTGATGCCGTCCACCTCGGGCGCCTGGTGGGCGGCCCGGCCGGTGAAGCCAGAGTGCCCCTCGCCCGGCTCCGCATCCCCTTCGATCAGCACGTCGATCGTCTCGCCGACCCGGTCGGCGGCCCGCTGGGACATCAGCTCCTCGGCCAGGTCGGCGAGGTCCTCGACCCGGCGGGCGATCTCCGCGTCGTCTAGCTGGCCCGGCAGCGACGCGGCCGCGGTGCCGTCCTCGTCGGAGTACCCGAAGATCCCGATGGCGTCCAGCCCGGCGCGGCCCAGGAAACGTTCGAGCTCGGACAGGTCGGCCGCGGTCTCGCCGGGGAAGCCGACGATGAAGTTGGACCGGACGCCGGCGGCCGGACTGGCCTGCCTGATCTGGTCGAGCAGGGCGAGGAAACGGACGGTATCCCCGAACCGCCGCATGGCCCGCAGCACCGGGCCGCTGGCGTGCTGGAACGACAGGTCGAAGTAGTCGGCCACCCCCGGCGTCGAGGTGATGACCTCGATCAGTCCCGGGCGCAGCTCCGCGGGCTGCAGGTA
>Ga0187808_10000484_pt1 | contig 12341 bp, 8 predicted proteins | sample NC_wetland_sal_i_5_FD_132427 | JGI IMG/M metagenome (GOLD analysis project Ga0187808, IMG submission 132427) | Wetland sediment microbial communities from Neuse River Estuary, North Carolina, USA - ASW_3 | ecosystem: Environmental > Aquatic > Freshwater > Wetlands > Sediment | place: USA: North...
CCCCGCGGCAGTGTACCACGGCTTCGTGGCCGGCTACGCCGAGTCGCTCCAGCCCGTCTTCCTTGTCGCGGTGCCGATCGCGGCGCTCGCGTTCCTGGCGACCTGGCTGATCCCGCAGGTGGAGCTCAAGCAGTGGGGGTCGCCCCCGCCGGGCGCCGCACAGGCCACCGAGAACGCCGCGGTGCAGGCCGCCGCGGGCCAGGCCGCCGCGGTGCGGACCACCGCGGGTAGCGGACCGGAGGCCGCGCAGGCGCTGACCGGCCCCGGCGAGCTGACCATCATCTCCGAGGCCCTGGACCCGGAGGACGCCGGCCGAGCGGACGGTTGAGACGGCTAACCGATCCACGACAAAAGGCCACGGGTAAGCGGCGCGGTGCTTACATTTCACACCCCGCGCCGCTTGCCCGGACCCGTACTGACCGGGGTCCGCCTGAGCTGCGGTGATGTCCTGGTTTAAGGCCGAAGGACTGGCTGACGGGTCGAAAGGTTTCGGCGAGTCGGCAGCACCGGTGGACAAGGAACCCCCCGACATGGCTAATGAGACCCGTACGGAAGCGCTTCGACAATGATGGGAAGCCAGCCATGTCCGGGAAAAGATGGTCACTTGCGGCAGCCACTTTGCTCGCCGCCGCGCTGCTCGGGGTCATCAACGCGCACCCCGCCGCGGCACAGGTATCGGCCAGCGTCACGGTTAACGCGACGGCAGGCCTTGGCACCGTCCCAGCCCACGCCATCGGGCTGAGTACGGCGGTGTACGACTCAGACATGAACGACACCGCGATCGCGCCGCTGCTCAAGGCGGCCGGCGTCGACGCACTGAGGTATCCGGGCGGTTCCTACTCCGACATCTACAACTGGTCGACGCAGACGGCGGTGGACGGCGGTTACGTCGCGCCGAACACCAGCTTCAGCGACTTCATGACCACGGCGAACGCGGCAGGCGCGCAGCCCATCATCACGGTCAACTACGGCTCGGGCACGCCGAGCCTGGCCGCCTCCTGGGTCACGGCCGCCGCCAGCGACAACGTCGCCTACTGGGAGGTCGGCAACGAGGTCTACGGCAACGGCACGTACGGCGCCAACTGGGAGACCGACTCGCACTGCGAGACGTCGCTGAACGGACCGGCCGTCACGATCGGCAGCGAGCCTTCGCAGACCTATGACTGCGGCCCCACCCAGTACGCGGCGAACTTCCTGTCGTTCCAGTCCGCGATGCACGCGGTGAACGCGAACGCGAAGGTTTGCGCGGTGCTGACGACACCAGGGTTCTGGCCGGACAATGTGACCAACTCCGAGTACCCGGAGTCCTGGAACCAGACCGTGCTCACGGCGCTGGGCAGCAACACGCAGTGCGTCATCGTGCACTACTACCCAGGCGGGTCGACCACCGCGGGCATGCTGACCGACCCGACCGACATCAGCGGCATCATGTCCACGCTGCACAGCGAGATCAGCTCCTACGCCGGCATCTCCAACGCGGCGAGCATCCCGGTCATCGTCACCGAGACGAACTCCTCGATCGACCTGGACACCCAGCCCGCCGCGCTGTTCGGCGCTGACATGTACATGACCTGGCTGGAGAGCGGCGCCAGCAACATCGACTGGTGGAACGAGCACAACGGCGAAGGCACCGTCAGCACCGTCGACGGCGCCACCGACTACGGCGACCAGGGCATCTTCTCCAACAACTCGAACAGCGGCGGCACCACCGAGCCCGCCGTCGACACCCCGTTCGCGCCGTACTACGGCATCGAGATGCTGAGTAAGCTCGCCGCACCCGGCGACACGATGGTCACGTCCTCGTCCACGCAGTCCCTGCTCCGGGTGCACGCCGTCCGCGACACCAGCGGCAACCTCAACCTGCTCATCGACAACGAGGACCCGTCTAACAGCTACACCGTCGGCCTGACCCTCAACGGCTTCACGCCAAGCGGCACCCCCACCGTCTATACGCTGGGGAACAACGCGACGTCGATCACCACCGCGTCCGGTAGCTCGAGTTCGGTGACCGTGGCCCCGTACACGCTGACCGTCGTGCACATCCCGGGCAGCGGCGGCACCGGCGTGACCGCGCCAGGCGCGCCCGGCCAGCCGGTCGTGTCGAACCTGTCCTCGTCGACGTCCGGCGCCAACACCGGCACCGCGACGCTGACCTGGCCCGCCTCGACCCCCGGCACCAACGCGATCGCCGATTACAAGGTGTACCAGGTGACCTCGAGCGGCTCCACGCTGGTGGCCACCACCACGGGCCTGACCACCACGCTAACCGGGCTCACCATCGGCGACAGCTACACCTACAACGTGGAGGCGGTCGATACGGCGGGCAACGCCTCGCTGCCGTCGCAGCCGGTGACGTTCACCGTGCCACCGCCGGCCGGAGCGACCTGCGCCGTGCACTACTCGCTGGCAGGCAGCTGGCCCGGCGGCTTCCAGGGCGGCGTCACGATCACCAACAAGGCGACGACCGCGGTCAACGGCTGGACGCTCACCTGGACGTGGCCGTCCACCGGCGAGGTGATCACGCAGATGTGGAGCGCCTCGTACACCCAGTCGGGGACATCCGTCTCGGCCACCGCCGCCAGCTACGACACGACGATCGGCGCGAGCGGAGGAACGGTCAACTTCGGCTTCCTCGGCAACGACAGCGGGTCCACCACGGCCCCGGCGGCCTTCTACCTCAACGGGACCGTCTGCAGCAACGACTAAGCGCATGGCTTTCCCGCCGTCCCGGTAGCTGCCTTCGATTATCCCGAACGAATGGTGGCGTCTGTGGGGACGCGCCAGTATCGCCAGCCGCGGCGGGCCACCTGCTGACCCGCCGCGGCTGGCACGTTATCGCCCGCCGCGGCGTGGCACACTCCAGTAATGCCCGCTGAGCAGTCTTCCTCTCCCGCCCCTCCCACGTACCCTCCCCGCCCGCCCGCGCAACCCGTCCGGCTTGTCCCCGTCGACCGGACCCACCGCGCGGTGCTGCAGAACCTCGGCCAGCTATACCGGCACGACCTGTCAGGCCCGTACGGGCACCTGCCCAACGCCGACGGCACGTTCAATAACCGCCGTCTCGACCTGTTCCTGGCCGAGGCGGACCCGCGGGTCCGGGCCTGGCTCATCACGGCGGCGGGCGGGCTCGGCGGCTTCGTCATGACGGCGCCCTACGAGGACGGGACGTCCATTCACGACTTCTTCGTGGTCCGCGCGCTGCGCCGCACCGGAGTGGGCCGCGAGGCGGCCCGCCAGGTGATCGCCATGTTCCCGGGCCAGTGGAGCATCGCCTTCCAGGCCTACAACCCCGGCGTCCAGCGGTTCTGGTCCCAGGTCGCGACCGACGCCGTGGGCGACCGATGGCGGACGCACGACGGCCCGCCGCCGCCGAACCGCCCGCCGGACACCTGGATAACCTTCCAGACGTGACGGACACATCTGACGGCATCGAGACGGAACGGTTGCTGATACTTCGAGACGCTCGGCTATGGGCTGTGGGCGCTGGAACGCGAAGACACCGGGGAGTTCATCGGGTTCACCGGCCTGTCCCCGATGCCGGATGACGTGCCCGGCGCCGGCGGAGTCGAGATCGGCTGGCGGCTGGCCAGGCGCGCCTGGCACCACGGGTACGCGACCGAGGCGGCGGCCGCCACGGCGCGGGACGCCTTCGACCGCGTCGGCCTGGCGGAGCTGTGGTCGATGACCGCGGTGCTCAACGTGCCGTCCCGGGCGGTAATGCGCCGGATCGGCATGACCGAGGTCGCCAGGTTCGACCACCCCGCGCGTCCCCGAGGGCCACGCCCTCAAGCCGCACGTCACCTACCACCTGCCCCGCCCGTTACCCGAACGCGCCCCGCTGCGACATCGATTGCGCAATCAACCCCGCGCGCCGCGTACCCAGGCCACATGCGGCCGCCTCGCAGTGTGCGTCCGCCCCCGACGCCCGCACAACGCGATGCTGCGTGCTTACAGCAAGGGTATCTAATCCGAACATATCACTATTTAGTATGATAAAACGGTCACACGATCAGGAAAGTTTATTTCTTCGTGAAAGTATTTTGATCGCATAGCGCGAAAACGTTTACGCGATCAAGGTATTCAGCACCGTTATACCCCGCAGGGGTATTGCAGGCGAAGTCCCGAATTCGCGCACCAGATGCAGGCACGCCACACCTCGCACGCCCGCCCCGTACGCCCCAAGTGGCCATGCTGGCAGATGGCATCTGGATAAGCGACGGCCACGGGCGCCGCCGGTTCTTGCCCGGGGTCGGGGTGGCGGCCAGTGGAGAAGGCCGACTTCAGGACGAGGAAGGACGGTAGCCGGTACCTGCGGTTGCGTGCCCTTGACGACGGCATGAACATAGTGGACCTGTCGGCCGTGCTGGGCCACGCCGACCCGTTGGTAAGGCGCTCTCCGCGCTCATCCAAAGAACGGGCGACCCTCCCCGCAACAGTTACCCGCCGCCCCGCATATGCCCCCACCCGGCCCTACAGGATAAACGGACGTGAGGTCGAAAAGCGGGAGCTGGCACAGTCAGTAACCAGACCTCAAACCTCCTAACGAGGCAAGGGGCTATGCACGTTGGGAGTTGGAATATATCGTCCTGGGTCATGGGCAGACCGCGCATATGGACACCGGTCCTGATTATCATCTCGCTCGCGCTCGTAGGCGTTCCTGCTGGCCGGGCGGCGTATGCCGCGCCAGTGGCGTCCGTGACTACAGCCAAGGTCCCGTCCTCGGGTATCGGACTAGCCGCGAACCTCCCGGAGAAGGGCGTCGGGGTCGTGAAGAATTCGATTTACTACGAAAGGGCAAGAAAGTCAAGGCTCTGGGGTCAGACGCCTGCCGGATTGGTTTACCGGTCGTGTATGTACAACGTGCCAAGCGGCTCATACGTAGACTCCATTCACGGCAAGATCACCTTGCCAGATGGCCAGGTTCTGCCGATGAAGCCGTGCCCGTACCCGAGACTCGTCCCGCCGGACACCTCGACGGCTATCAAGATACCGGCAGCAACCGGGAGTACCCTGACCAACGAAAACGGAAACTGGCTGGACGGCTTCGAAGCGGACAACCTACCCCGCTTGGACTACCTGTCCGCGAATATAGCCGCTCCGTACCCTCCGAATAATACAACTGGCGCGCCGTTCGAATACCAATGGACCGCCCTCGCTGGCGATGGCAGTAACTCGCTTCTCCAGCCCGCCGTGGGATGGGGAAGCCTAGGTGTCTCGACCTACCGTCCCCCTCTCGCCGGCGACACCGAGATGGCCTCCTACTACTTCTGGTCAGGAAACGCCGTGGCCGGCACCTTCTACTCTGTCAACCCCCTGGATACACTCGCCGAATCGATTCAGGGCTATAACTGCAACAGCAACGGTAATAACTGCACGTGGTGGATGCAGATCACCGATGAAAATACCGGCCAGGACTCGCAACTCACGGTCGGCAGTTACCCTGTTTACAACAGCGTCATTGGTGAGCTCGAGTCCGACGTCGGAGACGTCAGCGGGACTAACTGCCAGTCGCTCTTCGCAAACCACCACCTCGTGTGGCGGAATCTGTACGTGCAAGCGGCGACAGGGGCGACTGTTACTCCCGCCTACTACGAAACGGGACTCAACGATGGCGGGCAGGCTGCGGTCGTGCGGAAGGAGTCCAAGATGAGCACGACCTGGAGCACGACCAGCGGCTACACGGCTGCTGATACCACCTGGAGCAACTCGTGCACTAGCTTCCCCGGGAGCTGAAGGTCATCAGCACCGGCGGTCTCCGGGCCGAGTCCAAGTACACCGGCTGACCGCTCACCCTCGTCTACGTCATCCTCGGCGCGGACGCCGACGGCCCGGCATCCGGCTTGCACCGCCCCCATCCGATAGCTCCGTTCGAATCATCGCCTCTGACGTGCGGTCAAGTAGGCCGAAACCGCTTGACAGATTGCGCGATCGAGGTCGCCCGGGGCGCCTGCGAGGGCGGCGGGCGGGTTCGCCCGCTCGGGAGGCGCCCGCGGCTCAGCACCTCGGCTATCACACCCGTCACGTCAGCCCCGATAAACACTCTGTCGGCGTCCAGTGACAGAATCACAGCAGCAGGGACCACGGGGGTGGACATGTGCAGCCTTTTCTCGGCCAATGACGGGTCCGCGACGGCGGAGGAGCGACGCCTGCGGGAGGCGCGAGACGGCGTGCCGTGGCGGGCCTGGGGGCCGTACCTGAGCGAACGTCAATGGGGGACCGTTCGCGAGGACTATAGCGACGGGGGAGACGCCTGGTCCTACTTCACACACGACCAGGCCCGCTCACGCGCCTACCGGTGGGGTGAGGACGGCATCGCCGGGATCAGCGACGACAGGCAGCGCCTGTGCCTGTCGGTCGCGCTCTGGAACGAGCGCGACCCGATCATCAAAGAGCGGCTGTTCGGCCTGACCAACGCCGAGGGCAATCACGGCGAGGACGTCAAGGAATACTACTTCTACGTCGATAACCTCCCGACGCATAGCTATCAGCGCTATCTGTATAAATACCCACAAAAAGAATTCCCCTACAATGACCTCGTCGCCGTCAACTGCTCGCGGTCGAGGTATGAGTTCGAGTACGAGCTGCTAGACACCGGCATCTTCGACGAGCAGGACTATTTCGACGTCGAAATCGAGCACGCGAAGGCGGCGCCCGAAGACATCTTCTGCCGCGTCACGGTCCATAACAGGTCGAAAAAAGACGCCGCCCTCCACGTCCTGCCAACGCTCTGGTTCCGCAACACGTGGTCCTGGACGGACGCCGAACCCAAGCCGCTGCTCAGTCGCGTAGCGGGCCCGTATCCCGTCGTCCGCGCCGAACATCACCAGCTCGGCACCTGCTACCTGTACGCGGAAAAGCAGGCCAGCCTGCTCTTCTGTGAAAACGAGACGAACATGCCCCGCGTCTTCGGCGAGGAGCCGCGAACCCGCTTCCCCAAGGACGGCATAGCCGACCGCGTCCTGCACGGCGCGGACACGGTGAACCCGGACGGCACGGGCACCAAGGCGGCGGCGCACGTCCGGCTCGATGTGCCCGCCGGCGGCCGCGCCACGGTCACCGTGCGGCTGTCCCGCGAGGCGCCGGCGAGCCTGAGCGACCCGTTCGACCGCGCGACCGGTCTCTTCGAAGAACGCCGCCAAGAGGCGGACGAGTTCTACGAGGCCATCACCCCGCCCTCGGTGACCGATGACGCCAAGAGGGTCATGCGGCAGGCGCTGGCCGGGATGCTGTGGTCCAAGCAGTGCTACAACTTCGACGTGGACCGGTGGTTGCGCGAGCGCGGCGCGCACCCGCTGCGCATGCCGGCCAGGCGCGGCACCCGCAACGAGTCCTGGTTCCACATGATGAACCAAGACGTGGTGTCCATGCCGGACAAGTGGGAGTACCCCTGGTACGCGGCCTGGGACCTGGCGTTCCACTGCATTCCGCTGGCCATGGTGGACCCGGAATTCGCGAAATCCCAGATCGACCTGATGCTCACCCAGGACTATCTGCACCCGAGCGGCCAGATGCCGGCCTACGAGTGGAACTTCGGCGACGTGAACCCGCCGGTGCACGCCTTCGCCACGCTGTTCCTGATGAACCTGGAGGCCGGCCTCGGCGAGGTGGATTATTCGTTCCTGCAGAAGAGCTTCTCCCGGCTGCTGCTGAACTTCACCTGGTGGGTGAACCGCAAGGACCCGTCAGGGCGCAACGCGTTCGAGGGCGGTTTCCTCGGCCTCGACAACATCGGTGTGTTCGACCGCAGCGCCGCGCTGCCCACCGGCGGCCGGCTCGAACAGGCGGACGGCACCGCCTGGATGGCGATGTTCAGCCAGAACATGCTCGAGATGGCCCTGGCGCTGCTTGAGCACGACGAGAGCTACGAGGGCTTCGTGCTCGAGTTCGTCGAGCGGTTCTTCTGGATCGCGGCCGCCATGGACCCGATCGGCGAGCACCCCGACGAAATGTGGGACGATGAGGACGGCTTCTTCTACGACGTGCTGCGCCTCCCCGACGGCAGCGGGACCAGGCTCAAGCTCCGCTCGCTGGTCGGCCTGCTGCCGATCTGCGCCACGACCGTCATCGAGCCGTCGATCATCGAGCGCTATCCGCGGGTCGCCAAGCAGGTGTCCGCGTTCGTGCAGCGCAACAGCGACCTGCTGGTCAACATCGCCGATTGCATGCGGCCCGGCGCGCACGGTCGGCTCCTGCTGTCACTGGTCAACGAGGACAAGCTGCGCCGCATCCTGGCCCGCATGCTGGATGAGGACCGTTTCCTCGGCCCGCACGGGATCAGGTCGATCTCCCGCTGGCACCTCGAGCACCCCTACGCCTTCGACGTGCACGGCACCGAGCACCGGGTGCAGTACGAGCCCGCGGAGTCGACCAGCGGAATGTTCGGCGGCAACTCCAACTGGCGCGGCCCCGTCTGGTTCCCGATCAACCTGCTGCTCATCCGCGCCCTGTTCGCGCATTACCGGTACTACGGCGACGACCTGAAGGTCGAGTGCCCGACCGGCTCCGGCACGATGATGACCCTGTTTGAGGTGGCCCGGGAGCTATCCCGCCGCCTCATCAGCACCTTCCTGCGCGACGGCGACGGAGGGCGGCCCGTCTACGGCGGGACGAAACTGTTCCAGGACGACCCGCACTGGCGCGACCTACTGCTGTTCTACGAGTACTTCCACGGCGACAACGGGGCCGGGCTGGGCGCCTCGCACCAGACCGGCTGGACCGGCCTGGTGGCCAAGCTCATCCAGAGCGGCGGCCAGTTCGACGCCGCCACCGTGCTCGACGAGCACCGGTGGCCGATGTCCCGCCCGTACCGGCGTGAGCACTGACCGCCCCGGCTACCCCCCGCCACGAGCGGTGTTCTCCGGGGGTGCGCTGGGCGCGGTCGCCGTTTCCGGCGTGAGGCCGACGTCCGCGGGCGTGAGCGCGGCGCCCCGGTGCAGCCCGACGGCGGCCAGGGGATAGATCAGCACGGACAGCACCCCGGCGCCGACCAGCGCGGCCGACGTGGCCGGGAGCATCACGCCGTCTTGCTGGCCGACTTCGGCCAGCGCGATGAGCAGCGGCAGCGACGTCGCCGTGATGAACGTCATCTCCACCCGCTGCCGGGTCGGCAGCACGCGCCGGTACACAAGCAGCGACGGCAGGCCGCGGACGACCAGCAGCATGGCGAGGAACAACAGCAGCCGGCCCGGGTCCTCTGCGATCGCCTTCAGGTCGATGGTCATTCCTGACGACACGAAGAAGATCGGGATGAATACCCCGTAGCCGACCGTATCGAACTTGTGCTCGAGACTAGCGACGTCCACGTTGAGCCGCCGGGTCCAGATGCGCAGCACGATCCCGGCCAGCATCGCGCCGAGCACGACGTCCAGGCCGAACTTGCTCGCCACGGCGAGCAGCAAGAACAGCAGCACCACCGCCCAGCGCAGCGTGATCTGCCCGGTCGCGTCCTGGCCCTCCTTGATGATCCGCTGCACCGCCTTGCTCTGCGCGAGCCACGGGACGACGGACAGCACGATGGCGAGCAGCCCCACGAGGGCGACAGAGGCGAGCGCGATGAAGGACCCGCGCCTGCCCAGGAACACGGCGATGATCAAGATGGGGAACAGCTCTCCGACCGCGCCCGCCGCGAACACGTGGCGGCCGAATTGCCCGCCGAGCATGTCGTTGTCCCGCAGGATCGGCAGTAGCGTGCCGAGCGCCGTGGTGGTGAGCGCCAGCCCGACCGGCACGTAGTCTTTGACGTAGCCGGTGGCGGTCAGCCCTCCGGCGACCCCGACGGCGAGGACGGCGGAGATCACCCAGCCGGTCATCGCGAGGCGGCCAGGTTCCTCCCTGAGCAGGTGAGGCTCAAGCTCATAACCGGCCAGCAGGAACAGGAAGCCTAGCCCGATGTTGGCCAGCAGCTGGATGCTGGCCACATTGGCCAGGCCGAGTACGTGCGGGCCGATCACGATGCCGCCGATCAGGAACACCACGACCTGCGGAACGCGCGGCCCGGGCAGCAGGGCGACCACGATCGGCGTGAGCGCGGCCACCAGTGCCACGGCCACCAGATCGAACAGTCCCTGAGTCAGGTTCACGACGCCCCCCCGCGCGGCGATTACTGAGAGGTACCCACGCGAGGCCATATCGATTCCGTATGCAACGGACAGCGGACCGCAATCTTCCGGGTCTAACCGGCCGGTTGAGAGCCGCTGGCCCGCCGTTCGGGAAAAGCCTCTGAGTCACCGCTGATTTTCCTTCGCGGACGGCGTCTTCATCTGCGGGGAAGGTGAGGTGACGGCGGCGTGCGCGACCGGCTCGGGCGAAAGCTGGCGCGTCGCGGTCGGCCATGGCTCCCTGTGCCATGGCCGCCGCGCGTGCACTGGCGACTGCCCGGGTCGCGTCGCGTGCCGCGGCCCGCGAGCGACGACACCTGGGCCTGGGTCGAGCCCTATCCCGGCCCGTTCAGCGGCCCGCCAAGCCCGTCGATGTCGCTGGAGTTCGTCTCCGCGCTGCAGCGGCTGCCGCCGGATGAGCGCGCTGCCCTGGTGCTCAGCGACGTGATGGACTTCGCCCCGGACGAGGTCATGGAGATCCTCGGCTGCGAGCCCGCCGAGCTTGACCGCCTGCTGACCCGGGCCCGGGCGGCGCTGCAGGAGGTGCTGCCCACGCCCGGCGACGAGGCCGCGGTCCTCGCCCGGTTCACCGGCGCGTTCGACCGCGGCGACGTCCCCGGCATTACCGCGCTGCTCGCCGACGACGCGTGGCTGCGGATGCGGCCGCTGCCCGTGCAGTACCAGGGCCGGGGAGCGGCCGGTCACTTCCTGGCGTCGGTCGCCTTCCCCGGCGGCACCGCCCAGTACCGGCTGGTGGACACGCGGGCGAACGGCCAGCCGGCGTTCGGCTGCTATTTGCGCGATCCCGCGGCGGGCATCGACCGCGCCTGCGGCCTCGTGGTGCTCACCCTGGACGGCGGCCGCATCACCGCCATCGACCGGTTCGTCGACAACAGCGCGCTGGCCCGGTTCGGCCTGCCGCGCACTCTCCCCGCCACGTCCGAATAGAGTGGCGGTAATGCCAACGCGGCAACCATGGGGGACAGTGAGCACATGACCAGGCCCGGCAGGTCCACCGCCGCCACGCTTTACGACGTCGCGCGCGAGGCTAGCGTGTCCACGGCCACCGTCTCGCGGGTGGTGCACGGCCAGGATCGGGTCCGCGCGTCGACCAGGCAGCGGGTGCTTGCGGTCATTGATGCCCTGGGATACATCCCCGATAGCGCGGCGCAGAGCATGGTCCATAAGCGCAAGGAAGTGGTCGGGCTCGTCGCCATAGAAAGCCGGAGTCCGGACACCGAGATCGAGCATGAGGGCTTGCTGTTCATCGACGAGGTGCTGCGCGGGGTTGAGACCGCGCTGAGCCCGATCGGCTGGCCGGTCCTGATCTCGGTGCGCCCGGCCGGCGACAAGGCGGACGCGTATCAGTGGCTGCAGAAGATTTCGGCCAAGGTCGACGGGCTGCTGATCGCCGAGGGCGTTGACCCCGACCACCTGGCCAGGCTGGCTTCGCGCCTCCCCGTCGTGCTGGTGTCCGGCTCCCCGGACGAGCCGTACGCCGACGTGGTGGACGCCGACAACCGCGCTGGCACCGCGGCGCTGGTCAGCCACCTGATCGAACAGCACGGGCGGACCAGGCTCTTCTACGTCTCGGGGCCGCGGGAGGCGCCGGACGCGCGGGAGCGGTTCAGCGTCTTCCAGGAAACGCTTGCCCGCACCGGGCTGCGAATGGCCGGGACGTTCGAGGGCCGGTTCGCGGCGGCCAGCGGTCAGCTCGCGGCGCACGATATCCTCGCCGCGCCGCGTGGCGAGGCGCCCGACGCCGTGGTCTGCGGCAACGACCAGATGGCGATCGGGGTGATACGGGAACTGCAGGCGGCGGGGATACGAGTGCCCGCCGATGTGGCCGTGGTCGGGTTCGACGACATCCACCTCGGCGCCGTGGTCACCCCGGCGCTGACCACGGTCCACCAGCCGATGCGGCTGTTGGGCGAGCGCGCCTGCGCCCTGCTGCTTGACCGGATCGCCGAGCCGGGCCTGCCCCGCAGGATCGAACGGCTGCCGACCAGGCTCGTCGTCAGGGAAAGCTGCGGCTGCACGCCGGCGAGCTCATTCGCCTAGCGCTCGAGTTGGTAGCGCGCCAGGATGCGCCGCGCGATCTCCACGAGCCGGCTCCGCACCGTCGGGGGAGACAGCACCTCCAGCTGCCCCCCGAACCCCGCTAGCCGCTGCGCGGCGGCGACCTCGTGCTCGAAGGTCAGGGCGACTTCCCGCCATCCGTGCTCGTCGGGGGGCGGCGCGGCG
>Ga0187808_10000485_pt1 | contig 12318 bp, 8 predicted proteins | sample NC_wetland_sal_i_5_FD_132427 | JGI IMG/M metagenome (GOLD analysis project Ga0187808, IMG submission 132427) | Wetland sediment microbial communities from Neuse River Estuary, North Carolina, USA - ASW_3 | ecosystem: Environmental > Aquatic > Freshwater > Wetlands > Sediment | place: USA: North...
AAAGAAAGAAAAGTCAAAACGACGGCGACGGCGACGGCAACGGCAACGGCAACGGCAACGGCGAAGACAACAGCGGATCCCTCACCCGACCGCGGCTGGGTTCGGGATGACAGCGTAGAGGCAACGACAACTGCAACGGCAGAACCCGCACCCTTTGCGGACGGCGCAAAGAGTGCGGCACCCGCAGCGGCGAAGGCAACGGCAACGACGACAGCAAAGGTAACGGCTACGACTACCACTTTGGCAAAGAGGCGGGAGGACGCTTCACCTGCGGTGTTTTTCAATTTTGCGAGGTCATAATTGATGGGGGAGGCGGCGGCGGGTGGCGAGGGCTAGGAGCGCGAGGGCGGAGAGGGCGGAGATGGCGGCGCCGGCGGTGCGGTCCTGGGTGCGGCGGAGGCGGAGTTCGATGCGGTGGGAGCCGGAGCGGAGGGGGAGGAGGAGGCGGGCGGTGCCGGGTTGCGAGGCTGGTTGGAAACTGGCGCCATCTACGCGCGTTTCCCAGGCGGGATAATTCAGGAGACGGAGGGCGAGGGTGATGGGCCGGGGAGAATCCTCGGTGAAAATTTTGCGCTCGGCGGTCCAGTCGTTGATGTGGAGGCGCACATCGGCCGGGGGAACGACTTCTCGGGATTGCGGATCGAGCTGAGCGATCGGCGGTGTTGGCGGCGCGGGGACGTCGCTTGATGGAATGGGGGCGTCGCCGCTATCGCCGGCGGAGGGTTGATCGCCTCCGGGTAATTTGTAGCGGTCGCAGCCGAGCGGGGCGTATTCGTCGGTACCCTCGTAGCCGCGGCCGGAGTGGATGGCGTCGGCGAGGACGGGAATGTCTTCGCTGTCCCACCAGGCGTCGCTGACCAGGGCGGCGGCGAGGGCGCAAGTGAGGAGCGAAAGCGCCAACCACCAGGCCCATTGCCGGCGCGCTTGGCCGATGGCGGCGGGGGCGAAAAAGGCGAAGACGACGTCGAGGGGGATGAGCCATCGCCAGGGAAATTGCACGAAGCGGAGTTTGGGGAGGTAGCGCCAGAGCAACGCGGCCGGAGGAAACATGAGCAGCACCGAGGCGGTGCCGAGAGCCAGGAGCATCCACCAGAGTTCGGGAAATTCGCGGCGGTGCCTGGCGGCGAAAACGGCCGCGATGGATGCAAACAAAATCACGAACAGCGCGATTGCGGAGACTTTCCAATTGAAGAGCACGAATTCGGGATCGTTCGCGTGGGTGAAGAGAAAATTCTGGTCCGGGCGCAGATTCTGGGAGAGGACTTCGGAAATTTGGACCCAGCGCTGCTCGTAGGCGGCGGGGAAAATGTAAAACGCTGCGAGCCCGAGGCCCGCGACTATCGCTGTGCCGGCGGGGAGCAATGGGCGGGCGCTGCGGCGCTGGATGCAGCCGACGGCAAGAAGCAGCGCGAGCGAATACGTGGAGATCACGGCGGCTGGGGCATTCGAAAGCCAAATGGCTGCGAGGAGGAGTGCGAGGAGAGGGACGCCGGGCCATCCTTCTCGGATTACGCGCAGCGCGGCCCAAATCATGAGAGGGAGCAGGGCGCTGGCGAGAAGTTCGGCAAAGTCACTGCGGTAGTAAACGACTACGAGGTGGTAAGGATTCACCGCGAATATTAGGGCCGCGGCGACGGCTTGCGGAGCGGGAAGCCATTCGCGCGCGAGTTGCCACATGGCGAGACCGGCCAGGACTAGAGCCAGCCAGATGAAAGCGCCCGGGGCCATGCGCCACGGCAAGACGGAGCCGAGCGCGGCGCCGAGGGTCCAAGAGGCGGGCGGATAGAAAATGAAACGAGGCTCGCCGAAACCCCAGTTGGCCCATTCCGCCCAACGAGGGTACAGGATGCCTTCGCGCCATTGGCCGGCGACGTCGAGCCAGGAGGCGAGATGAAAGTCGAAATCGTGCCCGGAGGCGTTGCCGAGAAAAAACATGGGCGATACTACGGCGGTAGCTGCGGCGGCAACCAGCAGCAGAGCCGCCAGGCGCGAATTCAGCGTGCGAGGAGGCGCGAATCCCGGCACGAATGTTCCTGTCGTCGATGAATGAATGGACGCCGCCCCTGAAGACTGAACCCACCGAGAATACAGGGATGCGGCTGGTTCGCGCTAGAACCTACCTCATAAATGCCACGATCAATCGGCACTTGGACCTCGGGGGTTAGAACCCCTGAATTTGCGAACCTTTTCGGCACGGCTGAAGCCGTGCCCTGACGGAAATCACTTATGAGATGGCTTCTAGTCGGTGGGGCAGGCCGAAGCGCGGAAACATCGCGCGCGGAGTTGCTTGCCAATTCGTCGCCGTAACGGTTAAAGTTCTGGGCCGCCTGCATTCGGACTGCCGCGATGAAGATGCCAAGTTATGGCTCGCGCGGCTGACGAAACCGGGCGGAGATTTCGAGCTTCGAGGGACCCGGGATGACCGCCGAAGAACAGAGGCTGCTGGAGAACACGAGACGCGAGGTGAATTGGAACCGCTGGGGGCCGTATTTGTCCGAGCGGCAGTGGGGAACCGTCCGCGAGGACTACAGCCCGAACGGGGACGCGTGGCAATATTTTCCGCACGACCACGCGCGTTCGCGGGCCTATCGGTGGGGCGAAGACGGGATTGCCGGAATCTGCGACCGCCATCAGCACATTTGCCTGGCGCTCGCGCTCTGGAATGAGAAGGATCCCATCCTGAAGGAGCGGCTCTTTGGGCTCTCGAACTCAGAAGGCAACCACGGCGAGGATGTGAAGGAGTATTACTTCTATCTCGATGCCGTGCCTTCGGGGACCTATCTGAAATATCTCTACAAGTATCCACAGGCGGCGTTCCCCTACGATCAATTGGTGGCCGAAAACGGGCGGCGCACGAGGAAGGATCCGGAGTTCGAGCTGGTGGAGACCGGGATTTTCAACGAAAACCGCTATTTCGACGTTTTCGTGGAGTATGCGAAGGCGACGGCGGAAGACATCCTGATGCGCGTCACCGCCTGGAATCGAGGACCGGAGGCGGCGCGGCTGCACCTGCTTCCCACGCTCTGGTTTCGCAACCGGTGGTCGTGGGGAGATTCCTATGACCCGCCAGAAGTGGCGCGGATTGAGAGTCCGGCGGGAACGGCGCTGCTGGAGTTGGCGGAGTTTCATTACGGCCAGCGCTGGCTGCTGATTGATGGGACGCCCGAGATGCTGTTCACGGAAAACGAGACGAACATGGAGCGGCTGTTCGGAAGGGCGAGCCGGACGCCGTATGTTAAGGATGCATTTCATCGCTATTTCGTCAACGGGGAGAGCTCGGCCGTCAATCCCGAGATGAAGGGGACGAAGGCAGCCGCGCACTTTGGCCTAGAAATCTCCCCCGGCGGGAGCTGGACAATCCGGCTGCGGCTGATGGATTACCACCCCGCGGGAAGCACGGCCCCCGAGCGTGAATTTTTCGGGCCAGCGTTCGAGGCCGTGTTTGCGCAGCGAGTGAAGGAGGCGGACGAATTCTACGAGCAGCGCATCCACCCGAAAATGAGCGATGACTCGCGGATGGTGCAACGCCAGGCTTTTGCGGGGCTGGTCTGGGGCAAACAGAGCTACCACTACGATGTGCAGCGCTGGCTCGATGGTGATTCCACGCAACCGCCGCCCGACCCGCGCCGCGAGAACGGGCGCAATCACACCTGGACCCATCTGCACAATTCCGACGTAATCTCGATGCCGGACAAGTGGGAATACCCGTGGTATGCGGCCTGGGATTTGGCGTTTCATTGCGTGGCCATGGCGCGAATCGATCCTGAATTCGCCAAGGAGCAGCTCATCCTGTTTTTGCGCGAATGGTACATGCACCCGAACGGGCAAATCCCGGCCTACGAATGGAATTTTTCGGACGTCAACCCGCCGGTGCATGCCTGGGCGACGTGGCGTGTCTACAAGATCGCAAGCCGCACCAGCGGAAAGCGGGACCGGAATTTTCTCGAGCGCGTCTTCCATAAGCTGCTGCTGAATTTCACGTGGTGGGTGAACCGGAAGGACCCGGAAGGCAAGAATGTCTTTGAAGGCGGGTTTCTCGGGCTCGACAACATCGGGGTTTTCGACCGGTCGATGCCGCTGGGGCCGGGGAGCTACATCGAGCAATCGGATGGGACGAGCTGGATGGCGATGTTCTGCCTGGATATGATGTCCATGGCGATCGAATTGGCGCACGAAGATCCCGCTTACGAGGATGTAGCCAGCAAATTTTTCGAGCATTTTGTTTACATCGCGCAGGCCATGAACGACATGGGAGGCGGGATCGGCCTGTGGGATGAGAAGGACGGTTTTTATTACGACGTGGTGCATGTGGGCGATGCGCCGCCCGTGCCGATGAAAGTGCGTTCGATGGTGGGGCTTATCCCGCTGTTTGCGGCGGAATCCTATGAGCCGCAGGACCTGGCGCGATTTCCAGGATTCCGGCGCCGCATGCAATGGTTTTTGAATCACCACCCGGACGTGGGCGAACACGTAGACATGAGCAAGCGCACCAAGCAAGGGGCGCGGCTGCTTTTGACGATTGCGAACCGGAAAAAATTGGAGCGCATTTACCGTTACCTGCTGGACGAAAATGAATTCCTCTCACCCTACGGAGTTCGCGCTCTCTCGAAGTATCACGCGCAGCACCCGTTTGAGGTGCACCACGACGGGCAGGTGAATGCCGTTGACTACGAGCCCGCGGAATCCACCGGCGATCTTTTCGGCGGAAACTCAAACTGGCGCGGGCCGGTGTGGTTTCCGATGAATTTTCTGCTCATCGAGTCACTGCAACGGATTCACTTCTATTATGGGGACGAATTCAAGGTGGAATGTCCGGTAGGCTCGGGAAGACAGATGACGCTTTGGGAAGTGGCGTGCGAGATTTCGCGGCGGCTGGCGCATATTTTCCTGCGGCGGAATGGCCGGCGAGCCGTGAACGGCAATGTATCGCTTTTCCAGAACGATCCCTATTGGCGCGACTTGATTCCATTCCACGAATACTTCCACGGAGAAACAGGCGCGGGACTGGGCGCGAGCCATCAGACGGGTTGGACGGCGCTCGTGGCCAAGCTGATCGAACAAAGCGGGGAATAGCGGCGGGTTGGCTGGCTAGAAATCGGCGACAAGGCCGAGGCCCAGCGAAACCCGATTGACGTAATTGAAGTAGGCGACCGTCAGGACGGTCTCGCGCACAGCTGCCTCGTTCCAACCGGCCTTCTTCAGGGCCTCGATGTCTTCGTCGTCGATATCGTAGGGCTTGCGCGTGAGCTTGTCCGCGAAGCGAAAGAGCGCCTTCACATTCGGTTCCACGGCTGCCGTCTCGTAATTATTGGTCAGCTTGCGGGCTTGTGCCTTCTCCATGCCGAAACGCTGGAGCAACTCCATATGAATGAAGATGCAGTAGGACGAAGCGTTGATGCCGCTTACGACCACTCCGATCTGTTCCTTGATTAGCGTCGAGAGCGCGCCTTCGCCCATGACGGCGGCGCTCAACTGCAACTGCCCTTCAATCGCTTTCGGCATGGCGCCAAGCGCCTTGAAATAGTGCGGGATGAAGCCGAAGTTCTGCTCGATATTGCGGTAAATTTCCTTGAGACGGGGCTCAGCCTGCGCTTCTTCCGTTTCGTTTACGTACGGCATGAGATTGCTCCTAGGAAAATCTGGCGGGCTCAGGAAGACGATACTTTACCCGTTTCCGGGAGACGCCGCAACTCGTCCGGCGGGATTCGGGTTTGTGACCGTGTTTCTACTTGCCTTTTGACTTCGCGGCAGCTTCCACAAACTCGATGAGGACTTTCTTTCCCGGCGGGGCGGGAACGAGGAAGAAATTTACGCGGGTTCCATCAGCTCCGGCGCGCGTTTGCGGATAAATCGGTTCGAGATCAAATCGCTCGCGGAGGATATCCGTGGCCCGGCCCACATCGAGCGTGAGCAGCTCGATTTGCTGAATCCCTTCACCGAATTTCTGGAGATAACGAGCGATGGCGCCCGAGCCGTCCGGTTGGTTGCTGGTCAAAATATCGAGCCGCACGCGGGGATGGAAATGAAGCTCGATTTCTCGAGCATCCTGGTCCGGAGGGACATCGGCGAGGCGCGGCGAGCCATTGGAGGCCCGTATCCGGTCGAAATTTTGCGGCTGGACGGCGAGCCCCACGGTTGTCTCCGGGAAATGCGAATCATCGAGGACGAAGAGGCGCGCCAATTGAGGGTCGGCGAGCCACTTGGCAGCGAGGGTTCGAGCGAGCTCGCTACCACGGCGAAAAAGTTCCGCCGCTGCGTGTTCGCGCCGGACGGGGTCCGCGTCAGCTAGGCCGCGGATGAGCGGAGCGATGTCGTCAGATGGGGACATGCGAACCCTTGTTCGGCTAATGCAACTACGGGGAGCTGCGCCCGGGCATCATGGCATTCGCGTTCGAGAGCGCCACATAGGTTGTCTGGCCGGGACGCACGGTCACAGCCATATCCCAGCGCGGGCGCGCATCACCGACGTCTGCCGTGACATCGAGGCTGCTCAGCCAGTACGTTCCCGGCGGGATTCCTCGAAGGAATCCCTGCCCTTGTAAATCGGTGGCAGCGCGCGCGATGGTGTATTTGGATTGGGCCAGGGCCAAGGTCTGCCGATGAATCTCCGGGAGGCTTTTCGCCTGGTATTGATCCCACGCATTGGCGGGGTCCACATCCTCGAGATTCAAGTCCATGCCGGCCGTGCTTTTCGGATTGTTGGCCAAGAAGGTGCGGACGGCGTCGTGGTATTCGGCGACCATGCGGTCGAATTTCGCGGGGTCCTTCACCTTGTCGGAGGCCTTGAATTTAGGAGTGGGGAAGACAATCGTCTTGTCGCCGGTGTTTCTCTCGATGTAGGCGGCGAAAAATTCCGGGACGGTCATGACGTCGGAGACTTCCAATTTGTTGACGAATTCCTCGCCGTCGAGCCTGACCCATTGGTTTTTCTTCATCCAGGCCTTGAGTTCCTTGGAGACCTTGAGCTTGTCAACAAAGTCATTCAGGTCCGGTCTTGGGTATAGCATTTGGGCTTCCTTGCTGATGTCGTCGAAACTCTTGGTGAGCAGATAGAACGGGAAGCCGCGGACGGGCTCTTCGAGGCCGCCGGAAGGAGTGGCCCGCGCGACAAACTCGATGGAGCCTGCTTGCGCCGCGGCGCGCGGCGCACCTGATGCGATTGCAACGAACAAAAGAATTGCAGCACGAAGAGCGTTTTTCATCACGGTCATCCTAGCAGAACGATATTCGCGCAGATACGGCTTGGTCCTGTTGGTTAACATAGGCGCTCGTCGGCACTGATTCTTCACGAGGAGGGGCAAGGCAAAACCAAGGGACCGGCAAATTCCGCCGCATGGTCTTCGAGTGGGGAGAGAAATGGGCCGGAACGCCGGCTGCACTGGAATGGTTAGAACAGGCGGAAAGTGACTTCGATGGGCGCCGAAACCGTAGCCGGCTTGCCATTCGGTCCGAGGGCCGGCTTGAATCGATAGCTGCGGACCGCTTCGATCGCTTTTTCATCCAAGCCGAGGCCGAGACCTTTGGCAACGTGAATATCTATTGCGCGGCCATCCGGACCGATGACTACCATCAGAATCACGGTCCCTTGATACTTTGCCTTCACGGCCGCGTCGGAGTAGTCAGGGCGAGGGCAATAAATGCAAGTCGGATAGCCATAGCCGCCTGTTCCGGCGCTCGGATAGCCACCGCCTGTGCCCCAATTGTGCCCTGGACCAACGCCCGCGCCGTCGCCGCTTCCGACGCCCGTGCCTTGTCCGGAGCCAATTCCATTGCCACCGCCCGGGCCGTTCGAATCATTGATCGCTTTAGCGAGAGGATCGCCCCAGTTGGCCGTGTTGGGGCTCGGAAGCTTCAGATCCGGCGGTCCAAGAACCGTAGGAGTCATCTGCAAGCGCGCTTCCGGCGTCGTTACTTTGGGCGGCGTGAACTGCGTCCAGGAAAACTTCGGCAACCGGCCCTTGCTGGCTGGCAGAATGTCATGCGAGCCCCCACCGCCACCGCCTCCTGCCCTCTTGCCGCCCGCAGGTAGCTTGGGCAAAAAAGGAGAGGGATCATCGAGGCGTGTGACCTGCATGGTTTTCGCCTGCGTAGTGGGAGGGGACATCAGAGCCGGCAAAAGCGGCACGATAATGAGCACGAGGACGACCACGTGGAAGGCTAGGGAAAGCGCCTGCACGCGCGTGAACTGCGTATTCTTTGTCCAGATTTCCGGCACCGCCACAGGCTGGCTCGAAACCTTCAGCGGGGCCAGCTTAGGCGGCGAAATCGTATCTCTTAAATTCTGCCAAAATCCGCCGAAACCCGCGTTCCAATTGACGAGCAGCTCGGATTTCACCGCGCCGCGGGGCGCGGGGCGGAAAAACTCCTTCAAGTTGTCCGTCAGGCTTTCGCCAAAACCGGGCATGCGGAAAGCGGTCTGTTGGCCCGGGCGGAACTTTACGGGACGCTCCGCCAGAAAATCGCGCAGGTTTGAGAAAAGGCTGGCCATCGGGGACACGTGTACCTCTGAAGGAAGGTGCCCCAAGCGCAATGTCGGCTCGGTGGTTGACCGCCCGGCCTTATCGAGTTCCGAGGTTACGTCTGACATGGAATTCGCCTATGCTCCCTGCCAAGCCTATACCAAAGCTTAGAACGCTCCCCCACGAAAAAGGATGTCCAAGCGGGGTGCGGCTGACAGGCTACAAGATTCATTGTAACATACGGCGAGCAAATGGGGCTGCTGGTTTCGCCGATTTGCGTGAGTTGAAAGGGCTACCGAATTACCAAAGATGGCCAAATTCCCGGACCTTAAAAGCACTCTAAATCTTCCCAAGACAGAATTCCCCATGAAAGCGAAATTGCCCGAGCGCGAGCCTGAACAGCTGGCAGCTTGGGAAGCGATGGGGCTGTATTCGGGCATACTCGAAGCACGCGCAGGCGCACCGCCCTTTGAGCTCCACGACGGGCCGCCCTACCCGACAGGGGAGATCCACCTGGGTACGGGGTTGAACAAGATTTTGAAGGATATGGTGGTGAAATCGAAGAGCATGGCCGGACTTCGCGCGCCTTACATTCCCGGCTGGGATTGCCATGGGCTGCCTATTGAGACGAAGGTGGAAAAGGAACTCGGAGGCAAGGGGAAAGTGACGGCGGCGGAGTTTCGGCGGCGATGCCGGGAATTTGCGGCGGGATACGTGGATATTCACCGGCGCGAATTCAAGCGATTGGGCATCTTCGGCCAGTGGGAGAAGCCGTACCTCACGATGGACCCATCTTACGAGGCGTGCATTGCCGGGGCATTTCTGACCTTTCTCGAGAAAGGGTACCTCTATCGCGGGTTGAAGCCGGTGTACTGGTGCATTTTCGATCGGACTGCGCTGGCTGAAGCCGAAGTGGAATATGAGGACCACACCAGCCCCTCGATTTGGGTGAAGTTTGCGGCCGTGAGCGACTCCAAATCGAGCAAGCTCGGCGAAGGCGTCAGCGCGCTGATTTGGACCACCACTCCCTGGACGCTGCCCGCGAATCGCGCGCTCGCGTTTCATCCGAATTTTGAATATGTCGTCGCGGAAACTTCGGCTGGGAATTTACTGCTCGCGAGGGATCGCGTTGAGCCCTTTGCACGGGAGCTGAAAATTGAGGTTCGCGGCACACGCGGCTCGTGGACGGGCAGGGAACTGGAAGGCATAAAATTTCAGCATCCGTTTCTCGAACTCCGCGTGCCCGCCGTACTCGCCGATTACGTGACGCTCGACCAGGGCAGCGGGATTGTTCACACCGCTCCTGGACACGGAGCGGAAGATTTCTATACCGGCCAGAAATATCGGCTGGAGGCTTATGCACCGCAGGATGACGACGGCCGTTTCGTCGAAGGCCTGCCCGAGTACAAGGGGAAGAGGGTCTTCGAAGCGAATCCGATCATCATCGAGCTTCTCGGGAAACGCGGCATGCTTGTCGGGCAGGGAAAATTGACGCATAGCTATCCGCATTGCTGGCGCTGCCATAACCCTGTAATTTTTCGCGCCACCGAGCAGTGGTTCATTCAACTGGATAGCGGGAGCGCGACCGTTGCAGCGCCGAAGGCGGCGCCTCTGCGCGGCATGGCGCTCGAAGAAATCAAGAAAGTGAAATGGACGCCGTCGTGGGGCGAAGAGCGCATGCACAACATGCTTGCGGACCGTCCTGACTGGTGCATTTCACGGCAGCGATTCTGGGGCGTCCCGCTGATTATTTTTTATTGCGAGGGCTGCGGGAAACGGTTTGAGGATATCAAGGCGCTGCGCCACGTGCTCCCATTTTTCGAACGCGAGGGCGCGGACGCGTGGTACACGCATTCGGCCGAAGAGCTTTTGCCGCCCGGCACGAAGTGCGCTTCGTGTGGCGCGAGCACGTGGCGCAAGGAAAGCGACATCCTGGATGTGTGGTTCGATTCCGGGTCCAGCCATTTGGCTGTGCTGCAAAGGCGGGAGGGGAAGCCGCGCGCGGATGTTTACCTCGAGGGGCCGGACCAGTTTCGCGGCTGGTTCCAGAGCTCGTTGCTGGTGGCACTGGGCGTGGATGGGAAGCGTCCGTACGAGCAGGTGGTGACGCACGGCTGGACGCTCGACGAGCAGGGCAGGCCCATGTCGAAATCGCTCGGCAACGCCATGGAGCCGAAGGAAATTTGCGAGAAGTGGGGCGCGGACTTGCTGCGCGTCTGGGTGGTTTCGCAGGATTTCACTTCGGACATGCGTTTATCGGATGCCATGATGACGCAGCTGGCCGAAGCGTACCGGAAGATTCGCAATACATTTCGCTTCGCGCTCTCGAATTTGTTCGATTTCGATCCCGCGCGGGATGCGCTGGCCGATGGCGATCTCTGGGAGATCGACGCGTGGATGGTTCGACGCACGGGGGCGCTGGTGCGGGAATGCCGCGCGTGGTTTGATAATTTCGAATTTCACCGCGTCTATCATGCGATTCACGATTATTGCGCCGTGGATTTGAGCGCGTTTTATTTCGATGTGCTGAAGGACCGGCTCTACACCTTTGCTCCGAAGAATCGTGGCCGGCGGTCGGGGCAGACAGCGGTGTACCGTATCGCGAGCGCGCTGCTGCGGTTGATTACGCCGACGCTTGTATTCACTTCCGAGGAGATTTGGAAGCATTTTCCGCGCTGCGCCGCCGACCCTGCCAGCGTTCATATGGCGATGTTTCCGGTTGCGGATGAGCTTGAGCGCGCTTTGGACGAATCGCGTTCGAAGAATTGGGAAAAGCTGATGGGCCTGCGCGAGCAAGTTTTGCAGGTGCTGGAACTTGCACGCGCTGAGAAAAGGATATCGAGTAGTTTACAAGCCCAGGTTACTCTGAGGGCTGGTGGCGATACGGCGCGGTTATTGAAGAAGTATGCTGCTTTTCTTCCTGCTCTTTTCATCGTTTCGCAAGTCGAGATCGAAGATCTGAACTCCTCGCCGGCGACTTCGACGCCAGGTTACGTCGAATCAATCTTTGTGTCGCCTGCGAAGGGCGCAAAATGTGAGCGCTGCTGGAATTATTCGACGCATGTGGGCGAGAGCGCGGAGTATCCCACCATTTGTGAGCGCTGCCAGGCGGCACTGGCGGAGATCGAGCGCGACCGCGGCGCGCTGGGTGCGAATTCCTAATGTCCCCCGCGCCGCGTTCCGCCTGGTACTGGCTGTCGTTCCTTGTGCTCGGCATTCTGGCGGCGGACCAGATCAGCAAATTTGCGGTTTACAGGTTCACCTCGACTGGGTCCATTCACATTTTGATTCCGGGGCTGCTGAACCTGGTGCACACTTCGAATCCCGGCGTCGCGTTTGGATTGCTCGCGAACTCTCGATCCCCGTGGCTTGCAAAAATGCTGATTGTCTTCTCTGTAGCGGTGATCGGGCTGCTTGTCTGGCTCCTCGCGACGGGGCGCGCCGGGGGCCGGCTGGGCGAGTGCGGGCTGGCGCTGATCCTGGGAGGTGCAACGGGAAACGTGCTCGATCGCGTCCTGCGCCGCAGCGTCACCGACTTCATCGATTTTCACGTGGGCAATTTTCACTGGTACACATTCAACGTGGCGGATTCCGCCATTGTCATCGGGGCCGGCCTGGTGATTCTGGAACTATTTCGGGATTGGCGGCATCCTAGCCAGGAGCGGGAGCGCGCGTAGAAATGCATCCGGTACTTTTTCATATAGGTGCACTCACGATTTACACGTACGGCGTTTTGGTAGCCGGCGGCGTGCTGATCGGGCTGTGGTATGCGCGGCGCCAAGCTCCGCGCGCGGGACTCGACCCGGACAAGGTATGGAATCTCGGGATTTACATGGTTCTCGTGGCGCTGATTCTTGCC
>Ga0187808_10000486_pt1 | contig 12317 bp, 9 predicted proteins | sample NC_wetland_sal_i_5_FD_132427 | JGI IMG/M metagenome (GOLD analysis project Ga0187808, IMG submission 132427) | Wetland sediment microbial communities from Neuse River Estuary, North Carolina, USA - ASW_3 | ecosystem: Environmental > Aquatic > Freshwater > Wetlands > Sediment | place: USA: North...
TCCGGCATTTCGGCCACCGCGCGCGCGACGGCGCTGAGCAGCAGCACCGACGGCAGCAGACGCTCGTTGACGGGCCGCTTGACGTTCGCGTCGTGCAGCCACTCGAGCGCCAGGCTCATGTCGATCCGCGCTTCGAGGTAGTAGTGGGGAATCTCGCGCTTTGATCGCGCCATCAGCGCCCCGATCGCCTCGCGCATCGCGGCCTGGCGGTCGCTCGGCGCCGGAGCCGGCCGCGGTGAGGCGGGCGGTGGTGGCGGGGGCGGGCCAGGTGGCGACGGCGGGCGCTGCGCCGGTGTCGAGACCGCCTCGGAGGATGCGCGCTCGACGTCTGACCTGATGATCGCGCCGTTCGGTCCACTCCCGGTAACCGTTGTCAGATCGACCCCGAGCTGCTCCGCCGCGCGGCGCGCCAGCGGGGAGACACGCGCCCGGTGCCCATCGTGGATAGGGATCGGCGCCAGCGGCGCCATGGCCGCGATTTGCGGCCCGACCGGGACCGGGCGTGGTGGCGCGGATGCCCCCTGGGACCGGACCGAAGGAGTGCGCCCCGCCCCCGGTCCGGTGGTCGCCGCGGCCTCGACCGGCCGCACCGTGGCGAGCACCGTGCCGACAGGTACCCGCGTGCCCTCGGCGACCAGCAGCTCGTCGATCACGCCGTCCTCGAAGATCTCAATCTCGATCTCCGCCTTGCTCGTGTCGACGACGGCCACGATATCGCCGCGCTTGACCGCGTCGCCGGGCTTGACGCGCCACTCGAGCAGGGTGCCGGACTCCATGTCCGCGCCGAGTGAAGGCATCACGAACTCAGCCACTGGCGCCCATCATTCGCCGGACCTCCGCCGCAACCGTGCTTGCTTGTGGAAGCGCTGCCTGCTCCAGGTGGTGGGGATAGGGCATCGGCACCTCTGCCGAGCAGACTCGGGCGACCGGCGCGTCAAGTTCGTAGAAGGCCTGTTCCATGATCCTGGCGCTGATCTCCGCTGCGAGGCTGCCCGACCGCCAGCCCTCGTCGACGATCACTGCGCGATGCGTTCGAGCAACCGAGCCGATGACCGTCCGATCGTCGAGCGGTCGCAGGATACGCAGGTCGATCACTTCCGCCTCGATCCCGCCTGCCGCCAGCTCGTCGGCAGCGGACATCGCCGTTGGGAGGGTCCCGCCGTACGCGATCAGAGTCACGTCGGTACCAGAACGGCGGCTCGAAGCCCGCTCGATGTCGACCGGGCCGCCGTCTGCTGGTAACTCTCCCTCCAGGTTGTAGAGCGAGCCGTGCTCGAAGATGAGAACGGGATTGGGGTCCGCGAGCGCCGGGGCGAGCATGCCGCGCGCGTCCGCCAGCGTTGCAGGCGCGAGCAGCTTCAAGCCCGGAATGTGGGCGAGCCACCCCTCGAGGCTGTGTGAGTGCTGCGCCGCGACCTGGCGGCCGGCGCCCGTCGTCATCCGGATCACAAGCGGGATCTCAAACTGGCCACCCGACATGTGGCTGATCGTCGCGGCGTTGTTCATGATCTGATCGAGCGCGAGCAGGCAGAAGTTGACAGTCATCACCTCGACGATCGGCCGCATGCCGCCCATCGCCGCGCCGATTCCGGCACCGACGAACGCTGACTCCGACAGGGGCGTGTCGCGGATCCGCTCCGGACCGAATTCCTCAAGCAGGCCCCTGCTGACCCCGAAGCAGCCCCCGTAGGCACCGACGTCCTCGCCCATCAGGAACACCCGCTCGTCCGTCACGAGCGCCTCGCGGATCGCTTCGCGCATCGCCTCCCTGTAGGTGATCGCGTTCGTTCTCGTGGGAACGCTCATGCCGCCGGGCTCTCCGCGTACACGAACCGCTCCAGATCCTCGACGGGCTCCAGCGTCCCGGCTTCGGCGAACTCGATCGCGGCCTGGATCTCCTGGGCAATCGACTCTTCGAGCTGCTCGAGGTCCCCATCGTCCAGCAGGTCCGCAGCTCGCAACCGCGCGGTGAGCGCCGGGATCGGGTCATGCTCCTTGTAGCGCTCGATCTCCTCCTTGGGGCGGTACAGGTCCGGGTCATACATCGAGTGCGCCCGGAAGCGGTAGGTACGCAGCTCCAGGAAGCACGGTCTTCCGCCGTCGCGTACTTCGCCGGCGGCCCGATCCGCCGCCTCCTCGACGGCAAGCACGTCCATCCCGTCCGCCGACCACGCGGTCATCTCGTAGCTTGCCGCCTTGAGCGCGAGGTCCGTCTCGGATTCGTATCGCTCGATCGCGGTGCCCATCGCATAGCGGTTGTTCTCGCAGCAGAACAACACCGGCAGCTGCCAGAGCGCGGCTAGGTTCATGCACTCGTGGAACTCTCCCTCGGCGACGGCGCCGTCGCCGAAGAAGCACGCGGTCACCCGCCGGCGACCCTGTAGCTTGTCCGCGAGCGCGAGGCCGACCGCCAGCGGCAATCCGCCGCCGACGATCGCGTTGCCGCCATAGAACCGGGTCGCCGCGTCGAACAGGTGCATCGACCCCCCACGCCCGCGCGCGCAGCCCTCGACCTTCCCGTACATCTCGGCCATGATCGAGCCAGCAGGCACACCCCGAACCAGCGCGTGACCGTGTTCGCGGTAGGTCGCGACGATTGTGTCGTCGGCGTCGAGCGCTTGCATCACTCCGACCGCGACCGCCTCCTCGCCGATGTACAGGTGCATGAACCCACGGATCTTTGACGCGCTGTACAGCTCCACGCACTTCTCCTCGAACCTGCGCACGAGCAGCATCTGCTCGAGCAGCGCAAGCCCGTGCTCCCGGTCCAGCGGGCGCGACGCCGTCATGAGGAGTCCTCCAGCGTCGAGATGTCACCCTCCGGGAGTCCCAGCTCGCGCGCCTTCAGCAGGCGGCGCATGATCTTGCCGCTGCGGTTGCGCGGCACCGAGTCGACGAATTCGATTTCCCGCGGCGCGACCGCCGGGCCTAGCCGCCGGCGCGCGAACGCGAGCAGGTCGCGTCGTAGCTGCTCGCTCGGCTGTTCCCCGGGTTTCAAGGACACGAACGCCTTGACGATCATCTTCGCGGTCGGATCCGGCTTGCCGATCACCCCGGCTTCAGCCACTGCGTCGTGCTCGAGCAGCACGCTTTCCACCTCGAACGGCCCGATCAGGTGCCCCGAGGACTTGATCACGTCGTCTCCGCGTCCGACGAACCAGAAGTATCCGTCAGCATCGCGGCGGACGAGATCACCGGTCAGGTACCAGCCCCCCGCAAAGCACTTGAGGTAGCGCTCCTGATCGCCCAGGTACCCACGGAACATCGAGGGCCAGCCGGGTCGCAGGACGAGCTCACCCTGCTCGCCTGCCGCGACGAGCTGGAGCGTGCCGTCGGGAGCGAGGACCGGGTCGTCGTCCTCGTCGCGCTTGGCGACAGCCGCCTCGATCCCTGGCAGGGGGCGCCCCATCGAACCGGGGCGCACATCCATCGAGCGGTAGTTGGCGATCATGATCCCCCCGGTCTCCGTCTGCCACCAGTTGTCGTGGACCGGCATCCCGAACGCGTCCTGACCCCAGATCACGACCTCCGGATTGAGCGGCTCGCCGACGCTTGCGATGAACCGCAGCGAGCTCAGGTCATATTCGTGCGCCACCTCGGTGCCCGCCCGCATCAGCATCCGCAGTGCCGTCGGCGCCGTGTACCACACCGTTACCCGCTCGTTCTCGAGAATCCCGTACCAACGATCCACCTGGAGCTCGGCCTCATCGATCACGCACGTGGCGCCGAGGGTCAGCGGCGCGATGATCCCGTAGGAGGTGCCGGTCACCCAACCGGGGTCCGCCGTGCACCAGAAGACGTCGCCGGGACGCAGGTCGAGCACCAGCTCTCCCGTCGCCCGGTGCGCGACGACCGCCTCGTGCACGTGAACCGCTCCCTTTGGGGTCCCGGTCGTACCGCTCGTGAAGTGCAGCAACGCCATGTCCTCCGGCGAGGTCCTCGCGATCGCATACGGGTCCGTCTCGGCGTCCATCAGCGCGGCGAGATCACTGGCCTCCGGGATCGCGGCGATCTCGTCAGCGTCGCCGACCAGCAGGATGTGCGCGAGCCCCGGCAGCCGCTCGCGCAGCTCGCTGACCTTCCGTCGGTACAGGGCGGTCGTCGTCACCAGCACCCGGGCGTCACCCAGCCGCATCCGCTGCTCGATCGGCTCGGGCCCGAAGGCCGAGAACAGTGGGCAGAACACGCTGCCGTGCTTCAGCGTTCCGAGCGCCGCAACGTAGAGCTCGGGAATCCGCCCCGCGAGCGCGAACACCCGCTCGCCGCGCCCGACTTCGAGCCGTCCTAGCACGCCCGCGAAGCGGTCCGTCACCCGCTTCAGCTCGGCGTACGTCAGTTCGGCGACAGCTTCACCCTTGCCCAGAAAGCGGAGCGCGACGGTGTCCGCCAGCGGGCCGTCGACGTGACGGTCAACCGCCTCGAAGGCGACGTTCACGGCGCCCCGCGGCAAGCCTGCAAGCGCCGCTCGAGCCGCGGCCCACGAGAACTCGGCCCGCGCTCGCTCGTAGTCCGGCATGTTTGGAGGAACAGCTCCGGACGGAGCCTTACGGATCGCCGCAACACCACTGGCAGGGGTCACGCTCATGACGCCAGCCACGGTATGCAAGACCCCACCCCGGGCCATCCGCGCGCTTCCGTAATCACGGTTAAGTACTTATCCGCAGCCCGGGATCGCACCGGCGCTCCGGCCTACTCGTTGTGCCCAAACTGCTTGATCGCGAGCACGAGCGATGCGGTTCCGAAGCCGGCGACGATTCCGAGCTCGAGCCAGATCGGGACCGGCCAGCTCCCCCACTTCACCCCGGCCCTGAGCAGGTGCTCGACGGCCGCTGAGCTGTGCACGTGCCGGAACACCGTGCGGCGCATCGGGTCGACCACCTAGGTCAGCGGGTCCAGCTTTGTCAGCGCCTCGAGCCACGGAGGCAGCCCCCTGGGCGGGAACATCGCGCCCGACAGGAAGAACATCGGCAGCGTGACGAAGTTCATCACCGCCATGAACGACTCGACCTGCTGCATCCGGCTGGCCAGCAGCAGCCCGACCGCGGTGAGCGCGAGCGCGGCGAGCACGATCTGGGCGCCGAGCGAGAGCAGCAGCGACGGCGAGTAGGGCACGTGCACAAGCCCCGCCAGCGATCCCCGGGAACATGAACGTCCGGAAGTTGATTCCGCCGCTCGAGGGCAGCAGGTTGGACAGCCCGCTGCCGAGGATGAACAGAAAGAGCAGCGGCTGCACCAGCGAGGTAACCATGCGCAACCGGTTGCGCACGAACCGCAGGAGCTCGCGCCGCCACACCACCGTGATCGCCGCGAGCTCGTCCCGGATGCGTCCGCCCGGCTCATGGACGCGCGGGACGTCCAGCGTGGTCGTGCCCATCAGCGACCCCTCCTCGCGCGCATCATCGGCCGGGAGCGCAGTCGTTCCGCGCTGGACGCCTCGGCGTCGCGGATCGTGCGGCCGGTATACGACATGAACACGTCGTCGAGCGTCGGTCGGGCAATCCGGATCGACCTCGTCGGCGTTCGCAGCTCGGCGAGGAGGCGCGGCGCGAACTCCTCCGCGCCGGCGACGTGGAAGGCGACGAGCCCCTCCGACAGCTTCGCCTCGATTCTTTCCGGCCCCGTTCGGGCCCAGAAAGCCGAACGCCTCTCCCGGTGCGACGCTGAAGCTCACCCCCCGCACGGCCTCGACCTCGCCGAATCGCTTCACCAGGTTCCGAACCGACACGACCGGCTCCGGATGCCCGCCGACTTCAGCGACGTCAGCTTCGACGCCGGTCGCAGACATGGCTACTGCGAAGGCGCCTGCTCGGGCTGCGCCGCCAGCTTCACCGTGACCGCCACCCGTCCGGACCCGCGCAGCACTGTTAGCTTGAGCTGCTCACCTGGATGAGCGGCGGCGAGCGCGTCGATCAGGTCTCCATCAGTGCGTATTGTGCTCCCGCCGATGGCGACGATCACATCGCCTGCGCGGAGTCCTGCCTTGGCCGCGGGCGTTCCCGGCTCCACGCTCCCCACGACGGCTCCCCTCTGCCCAGTCTGCACGGTGCCAACGCCGAGGTACGCGTGGGTCACGCTCTGACCACGCCGGAGCGCCGCGAGCTCGACCTTGATCAGGTCGATCGGGATCGCGAAGCCGACCCCGGAGCTCGTCTCCGAGCTGGAGTTGCCGAACTGGTTGGTGCCGGTCGCGATCTGATCGGCGATCCCGATCACCCGCCCGCCGGTATCGAACAGGGGTCCGCCCGAGTTTCCCGGGTTCATCGCCGCGTCCGTCTGAACCGCGTGCGCGATCATGAACCCGTTGGGCGCCTGGATCGTGCGGTCAAGACCGGACACGACCCCGGTGCTCAGACTGCGGTCGAAGCCCAGCGGATCACCGATGATCGCGAGCGCGTCTCCAATCGCGAGCGTCCGCGAACTACCGAGGCTCAGCGGGTGCAGCTTGAGAGCTGCTGGATCGACGTGCACAACCGCAACGTCCGAGGCATCGTCCTTGCCGAGCACCGTGCCCGAGCGGGTGATGCCGTCCTGGAAGGCGACGCTGATCAAGCTGGCGCCGTCGACCACATGGGCGGCGGTGACGATGTCCCCGTTGCCGTCGAGCACGAAGCCCGAGCCGAGCGCGGCTTCCTGCTGCTGTCGGGCGCCGAACGGCGTAGCGACGGTTGCCGTCATCTGGACTGTGATGTCAACCGTGCCTGGCGAGGCCTGCGCGTAGACCGCGCTCCACGGCCCCGCGGAGAGGGCACGCGCGTTGGCGGTCGCTGGCGGCGACTCGATCACGGTCGTCGCGGGTACGGTGGTGTGAACAGCGCCGATCGCGAGCGCCAGAGCAAGCGCGACGGCACCGCCGAGGACTGCCACCGCGAGCACCTTCAGCCAATTGGGCGTCCCGCCTGCTGGAACCCCGAGATCACGGCGACGATGGGCAAACGACGGTGTCGACATCTCAGCTCCACGGTATGTCGCCGCCTGCGTCGCGCCATCAGCGACCAGCCGCGAGGCTTGCACGGTCAACTACCGACCGGGGGCACGGACGCGGAAGCCGCCCAACCGGAGCGGTCGTCGGCCTGCCCTGTGGGGATCGCTGTTCCTAGTCAACCTGCCGATCGCCTTTGCTGCCGCGGGCGGCGCGTATTCTTCCGCACTCAGCCGGCGCGGTTTCCGCGGATGCCACCCCCCGGCTGCGTCCCATAATCCGGGATTTGGATTTCCAGACCCATCATCGGCGGTATCGGATCGGAGGAAGTACATGTCAACGAGCCTCGCGCAGCTTCTGACCGAGACAGCGGGCAGGCACGGTGATCGTCCCGCGCTGAAGCTCGACGACAACGTACTCACCTACGGCACGCTCGGGCAGGGCGCATCCCGCATTGCTGGCATTCTGCGGGACCGCGGCCTCCAGCCCGGCGACCGCGTCGGCGTGATGCTCCCGAACGTGCCGTACTTCGCGATCGTCTACTACGGCGTGTTGCGGGCGGGCGGCGTCGTCGTGCCGATGAACGTCCTGCTGAAGGGACGGGAGGTGGGCTTCTATCTGTCTGACTCCGGCGCCAGACACATATTCGCTTGGCACGACTTCGCGCAGGCGGCGGAGGAGGGCGCCCAGGAGGCCGGGGCCGAAGTGATCCCCGTCAAGCCCGGGGAGTTCGAGCAGCTGCTCGCGGGCGCGCCGAGCGAGGCCGCCGATGTCGAGCGCGACGGCACCGACACGGCGGTCATCCTTTACACCTCGGGCACCACGGGCACTCCCAAGGGCGCCGAGCTGACGCACTCCAACATGCTCGACAACTGCATCCACGGCGGCACCGAGCTGATGCACGTCTCCGAGCGGGACGTGATCCTCGGGGCGCTGCCCTTGTTTCACTCCTTCGGGCAGACCTGTTGCCTCAATACGGCGGTCCGCGCCGGCGCCTGCCTGACGCTTCTGCCGCGGTTCGAGCCCGGCAAGGCGCTCGAGGTCATCCAGCGCGACAAGGTCACGTTGTTCGACGGCGTGCCGACGATGTACCACGCGATGCTCAATCTCCCCCAGCGCGAGCAGTACGACGTCTCCTGCCTGCGCACGTGTGTCTCCGGTGGTTCCGCGATGCCCGTCGAGGTGATGCGCGGCTTCGAGAAGGCATTCGGATGCGTCGTGCTCGAGGGCTATGGTCTGTCTGAGACCTCGCCCGTGGCGTCGTTCAACCATCCCGAGCGCGAGCGCAAACCGGGATCGATCGGCACGCCCATTCGTGGGGTAGAGATGAAGGTTGTCGATGAGCAGGGCAACGAGCTACCGACCGGCGAGGTCGGCGAGATCGCGGTTCGCGGCCACAACGTGATGAAGGGCTATTGGAACCGTCCGGACGCGACCGCCGAGGTGCTCAAGGATGGCTGGCTCCTCACCGGCGACCTTGCGCGGATCGACGAGGACGGCTACTTCTTCATCGTCGACCGCAAGAAGGACATGATCATCCGGGGCGGATACAACGTGTATCCGCGGGAGATCGAGGAGGTGCTCTACGAGCACCCAGCCGTGCTCGAGGCAGCCGTGGTCGGTGTCCCGGACGAGGCGATGGGCGAGGAAGTTGGCGCCGCGATCGTGCTCAGGCCCGGGACCGATGCCGGCGCAGACGACATCCGCGACTTCGTCAAGGAGCGGGTCGCCGCCTACAAGTACCCGCGTCGCATCTGGTTCACCGATGAGCTGCCAAAGGGTTCGACCGGCAAGGTCCTAAAACGCGAGATTCCGGTGCCGGAATCGGCCCTCCTATAGAGCCGGGGCGGCACGCACTCCTGCCGCCGAGACGACGCTCACCGCGCTAGGCCCGAACCGGGGGCTCGCCGGCAAGGTCGCGCGCCAGCCGGTGCAAGAGGTCGTTGACCGCTGGATCGCGGTCCGCCGAAACGTCCGCGAGCGCCTCGCTCAGGAGGTCCCGCCTGGCAGCTATCGCCCGCTCGGCGAGCGTTTCGCCGTTGGGTGTCAGGCCGGGACTGCTGTCGTCGGTGGCGATCAGGCCGCGCTGATGGAGCTCCTCGACGACGGCTGCGATCCGCTCGGGCGGGACCCCGTCCTGCTCGGCGAGGTCGCGTGCCCGCACGAGCCCGTGCTCGCCGATCCGCACCAGCGCCCACGTCGCCCCGGGGGTCAACTCGAGGCCGGCGCGGGCCGCGACTCGCTCGCGGAACCGCTGCCTCTGGTCGGGGGAAACCGCGCGGGTCAGCGCCCGCTCGACCTCGGCGAGCGAGTCCGGTGACCGCGGGGCTGCCAGGCCGTCGTCCAAGCCACGGCTCGTTGCGGCCGTCTCCCGCAGCGGCCGCTCGGGAAGCAGCCAGCTCAGCGCGAACCCGAGCACGGCCACGCCCGCCGCGGCGAGGAACACGGGCTGGAGCGCGTGTACGTACGCGTGCTCATAGGCGCCGCGGATCGGTGGCGGCAGGCGGGCTACCTGCGCGCCCGTGAGGCGCCCGCCACCGGCCACCTGATGGGCGAGCGAGCCACTGAGGGCCCCGCGCAGCGCCGAGGTGAGGCGGGAGGTGAAGATCGTCCCGAACACGGCCGCGCCGAGCGACCCGCCCATCCCGCGAAACAGCGTCACACCCGAGGTCGCCGATCCGAGCACCTTGTAATCAACCGCGTTCTGCACCGCCAGCACGAGTACCTGCATCACCGACCCCAGCCCGATCCCGAGGACGAACAGGTACACCGCGGATGTGAGGATGCTCGTACCCACGTTGAGACGGGACAGCATCAGCAGTCCGATCGCCATCACCGCCGTCCCGAAGATCGGGAACGCCCGGTACCGCCCTCGACGCGTGATCAGCTGGCCCGACAGGATCGACATGATCAGCAGGCCCACCATCAGGGGGATCAGCCGAAGTCCCGCGCCGGTCGGGCTCGCCCCGTCGACCGTCTGGAAGTACAAGGGCAGGAACGTCACCGAGCCGAACAGCGCAAAGCCGACGATCAAGGACAGCGTGCTCCCCACGGCGAACACTTTGTTGCGCATCAGCGCGGGCGGGAGCACAGGCTCACGCGCGCGGCGCTCGATCGAGACGAACAGCGCGATCAGGACCACCCCGGCCGCCCCCACGAGCACGGTCACCGCCGAGCCCCAAGCCCAGGTCGTCCCGCCCAGGCTGGCGACCAGCACGATCGCGCTCAACGCCGCCGCGAGCACGCCGGCGCCCAGATAATCGATCACCGGCCGCGTGCGCGCCTGGGTCGTCGGCAACGTCGCGCGCAGCACAGCGAGCGCGGCCAGTCCGACCGGCAGGTTGACGTAGAAGATCCACCGCCATGAGACCGTTTGCACGATCACCCCGCCGAGCAACGGCCCCGCGACGCTCGCAACCCCGAACACCGCGCCAAACAATCCTTGGTACTTACCCCGCTCGCGTGGCGGTACCACGTCGCCGACGACCGCCTGGGTGAGCACGATCAACCCGCCCGCGCCGAGGCCCTGCACGGCGCGGAACGCGATCAGCTCGGTCATCCCCCCGGAAAGCCCACACAGCGCCGAGCCAACTAGGAACAGGGCGACGGCGCTCTGGAGAACGAGCTTGCGGCCGTAGAGGTCCCCAAGCTTTCCGTAGACCGGAGTGACAGCGGTCTGGGCGAGCAGGAATGCGCTCGTCACCCACGCGAGGTGGTTGAGCCCACCCAGATCACCGACGATCGTCGGTAATGCGGTCGCGACGATCGTCTGATCGAGCGCCGCCAGCAACATCACCAGCATCAGCCCCGTGAAGATCAGACGCAGGCGGGGCCGCGCAACCGGGAGCGAAGCTGGTGCGGGCGCAGCGGCGGTGGTCATCGCGGCTCCGGACCCGTATACACGATGTCGCGCTCGGAGGCCAAACCGTTACGTCTACTAGATCATGCAGCCGGGAGCCCCGCGCACCGCTGGGGCTCCCGGCTTTCCTTTTGCTGGGAGCGCTCAGGCCGGATTGGCCGTCTGCGCTCCCGCCTAGGTGGAGCGCCGCTTCACCCGCTTAAGGTGATGACACCGTCTCGTCGCGCTCCTACGCTGACGAGCTCACGATGAGGATGAACCGAACGTCCAAGAGCTCGCGCGCCACTCACGCCCGTGCCCGGAGCCGCGCGGCCGTGGCCTGTGTCGCCGCGGCCGGGCTGATCGCGCTCGCCGGATGCGGTAGCAGCAAGCCGGCCTACTGCACGGACCGGACCAACCTCGAGAACGACATCAAGGGCCTGACCAGCTTGAGCGCCAGCAGCGGGATCAGCGGCCTGCAGTCGCAGCTCAACAAGATCCAAAGCAGCGCCACGGCGGCGGTCAACTCGGCGAAGAGTGACTTCCCAAGCCAGACCAGCGCCCTCAAGTCGTCTGTCGATTCCCTCGAGAGCGCGGTCAAGTCGCTCTCGGCGAGCCCTTCGGCCAGCCAGATCGCAGCGCTGGCCACTGACGCATCGAACGTGGTGACCTCGGTCACGAACTTCAACAACGCCACCAAATCGAAGTGCAGCTGAGCCGGGCCGCGGCTGCCGGAATCATCAAGTCAGCCGCGGGCCGACCAGGCTCGGTCGAACGCGCGCGGGTCGAGCGGCAGCAACCAGCACTCAGCGATGCGTTGGCCGGCGATCCGGTAGAGCCCGATCGTCGACCAGCGATGCTCGGTGCCGCCGAGATTGGCTGAGCCGTCGGTGAGCACGGCGAGGTGCGACCCTTCGGCTAGATCCCGACCACGTCGCCCGCTTGTCACCCGGCTGCCCGATAGAGCGTCACGTTTCGATCGAGCCTGCCTCCCGCGAAACCCCGGGGGCGGCCCCCCTGGGCATCCAGGTAGGAGAGCTCCCGCGAGATCCGGCCGAGGCTCGAGGGTATGTGGTCGAGCATCCACGTTTGGATCGCCACCCCTCCGTCGGCTGTCTCGAGGACCCTCAGCGCCCTCGCCTGCTGCGGATAGTCGATCAGTGACGCGGTGCTGATCAGCCAGTAGCCGCCGGCTGCTGTGGCACGCGGCGCGATCGAGTTGCAATGCGTGTGCCCGGACAGCGCGGCGATCACGCGCGGGTGCCCGTCCAGTAGTGCGAGCAGCCGGGCGCCACCCTCAGAGCTCTCGAGCGGCTGATGGGAAACAACCAGCACCCAGCGTGCTGCGGCTCCCGATAGCTCGGAGGCGAGCCAGGCAGCCTGTCCCGGTCGCACCAGGCCGCCTGATCCGCCGCCGCGCCGGGCCAGGTCGAGCACGATCAGACTGAGCTTGTCGCCGACGTCCAACCGGTAGTCGAGTGTGGCGCCCGCTGCCCCCACGCCGCTCGATGATCGCAGCCGGCCCACCACCTCGCGAACGTCCATTTCACGACGCGAGGA
>Ga0187808_10000487_pt1 | contig 12309 bp, 9 predicted proteins | sample NC_wetland_sal_i_5_FD_132427 | JGI IMG/M metagenome (GOLD analysis project Ga0187808, IMG submission 132427) | Wetland sediment microbial communities from Neuse River Estuary, North Carolina, USA - ASW_3 | ecosystem: Environmental > Aquatic > Freshwater > Wetlands > Sediment | place: USA: North...
ACATCGCGGTCGGGCACTGCCGCTACTCCACCACCGGCGCGTCGGTCTGGGCGAACGCGCAGCCGACGTTCCGCTCGACTTCCACGACCAGCCTGGCGCTCGGCCTCAACGGGAACCTGATCAACACCCGGGAGCTTGTGGGCCTGCTCGGCGAGACCGGACCGGGCGGCGCCGGGATCGGGGCCACGTCCGATACCGACGTGCTGACCGCGCTGTTCGTCAGCGAGCACGTCACGGCGGGCGGGGCCCCGCCGGGCGTGGCCCCGCCGGGCGGGGCCCCGGCGGGCAGGGCCCCGGCGGGCGGGGTGGAAGCGGCGGCGGCGGCGGTGCTGCCGCTGGCCAGGGGCGCGTACTCGCTCGTGTTCATGGACGAGCAGACGCTGTACGCGGCGCGAGACCCGCACGGCTTCCGCCCGCTGGTGCTGGGCCGCCTGGCCAGCGGCTGGGTGGTGGCCAGCGAAGCCGCCGCGCTGGACATCGTGGGGGCCGCGTTCGTGCGTGAGATCGCCCCGGGCGAGCTGATCGGCATCGACGGGCGCGGGGTGCGGTCCAGGACCTTCGCGGAGCCAGAGCCGAAGGGCTGCCTGTTCGAGTACGTCTACCTGGCTCGCCCCGACACCACGATCGCCGGCCGCGGCGTGCACGCCACCCGGGTGGCGGTCGGCCGGCGGCTCGCGGCCGAGCATCCCGCCGACGCCGACCTGGTCATCCCGGTCCCGGAATCGGGCACGCCCGCCGCGATCGGCTTCGCGGAGGCCAGCGGCATTCCGTTCGGCCAGGGGCTGGTCAAGAACTCCTACGTGGGTCGGACGTTCATCCAGCCCAGCCAGACCATCAGGGAACGCGGCATCAAGCTGAAGCTGAATCCCCTGCGGGACGCGATCGCCGGCCGCCGGCTCGTGGTAGTGGACGACTCGATCGTCCGCGGGACGACCCAGCGCGCGCTGGTTACGATGCTCCGTGAGGCGGGCGCGGCGCAGGTGCACGTGCGGGTCGCGTCCCCGCCGGTGCGGTGGCCGTGCTTCTACGGCATCGATTTCGCCACCCGCGCCGAACTCATCGCCGGGCACCTGCCGACGCCGGATATCTGCGCGTCGATCGGCGCGGACTCACTCGGCTACGTGTCGCTGGACGGACTGATCGAGGCGACCGGGCTGCCCGCCAGCCGGCTGTGCCGCGCCTGCTTCGACGGGCAATACCCGTTGCCGGTCGCCGAAGGCGACCGCGGCAAGCACGCGCTTGACGGCCTGGGCGTCGGATCTTAGTCGGGTCCTAACGCCTGCTCGGGCCGCTAGCGCGACCAGGCGTCTCCGACGTCCTTCCAGGCGTCCATGGCGGAATCAGACCCCGGGTCGTCGTCGTCGTCTTCATCCTCGTCCTCATCGTCGGAGTCCTCGGCGGGAGAAACTGCATTCCCGTCGCGGGAGTCCCCGCCGACACCCAGCTCCGCACGCAGCCGGTCAAGGTCCGTGTCGTCGCTCTTGTACTTGAGCTGACGGGCCACCTTAACCTGCTTGGCCTTGGCACGGCCGCGCCCCATTGGCTCGACCCCCTCGAACGTCCGGAGCCAGTCAGGCCCCATGATCTCCGCCTCGCTGGTTTTTGTGCGTCATACGACGCCGTCGCGACCCCCGCCACGAGGAGCGCGACGTTCACCAGCATCCGTACAGGTACAACCGTACCCGCTTTGGGCCCCGGTTGCCTACGCAGATCCCATGGTGCCGAGCCAGATTCCGCGCAGCCGGCCGACATCGGACATCCGCCGCTCCGCCAGGCGGTCCGCGGCCACCGAGGGAGGCACGCCGTCGGAGTCCGCGATCTGGAGCACCCTCGCGGTGGTGGCGAAGATTTTCTCCGTCGCGGCGCTGGCGCGCTTGAAGTTGAATCCGGCCAGCTCATCCGCCACCTGGATGACCCCGCCCGCGTTGACCACGTAATCGGGGGCGTACAGGATGCCCCGGTCGGCGAGGACCTTGTCCATCCCCTCGTGCGCCAGCTGATTGTTGGCGGCGCCGCAGACAATGCGCGCGGTCAGCACGCTCACCAGCTGCTCCGTCAGGGTGCCGCCGAGCGCGCACGGGGCCAGGATGTCCAGCTTCTCCGCCGCGAGGTCGTCAGCGGCGCGAACTTCGGGATAACGGGCCTGGACGTCGGCGACGGCGCTGGCGTTGATGTCATGGACGACGACCCGGGCCTCGGCCTCGACGAGGTGCTCGACCAGCCGGTGACCCACCGTTCCCACTCCCTCGACGCCGACGGCGCGCCCGCGCAGGCTCGTGCTCCCCCACACGTGCTCGGCGGCGGCCCGCATCCCGTGCATGACGCCGAGCGAGGTAAGCACCGAGGAATCGCCGGCGCCGCCGTTGGCCGTGGTCCGGCCCACCACCCAGCGGCATTCCCGGCCGATGATGTCCATGTCCTCGCTGTGCGTGCCGACATCACAGGCCGTGATGTAACGGCCGCCGAGCGAGGCGATGAAGCGCCCGTAGGCCCGCAGCAGCGGCTCGGTCTTGAGCTGGGCGGGGTCGCCGATGATGACCGCCTTGCCGCCCCCGAGGTCCAGGCCGGCCAGCGAGTTCTTGTACGCCATGGCCTTGGACAGCTTCATCACGTCGGCGAGCGCCTCTTCTTCGGTCGGGTAGGCGTAGAAGCGCGTCCCGCCGAGCCCGGGGCCCAGCGCGGTGGAATAGATGCCGACGATCGCCCTCAGCCCCGTCCGGCTGTCCTGGCAGAAGACGACCTGCTCGTGGTCCGTCTGTCCAGCGGAGCCGTTCTCGGTATGGGGTATCGCGAACACGTTGGTCACGGTAGCGACTCTCCTCATCACGTCCGGCACTGGTTGAACCGGATCGGGAACAAGGGTATTGCCTGGTGTGTGTACTGGCCGGTAACCAGCAGGAGAGATGATCTCGTTACCGAGACCCCTGCCGTGGGGACGTCCCGTATGTCACGATACGACAGTGATGACTTACGCCGCGTATCTCCGGGTCTATGAGCCGGTCTCGGCGTTCCCTGAGCCCGACCGCTCCCGGTGGGCGGCGTACGCGGCCTCGCCGGCCCGGCCGGCCAGACGCGACTCGGTGGCGGCGGAGCATCTGGAGGCCCTGCGCCGGGCCGTGGTGACGCCTCAGATCGTGGTACCCGACCGGGAAAGCGGGCACGCCTACGTCCGCCGGGCGGATGGCGTCACCTACGTATGCCCGTGGCAGACCAGGCTGCGTTGCCTTATTTCCTATAGCCGCCTGCGGTCGGCTCCGGGCTCGCCGCTGGCTAGCACGCTGCCGGCCCGCGATGAGGACCTGGCGAAGGCGGCTATGGCCCGGCTGGCGAAGGAACGGCGGCAGGGCGGGGCCAGTCTCCACATCCTGGCCAGCAACTGGGCGGTGCCGCTGGCCTGGTTCGTCCCGTTCGCGGCGGGCGAGCGGTGGCTGGCCCTCGGCCTGGGCCGGGACCGCGCGTCCGCGGCGCAGACGGCATCCGCCACGCGGGCCCTGGTCTACACGACGCTCATGTCCCGCGCGCGCAGGCGCGTGGCGCGTGGCCTGGCGGCGCTGCGCGGCGTGCCCGCCGACGCCGCCTGGGGACCCCTGCGCGCGGAGGCCGAACTGGCGGAAGTCGGCAAGTGGCTGGAGGAGTTTCACCCGTATTCACTGGTAGAGCTGGATTTTGGGGGGTTGGTTCACGTGCTGAGCGACGAGGCACTCCAGGGCGATCAGTCGGTCGCCGAGATCGGAGCCGCCATCGATGGAGCGGCTCGAGGCGACGGCGAGCTCGCGGTGGCGATGTACAAGCGCGCCCACAGCCGGTGGCGTGCGTTCGCCGAATTCGAGACGGCGAACTGAGGACCGGGTCGGCCCGGGGGAGGGTGCCCGGGCACTATTTCCGAATCTGGTGCGATGCGACTATAAGTATCGCTAGAATCACCGTGCGTGACAGTGATCGGCGGAACAACTGGGCATCCCGGTACAGAATCTTTGCGCCTGGTGGTCGACGCGTCACGGCTGGTGATGGCAATATGGTCCGTGTCGGCCAATTAGGACATCCCCGACAGGCTCCACACGGAGCACCAGGCACAACAGGAATCGCAGGATCGCAACATTGGTCCAGGAGGAGAGGCCACCACATGTCCGCACGTACACCAGAGGCTGAGCCGCTGTTGACGCCCGCGGAGGTCGCCACGATGTTTCGCGTCGACCCCAAGACCGTCACACGGTGGGCGAAGGCCGGCAAACTGACCTCGATCCGCACGCTGGGGGGACACCGGCGCTACCGGGAGACTGAGGTTCGTGCACTGCTCGCGGGTATTCCGCAGCAGCGTTCCGAGTGACCGTCGGCCGTTTTCACCGGGCGGGCGCAGCAGCCTGGCCCAGGGTGGACACGGCGGCACTCGATCAGGAAATGGGGGGTCGGCCCCGGTGGGGCATGCCACATCGAAACTGCAGTCCGGCATCGCGACCAATACGCCGGGCACATCGCGCAGGGCATGCTGCCGGGGCCGGTCCGCTTTCAGGGGAGGGTCGAAGGAATGCGTGATCCAGAGTTGGTGGCACGCGCCAAGCGGGCCGCGACGCGGCTGGAATCGGCATGGGAACAATGGCGCGCGCTGCACGGACTCGCAGTCGCGCCCGGGCAGCCGGTCGTGAGTTACGTCGGCTACTCGCTCAAGGAGCCATGGGGTGAGCCCCGGGTCGTGATCGGGATCGACGCCGACGAAGCCGAATCCCTCGCGGCGTTTCTCGACCGCGACGAGTGCATCCACTGCGCCCAGATCCCGCGGCAGCAGGTCCGGCTGTCCGAGCCGTCGCCGGTAAGCGCCGGCGAGTACCCGCGGCCGACGTTGCTGAGCGCTCCGGTGGGCCGCAGCGTGGGCGCCCAGGCGGCGGAGACCCGCGATCTAACCGCCGAGCTGGCCGGCTGGAGGTCGGGTGAGCTGATCGGGGAGGAACCCGAGCAGCTCGCGATCTGGCCGCCGAGCCTGCACGCGGTCACCGACACGCCGGCCCCCGGCGTCTGACTTCCGTCGCACGGCCGTAGCACGCAGGCAATTTCAGTTGATCAGTAGGTTCTCAGCTGCGTCCTAGCGTGCCTTAAGAATCCAGCGGCATGATCGACGGTGACAGGGTTGAGACTCTCGCCCTTGCCGTCTGGGCTCGGGGTGGCCAGGCCCCGCTCCGAGCCCAGACCGTCGTCTTGCCGGGGGTTCCGCGTCGAGCCGAGGCTCCGCTGTTCTCTCACGCAGACGTTCTGGGCACTCGCGCTGTGTGGCGATCCGGCGCGCCATCATGCCGTCACGCCTCATTGCCGCGCAAGGTGACATTCTCGATGCCCTCTGAATTCTTTCTATTTTGGCGCGCCGATCGCGGGGCGGAGACCGGCTCCGGGGGTGACGCCCAACCGTGTCGGGACCGTATCAATGCGGCGATGAGTATTTAGCCGGCGGCCTGATCCGGCTGGCAGTGAGCGCCTGGCCTCCGCCGACGCTGCTGAAACAAATTGTTGATCTGTTACCTCCCGCGGGGTTACGGTCTAGTCGGCGCCTACACCGCCAGCCAGAGCTACTCGCCTAATTAAGGGGTGACCGCATGGCAGAAGCCGCTACGCAGACGGCGCCTAGCCGACCTGGGGGGCTTGCCTGGGTCTGGAAACGGCAGCTTCAGCATTACCCGAATACCAACGTCAGGATCGGCTACCTGGCGATCACGGTGCTAGCCACGATCACGCTGTACTACGAGCTGTACGTCGGCGGCTCCGTCTCGACGCTGATCCTGGTCAACCTGCACATGAGCTTCACGTTCTTCGTGCTGACGCTGGCGTTCGGGAACCTGATCGGGGCGTTCGGCTCGCTGTTCGCCGGGCTCACCGACCGGCTCGGCCGGGCCAACCTCGTGGTGTTCGGGCTGTTTTTCACGGGGATCTTCGTGGCCTTCATCCTGCCGGCGGCGACCAATAAGTGGACCTTCACCATCGAGGGGTTCGTGGTCGGGGCCGTCGAGGGCATCTGCCTGGTGGCCACTCCGGCGCTGATCAGGGACTTCTCTCCGCAGGTAGGCCGGGCCACGGCCATGGGCTTCTGGACCAGCGGCCCGGTGCTGGGCAGCCTGATCGTCGCGACCGTGGGCAGTGCCACGATCCCCGCGGTCGTCGCCGACCCGCGGTTCTGGACCCACGAGTACCGCATCTGCGGCATCGCCGGGCTAGTCGTGTTCGTGATCGCGTTCGTCGGGCTGCGGGAACTGTCTCCGGCCCTGCGCGACCAGCTGATGGTGACGATGCGTGACCGCGCGCTGATCGAGGCCAGGGCCAAGGGCCTGACCGAGGCCGACATCGAGGCGGCGCTGCGGCAGCCGTTCCGCCAGCTGCTCAAGACCGACATCATCGTCTCCGCGGTCGCCGTGTCGATCATGCTGCTGATCTACTACACCGCCGTCGGCTTCAGCGCGATCTTCCTGACTACGGTGTTCGGGTTCTCGCTCAAGAACGCCAACGGGCTGGGCAACTGGAACTGGGGGTTCAACGCCATCGGGGTGATCTTGATCGGGTTCATCTCCGACCGGTTCCGGGTGCGGAAGCCGTTCATGGTGATCGGAGGCGTCCTAGCCGCGGTCATGGTGGTGGTGTACCTGGAGCAGATCGGCCACCATCCCGGCTACTACACCCTCGCGCTCATTCTGGCGCTGACCGCGCTCGGCCTGGGCATCGCCTATACCCCGTGGATGGCCAGCTTCACCGAGACCGTGGAGGCCCGCAACCCCGCGCTGACCGCCACCGGCCTGGCCATCTGGGGCTGGATAATCCGGGTGATCGTCTTCATCTCGTTCCTGCTCATCCCGGTCGTGATCAACTCGGTCACCCCGCTGGTGAACTACGGCGGCACCGTGGCGGCCGACGCGGCCGCGTACAGCAGCCAGTTCGCGTTCGCCGGCACACACGCGAATATCGTGGCGACCGCCCAGTCGATCCCGTCGAACGTCCTGACCACCGCACAGTCGATCCCGTCGAACGTCGTGGCCACGGCCCAGAAGATCCCCGCGTCGGTCCTGGCCACCGCGCAGACGGACGCCACGCAGCTCGCGAACGCGCAGAAGTTCGCGCCTGAGCTCGCAGTAATCCAGGCCCACCCGGCGCTGTTCACGAAGCTGGAAAGCTACTCGAGCCCGTCGAAGATCCCGCCCGCGCTCTTGGGCCAGGCGATCGCCGCCTCGGGCGGAGGCGCGAAGGGCATCGGGATCCTCACCACCATCGCGAACAACAAGGCCGCCATCCTCGGCGTGATCGCGGTCGCGCCAGCGCTGCAGACCGTCGTCCCGTATGCCACGGACCTGCAAACCATCGCTCCGTACGCGACGCAGCTGAAGACCATCGCTCCGTACGCGAAGCAGCTGGGGGTCATCGCTCCCTACTCGGCCCAGCTGACCGCGCTGTCCAAGGTCCCGCCGAGCGTGCTCGCCTATATGGGCGCGCACGCCGCAGCGGTGCAGAAGGCTGCCACCCAGACCGACGGCCAGTGGAAGACCTGGTACTGGATCTGCTTCGGCGGCATCGTGTTCTTCCTGCTCAGCATCCCGCTGCTCCGCGGCCGGTGGCGGCCGCGCGACGCCCGCAAGGACGAGGAGGAGCACGAGGCCATGGTGCAGGCCGAGCTGGCCAAGCTCCAGACCTCGGCCTGACCGAGCCGAGCCTGGCGGGTCCCTTCCGGGGCCCGCCAGGCTCGGTTTACTTGGCTCGGTCTACCTGACGAGCACGACGCCTTCCACCAGCGCCTGCTGGAGGCGGTTGGCGGTCTCGACGTCCGGCTTACGCGCGGCGAGCGCGTCGGCGTAGAGGAACGATTCCCCGAGCCTGACCAGCGCGTAGGCCAGAGCTTCCGGTTCGATGATCGTGACCAGGCCGAACTCGGCGATATCGCGGCGCAGGAGATCCTCGACGAAGGCCACGATCCCGGTCTGGATCTTGCCGCGCGGGTCGGTCAGGATGCGGATGGCCACGGCGGGCTCGTCGTCGAGCAGCCTGCGCAGGCCGGCGGACTGCGAGACGATCGCGTTGATGTGCCGGCCGGTGCCCGGCGTGTGGAGCTCCCCTTCCGGTCGTTCGGCTTCCCACCGCGCCGCAGCCGTTTCCAGGGTGCACTGCGTGAGCACCCACAGCGCCTCGCTGAGCAGTTCCTCGCGGCTGCCGACCCGGCGGAACAGGGTCACGCGTGACACGCCGAGCTCGTTGGCCAGGCCCTGCATGTCCAGGCGCCTGCCGTCGTGAACCCACCGGGCGGCGAGCGCCACGAAGCGGGCGGATCTCGTGGTGGCCCGGCCAGCCGAGCGGCGCCTCAGGCGAGGCGACGGCACGGTCGTGACCTTGGCGGCCGGATGACCAGGCACGACGACACCAAGCGAGGGGTCATCGGCGCTCCTGAGGGGTGCGGGTGGCTCGTCCCGTGGGCGGGCGGCCTACGTGATACATCTTACCAAGATGTTGCAAAATCCGGTCGCCGGTGTAGTCCTGGCGCCGTGACCGGGACGTGAGACAGCCTGTACGGATGCCACGGCCGAGCGACGATCATGGCCTTCATCGCACCCCTTTCCGTCGGTGCGCCGGGCCGCGACCCAGACGAGAACAACCGCGTGTGATCATCTTCGTTAGATACGGAGAGTAATCACTAACGGCCAGGCCCGGTACAGAATTGAAGCTCGGCTCGCAAAATGGTAACTTATAGTATTTGCATGGCTACTCTAGGGGGTTGCCGTCGTGGGACAGCTCGCCGATCACCGGTTTACCGGGCTGCTGGAGGCGGTGCCGGACGCGATGGTATGCGTCGACGCGGACGGGCGCATCGCGGTGATCAACGCCCAGGCCGAGCGGCTGTTCGGCTACGCCAGGGACGAGCTGATCGGCCAGCCGGTCGAGATCCTGGTCCCGGATCAGGCCCGCAAGGTGCATCAACTGCACCGAGCCGGGTACATAGCCGATCCGCGGCCGCGGCCGATGGGTGCGGGGGCGGAGTTTACCGCGCGGCGCCGGGATGGCAGCACGTTCCCGGCGGAGATCTCGCTGTCGGCGGTCGACACCGGCGATGGGATCGTGGTGGCCGCGGCGGTGCGGGATGTGACAGAGCGGCGGCTCCCGGCCGAGACCGCGTCTCGGCTGGCCTCGATCAGCCAGCCCTCGCGCGACACGGTGATCGGCCAGACCAGTGATCAGCTGGTCAGACACGGGAATCCCGGTGCCGAGCGGCTCAACGGCTACCCAGACCAGGGGCAGGTCCAACTGGGTACCGAGCGCGCCGCGGCCCTGGCCCACCAGCGGTCAGCCCTCGCCCGCCAGGAAGCCATCCAGCCGCGCGCGCTTAATCTCAGCGACATTGTCGCCGGCGTGGAAGTGCTCCTGCTCCGCACCCTGGGCGAGCACGTCGAGCTGATCACCGACCTGGCCAGCGATCTGCCGCTGGTGCTCGTCGACCCCGGCCGGATCGAGCAGGTCCTGGTTAACCTGGCCACCAACGCCCGCGACGCGATGTCCGGTGGCGGGAAAGTGACCATTGCGACCACCAGCGCCCAGATCGGCGAACCCGCCGCCACCCTGATCGGTCTGCCCCACGGGCCTTACGTGCTGCTCAAGGTGAGCGACACCGGCTGCGGTATCCCCAAGCACATCCTGAACCGCGTCTTCGACCCGTTCTTGTCCGCCAAGCCCAACGGCGGGGGAACGGGCCTGGGGCTGGCCACGGTCTACGGTGTCATCACCCAGGCCGGCGGGAACGTGCGGATCTACTCCGAACCCGGCATGGGCACCACCCTGACGGCCTACCTGCCCGTGACTGCCGCCAGCACTGTCACCGCCCCGGCGTACGCCGCGCCTCAGGCCGGCAGTGGCCAGACGGTGCTTGTCGTCGAGGACGAGCCCGCGCTGCGCGAGGTGACCCGCCGCATCCTGGCTGACAACGGCTACCAGGTGACGGCCGTCGCAACCGGTCCGCAGGCGCTGGTCGCCCTCACCCACCGGCTCGATCACATCGACGTGCTGCTCACCGACATCGTCATGCCGCAGATGCAAGGACAGGAACTGGCAGCCAAAATCCTCGCCCTGCACCCCGGCACGCGGGTGGTGTTCATGTCCGGCTACACCCAGGGCCTGCTTAGCGCCCAGGGCGTGCTCGAACCAGGCAACCACCTGATCGAGAAACCATTCTCAGAAGCGACCCTGCTCACCAAACTGCACGAGGTCCTGAGCGCACCGCAGGCCAACGCCATCCGTGCGCGGGGGCCGCGCGACGCGCAATCATCCGGCCTGCGGAAGTAGCCTGCGGCTACCCTTGACCGCGAAGGGGTTCCGCGGGCGTTGCGGCCGGTGGGCCAACGGGGCCCGGCGCGGTGAGGACCGCGCGGATGCTCTCCAGCAGGGTTTGTTCGGTGAACGGCTTGCGGAGCAGCATGGCGCCCTCGGCAGGAGTGTTACGGGGCCCGGGAACGTCCGGGCTGTAGCCCGACATGAAGAGCACGCCCGCTCCCGGGCGCACCTGGCGGATGCGCTGGGCCACCTCCGAGCCTGACATCTCCGGCATGACCTGGTCGGTCAGGAGGAGATCGAATTCATGGTTGGACGCTAGCGTCAGGGCTTGAGCGCCTGTGCTGGCCGTGTGGACTTGGTACCCACTGCGGCGCAGGATGCGGGCGGCGACCTCCAGGACGGCTGACTCGTCCTCGACGATGAGAATAGTCTCGCCGTTCCCCCGAGTCGGAGCGCTCGCCGCGGAGGCCGCGGGCTGCGCGGCCTTCCCCTCAGAGACGGGGAAGAAGGCGCGGATGCTCGTTCCAGCGCCCGGGCGTGAGTGGACGCTGAGGTTGCCGCCGGCCGCGGTCACGATGCCGTGCACGGTGGCCAGCCCCAGCCCGGTCCCTTGCCCGGTCGGCTTCGTGGTGAAGAAGGGCTCGAAGATTCGCCTGACCACGTCCGGGCTCATGCCCACACCGGTGTCGCTGACCGACAAGACGACGAAACGGCCGGGCCCCACGTTCGGGTGCAGCAGGGCTTCGTCGTCTCCGAGCTGGGCCAGGGTGGTCTCTATGGTGAGCGTTCCCCCGTCCGGCATGGCGTCGCGGGCGTTGACCACCAGGTTGACGAGCACTTGTTCGATCTGGCCGCGGTCCGCGTGGACGGCCGGCAAGCCGGCCTCCGGGTGCACGATCAGCTCGATGTTCTCGCCGATGCTGCGGGCCAGCAGGCCCTGCAGGTCGGCGGTGATGAGGCTGAGATCGAGGGCTTCGGGCCTGGCTTGCTCGCGACGCCCGAAGATCAGCAGCTGCCGGGTCAGGGCGGCGGCCCGCTCGGCGGCCGCGCGGATTTGCTCGACGTCGGCCCGCGCCGAGTCGTTGTCGGCCGTTGCCTTGGCCACGAAAGCGGCGCAGTTAAGGATGACCGCGAGCAGGTTATTGAAGTCGTGCGCGACTCCACCGGCCAGTTGGCCCAGGCTCTCGAGTCGCTCCGCCTGGTGCAGGCGGTTCTCCAGCCGTTGCCGTGCGGACTGGGCCTGCAGCCGATGCTGGATGGCCTGGTCTTTCAGCGCTTGCTCGTGGGCGGCTTCCAGCTCGCGGGTCCGCTCAGCCACCGTCGCTTCCAGCGAGGCGTTCAACTGTTGCAGGCGAGCCACCAGCTGGCGGTTTTCGCGGCGGAGCCGGGTGCGGTCCAGGCCGGCTTTCACGCTGCGCACGAACTCATCGGGCGGTACCGGCTTGGTCAGGTAGTCGTCGGCCACGCCGACAGCGGCGATCGCGCTGTCGGTAGAGGCGTACCCGGTGAGGAGGATCACCCCCAGATCCGGGTCAGCGGATTTCAGGCTGGCCGACAACGCGATCCCCGTGGTGTCGGGGAGCCGCTGATCGACCACGGCCAGGTCCGGGCGGTCATCAGCGCAGCGGGCCTCGGCGGCTCTCCCCGATCCGAAGCCCTCGGCGGCGATCCCGGCCAGGGCCAGGATGTCGATGACGGTCTGCCGCATCCCCGGGTCGTCGTCCACGACGTAGACCACCGGCGGCCCGACCTCCGGGCCCGCAGCCGGTGTGGCGGCCGTCATCTGCTCGCCTGGGATGCATCGCAGACCAGGCTGAGCATCCGTTGCGTCTCAAACGGCTTGTGCACGATGGCGAAGGCCTTGGCATCGACCGCGGCATGCAGCCGCTCTTCCAGGGCGTAGGCGGTCATCAAGATGACCTGCGGCGGCGGGTTACCAATGTCCTGCAGTACGGACACCCCATCGCGCCCGGGCATCCTCACATCCATCACCACCACGTCGAAGGACTCGGACTGGAGGGCGGTGAATGC
>Ga0187808_10000488_pt1 | contig 12308 bp, 10 predicted proteins | sample NC_wetland_sal_i_5_FD_132427 | JGI IMG/M metagenome (GOLD analysis project Ga0187808, IMG submission 132427) | Wetland sediment microbial communities from Neuse River Estuary, North Carolina, USA - ASW_3 | ecosystem: Environmental > Aquatic > Freshwater > Wetlands > Sediment | place: USA: North...
CTTCCACGGGCGGCGCGGGCGGGGGTGCCGCAGCAGCGGGTTCCGGCGCGGGCGCGGAAACGTCTTGAATCATTGCCTCCCATTCGTCTGAGAGGTCCAATTCTTCGGTCGCCGCTGCGGGCTGCGCCACTGCGGGGGCTTCTGCCGGCTGCACTGGTGCGGGCTGCACCGGCTGCGCGGGCGCCGCCGCGACGGGCGGCTCCTCATGCACCGGCTCGGGTTCGGCCAGCGGAATCTCGAATTCGACTGGAGCCGCAGCCACCGGCGCTGGAGCAGGCGGAGGAGCAGCTTTCGCTGGAGCCTCTTGCACCGGAGCCGCCTCCACGGAGGCTTGGATCTCAGGTTGGCGCACCGCTTGCACAGGTGGCGCTTCGGGTGCCGGCGCAGGGGGAGGAGCAAGTGTTGGCGCGGGCGGCATATCTTCCGCCGTCAGCCCGGCGGCCTTCTGGTATCGCCCGCGGAGTTCAGCGAAACGGTCCGCATTCACCGTATCGTTGCGCTCGCGGTGAATCTGTTCGAGCTGGGACGCGAGCTCGGCGGTTCGGCGGTCGTTTCCGGCGCCCAGATACAGATCGAGAAGCCGCTCGAGAGTCGGGGTGTGCCGCGGCGCCCGTTCCAGGACATTTTCGAGGAGGTGCGTGGCTTTCTGGGTAAGCCCGTAGCTCGAGAACAGATCCACATCGGTGAGGGCCTGCGCGATGTAACGCTGCGTCTCCTCATCGAGGGTCTCTTCAAGAATGAGTGGCGGCGCGGGAGGGGCTGCAAACTTCTCTTCCTCGACCTTCTCTTTTTCGACCTTTGCCTCGACGACCGGTTTCGGAGCTTCAGGAGCAGGCTGCGAAGTCGCGCCACTGCGGGTGCGGAGCTGATTCAGGCGTTCGACGAGCCGCTCGTCGCCCTTGCTGCGTTCGATCAGCTCTTCGAGGAGCTGCTCGGCGCGCGGAAAGTTTCCGGCGGCGGCGCAGGCATCGGAGAGCTGGCTGATCGCGAGGGGCAACTGATGGGAATTGCTTGTGTGGCGGCAGAAATCCACCAACTCTTCGAGCGGCGCAATTTGCGCGGTGTCCTTCTGGGTGATGGCGGTGAGCGATTTCAGGAACTTGTCCTGTTCGCCGGCCTCGATCATGGGATCGCGAAGTTCGCGGAGGAGCGCCAGAGCCTCGCCGGTATGCCCGGTTTCAATCTGGGCTTCCGCCACCTTGTAGAGCAGTGCGAAGTGCTCGTGGCCGCGCGCCAGCTGCTTTCGCGCGCGCTCGGCGGCCTTCTGGGTATGGCCGGCCTTGAGCTCAAGATCAAGGAGCATGTTCGTGACATCGCCGCCGGCATTGGCATCCGGGTGGCTTTCGAGAATCTCAATTGCCGGGGCTGTTTTGCCGCCCTGAGCCAGCGTTTTCGATTTCAACTGGAGAGCCGCGACGTTACCGGGATCCACTTCGAGCGCGCGCTCGATGAGCTTTGCGGCCTCGTCCGATTCGCCACGGTCAAATAGCCGTTGGGAGTAGGCCAGATAAGTCTGGGCGGCCTCTTTCTTCTGGCCCATCACGTTGTACAGCTCCGCCAGGCGCATCTGCACGCGCAAGTTGTCGGGCTCGACGTCAAGCAGCCGATGGAGGACTTCCAAGGCCTTCTGGGACTTGTTGGCTTTCAGATAGGCTTCCGCAATTTGCAGGAAGAGGGGCCGCGCTTCGCTTAACACTCCCTGTTGCACGTAGAGGTCGGCGAGGCGCTCGAGGGGAGCCAACTCGTTGGGCGCGAGCTTGGCAATTTTCTTGTAGATCGCGATGGCCTTGCTGTTGAAGCCGTCGCTCAGATAGACCTGCGCGAGGCGCTCGAAATACTCGATGGCCTGCGGCATGTCTCCCTGGCGGGCGAAGAGATCGCCGACAGTCATCAAGGTGGCTTGGTCTTTCGGATCGTTGCGGAGAATTTGCTGATATTCGGCGATGGCCTGGGCGACTTTGCCCTGGTTGAGAAACTTCAGAGCGTTTTCGAGCGCTTTGCTTTTGTTGAAGGCCATGGATGATTTTCGCCTGCCCGACCCAGCACGCCCAGGGCAGTCCGTTCCAGCCACACTTGTGGCTCAGGAATGAAGGTTAGCACGCGCCAAAATGCAGGGTCTATGCGGCGACGCACCCGTGGTGACGAAGGGGATAACAGGGGCCAAACCGCCCGGGAGGGCCTTCAGAGTTCCGGGGCGGGAACAGAGGCAGGAATTGCGAGCGGGAGGTCGTCCTGCTTCGCTCCGGTGGCCCAGCAGCCGGCCTCGCGCACGGGCGCGTAGGAAAAGCGGTGGAGGGGCGAGGGCCCGTGGCGGCGCAAAGCCTCGAGATGGTCCGGAGTGCCGTAGCCTTTGTTTTGCGCGAGGCCATATTGAGGATAGAGCCGGTCGAACTCCTCCATGCGGCGGTCACGGTCAACCTTCGCCAGAATCGAGGCGGCCGCAATCGAGACCGAGCGCGCATCGCCGTGGATCAGGGCTTTCTGCTCGATGGGCACGTCAATTTCGATGGCGTCGAGCAAGAGATAGTCGGGGAGGGGGCGAAGCTGGGAAACTGCCGCGGCCATTGCCTGGCGGCTGGCCTGGTAAATGTTCCACGCGTCTATGCGGCTGGCCTCGATTTCGGCGACGGCCCACGCCAGGGCGTGCTCGCGTATCCGCTCGGCCAATTCAGTGCGGCGATCCGCGGTCAACTTCTTCGAGTCGTCGAGACCAACGATGCGCCGGCGCGGGTTCAGCACCACGGCGCTGGCGAAAACCGGGCCAAAGAGGGAGCCGCGGCCCGCTTCATCCAGTCCGGCGATGCGCAGCCAGCCGTGTTGGCGCGCCTCGCGCTCGTATCGCGCAGAGCAAAGCCTGCCCATCGGCGGCGAATTTTAGCACAGGGATGTCTCGCCGCATCGGGATGTTGAGGACTAAGTTTTGCAATGACGCGAGGCGAACACCTGTGATGCTGGCGCAAAGGCGCGACGTCAAATAAAACAGCCCGCCCCGGGTTCTCGGAGCGGGCTGAAAGGAAATTTCTGGGTGGCTACTCGGCGCCGCCAGCAGCCACTTTCTCGAATTTTTCGACGCGCTTGATGCGGGCAGCCTTGCCCTTGCGCGCGCGCAAGTAATTTAGTTTGGCGCGGCGGACGCGGCCTTGCCGAACGACTTCAATCGAGCTAATCATCGGCGAGTGAACGGGGAAGATGCGCTCGACGCCAATGCCGAAGCTGACGCGCCGCACCGTAAACGACTCGCCCAGCAATTCTCCGCGGCGGCTCATCACCACGCCTTCGAACGGCTGGATGCGTTCTTTATCGCCCTCGCCTTCTTTCAGGCGCACGTGCACACGGATCGTGTCGCCCGGGCGGAATGCGGGGTGGTCCTTGCGAAGTTGGGACTGCTGCGCTTTGGCAATGATGGGCTTCATGTCTATTTTTCCCGGCAGACCCGCTCAGGTGGGGCCAGCACACAACGCACAATTTTTCATTCTACCGAAATCGTCCCATTTTGCCTACATGAAATTGCGGCGGGAGCGGGATCCGGCCCCGAAAATCTGGACTGTTTTCCTGCGCCGCACTCTGGACTACAATGCCGCCAAATCGGGAGATGGAGGCTGCCATGCGAGCAGATCGTGTGGAACTATCCTGGGATGCGGATAAGTCGAATTGGTTGATTCGGATTACTTCCGGCGAAGAGGTGATCCGGCGCCGGTTCCAGGCGCGCAAGGACGCAGACGATAAAACGCTGATTTCGACCGCTCAGCAGGAAGTGCGCGACGAAGGCTACGAGGCGGACCCCGCGCAAGTCAGCATTCGCCGCTAGGCGCGTTTGAGGCCTTTCAATCGGAACAATCGGCTGGAGCTCCGCTTTGCGCGCGTTGCTGAAGCTCTTTCAGGAGCCCCTGATCCTCGGCGTTGAGCGCCGCGCCACCGAGCAGGTCTGGGCGGTTGCACAGCGTTTTTTCGAGGGCTTTCTTGCGGCGCCAGCGGCGGATTTCCTCGTGATTCCCGCCAACGAGGACTTCGGGGACATCCCAGCCGCGAAACGACGGCGGGCGGGTGTAATGCGGATAATCGAGAATTCCGTGATTCGTGAGTCGCAATTCGTGATTCGTGATTCGTGTTGCTCCATCCGCGTGTAAGGGCGCTGCTTGTTTCGCGGTTGCGACTACTGATCCTGCTTCGCTGAACGATTCATTCACGATGGAATCCTCGTTGCCGAGCGCGCCTGGAATCAGCCGCGTCACCGCATCTAGAATCATCGCCGCGGGCAATTCGCCGCCGGAGAGCACGAAATCCCCGATGGAAATCTCATCCGTGGCGAGATGCTCCACCACTCGCTCGTCCACCCCCTCATATCGGCCGCAGAGCAATATGATTCGCTCGAGCTTTGCAAACCGGCGCGCCGCCTGCTGCCGGAAAAGCTTTCCGGCGGCCGAAAGCAGCACGATGGCAGTGCCCGCCGGGGGTGTCCGAGCGCCCGCTCCGCCGAGCAGGGATTCGACTGCCTCGAACAGCGGCTCGGGCTTCATGACCATCCCTTCGCCTCCGCCAAAGGGGCGATCGTCCACGGTACGGTGCCGGTCGTGCGTGAAATCGCGCAGATCGTGCACGTGTGTCTCGACGAGCCGCGCCTCGCGCGCCCGCCGGACGATGCCGTAGTCGAGCGGCCCGCCGAAAAACTCGGGGAAAATCGTGACAACATCAAAGCGCATCATTGCCAATCCTACCGCAAACAGAATCGGAGCGCTGTCATTCCAATGCGTGTGTCGGGTTTCCGAGTAGCGAGGAGGAAGCGCGAATCTATTCGCGATTCAAATCGGCGAGGCCTTCGGGGAGCACGACTTCGATGCGGCGCGCTGGCGTGTCCACACGCACGCAGATTTCCTGCGCCAGGGGAATCAGCAATTCGCCGCGCGGAGAATCGACGACGAGGAGAGGAGTGCCGGCCACATCCTCGCCCGTAAATTGCACGTCGCGGACGCGGCCGAGGGCTGCGCCGCTACTTTCGCGGATTTCGCAACCGATCAGGTCGCTGATGTAATGGCTGCCTGCGGGAAGCGACATCCGCTCGCTGAGCGCAATCTGGACTTCGAGACCGACGAGTTTCTCGGCGGTGGAAATCGAATCCGAACCTTCGAAATGGAAAATGGCCTGGCCGCCGCGGCTTCGGGAAATCCAGCACTTGCGGATGGCGACGGAGCGCGGCTGCGCACGCCCGTCCCACAATGCGGCGGAATGGAGCCGCGTCAAACGCTCGGGAAAATCCGTGAGAATCTCGGCGGCTACTTCTCCGCGCCGTCCGTGGGGGCGCAGGATGCGCGCCACGGTGGCGCGTGCCGCCTGAGGTAGATGCTGCGTGGTCACTACTCGAGGATTTCCAGCGTGAAGCGTTTCTTCAATTTCATTCCCGCCGCGCCCAGGAGCGTGCGGATGGATTTCGCCGTGCGCCCCTGGCGTCCGATCACCTTTCCGAGATCATCAGGAGCGACGCGCAGTTCGAGCACGGTCACCTGTTCGCCTTCCACCGAATTCACCATCACCTGATCCGGATGATCCACGAGCGCCTTCGCGATCGCTTCCACAAGCTCCTTCATTCCGCGCCTCCACGATTTGCCGAATCAAGCGGGGAAATTCGGCAGAGCATGTACGAGTGCTATGTACGTGACTCACCGTGGGGTATGACGCCTCAGGCGGGTTTCTGGTTGCGTAAAAAACTGCGCACTGTGTCGCTGGGCTGCGCGCCCTTGCCAAGCCAATACTTCACGCGTTCTTGGTCGAGTACTACGGCCGCGGGCTTCTTCGAGGGGTCGTAGGTGCCGACAATTTCCACAAATCGTCCGCTGCTCGGGCGCGTTTTCTCCGTCACGACCACGCGATAGAACGGGTGCTTCTTCTTGCCAATCCGGGACAGCCGAATCATTAACACTAGCAATTCCTCCTCATTCGAATCCTACGAGTATAGCGGAGGCCGGCGGATTCACCAATCGCAATTTGACGCGGATTGCAGCTATCATGCTCGTGGGAAACAGTTCATGGCCGGCCTTTCCATTCGCCCCGCCGTCCACGGCGACCTGGCTCGCCTGACGGAAATCTACAACTACTATGTCATCCATACGCCCGTGACATTCGATATCGAGCCGTACACGGTTGAGCGGCGGCAGACCTGGTTCGCCCAATTCAAGCCGGAGGGGCGGCACCGGCTGCTGGTGGCTGAGGATAGCGGCTTGGTCCTGGGCTACGCGGGCACGATGCGCTTTCGCCCCAAGGCCGCCTATGACACCACCGTGGAAACGACCATCTATTGCGATCATGAAGCCGTCGGCAAGGGAATTGGCGCGCGACTTTACGGCGCTTTGTTTGAGGCGCTGAGAGGCGAGGACATTCACCGGTTCGTCGCCGGCTATACGCTTCCAAATCCGGCCACCGCCGCGCTGCATAAACGTATGGGATTCAAGCCAATGGGAATCTTCACGGAAGTCGGCAGAAAATTTGGCCGCTACTGGGATGTAACCTGGAACGAGCGGCCAGCCAATTTCACCTAGGCGCCAGTGACAGAATTGGGCCTGAGTCATCAGCGCCGAGCGCCACGATCTGCGCGACCTTCATTTCAAGCCGGCGAATTTGCCGATGCCGCGCATCTTCGTTTTGGCCATGCTGCCGTATTGCTTCATCATGCGGCGCATGTCGGCGTACTGCTTCAGCACTTGATTCACTTCCTGGACGCTGGTGCCGCTGCCGCGGGCGATGCGTTTGCGGCGCTTGCCGTCAATCAGGTTGGAGTTGGCGCGCTCGGCGGCGGTCATCGAATTGATGATGGCTTCGACGGAGCCGAGGCGCTTCTCGTCAATCTGGGTGTCTTTCGGCAAATTCGCGAACGGGCCGATTTTTGGGAGCATGCCCATCAGTTGTTCGAGCGAGCCCATTTTCTTGATTTGGCGCAACTGGTCTCGAAAATCCTCGAGGGTGAAATCATCCTCGCGCAATTTGCGTTCTAGCTCGCGCGCCTGCTTGGCGTCAATGGTTTTCTCGGCTTTTTCGATGAGGCCGAGGACGTCGCCCATGCCCAGAATGCGCGAGACGATGCGGTCCGGAAGGAATGGCTCGAGGGCGTCATATTTTTCGCCGACGCCGACAAATTTCACGGGCGCGCCGGTGACCTTGCGAATCGAAAGCGCCGCGCCGCCGCGCGCATCGCCATCCATCTTCGTGAGCACGACACCGGTGACAGCCAGGCGCTTGTGAAATTCGCCGGCGGAGCGCACGGCGTCCTGGCCGATCATGGCGTCGGCAACGAAGAGAATTTCCGAAGGATTCAATTCGCGCTTCAGCTCGGAGAGTTCCTTCATCAACTCGTCGTCGATGTGCAGGCGGCCGGCTGTGTCCACGAGCACCACGTCGCACGCCGAGAGCTTGGCTTCGCGGAGTGCGCCGCGGACGATTTCGAGAGGCTTGTCGGTACCTGTGCCGGGCCAGCAGGGTGTCCCCGTGGCTTTGGCCACTTGCGCCAATTGCTCGCGGGCGGCGGGACGGTACACGTCGGTGGAGACGACAATGGGGCGGTGGCCATGCTCGGCGAGCCATTTGCCCATTTTTCCGGTGGAGGTGGTCTTGCCGGAGCCTTGCAGGCCGACGATGAGCCACACCGAGGGAGGGCGCGAGCCGAATTGGGGCTTGGCTTCGCGGCCGAGCAAATCCGCGAGCTCGTCACGGACAATTTTCACGACCTGCTGGTCGGGGGAGAGTTGCAGCAGGACTTCGGAGCCAAGGGCTTTTTCGCGGACGTGGGCGATGAACTCGTCCGCGACGCCGAGATTGACGTCGCCATCGAGCAGCGCCTCACGAATCTCGGCGAGGCCGGCGTCGAGGTGCTCCTCGGTCAGTTTTCCCTGGCCGCGAAGATTCTTAAACGCGCGCTGTAGTTTTTCCGTGAGAGTTTCAAACATTCAATCGTCCGCAATCATTAATTTTAAGTGAGGCGCGGAGGGCGGTCAACGCAGCCCTCGCTGTCTCGCTCAGGGCATGCTCTCGGTTTCGCATATTTTCGAGGAAGCTCACTTCGTCGGCACGCTCCCCTCGCCCGGAGATTTCTCGCCGGTGAGGGAATCAGCCGTCACGAAAATTGGCTCAATGTCCGTAGGGAGGGATTTCAGGCGATCGAGCGCTTCACGCGTTGGCGGTCGAAGTACGCCTAGCTCCGACATCATTTTTTTCGCGCCCGCGTAATCGGCGGTGGCCTCAAGGGTCAGAAAATCGTGGTCGAGCGCGCGGATCGCGTCCTTGATTTTCGTGAAATCCACGCTGAAAGTGCCATCGGGGTTGGCGACGAAGCCGCCTTTGTCGAGGAGATAGTTGAATTGCACGGCCATGCCGCGGGCGTGGGCATCCTGCAAGCCGAATCGCAGCTCGCGGAAAGCGGAGGCCAGATAGGTGGTGTAAAGCTGGCGTTCGGCATCCGGGCCGTGCGGAATGGGGGCCTGGATTTGGCCGCTGTCCGCTTGGGTCATCAGGAATTGCAGGGCGAAAAGGCCGGTGATGTCCGCTTTGGCCTCTTCGAGCGCGCTATATTGCTCTTTCAATTCCAGGCGGGGATTGGTTTCGCGACCATTGATATTGATCTGGTGCGGCCCGATGCCGTGGCAAAGTTCGTGGGCAACAATGTGCGTGAAAAAAAGATCGAAGCTCAAATCCTTTTGCGCGGCGGGGGGCAGGACGATTCTCGAGATGGGGAGCAAGGTGGATTTGAATTTTGCTTCCTGGACGTTTTTCAGCATCACGCGCTTGCTGCCCTTTTGCTGCACGACGTTATCGTCATTCGGCAGGTTGTAGGCCGCAGTCGCGATGCCGTGGTTGGCGTCTCCCGCTCCAAAGACTTCGTTAACGACGCGGATGGGCGCGAGGGCTCCGAGCCTGGGATTGCGGAACTGGGGGTCTTCAGGAAGATTATTTTCAATATCCTGCAAGTGCTGGCCGAGGAAGGCGAGGCGCGCGGATTCTTTGTCGTCGCGAAGGTTGATGAAGGCTTCAAAGGCGGCCTTGTAGCCGAACAATTCATCCTGGTAGGTCTCGTAGGGACCGAAGGTGATGTCGAGAGGCGCTTCGAGATCCATCCAGGCCATGTCGCTTTCGAAATAATTATTGGAAGCAAAGGCGTCGGCGCGAGTGACGAGGAATTTTTTCAGGCTGGCATTATCGGTGAGCGCGCCGGCTTCGCGCAGGAGCTTTCCGGCTTTCTCGAGGTCGCTTTTGTACTCGACATTGTAAGGAAGCGTTTCGAGTTTGCGATTGGCGGCGCGGCGGATCACGCTGAAGAATCCGAGGGCGAAGTTCTTATGCTCCGGGTATAGAGAGTTGGCCCACTTTTCGAATTCTTCCTTGGTCATGTCCTCGGGGTAGAAATTCGCGCCGAGCGGCTTTCGGCGAGGAACGCCGGGGAGGAAGGCGGTGTAGCCGTCAACCTCGGACCAGGGTCCTTTATTGATCCAGAAGTAGTGGAGCCGGGCACGGCCGAGGGGGGATTTGTCCTCTTGCAGCTTCTGGTAGTGGGCGAGATCGCCGCTCCAGAACTGGCGCATGAAGATGCGATTTACGACGCGGGCAGCCTGGATGAGTTTGACGAGCGCCTGGCGATCGCCGGGCGAGAGCGAGGAGACGTCCACATCGAAGGCGGTGGGAGCGAAGCGCGCGGCCATGGCCTGGAGCTTCGGAAGTTCGGGGATGGACGCGGCCGGTTTTTGGGCTGCCGCGCAAACCAAGCCACAACAGAGCATTGCCAGAAGGATTTTTCGCATGGCGAAGAAGATACCACTTCCGGGAGATTTCATGGGTGTCGGGGGCGATTTTTGTGTCTGGATGTCGAGGGGCCGCGCGGCCGGGAAATTTGGGGTGCTTGGGAACATGGCGCGGCAGGAAAAGCCGTTTTTGTTGCTACTAGAAAATCGTGATTTCCTTTGCCTGCAATCAGTTAGTTCGAAGCTTGCCTGGGTCAATCTTGCTGGTAGGGGCTGGAGGCAGGCGGATCGCCGCCGGGTCCGAAATGGGACGAAAACGAGGCCAAAATTTGCAACAAGTTTGCTATTAGAAAATGGTGATGTTGTTTGTTTTCTGGGAGATGAGATGTGCGCTGATCGACCGGGTTTGCTATTAGAAAAAACGTGATTCGTAAGTCGTGATTCGTGAATCGCGATGGCATTGTCGCGCTTGCCGGGCGGGCGTGACCTCCAGGAATGATCGGGGCGTGGGGCGATTTCGCGCCGGGCGGGGTGGAATTTGAGTTGTTTTTCGTTAGCCACGGGGAATGGTAGCGCGATGGCGGGTGAAATTCTACTGGTCAGAGGGACAAGGCGCGGCGAAAAGGGACAGGAACACGAGGTGCGATTGTGAACCTGTACTTTTGGTGAGGGAGAGTTATCGCGAGCGGCAACAATCGGAGCACGAGCGGCGCGGGGAGTACGAGAGCGGGATAGCAGAAAGAGGACGGTAGTGAACGGAAGAGCACAGACAGGAGTGTGTCTGTGCCACCAAATCAAATACGGGGAAAAGAATGGCGCGCGAGACTCCGGCGCTCTATGCAACAGGCTCGGAGGGGCAGAATTCAAAAAGGGCGCTCTTGCGTCAAAACATGGGGACGGCGCGGGGGTTGGCCGATACAATTGATGCGGCACACAAAAGCGCTACGACAAATTTAAATGGAGGCTTCATGAGATCGCTGCACCCGGCTGTGTGGATTTTTCTGCCTGTGCTGATTATTTCGCTGGCGGCATCCTTGCAGGGGAGGGATGGGCAGAGCGTGGAGGCGCGCAGGGGGAAACTGAATCAACTGATTGCCGAGGAGTGGGAATACGAGCTGCGCGAGTCGCCGGAACTCGCGACCATCATCGGAGACTATCGCTACAACGATCGCTGGAGCGATCCTTCGCTCGCGCACGTGGCGCAGACGAAGCAGGACCTCGAGAAATGGCTCGCACGATTTGAGGCCGTGGACACGGCCGGCTTCCCGGGGCAGGAAAAGCTGAACCAGTCGCTGATGGTACGCGGCTTGAAGGAGCGCCTGGAAGACATCGAGCTGAAGAATTACGAAATGCCCATCGACCAGTTCTACGGGGCGCACTTGCAGCTCGCGCAGTTTGTGGCGCTGATGCCGTTTAATACCAGCAAGCAGTACGAGGATTACCTGGCACGTCTGCACCAGATTCCTCATTTGCTCGACGACATTACGGAAACGCTGAAGCAGGGGGAGCGGGACGGGCTAATGCCGCCTCGCTATCTGCTCGAAAAAACCGTGGGGCAGTGCAAGAACATCGCGGGCCCCGCTGGTGAGGCCAATGCTTTCGGCCAACCGGTGGCGCATTTTCCGGACGCGGTCCCAGCGGTGGAGCAGAAAAGGCTGCACGACGCCATTTTGGCCGCAGTGGATAACGAGGTGCGGCCCGCGTACACGAAGCTCGCGAACTTTATCGCCACGGAATACGCGCCGAAGGGCCGCACCGAACCCGGCCTGTGGGCGCTGCCGGACGGGGATGCGCGCTATCGCTTCCGGATTCGCCAGCAGACCACGACGAATTTGGATCCGGAAGCAATCCACGAGCTGGGGTTGAAGCAAGTGGCACAGATTGAGGCCGAGCAACTGGTGATTGCCAAGAAGCTCGGGTTTGCCGATGCAGCGAGCTTGCGCGCGTCAGTGAGGACGAATCCGAAGCTCTTCGCCACGTCACCCGAACAAATTCTCGATAAGTACCGGCAGTACATCGCGCAGATGGAGCCGGAACTGCCGAAACTATTCGGGCTGCTTCCGAAGACGCGGGTGGAAGTGCGGCCGGTGCAGCCGTTCCGCGAGAAGGAGGCGTCGTCGGCGGAGTATAGCCAGGGGACTCCGGATGGCTCGCGACCTGGAATCGTTTTTGTGAACACGGGCGACTACCAGCATCGCTTGCTCGTGAATGTCGAATCCACGGCGTACCACGAGGGGGTTCCCGGGCACCACATGCAGATTTCGATCGCGCAGACGCTGCCGGGACTGCCGGCGTTCCGGCAGCAGGCGAACTATACGGGCTACGTCGAGGGCTGGGCGCTTTACGCGGAACGGCTGGGAAAGGACGTCGGATTTTACCAGGACCCGTATTCGGATTATGGAAGGCTATCGGATGAAATGCTGCGGGCGATCCGGCTGGTGCTCGATACGGGCGTGCATTACAAGCACTGGACGCGGCAGCAGATGATCGATTTTTTTCACGCGCACTCGTCGGAGGATGAGCCGGACGTGCAGGCGGAGACGGATCGGTATATCGCGATTCCGGCGCAGGCGCTTTGCTACAAGCTGGGGC
>Ga0187808_10000489_pt1 | contig 12301 bp, 11 predicted proteins | sample NC_wetland_sal_i_5_FD_132427 | JGI IMG/M metagenome (GOLD analysis project Ga0187808, IMG submission 132427) | Wetland sediment microbial communities from Neuse River Estuary, North Carolina, USA - ASW_3 | ecosystem: Environmental > Aquatic > Freshwater > Wetlands > Sediment | place: USA: North...
GGACCAGAATCCGATCACGGCCTGTGACCTGGGTGAGCCTAGCATTGTCTATTGCACATGAGATCGGACACGGGGGTGGGGGATGACCACGCGTGATACTCCATGGCCGGACGGCACGCCGTGCTGGGCGGATCTGGGCGCGCCGGACGTAGCGAAGGCGAGAGAGTTCTACAGCGACGTTTTCAGCTGGACGGTCCAGCCCGGGGGGCCGGAGACCGGCGGGTATTCGGTAGCGGAGCTTAACGGCCGGAGCGTCGCCGGAATCGGTCCGAAGATGGGCCCCCCGGAGGCACCCACGATGTGGATGACCTACCTGGCGACGGCAGACGCTGACGCGACCGCCGCCAAGATCAAGGGAGGCGGAGGCCAGCTGGTCATGGAACCGATCGAGGTCATGGATGCCGGCAGGATGGCGGTCGCCGTGGACCCGGCCGGTGCGGTATTCGGCGTCTGGCAGGCCCGCGCGTTCCTCGGGGCGCAGATCGTGAACGAGCCCGGGGCGATGGTCTGGAACGAGCAGCTAAGCCACGACTTCGAAGCCAGCAAGGCGTTCTACGCGGCCATCTTCGGCTACGAGTACAGCGACATGAGCACCGACCGCTTCAGCTACGCCACCTTTAAGGTCGGCGGGAGGGACGTCGGCGGCATCGGCGGCTATCACTCCGGCCTTCTGGCCGATACCCCGGCCACCTGGAGGGTGTTCTTGAGCGCGGCGGACACCGATGTGACGACCGCCCGGGCGCAGGCCAAAGGCGGCTCGGTCGTATGGGAGCCGGAAGACCATCCGTCCGGCCGCTTGAGCACGGTCACCGATGACCAGGGCGCCCACTTCTCGATACTCGCCGTCACGTCCGGGTAAGAGGCGGCAGTCACGCCCGCGTCGACCGGCTCACCTGTGGCGGAACCTTCATAGAAACCGGTACCCAGTCCTACCGGCTCGCCCGCACCAAGGCCGCCCAGGACAGCTGACCGGCAGCCATGCCTGCCCAGCCCCGGGCCGCACAGCGGCGATGATACCGACGACCTCATCGACGACGCCCTCGTGGAGGTGGCCGGTCTCAGCTCTTACGCCGGTTATCAGGCACGTCTCGGGAATCATGGCGGTGCGCCTGGACGTCACGCGCAGCGCCTGTCCGGGCGGGAAACCGGTTCAGAGGCTCACCGCGAGCGGTCGTTGCTGCATGCCCGCCGGTTGGGCCTCTCTATGCCGTATCACGCTGTCACCAGCATGGTCGCCGCGTCGGCCCAAAATCGGCGCATAGCGACCCCTGGTCGCGTTTCGCGTGGTAGCGGTCGACGTAGGATATTGCGCGAAATATCGCCGTTCGGCGGGCCAAGTGGGGAATGACGGTGCGGCCCATGGCGACGACAGAATGGTCGATCGGCTCCAGGCTGCGGATAACCAGGCCTTCCCATATTCACTCGCCACGTCCGGCTAGTTGGGCTGGGCGGGCGGTGCGATCGTTGTGAGGGCATGACGGGCGAGAGAAGGGCGACAGGGATGCTGGAGGCGCTGATAGCGCTGGCGGCGCTGGCGGGCAACACGGTCGTCGCCGCCGCCAGCACGGATGCCTGGGAGGCTTGCCGACGCGGGTTCGTCTCGCTGCTGGGGCGCGGTGATGCCAAGAAGACGGAACTGGCGGAGCAGCGGCTGACGGAGACCCGCAAACAGCTCGCCACACCAGCGGACACGGACCTGGAGCTGGTCAGAGTCACGCAGGAGGCGCAGTGGACGACACGCCTGACTGATTTGTTGGAAGAGGACCCGGGCGTGGAGGCGGAGCTACGGTCGTTGGTGTCGAAGATCCGAGCACAGTTGCCGACCGGGGTGGTGTCTGCGGCTGATCATTCGTTCTCCGCCGGGCGCGATGTGAACATCTCGGCGTCGCAGGGCGGGCTTGCAGTGGGGGTGATCCATGGAAATGTGACGCCGGGCCCCTACCCGCCCGGGCATGGCGGGGTAGCCGAGTCCGGGCTGTCCGGGTCGTTTGCGCCGGGGTCGGCGGTGGCCAGCCATTGGGGGATCGCGATCGGCCAGGTGTTGCAGCCGCCGCGGCCGGAGGTCGCAGCGTTCCCGGTGTCCCTGCCGCCCCGGCCGCCGGTGCTGGCGGGCCGGGAGGAATTGCTTGCGGACCTGGATTCCCGGCTGACGGCGGGTGATGGCCCCTGGCCGCGGGTGGTGGCACTGCATGGGCTGGGCGGTGCGGGGAAGACGAGTATTGCGGTGGAGTACGCGCACCGGCACCTAGTCGAGGTCGGGCTGGCGTGGCAGTTCCCAGCCGAAGACCCAGAGTTGCTGGTCGCGGAGTTCTCCCGGCTGGCGGCGCAATTGGGCGCTCGAGAGTTGGTGGATGCCCGGGATCCGGTGGCGTCGGTGCACGCGGTGCTCGCCCTATTTGCTGTGGGGTGGTTGCTGGTATTCGATAACGCCGCTGATCAAGCGTCGGTGCAGCGGTGGTTGCCGCCGACCGGTAACGGCCGGGTGCTGATCACGAGCCAAAGCGCGGTGTGGCAGCCGAGCCAGGCGTTGGCCGTTCCCGTGCTTGGCACCGACGTCGCGGCGGAGTTTCTGGTGAGCCGGACCGGTGCCTCAGACCGCCAGGCCGCCACCGCGCTGGCGAATGAACTGGGCGGGTTGCCGCTGGCACTGGAGCAGGCCGCTGCATACATCGAGACGACCGGGGCTAAGCTCGCCGGGTATCTATCGCTGTTCCGAGACCGGCGAGCGGACTTGCTGGCCCGTGGCGAAGCCGCCGGGCACCCGGCGAACGTGGCCGCCACCCTGGGACTGGCATTGTCCCGCCTGGAGATAGAGGCCCCGGCCGCTAAGGGTTTGCTGCGGCTGCTGGCCTGTCTGGCTCCCGAACCGGTGCCCTTGACCTTGCTACTCTCAGATGCGCAGGCCGCCGAGAGGCTTGACCCGGACGTTGCTGCCGTCTTGAGGCCGCTGCTGGGTGACTCGGTCGGCGTTGGGGACGCAGTCATTTCGCTGCGCCGCTACTCGCTGATTACGCCCGCTGGTGACGGCCTGGTACTAATGCACCGACTGGTCCAGGCCATCGCCCTCGGCCAGGTACCCGCAGGTCAACGGCACCAGTGGGAGCAGGCTGCGGCGTCCTTGGTCAAGGCCGCGATTCCCTTCGATACAGATCAGCCTGAGACATGGCCGGTGTGCGAGGTCTTGCTGCCGCACGTCCGGAGTGTCGTGGACCTGACCAACGACGGCATGTTCCAGATCGCGCAGTACCTCGGCTGGAGCGGCAGCTACCCGGCCGCCCTCGACCTGCACCAACTGATGGTCGCCGCATACGACGAGGATGAAGCTTACGGCCCCGAGCACCCAGGGACCCTAAACGCTAGAGCCGGCCTCGCGCACTGGACCGGGGAGGCGGGGGATGCGGCCGGGGCGCGCGACCTGTATGCCGCGCTACTGCCCATCCGCGAGCGAGTATCGGGACCCGAGCACGACGACACCCTGACCGACCTGGCCAACCTCGCCCTCTGGACCGGGGAGGCGGGGGACGCGGCCGGGGCGCGCGACCTGTATGCCGCGCTACTGCCCACCCGCGAGCGAGTATCGGGACCGGATGACCCGGAGACCCTGAACGTTAGAGCCGGCTTCGCGCACTGGACCGGGGAGGCGGGGGATGCGGCCGGGGCGCGCGACCTGTATGCCGCGCTACTGCCCACCCGCGAGCGAGTATTGGGACCCCTGCACACAGACACCTTGACCAGCCGGGCCAATCTCGCCTACTACGCCGGGGAGGCGGGGGATGCGGCCGGCGCCCGCGACCTGTACGCCGCGCTTTCGCCCCTCTGGGGGCGGGCATGCGGCCCCGAGCACCCGACCACCCTGACCAGCCGGGCCAATCTCGCCCGGTTCACCGGGGAGGCGGGGGATGCGGCCGGCGCCCGCGACCTGTACGCCGCGCTACTGCCCATCCGGGAGCAGGTATCGGGTCCCGAGCACCTGGCCACCCTGAAGAACCGGGCCAATCTCGCCCACTGGACCGGGGAGGCGGGGGATGCGGCCGGCGCCCGCGACCTGTACGCCGCGCTGCTGCCCATGCGGGAGCGGGTATCGGGTCCCGAGCACCCAGACACCCTGAAGAACCGGGCCAACGTTGCCTACTGGGCTGAGAAGGCGGCTGGCGGGTGATGGGGTGCGCCCTCAGCTACAGGTAGTGTGCGCCGAGCGCTGCTACCTGTACCTGATGATCGAGAATCGCGTAATCGGCAGGGAGGATGTGGGTTAGTGCTTCCTGTCCTGCTTTCACGGTTGTCGCCCAAGAACCAGAGCCACGGTGTCAAGCCTTTACCGGACTCGCGCAGCGCACTAAACGACATCACTAGCAATGCATGCCAGAATGTCAGAGGCAAACGTGAAAATAAGCCTCACTGAAACGTGAAGACTCCCGGGTGGACCTTATGCAGGCTTATTCAAACCGCTTGGACCTCGCAGACGCGCTGATCAGCGCTGTGCAGCGGCTCCGCCAAGCGCAGGCGCAGACCACTGCATCGGCCCAAAGTGTCCGTTCTGCACCCCTGAGCACCCGTCAATGGCGGATCGGTGACCGGCTCAGCGAGGGAGATCGGGAGCGGCTCGTCGCGGCCTTCACCGCGGGTACGTCGAAGCGGAAGCTTGCCGAGTGCTATGGCATCAGTGAGAGCAGCGTCAAGCGGCTCATCCGCCAGCATGGGGTGTCCAAGCCGTCGAGTGGGTTAGCCCGACTCCAGCTGCTGCAGCGTTAACGGGTGACGATCACTGCCGCGTGGTGCCCAGCGGCGTTCTTGAGCTTCACGTCGCCTGTCAGCAGTTCGCAGCCGAGTGCCTCGGCTAGCGCGATGTAGGCGGCGTCGTACGCTCCCAGGTTGTGGCGCAGCTCCCACATCCGGGGATGGTACGGCCAGACGGGATGGCGGGTGATCCGGAGACGGGAGTAATCGGCAAGCATCTGTTCCCCGCGGTAATCGGTGATCTTCTTTCCGGCGGCGAGCCCCCGGACGGTGGCCGCAACCTCTACGTCGAGATGGTGCGGGGCATGCAGCGTGCGCGGCGCTGACAGCCGCTGCCGCAGCACCTCATCGCCCTCCCGCGCGGACAACGCGTCGACCACAAGCGAGCAGTCGACCACGTAGGTGACGCTCAACGCCGCCCCTCGTCGCGCGCTGCAAGGATGTCGTCCATGGTCAGGTCCACCGGTTCCCGGTCGCGGGCGATCCGGGCGATTACCTCGGCGTTGGTCTCCGCGGCGGCATCGGAGTCCATCAGGTCGCGCAGGTAACCTGACAGCGACTGGCCGAGTGATCTGGCTCGGTCACGCAGGACCGCAAGTGTCGCCGGATCGACGTCCCGGACTTGGACGATGCCTGCATCCGTAGGCTCGCTCATACTCCCAGGTTACCATCATTCATGCACGATGCATGAATGATGGTGCCGATATTTCCTCCAAGCCCTGTCCGGATGCCGAACCCCGCTGCTGCATGCGCACTGAATCTCCGGACAACCTCGGACAGCTTCTCGTACTCCATTACGGCGCTGAAGGCGTCATGCTTCTGACGGTATGGCAGAAGGGATGGCGGCGGTGCTTTTGCCGCGCGGGGCTGAGGGGGACGAGTGATCCGACGGTTGGTGCTCGCTGTGGCAGTGCTCGGGATGGTCATGGCCGCGGGTCTGCCCGCATCGGCGGTAGCCTCGACTGTTCCGCCGACTTCTGAGACTCATCCGGAACTCTCGCGTCCCGATGCATCTCAGGGGAGCGCTACACCTGCCGCGTCTTCGGCGGGCGAATGCGATCCAGTCTGGTTCATCGGCGCGCGGGGGTCGGGCGAGTCGGCGGGCACGAACTATGGTTACAGCGGCATGGGCAGCCCGGTCAGCTACCTGGCGAAGGCGGTCGCCGGCTACCTGAAGGCCAAGGGCGTGGCGATGAACTACAAGGCGGTCGTGAAATACAAGACCGTCGACTATTCCGCCGACTCGGTCGACGTGCTCATCCCGAACAAGGCGGTGCTCGCCCTGCTGGCTACCGGCCAGATTTCCGAAGCCGCCGCTCTCTACGTGACGACCAGCGCGGATCCGTACGACGCCAGCCTGGACAGGGGAATCGCCGTGACGGAGGACAACGTGGCCTCCGTCCTGACGGCCTGCCCGGACGCGAAGATCATCCTGGCCGGGTACTCGCAGGGCGCGGCAGCGGTCCACGACGCGGAGAACTGGCTGGCGAAGAACAGGCCGAGCGAGTTCAGCCATGTCGCCGGGGCGCTGCTGCTCGGCGACCCGGACCGGGTGCAGTACACCAAGGCCAAGACCTTCGGCAGCGCTCCCCGGGACGCCGAGGGCCTGCGCGTCGAGCTTGGCTTGGTCAAAGCACACGAGGTTCCCGATCCGGCGGAGACAGCGGAGATCGCGAACGCCGACGACTTCGTCGGCGACTTCGCGATCAGCCACATCGACACGCTCCCGCGCGCGGAGCACTCCGCGAGCGTGCATACGTCCTACACCAAGACCGCCGCCAACCTGAAAATCCTTACTAAGGCCGCGACCTGGGTCGCCTCGCTGATCCGGCCGGTCATCGCGACGACGAGCCTGCCTGCCGCGACCGTCGGCAAGGCGTACTCGGCGGAGCTGACTACCGCTGACCACCGCAAGGGCACCTGGAAGATCACCTCGGGCAAGCTCCCGGCAGGACTGTCCCTGTCCGGCTACACCATCAGCGGCACGCCAACCACGGCCAGCAGGTCAAAGTTCACCGTCAAATTCACCGACACGACCGGCGAGACCGCCACCGCGACCGTGGCCATCACGGTGGCAGGCGGCACCTATCTGGTGGATCTCAACACGCTGTGCCAGGACGCCGGAGCGGAAAATGACTCGGTGAACGGCTGCCCCTATGACGGCGTGGCGGAGGTCGGCAGCGAGTCGTTCAGCTATGCGGCGTATGTTGACGACAACGACTCGTCGGTCTACCCGAGTTACTGGGACCTGCTCGACTTCCCCGCCGGGACCTGCCGCTCGGTGCAGGTGACCTTCGGCATCCCCGAGAGCGGCGGAGAGCCGGGCGACTCTGTGTACCTTCAGGTTTCCGACGGGGCAGGCACCTACACGGGCACGGCCGAATACGGGAAGCTCGTCACCTTCACCGCCCCGCTGAACGGCAAGGCGTGGAGCGTCTCCAACTCCGCGACGAACGCTGACGACGAGATCGCCATCAATCTGGTGGCGACGTGCAGCACGGCGAACGGCGCTCCTGGCTCATGATGCCTGTCAGATCGGAGCAGGCGCGCACCGGCTCCTACCGTGCCCTCGTCGGCATTTCGTGCGCCTCGGCGACGAGCTGCGGTCGGCACGACTAGCGGCACCATGATTGTCGACTGCGACAATGTTCATCGGTGCCTGTACGGCGATCTGCAGGCTAGCTTCGCGCCCGGCGGCGGGCTGGTCTTCGGTACCGGTCGTAGCGGGAGGCTGCACGGGACGGAACCAGACGGATCGATGCATGGCAACCACCCGTACCTGGGCGCAGTAGCGGTTCTTCGGTTCGTCTACCCGCAAGATGCCTGGGCGGCTGCCATGCGGCAAAGCCAGGAAGCCGGGAACGACAATCCCCTAACCATCGTGCGCGAGGCGCAGCAGCTGTTGGGACAACAGGGTGAGGCGGCGGCCGAGGCCGTCTGCCTTGATGTCTATGGGACGGTCAGCGAGACGGCTGTACCGCTACCCCGTGAGATCTTTGCCAGCCCTCATGACACACGCTGGGGTGTTACTAGCCAGGGTCAATATGGGCAACTGGCAGGACCACCCGGCTAACTCGGCTCGGGCTCCAAGGCAAGTCCGACACGTTGCCCTGCAACGTCCTTGACCTCCATCCCGCCCCGATTTTGCCAGGTCAGGCAGGGGTTTGAATAAGTTGCCTAAGGTATCCCGCTGGTGGAGCTGAGGGGATTTGAACCCCTGACCCCCTCGATGCGAACGAGGTGCGCTACCGGACTGCGCTACAGCCCCAGAACCTGAGTCAGCCTAGCAAACTTTGGGGCCTGCTCGCGCCAGGGGCGCGTTCATCGGCCCGGACGCTCCCCCCGCAGGGGCGCTAGTCGCCGACGGCGCGGAGCTTGCCGTCCGGCGACTCGTGCGCGATGTCATCCCCCGCCCGCGCGGTGATGTCGATGATCTCGGCGTTCGACGGGGTGTACCTGCCCGCCAGGCCCGGCGCGAAGTCGCGTCCGGGGCCCATGTCCTCGTACTGCGCGGCGGGGGCGGCGGGGGCGGCGTGCCGCGCCGGGACGGCCCTTCCGGCCGAACCCTGCGGTGCGGCCGTGCCGTTGTTACTAACGACCCGCTCACGAGCACGGGCGTGAGCCCGCGCGTGGGCCTGCGCCTCAGCTTCCCAGGCGGCCCGTTCGCGGTCGGCGTGTGATGCCTCGCGGAGGATGAGCAGGTATCCGGCGAGCATGAGCGAAGGCGGGATGACGACCCACATCGCGGCCAGTTTGAACACGGCCAGGGAGATCGCGGCGCCCTCGAGGACGATCAGCATGCCGAGCAGGCGGCGGCGAGCGGAGAGCATCCGGCGGCGCGACTCCTCGGGAGTCAGCGGTGGCGGAGCCTCCTCCTGCTGAGGCGGGTCTTCAGCCATCACTTCGAAGGGCTCCTCCACTATGTCCTCCCGGCGGTCATCCACCTCGTCGCGCTCGGATTCGACGGCGGGCGGGGTCAGGTTCTCGGGAGTTGCCTGGTCAGCGGCATGAGTCGAGCTAACGGTTCGGTCGCGCCGAAGCCACCGGGGGATAAGCACGCACGCCCAGATGACAACGATCGCGACGTACAGGATCGCGCTGCTCACCGGGCTCTGGCCTCCCTTCGGTCGTTTCGGCGCCGGGCTGGATACGCGCGCCGCCCACGAGAACACGCGAGCCCGCAGTGATATCGGCAGGCGCCTGTGACGCAGCGTAAAGGCACCGGTTGCGGATAACGAAGCACCCGCGCGGCGTGTCGTGCAAAACGGGTGCGCGGCGGCAGGTCGGCTTACGCGCCGGGGCGCCAGGCGCCGGATCGTGAGGCGGCCAGGGAGCTTCGCCAGCGCTGCATCATGCCGGTCGGCACTTCCTCGGTGGTGATCGCGTAGCAGAGGTGGTCACGCCAGGCGCCGTTGATGTGCAACTGCCGCACCCGTACGCCTTCCTCGCGGAACCCGAGCTTTTCCACGACCCGTCGCGAGGCGGCGTTCTCCGGCCGGATCGACGCCTCGAGCCGGTGCAGTCCGACCACGCGGAAACAGTGGTCGACGGCCATGGCCAGTGCCGTCGGTATGATCCCGTGCCCAGCGAACGACTCGTCGATCCAGTACCCGACCTGCCCGGACCGCGCGGACCCCCAGACGATGGAGCCGACGGTGAGCTGGCCCGCGAACTGCCCGCCGTAGGTGACCACCCACGGCAGCGCCTGGCCCTGCCTCGCCTCGCGCCGCATCGTGCGCACCATCGCGACGTAGGGCCCGATCGACGAGCGGTGCAGCGGCGTCTCCGGGTTGGACGGTTCCCATGGGCGCAGCCACGAGGCGTTCCGTACCCGAATTTCACGCCACGTCCGCGCGTCGGAAACCCGCACGGGCCGCAGTACCACCGGCGCATCAAGCAGTTCCGGCTCGGAAAGGGTGGCCGGCCACCCGCGGATACGTCCCACGGCTGTCAATCATTCCCCTGCGAGGCGCTTCATGCCATTTGGTCAAGCTTAGGTGCTGACACTACGCGATCTCGGCGGGACGGTCTGCCTCCCCGGCCGAGCTGGCGTTGCCGCTTTCCGTGTCGGCGCGCACGTGGTCGCCGCCGCGGATCTGATCGACCGCATGGACGAGTATCGGCCGCAGCACGTTCATCCCGTCCCTGACCCCGCCTGAGGACCCGGGCAGGTTGACGATCAGCGTGCGTGACGCCACGCCGGCGAGCCCGCGGGACAGAATCGCCGACGGCACGCCGGCGGCCGCACCGGCCGAACGCAGCGCCTCCGCGATGCCAGGGATCTCCCGGTCCAGGACGCGGCGGGTCATCTCGGGCGTGAGGTCGCCGGGCGTCAGCCCGGTCCCGCCGGTCGTGACGGCCACGTCGTACCCGGCGGTCACCGAGTCGCGTAGCACCTGTTCCACCGCGTCCCCGTCGGGAATCACCAGCGGCCCGTCCACGACGTCGCAGCCAGCCGCCCGCAGCAACTCCACGAGCACCGGTCCAGAACGATCCTCGTACACACCGGCGGCAGCACGGTTCGACACCGTGATCGCCAGCGCCCTGATCATGACCGCCGCCAGGAACCGGATTTGCCGCCGTCCTTGGACTCCAGCCTGACGTCGGTGATTACCGCTCCCTTGTCGACCGACTTGATCATGTCGATGAGGGTGAGCGCGGCGACGCTGACGGAAGTGAGCGCCTCCATCTCCACACCGGTCCGGTCCGCCGTGCGGGCTTCGGCGGTGATGTAGACCCCGGAGTCCTCGACGGTCAGGTCGACGGTGACGCCGTGCAGCCCGAGCGGGTGGCACAGCGGAATGAGGTCGGGGGTTCGCTTCGCGCCTTGGATGCCGGCGATCCGTGCGACCGCGAGCGCATCGCCCTTGGGCACCCGGCCGTCTCGCAGCGCGGAGACGGCGGCCGCCGACAGCAGCACCCGCCCGGACGCCCGCGCCGTCCGCACCGTAACGTCCTTCGCCGAGACGTCAACCATGCGTGCTCGGCCCGCTTCGTCGAGATGGGTCAGGGGTGGCGCGGGAGCAACGTCGCTCATGTGCGCAAGCCTACGCGTGATGCAAGCCCTTGCGGTCCTCGGGTTATAGAGAGTTATCCCGAACGGATCCCAGCTCAACCTGGCCGGGAGGCCCACGGGGGAAATGGGGGGACGGGCAGTCCCCCATCCGCAGGGGGGGTCTGGGGGGGATCGTCCCCCCGAGGCAACAGAGACTTGACAACCAGATACCGCCGGTATTAGATACCGTTGGTATGAGAACGAGGCTGAGCCGAGAGGAGCAGGTCAAGCGGAACCGCGGCGTGGTACTCGCCGCGGCCCGTCGGGTATTCCTGGCGCGTGGCTACGCCAGCGCCACGGTCGACGCGATCGCCGAGGAGGCCGGCTTCTCCAAGGGGGTCGTCTACTCCCAGTTCGAGAGCAAGGCCGACATGTTCCTTGCCTTGCTTGAAGCGCGGATCGCCGAGCGCGCCGAGCAGAACGAGCGACTGGCAAGCCAGCTCGACGGAAGGCAACTCGCGGAAGCGGTGCCGGAGCTGGCCCTGGCCCTGCGGCGCGCCGAACCCGAATGGACGCACTTGGTGCTGGAGTTCAGGCTGCACGCCGCTCGTGTGCCTGAGCTGAGCGAGCGGTACTCGCGGTTGCATGAGCGCACCATCGACGCGCTGGCCAGCGTATTCGCCCGGCTGCACGAGCGGGCTGGCAGCGTGCCGCGCTATCCGGTTCGTGTCCTGGCGCAGCTGGCCCTGGGCATCAACGTTGGTGCCTTCCTTGAACAACTGGCCAACCCGGCCGCGCTCGACCTGCCGTTCCCGCACGTCATCAGCGAGCTTGCCTTACAGCAAGCGGGATCCTCGGGAGACGGGAGCCAAGCCCATGAGCAAGTTTGACGAGCTGCGGGCTCGCATCCAGGCGGATATCTTCGCCGGGCTGCCGGGCCATTTCGGCCGGCTCGGCTGGGACGCGGACCGGCTGCACAGCTGGCAGCGTGACCGGCTGCGAGCGCTGCTGGCCCGCGCCCTCTCCAGCTCGGCGTTCCACGCGCGTCGGCTGACCGGAATCGATCCTGAGCGCTTCGAGCTCGCCGATTTGCCGTGCCTGCCGGTGATGGCCAAGGCGCAACTGATGGCCGACGACGACGCGGTGAGCACTGACCCGCGGCTGAATCGCGAAGAGAGCGAGCGCGCCCTCGCGGCCACGGGAACCGAGCCGCGGCCGCTGCCCGGCGGATACCTGTGCATGGCGACCGGCGGCAGCTCGGGACACCAGGGCATCTTCGGTTACGACCCGTCCGGCGTAGCGGAGTTCGCGGTGGCCGCGCCCCAGAGGTCCAGGTCGAAGCGGCAACCTCGCTCCCCCGCCACCCGCAAACGGGCAAGCTGCGACGCCTGGCCCCCGCGCGCGTTTCGGCCGAATGCGCGATCGACCCACTCTAGCCGGGCCGAATGCGCAATCGACCGAACCATCGAGCTGCGGCCGGGGATCCCCTGGGCCGCTGGAATCGAGCCCGCCGCGTGGCGACGCGCGTGGCGGTACGCGGGGACGCGGCCGCCCTCGTTCTGGCCGGAC
>Ga0187808_10000491_pt1 | contig 12289 bp, 10 predicted proteins | sample NC_wetland_sal_i_5_FD_132427 | JGI IMG/M metagenome (GOLD analysis project Ga0187808, IMG submission 132427) | Wetland sediment microbial communities from Neuse River Estuary, North Carolina, USA - ASW_3 | ecosystem: Environmental > Aquatic > Freshwater > Wetlands > Sediment | place: USA: North...
ATTCTCGCCGGTGTGCCCCTATTGCGGCGCGATTATCTCGGATGAACGATCGGTAGAACAGTACCGGGTGCATTCCGTCGCCGGGGGGATGGACTATGGAGGAGCCGTAGTGATTGCCTGCCGGGCGTGTCACAAGGTCCTGGGTACGCACTAGAGTGCATCGCCACTGGCGACACGAAGGAGGGGGGGAAGATCACTGAGCAAGTCATCGAAGCAAAGAGGGAGGACGACGCCGACCAAGAAAGAGACGACGATGACGACGGCTGCGGTCATCTCGTTCAGGTTAGTGCGGAATAGCTACGCCCAATCGGGTGGGTCGGAAGCGGACTCGAAACCCCTTTGATAACGAAAAGCACGGACCGGCAGAAGCTGGATGAGAAAATGAGCGAGCATCAGGAAGAGGGCGGGGGCAAGTGCCCGGTCGTGCACGGGTCGACAAACGTCGGAATGCGGTCGAACAATGATTGGTGGCCGAAACAGCTGAACCTCAGGATTCTCCGCCAGAACTCATCCCTGTCCAATCCGATGGGGGAGGCGTTCAACTACGCCGAAGAGTTCGAAAAGCTCGACTTCAAAGCGCTGAAGAAGGACCTCACCGCGCTATTGACAGACAGCCAGGACTGGTGGCCGGCGGATTTCGGCCAGTACGGGGGGCTATTCATCCGCATGGCGTGGCACGCGGCGGGCACCTACCGCATCGGGGACGGCCGCGGCGGTGCGGGCACCGGACAACAGCGCTTCGCACCGCTCAACTCCTGGCCGGACAATGTACTCCTCGACAAGGCGCGCCGGCTACTCTGGCCGATCAAGCAGAAGTACGGCCGCCAGATCTCCTGGGCCGACCTGATGATCCTCGCCGGCAACGTCGCGCTCGAGTCGATGGGCTTCAAGACCTTCGGCTTCGGCGGCGGGCGACCGGATGTCTGGGAGCCTGACGAAGCTGCCTACTGGGGCAAGGAAGAGACCTGGCTCGGCGACAAGCGCTACACGGGCGACCGGGAACTCGAGAATCCTCTTGCCGCCGTGCAGATGGGCCTCATCTATGTTAATCCCGAAGGGCCGAACAGTAGGCCGGACCCGCGCGCCGCGGCCCGGGACATTCGGGAGACCTTCAAGCGCATGGCCATGAACGACGAAGAAACCGTCGCACTCATCGCCGGCGGACATACGTTCGGTAAGACTCATGGCGCTGGCGATCCGAAGCTGGTCGGCCCGGAGCCCGAGGCAGCGCCCATCGAGGAGATGGGCCTTGGCTGGAAGAGCAAGTTCGGCACAGGCAAAGGCAAAGATGCGATCGGGGGCGGCCCGGAGGTCACCTGGAGTACGACACCGACTAAGTGGAGCAACAGCTTCTTCGAGAACCTGTTCGGCTACGAATGGGAGCTGACGAAGAGTCCGGCCGGCGCGTATCAGTTCAAGACGACGGGTGACGTGGCGACGATTCCAGATGCCTTCGACCCGTCCAAGCGCCGCGCGCCCACGATGCTGGTGACGGACCTTGCTCTGCGAATGGATCCGGTCTACGAGAAGATCTCGCGGCGTTTCTACGAGCATCCGGTTGAGTTCGCGGATGCCTTCGCCCGGGCTTGGTTCAAGCTCACGCACCGCGACATGGGCCCACGCGCACGCTACCTCGGACCCGAGGTCCCGCCGGAAGAGCTGATCTGGCAGGACCCGGTTCCCGCCGTCGATCACACGCTGATCGACGCAAAGGACATCGCGGACCTAAAGGCCAAGATCCTCGCCTCGGGCCTCTCCACCTCGAAACTGGCCTCGACCGCCTGGGCATCGGCCGCCACCTTCCGTGGCTCCGACAAACGCGGTGGGGCGAACGGGGGGCGCATCCGCTTGGCGCCTCAGAAGGACTGGGAAGTCAACCAGCCCGCCCAACTGACCAAGGTGCTGACGACCTTGGAAGGCATCCAGAAGGCGTTCAACACCGCGCGGTCCGACGGAAGGCGGGTGTCACTTGCTGACCTGATTGTCCTCGGCGGTTGCGCGGGGGTCGAGCAGGCCGCAAAGAGGGCGGGGCACAACGTGACCGTCCCCTTCGCGCCCGGCCGCACGGACGCCTCGCAGGAGCAAACCGATGTGGAATCCTTCGGCTATCTCGAACCGGGGGCGGATGGCTTTCGCAACTACCTCAAGACCCGATTCACCGTGCCGGCAGAGGAGCTGCTCGTCGACAAGGCGCAGCTGCTGACGCTGACTGCGCCCGAGATGACGGTTCTCGTTGGCGGCATGCGGGTTCTGAACGCGAACTTCGGTCAGTCGCAGCATGGCGTCTTCACGAAGCGCCCCGAGACGCTGACCAACGACTTCTTCGTCAACTTGTTGGACATGCGCACCGAGTGGAAAGCGACCTCGGATGAAAATGTGTTCGAGGGACACGACCGCAAGACCGGCGAATTGAAGTGGACCGGCACCCGTGTCGATCTAATCTTCGGTTCGAATTCTGAACTGCGCTCCCTGGCCGAGGTCTATGGCTCCACCGACGCGCAGGCGAAGTTCCTGGCCGACTTCGTCGCGGCGTGGAACAAGGTGATGAACGCCGATCGCTTCGACCTTCGGCGACCCGGTCGCCACCGGACGGCCTAAGGTCGACCGCGTGCGAACGGGCAGCGGGGCACGCTCCGCGTCCGGGGCGCGCGGAGGCGGGCAGGGGCGAGCGATGCCCGACCGAGGCCGAGAAGGACGAGGCCGGAGGGAGGGCCGAGCGAGCCGGGGTGTCGCTTTCTCGCCGGGATAGCCGACGGGTGCCAACTGGAAGCGAATGGATAGTAACCCTTCGACGAAGTGGGCGCGCCCAGATTTGAACTGGGGATCTTCACCGTGTCAGGGTGACGTCATAACCGCTAGACCACGCGCCCTTCGCGGGCGGACCAAGGGTTCCCACTTATTACTTGCCTTAGGCGCCGCAGCGCCGTTCGGAAGTCCCGTTAGGCGTACCCGCCCGAAACGTCCGGGTCGCGGTGCTCGTTCCAGGCGTAGTATCCGTGGGACTGCCGCTGGGCCTCGGTCGAGTCCTGCCGTATCCCGCCTTGATACGACCCGTAGATCTCCTTGATCTGTTCCTCGATCGAACGGGCCCGTCGCAACGCTTCCTGCATCTGCGACGCTTCGATATAGGGACTACCGGCTACCATGGCAAGGTCACCGGCCGTACGGATCAGGCCGCCGAGCTCTCGAAGCCGTAAGGTGAGCGAGTTCCGCCGGTTGTCGAGCGTTTCCGCCCGGCGGTGGGCTTCCTTGAAGAGCTCCTCCAATGCCGGCTTCGTGGCGTGGCGAATGCGCCCATCGGTCACGATCTCCTGGGCACAGAACTGGGCGAGCCGGATCCGGTTGTGCTCGGTGTCCGGCATGGCCGTATCGAGCAGGACCTCGTAGCCGCCCCCGGCGATCCGGGAACGTAGCGGCGAAAGGATGTGCGAGATGTCGGCGATGTTGCACGCGGCGACGAGGATAAAATCGCAGGGTACGCTGTCCACGCGGACGGAAGCACCGCCGGACTGAGGGTTCCGGCCCGAGATCGGGAACCGTTTCTCTTGCATCGCGGTCAGGATGAACCGCTGCAGGGGTCCGAGGGATGGGAGCTCGTCGATGAAGAGCACGCCCTCGTGGGCCTCGTGGATCGCTCCGGGGATCACGCGGTCGTACGGTTGGCTGCCGAGCTGGGGGTGTCCGCCGTACGGGTCATGCCGGACGTCGCCGAGCAGCTCCGTCTCGCTCGCGCCCGTCGCCATCACGAAGGTGGATCGGTCGATCTTGACGAGCACCTTGTGGGGGCTCTCCTTCTGCTCGGCCCGCCGGCGCTCGAGCGCGCGTTGGTCGAGGACCCGGATCTTGTCCTCGGCCCGTTCGTAGGCCACGACCTCCTCGACGCCGTTCTTAAGGCGGGTGGTCCGCACCGTTTCCTGGGGGTTCCCACCGGGCACCGTGAGTTCGAGGATCCCTCCCACGAGGTCGCGGAAGGGGTTGCCGCTCTGGTTGAGGTTGATCTGCTGTTTGACGTTCCCGCAGCTCGGGCAATGGCGGTCGGATGGCATGGAGTAGAAGTTGCACCGGGGACACCGGTATCCGAGCCGCTCCGAAACGGTCACCGGCGCTTCCGTTGGCGCGATCAGCTCGCCTTCGGTCGCCCGGGCGTGCTCCCGTTCCTGATAGACGCGGTCTCGGGAGACCACCTCGATGGTCGGCCGTTCGGGGTTCTCCGGGTTGTGCACGGTCCGGATCTCCTGCGTCGGCCGTTCCAGATGGAGGGCGAGCGCCTGGGCGGTCATCGATTTCCCGATCCCCGGCGGACCGACCAGCAACAGGTGCCGGTGCTGGTACGCCGCGATGCGGGCGATCTCGACGGCCTTCTCCTGCCCGATGACGCGGTCCAGGGGGTCGGAGGGGATCGGGATGTCCTCCGTGGTCTGGATCTCGTCGAGGTGCTCCAAGACCCGGTGGAGGGACTTGGGGGGCGTGGGAGCGGCCATGGCCTTCCGTCGGAACTAGGCGCCTTCCGAGCTTAAATGCGACGCGGGCGCCTCGCCTAGGCCGGGGCCGTCGTCGTCGCCAGGTCGGACTGCGTGAAGACCTGGATGCCGTCCGGGATCTTCCCCACGGCGCCGAGCCGGCTCGCGACCACGGTGTCGATCCCCTTCTCACGGGCGACGTCTAGGAGCCGCTGGCTCACGACCCCATCGAAGATGAGGGTCTTCGCCGGCACTTCGAGCTTCGCCATCGTGTCGAGGAGGTCCTTCACCGGCGCCTCGATCAGCACGGCATCCTCGTCACCCAGCACCAGAGCCTTCGAGGTGTTCTCGATCTGCGCGAGCTGGCCAAAGAGGGCCGTCTGGCGCGGGGTCAACGGAACGGGGGCGGGAGGTGGGGGCGGCGGAGGAAAGGGCATGCGGTTCGCCACGGAGGCCGGGGGCGGAGGGGGAGGCGGTCCGCGCTCTCCGCCGTCGCGCCGGGGTCCCCGGTTGTCGCGGCGGTCGTCCCGCCGGTCGTCCCGGCGGTCCCGGTTCCCACCGGGTCCACTCCCCATGGTGGCGGGGCCGCCCTCTTCCCGGTCTTCCATCATGGGGGAGCGCGTGGCGCCCGTGGACTCGAACCCGCTCATCTCCAGGTACTGCTGGATTGGGATCTTGTTCCGGAGGCACTTCACGAGCTGCTTCTGGGTCAGCTCCTCGACCTCGGAGCCGCGCGGGGCGCGGGCCACGAAGTCGATGTCCATCGTCTGGAGCATCTCGCGCAGGATCAACTCGCCCGCCCGGTCCCCGTCGGTGAAGACGGTCACGGTCTTTCCGCGGGAGAGGTCCTTCACCGTCTGGGGAACGCTCGTTCCCTCCACGGCGATGACGTTCTTGATACCGCACCGGAGCAGGTTCAGGACATCGGACCGGCCCTCGACCACGATGATCGATTCGGCCTGGTCGATGTTGGGGCCGGCGGGGAGGTGCTCGGGGCCATAGGTCGTGATCTCCTCCACCTGGACGGCCTTGCGGACCGCTTCGGTGAGGTCGACGCCGACGCCCTTGGACTCTTCCAGCAGTTTCTCCAGGATCGCCTTGGCGCGGTCGACGACCTTCTGGCGCTTGGACACCCGAATGTCCTCGACGGCGATGACCTCGATGCGGGCCCGGCAGGGTCCGATCCGGTCGACGGTCTCGAGGCCGGCGGCCAGGATGGCCGTCTCGACCTGGTCGAGCGAGGAGGGGATGATGACCTCGCCCTCGCTCTTTCCCTTGCGGGAATCGATCTCCACTTCGATACGGCCGACGCGGCCCGTCTTCTGCAGGTCGCGGAGGTCGAGTTCGTCTCCGAGCAGTCCTTCGGTCTGTCCGAACACGGCACCGACGACGTCGGGTTTGTCGATCACACCGTCGGCGGAAATTCGGGCACGGATCTGGTATTTCGCGGCGTTTGGGTCACTCGGCATATTGTTGTTCTTCCTTGGGGTGGACGACGGGCGTAGCGCCGGAGAACACTCCGGCAGCCGTCCTATCCCGAGGACGAAGTGCGGCTAGACCCTGCGGTCAGGCGCGAGGCGGATTCTACGACGGGTAGCTGGGTGTAGCATGAGTCGTGATTCCGAAGGGCGCGTTGGACGCAGGTCTTCGACCTCCATTCGTCTCGGGGAATCGTCCATTCTCTGAAAGTCGGGGAGGGTATTTAAGCGGGAGCCGTCCGCGAGGTGCCCTCTCGGCACCCCGAATCCACCGGGGAACCACCCTAAACGCAAGGCCCGCTTCCGTCGCCGGGGGTACGGGGCCATGGCGACCCAGAAGCCGAGATCTCGGGACAGGGCGGTCGCCCGGACCGTCCGGATGGTGCCCGTTACGTCGGCCCGCACGACCGCCACCGCGCGCCGTCTGTTCCGGGAGTACGCCGCGGCCGTCGGCGAACCGCGCTGCTTCGCGAACTTCGCGCAGGAGGTGGAGCAGCTGCCGGCGCCGTACATCGCTCCCGGCGGGAGCCTTCTCCTGGCCGAGGTCGGCAGGAGATCGGTCGGAGTGGTCGGGGCCCGTCCCTGGTCCCCGCGGATCTGCGAGATGAAGCACCTCTTCGTGCGGCCGGAGTTCCGCGGACGGGGCATCGGTCGAGCTCTCGCAGAAGCGATCGTGGAGGAGGCCCGCCGGATCGGGTATGCCCGGATGCGGCTCGACTCCCTGGAATCGATGAAGGTCGCACGGACGATGTATCGCGACATGGGCTTTCGTGAGATCGGGCCGTACTTTCCGCCGACGGGGGCCCCGACGCACTACATGGAGCTCCGCTTGTGAAGCCCGGCCCTGAGGGCGGCGGAGCGTTGCCGCCCCGCGGGAAGCTTTAATTTCCGGCCCCCCTACACGCTGTCGGAGAAATCACTCATGCCCCGACGTCCTCGTGGTCCCGCGCGTGCCGCTCCTTCTGCCGCCGACATTCCGGCTACGCCCCTCGATGACAACTTCCTCGACACCCTCAAGAGCGAGCTCGCCCGCGTTCAACAGGCCGCGGTCGCGCCAAAGCCCGGAGAGGACCTGTCGCACCGGGCCGAGGTCAACCGGCGGCTGCTCCAGGACTTCTGGGAGATCCACAACCAGTTCGACGACGCCGGTGCGCATCTCGTGATCGAGCCCTCTCAGACGCTCTTCGCGACCTTCGCCGAATTCCCGGACAAGTGGGCCTTCCGGGAGAACTTCGATTTCGGCGGCGTCAAAACGATCGAGCTCCTCGACCGCACCCAGGGATGGGTCGGCTTCACGCTCCGCTTCTGGTTCTACAATACCCCCGAGGGCCGTCCCCACTTCCGGGGCGTCTTCGAGTGGACGGATGGCGAGAGCTATCACCGGTACTCGGGATGGATGCGCATGATGAGCCAGGCCGTACTCTACGATGCCGGCGAGCACAACATCGACGTCCGGACGGTGCACAACATCCTCCGGGACGTCGTCGTGAAATGGTACCAGGCCCACGTCGACCGGGCCCCCGAGGCGTTCATCGCGCACCTGAAGGAGAAGTATCCGAAGGGCGCGAGCTACGCCAAGGAATCCTACCGCGAGTGATTGCCCGCCCGTCGGTCGGCGACGGGCGACGCTGTGTTGAAATAATCCGGACCTACTCGGTCCGACTCACGCCCAGCATCGGGTGAGCGGCCGTAGGAGAGGAACTCCTCCGACGCTCCCTGACGTCTCCGGGGCGGGAACGAACTCTACGATGCAGGACCCGCTCATCGGATACTTTCAGTCGCATCGGAAGCTGGTCGAGGGCGACGCGCTCGACCTGATCCGGTCCGCCCCGGAGCCCCTCGACCTTTCAAGAAAGCTGATCGAACTGGCCGGAGCGGACTCGCCGTTCGTCACCCGCGCGATGGTGGAGTCGCTCCTCGGGCCCTCGGGCCCCCGGATGCCGCCCGCCCCGACCCGTCTCGAGCCCGCGCCAGAGACGACGCGGCCAAGAGCGACGGCGGTGGTCCTCCCTCCGCCGGGATTCGAGCTGCTTCGGGAAGGGTTCGAGCCTCTGCCGGAGGACCGAGACCCGCTCCAGGCCTACGGAGGGCTCTTCGCCTACCGCTTCGCCGCGCTGTCCCGGATCCTCCGCGGTCGGTCGGGGTTGCCCGACCTCACGCCGATCGGCACCCTTCGGACCCGGGAGGGAGAAATGTCGGTGATCGGGATGGTCCGGGAGATCCGGACGACATCGGAGAAGCATCACACCATCCTGACGATCGAGGACGACAGCGGGACACTCGAAGCCCTGGTGCCGAAGGGCAGCCCGGAGGTCCGGGAGCCGTTCCTGCTGGACGAGGTCGTCGGGCTTCGGCTCCGCACCGGACGGGAACGCAAAGGACTCCCCATCGTGACGGGGGTGCTGCGCCCGGACGTGCCGACGACCCGGGAGCAACATCGAACCGACTTCGACGCCCGCGCGATCTTCGTCTCGGACCTCCACATCGGGAGCCGCTCCTTTCTCGCGGAGGCGTGGGGCCGCCTGGCCGACTTCCTCAAGGGACAAGGCCCCCACCCAGAGGTGGCCGAGACCGTGCGGCACGTGGTCATCGCCGGCGACCTCGTGGACGGAATCGGAATTTATCCGAATCAGGATCGGGACCTCGCGATCCTCGACATCTTCGAGCAGTACGCGGAGCTCGGCCGGCGGCTGCGGGAGCTACCGAACCGTATCCAGGTGGTGGCGATACCGGGGAACCATGATGCCGTCTCCCCCGCGGAGCCCCAACCGCCCCTGCCCCACGAACTGGCCGCGACGCTCCCGGGCCCGGTCAAGGTGCTGGCCAACCCCTCGACGTTTAGCCTCGACGGAGTGGTGGTCACGGCCTATCACGGCCGGGGATTCGACGACCTGATCCCCGCGCTGCCGGGCGCCAGCTATGCCAAGCCCACTGACGTGATGAAGCGCATGCTCGCGATGCGGCACCTCGCCCCGATGTACGGCGGCAAGACCCCGCTCTCGCCCCAGTCCCGGGACGGCCTCCTGATCGATCCGGTGCCCGACATCTTCGTGACTGGCCACGCGCACACCTTTGGCGCGGATCGGTACAAGGGGATCCTGTTGATCAACGCGTCGACCTGGCAGGCGGAGACGGAGTACCAGCGGATGCGGAACATCTTTCCCGTTCCCGCCCGGGCCGCCCTCGTGCGGCTCACCGACCTCTCGTTCGAGGTCCTCGACTTCTCGGAGGGAAAGGTCGCCCCCGTGCCCGACGAGGTCGCCGCGTGAGCGCGATCCCGCACGAGATCGGTGGAACCGAACGGATCCTTCGGGTCGTCTATTGCGCATTCCCGGACGCCGCGAGCGCCCGTCGGATCGGCGACGCGGCGGTCGCGCGGCGGCTCGCCGCGTGCGTCAACCGATTCCCGATCGACTCGACGTATCAATGGAAGGGCGCCATCGAGCAGGCCCACGAGGTCGTCGTGCTGTTCAAGACGTCGCCCCGGAAGGTGGGCGCGCTCTTCGATTTCCTCGCACGCGAGCACCCGTACGAGGTGCCGGACATCTTCGAGCTGGCGGTGGCCCGGGCGCACCGACCGTACCTCGAGTACCTCGCGGAGACGCTCGAGCGGGGTCTGCCCATCCCTCCGGACCAGGTGCCCGGCCGTCGCCACCTCACGCGTCGGGGATCGCGGCGAGGCCCGGGAGCTCGCGACCTTCGACGAACTCGAGGGCGGCACCGCCCCCCGTAGAGGCGTACTGGAACGCGCCGCTGACTCCCAGCTCCTGGGCGATTCGATCGGAGTCTCCCCCCGCCGAGACGTGGTAGCCCGGCACCGACCCGAGGGCGGCCAGAACACTGCGGGTACCCTCCGCGAATCGGGGGTCCTCTGCCTTCCCCAGCGGACCGTTCCAGAAGACCATGCGGGATCGACCGAGCGCCTCCGCGAAGTGTTGGCGGGTCACTGGACCGATATCGTACACCATCGCTTCCGCCGGGACCTTGCTAACGCGTATCGTCACCGGCTCCGCAGCGTCGGGGGTCAGCACGACCACGTCCTCTGGGAGCAGAACCTCGGTTCCGGCCGATGTGGCCGCCTCGAGAAACTCCTTCACGGCCCCGTCCAGCCCCTCTTCGGCCGGCGAGGCTCCGAGTTTCGCCCCGCGGGCACGAAGGAACGGGAAGGCGAGCGCCCCTCCGATGAGCAGCGTGTCCGCGCGGCCGAGGAAGCTCGCGAGAAGTGGCAGTTTGTCCTTGACCTTGGCCCCCCCGAGGAGCGCCATGAACGGATGCTCGACGCGGTCCCGAACCCTCGACAGCTCGCGGACCTCCCGCTCGACGAGAAAGCCAACGCACGAAGGCAACCGCTTAGGCAGTCCTACCGTCGAGGCATGGGCCCGGTGCAGGACACCGAAGGCGTCCTGAACGAACGACTCGCCGAGTTGCGAGAGTTGGGCGACGAAGGCCGGGTCGTCGGCCTGCTCTCCCGGGTGGAACCGGAGGTTCTCGAGCATCACGAACTCCCCGTTCTTGAGGCCGGAGACGGCATTGATCGCCGCGATGCCGATGCAATCGTTCGCGAGCGGGACCGGTTGGCCGAGGAGCTCGGACAGACGTCGGGCGACCGGTCGGAGCGAGAGCCGCATGTCGCGCTTCCCTTCCGGGCGTCCCAGATGAGAAATGACGATCGTCCGGGCCATGGAGGTCTGAAGGTGTTGGAGGGTGGGGAGCGCCTCAGCGATGCGATGATCGTCGGCGACCACGCCCTGCTCGGTCAACGGTACGTTGAAGTCGACCCGGACCAACACCCGACGTCCCCGGACCGCCGCGGACCGGAGATTTCGCTTCTCCACGGGGCCTCGGGGAGCCTCTCCGGCCTAATACCTTGCGGCTTGATTGGCCCTGAAAACACATCGACCCGAAGACCCATTTCGAGAACGGATCCGCGGGTCTGAAAACGGGCCGAGCCCAGCCGGCCTTTGCTCCGGACCAGGCTCTTGCGAAACCCGCAGGCATTCTATGGCCCAGGGACTTCTTCGCGCCCAAGCCCCCGCCGTCGGGTCGGAGGAGCTAGCGCCTACTGCGGTCCCGGGCGTGACGACGGAAGTCGGCGAGAATGTCGAGCACGTCGTCCCGACGCGCGATGAAGGCCAGGTATTCCTCGTCCATCTTATCGCCGTACTCGGACACGAGGATCTCAATCTGCGTTACTAGACTCTCGCGCCATCCCGGCGCCGTCGGCCAGTGTTTGAGTTCCGCGAGGCGCTTCACGAGCAAGTCCTCGATCCCGGCGAGCCGCACAGGGCCGTACGGCGTTTCCACGACCAGAATCTTCTGGCGGTTCCCAGTGAACCTCGGCCCCACAAGGTCGATGTCGATGCCCCAATCCTTGCGACGCCAGACCCGTCCGCTCGGGACAAATCCCCATGACTCCACCGCCTTGACGGCCCGGGGGCGTGGCATAACCACATCGATATCCATCGTCGAGGTCCGGCCGGAGGTGTATACCTCGACGGCCGACCCGCCCACGATGACGGCCTCGTCGCCCGTGGCTCTCTCGAGCAAAGCGCCGAGGAACTGTATCCGCTCCGGTTTCGACCGAGCGGATGCGACGGCGTCCTCGACTTCCTTCCGGGTGACGGGCATCTCATCTCGACTTGCGCGACGGACCCTTCTCGGGCGGTCGCTCGATTTCCTTCGCATACCGGGCGGCGACCACCGGGTTCGGGGTGTACCGCGATGCGTCGAACCACGGACTCGACTCCGCGACGATCTGCTCGGCCCGTCGCGCCCGCTTCCTCGCGCCGGCCTCCCAATCCTCCGACCATGCGATGCGGACGCGACTCCCGACGAGCCGACGGACCTCTGGATCGGAGAGCTCCCACCCCGGCGGGGCCTCGCGGACGAGTCCTGCAGCCCGGAGCCTGCGCAGCTCCGCGTACGCCTTGATTGGCTGGACCCCGGCGATTTTCGCCACACGATAGCCGGTGAGCGGTCTCGAGGCGCTGGCGAGCACGGCGAGTACCGAGACCCGGGTCTCGCTTCCGAAGAGCGCGACAAGCCCTCTATCGAGATTGATGGCCATCGGAGGCTGTCACGGCCTCCGCGACTATAATAGTATCCTATCAGGATAATATATCATGGGGCCGGTCGCGGTTCCTTCGCGTGAATGCGCTGGACCATGCGGGCCGTGGCGGGGAGCGAAAGACCGCGACGCTGACCGAGCTCGAGGATCGCCCCGGAGATCGAATCGATCTCGGTCCGGCGGCCCCGGTCCAGGTCCTGCAGCATGCTCGACCGGTTGTCGGAAGTGGCGCGCACGACTCTCCACAGCTCGCGCTGTGCGTCGGTGTCAGTGAACCGGACCCC